>JACYYJ010054632.1_pt1 | contig 22756 bp, 14 predicted proteins | sample 8236861 | NCBI WGS metagenome assembly JACYYJ01 (sample SAMN14103086, study PRJNA606662) | landfill metagenome | isolation source: landfill solid waste | place: India:New Delhi, Okhla landfill site | collected 2017-11-05
CCGCGCGCCGCTGGCGGCCGGCGCGGTGGCCCCGGGGCCGGACGACGAGCCGGAGGGCGGTGCCCCGGCGTGGCCGCGCGACGATCCGGGACCCGACGCGCCCGACGACCAGCCGCCGCTGGCCGATGACTGGGTCGAGGAGACCTGGGACGAGGACGACGAGCCGCCCGGCGAGCAGCCCGACCCGCACCTGCTCGGCGATCCCGGCGGCCCTCGTGTGGGCGACGACGAGGACCCGGGCGCGTTCTCCGCTGCGCCGGAGCCCTGGTCGCCCGACGAGCTCGACGACGACTGGCTGGCGCGGGCCGACGAGCTGGACGACGAGGACCCGTACGCCGACGATTCCGACGCCGAGAATGAGCAGTAGGGATGCGGAGGCTTTGGGGGACGTAAAGACCACGGGATCTTCAGCCGGGACGGTGTCGATACCTCTATCCTCACGGGATGCTCTTCGACCTTCGCGCCCCCGGACGAAAGCGGATGATCCAGGGGATCTACCTGGTCCTGGCGATCGTCCTGGTGGGCGGCACCGTCCTCTTCGGTGTCGGCACCGGTCTACCGGGCCTGTTCGGGAACAACAACAACACGAGCACGGTCGACCTCGAGAAGCAGCAGGCCGATCGGATCGCGCAGGTCAAGCAGCAGCTGGCGGCGAACCCGAACGATCAGAAGGCGCTGATCACGCTGGCGTCGCTGGAGTACTCGCAGGCGATGGCCAAGCTGCCGGAGAACGCCACGGAGACGAACGCCGAGGTCAACACCGGTCTGCGCCAGGTGGCCGCGACCTGGGAGCGCTATCTCGACACCGATCCGAAGACGATCGACACGGCGCTGGCCAACAAGATGGTCGGCGTCTTCGGCCCCTCGGCGCTGAACCAGGCGAACGACTGGGCGGACGTCCAGGGCCTGCTCGCTCAGCAGGCGTCGGCCGAGGCCGAGAAGCGCGGCGAGGATCCGCCGATCAACGTCTACCTCCAGCTGCTCGCCGCCCAGACGGCGGCCGAGCGTACGCGCCAGGCGAAGATCACCGAGCAGCGGATCAAGGAGCTGGCTCCCCCGGGTCAGGAGAAGCAGGTCCGCGACGCGATCGCGGCGGCCAAGGATCCCGACGCCCAGACGGCGGCCGGGGCGACCACGGGCGACGGTCAGACCGGTCAGACGATCACGGTCCCGGAGGACTAGCGGGGCGGTCTTCGCGGGTCGCGGCTGGCCTGCCCGCCCGCTCATCCGTCGAGAACCGGGCGACGCGTCGCCCGGCGTTTTGGGTACGATGCTCGAGCCCTGGTAGCTCAACTGGTTAGAGCAGCGGACTCTTAATCCGAAGGTTGAGGGTTCGAGTCCCTCCCGGGGCATCGCGTACGAAGAGCCCCCGTCGCCGACGGGGGCTTTCTTCGTTCCGGGGACGTCGGCGGCGAGTGGCCGCAGAAGACCCGTGGCGCGGTTGGCGCGGGGTCCTCGGGCCGGCCGGGACGCCGTCAGAACGCCCCGTGGCGACCGAAGACCGCGGGGATCGTCTTGACCAGGATCGACAGGTCGAGCGAGACCGACCAGCGCTCGAGGTAGAGGAAGTCCAGGCGGACCATGTCGTCGAAGTCCAGGTCGGAGCGACCGGAGACCTGCCAGAGTCCGGTGACGCCGGGAAGCACGAGGTAGCGCTTCTTGTGCCACTCCTCGAGCCGGTCGTAGTCCCGCTGCGGCAGCGGGCGCGGACCGACCAGCGACATCTGGCCGTTCAGCACGTTCAGCAGCTGCGGCAGCTCGTCCAGCGACAGCCGCCGGAGGATCTTGCCGACCGGGGTCACGCGCGGGTCGTCGCGGATCTTGAAGATCGCCCCGCCGGCCTCGTTGAGATCCTCCAGCTCACCCTGCTGGAGCTCGGCGTCCTGCAGCATCGTGCGGAACTTGAGGCAGTCGAACGGCACGCCGCCGACGCCGGGGCGGCGCGAGCGGTAGATCACGGGGCCCGGGCTGGTGAGCCGGATCGCCAGGGCGATCGCCAGCAGCAGCGGGCTGATCGCGACCAGGATCAGCAGGCTGACGACCAGGTCGAAGGTCCGCTTGACGAAGAAGTCGAGGCCCTCGGTGACCGGCGGGCGCAGCTCGAACAGCGGCACCGCCTGGCCGGGCAGGAACTCCGCGCGCTGAACCAGGATCTCCATCGTCGACGGCGCGATCCGCACGTGCACGCCGCGCTTGTGGGCTTCGTCGACGACGTCGAGTGCGAGCGCCTGGGGGAACGCGGGGTCGGTGATGATCAGCTCGTCGACCTCCTCCGCGTCCAGCAACCGCGGTAGGTCGGCGACGAGGCCCATCGCCGGAATCGCCGCGGACGACGGATCGCTCGGGCTGACGACGAGCGAGCCGACGACCTGGATCGCCGTGTCGACGTCGTCCGACAGCGCCGTCGCCACGTCGTCGGTGTGGTGCGCGGGGCCGATCAGCACGGCCCGTCGTTGCTGGCCGGCGCGCAGCAGCAACCGTCCGCTCGCGCTCTCGTACGCCAGCCGCAGCAGCGCGATGTAGACCGTTCCCGCGGCCAGGGTGCCGTAGAAGATGTAGAAGCTCGAGAACTGGCTGCGTTGCCCGGTGATCAGGATGAACACCATGCAGACGACCGTCGCCTGGAACAGGCCGGTGACGATCTTGCCGAGCCCCGGCCGCTCCGTCCTCCGGCCGTAGAGCCCGAGCCGGGCGAAGTTGAAGAGCACGACGAGGATCGCGAACGGCGCGATCTCGCGGGCCTGGTGGGCGTGCAGCCCCATGTCGAGGTTGCCGTACCAGGCTTCCTTGAGCGCGAGCGTGGTGATGATCGCGGCCCACACGCTGGCGGCGTCGATCGCCAGCAGCGACAGCAACCGGCCGGCGTGACGCAGCGTCTCCCGCCGCAGCAGGAACATCAGCGCGGCCGGCCGCTTGGCGCGGATATCGACCGGCGACTGCGGGCTCGCGGACGGTCCCTCGGGGGGATGGCCGGACGACGTCATCCGGTCGGGGTCCTCGGTCGGGGTCGTCGCGGCGGAGCGCACCAACCACGAATCGTGTCAGATGCGACCGGCGCGCGCGGGGCAGCAACGACCCTCGCAGGCGCCGATCAGACCGGGTAGCCGAGCAGGCCGTTGCGTCCGGCCGACTCGATCGTCTGCTCCAGTCCCTCGCGCAGCGCGACGACGGGCTCCCAGTCGAGGGCGACCTTGGCGAGCGAGATGTCCGGCCGCCGCTGCTTCGGATCGTCGGCGGGGAGCGGCTGGTGGATGATCTCGCTGTTGGAGCCGGTGACGTCGATCACCGTCTGCGCCAGCTCGAGCAGCGTGAACTCCTGCGGGTTGCCGATGTTGATCGGCTCGTGCGCGCCGGACTCGGCCAGCGCGATCAGTCCGCGGACCAGGTCGTCGACGTAGCAGAACGAGCGGGTCTGGCTGCCGTCGCCGAAGACGGTGATCGGTCGGTGCTCGAGCGCCTGGCGGAGGAACGTCGGCACGGCGCGGCCGTCGTGCGGGCGCATCCGCGCGCCGTAGGTGTTGAAGATCCGCACGATCGCGGTATCGACGCCCTGCTGGCGGTGGTAGGCCATCGTCAGCGCCTCGGCGTAGCGCTTGGCCTCGTCGTAGACGCCGCGCGGGCCGATCGGGTTGACGTGGCCCCAGTAGGACTCGACCTGCGGATGGACCTGCGGGTCGCCGTAGACCTCGGACGTCGAGAACAGCAGGAACCGCGCGCGGTGCGCCTTGGCCAGTCCGAGCGCGTGGTGGGTGCCGTGCGATCCGACCTTCAGCGTGTGCAGCGGCAGCCGCAGGTAGTCGATCGGCGACGCGGGCGATGCGGCGTGGTAGACGTAGTCGACGGGCTCGTCGACGAAGAACGGATCGACGATGTCGACCTGCAGGAAGCGGAACTGGTCGCCGCGGATGTGCTCGATGTTCCTGAGCGACCCGGTCTCGAGGTTGTCCACGCAGATCACGCGGTGGCCGCGGGCCAGCAGCGCGTCGCACAGGTGCGAGCCGAGGAAGCCCGCACCACCGGTCACCAAGCAGGTCGACATGCCGTCGAGGTTATCCGGGCCGGCCCCGAGATGGTTGGGGCCAGCGCCGTCCGCGCCCTGAGCGAATGCTCGTCGCGGACGGAAAGGCGTCATCCACGGGATGCTGCCGACGATACGTCCCGGGAATTGCGGGATGAATCGCTGGGAAACTGCGGGATGAATGCTCCGGGAATTGCGGGATAACTGGTGGTTGCTCGCTATGCTCCCGACATGGCGTATCGCGCGCGATTGGTCGATCGAGAGGTGGAGGCCGCACTTTCAGCTCTCGGCGCGGTCGTCGTGGAGGGTCCGAAAGCGTGCGGCAAGACCGAAACCGGCCGACAGCATGCCGCGAGCGAGGTGCTGCTCGACGTTGATGTCGAGGCGAGGCAGGCTGCCGAGATCGATCCGCGACTCGTGCTCGATGGCGCGCGCCCCCGACTGCTCGACGAGTGGCAGGTCGTGCCCGGCGTCTGGAACGCGGTACGGCGCGCCGTCGACGATGCGCGTGAGCCCGGACAGTTCCTGCTGACCGGCTCGGCGACCCCGACGGACGACATCACCCGCCACAGTGGTGCGGGGCGCTTCGCCCGCGTGCGCATGCGACCGATGTCGACGGCGGAGCAACCTTTGGGTTCGCAGCAGATATCGCTCGGGCGCTTGCTTGACGGCGAGCGCTCGTCGGCGACCGACGGTGGTGTCGCCGTCCCGGATGTAGCCGAAGCGATCGTGCGTGGAGGCTGGCCGGGATGGGTCACCGCCGATCTTGCCGTGGCCCGACGCGCGAACCGCTCGTATGTCGATCAGGTGCGACGGACCGATGTCCCCGCGGTTGGGGGACGCCGTCACGATCCGGAACGAGTGGGCCGCCTGATGCGCTCGCTCGCGCGGCACGTCGGCACCCAGGCGTCGGTGACTTCGATCGTGAAGGACACGATCGGGCCTGACGGCGTGGCCCTCGATCGCGAGACGGTGACGGAGTACCTCGACGCGCTCGCCCGGCTGATGGTGGTCGAGGACCTCCGCGCGTACCGCCCGCACCTGCGATCAAGGTACGAGCTGCGGACCAGTCCCACGAGGCACCTCGTGGACCCATCGGTGGCGGCGGCGGCGTTGAACGCGACCGCCGAGGATCTGCTCGGTGATCTGAGGACGTTCGGCCTGTGGTTCGAGTCGCTTGTCGTTCGCGATGTTCGAACGTACGCGGAGCTCCACGATGCCGACGTCCATCACTACCGCGACGAACGTGGCCTGGAGGTCGATGTGGTGGTCACGCGTCCCGACGGTGCCTGGCTTGCGGCCGAGGTCAAGCTGGGGGTGAACCACATCGACGACGCGGCGACGAACCTCCTGCGTTTCGCGGAGGACGTGGTCAGCGGCACGGCGCCGAAGCTTGCCGTGATCACCGCGACCGGTTATGGGTACGTGCGACCGGACGGGGTCCACGTCGTGCCGTTCGCCGCGCTCACCGCGTAGCACCGGACGCGCCCTCGTTGGGCGAGCTTGGCCACCAGAAGCGGGGCCCGATCAGGGTGACCATCGCGGGCACCAGGATCGTGCGGACGATCAGCGTGTCGATCAGGATCCCCAGGCCGACGACGATGCCGAGCTGGGTCAGCGTGATCAGCGGCAGCACGCCGAGCACCGCGAAGACCGCCGCCAGCACGATCCCGGCGCTGGTGATCACGCCGCCGGTGCTCGCCAACGCGGTGACGATCGCCTCGCGGGTCGGCTTGGTCGCCGCCTCCTCGCGAGCCCGGGTGATCAGGAAGATGTTGTAGTCGACGCCGAGCGCGACCAGGAACAGGAAGCTCAGCAACGGCACCGGCAGATCGACGCCGGGGAACCCGAAGATCACGTCGAAGGCGACCGTCGCCGCGCCGAGCGCGGACGCCCAGCTGAGCACGTTGGTCAGGGTCAGCAGGATCGCGGCGACCACCGACCGCAGCAGCACCAGCAGGACCGTCAGCACGACGATCAGCACCAGCGGCACGATCAGCCACTGGTCGTGGGTGGCCGCGGCGCGCTTGTCGAGCTCCTCGGCGTCGAGGCCGCCGACCACCGCGTCGCCGGGAGCGGCGTCGAGGCGCTCGCGGAGCGCCTCGACGTGAGCCTGCGCCGCGGCGCTGCCGGGCTCGCCTTCCAGGCGGGCGGTGATCTGGATCCGCCCCTCGCCGCGCGCCCCGGCGTCGGCGCCGAGCACGCCCGGGGTCTCGCGCGCGACCGCGAGCACGTCGTCCTTCGCGCTCTCACGGGCGATGATCGTCAGCGGCTCGCCGAACCCCGGCCCGAACGCGCGGGCGATCGTCTCCTGGCCGACCACCGAGTCGGGGCGGTCCCGGAGCTGCTCGGTCTGGGTCAGGCCGAGGTTGATGCCGAAGCAGCCGACCGCGAGCGCGATCAGCAGCACCACCGTGCCGAGCGTGACCGGCCCCGGCCGGCGTGTGACGGCGTTGCCGAGCGTCGCCCACCAGCCGCTGAGCGACGGGTCGTCCGTGCCGTACCGCGGGACGATCGGCCAGAACAGCTTGCGTCCGAAGAGCAGCAGCGCGGGCGGCAGCAGCCCGAGGACGAAGACGACGGCGGTGGCGATGCCCATCGCTCCGGCCAGGCCGATGTTGCGGCTCAGCGGCAGGTCGGCGAAGGCCAGCGTGACCAGGCTCAGCGCGACGGTGCTGGAGCTGGCGAGGATCGCCGGGGCGGCGCGGCCGAGCGCGGCGCGCATCGCGTCGTGGCGGTCCTCGTGCCGGCGCAGCTCCTCGCGGTAGCGCGCGACGAGCAGCAGCGCGTAGTTGGTGCCGGCGCCGAAGACGAGGACCGACACGATGCCGGTGGTCGACCCGTCGGCGACGAGCCCGGTGTGGCGGCTGAGGATCGCCATCAGCGACGCGACGACCCGGTCGCCGAGGGCGATCACGATCAGCGGGACGAGCCACAGCCAGGGGCTGCGGTAGGTCAGCAGCAGCAGGATCGCCACGACCAGCGCGGTGATGCCGAGCAGCCGGCCGTCGGCGCCCTCGAAGACGTTGGACAGATCGACCTTGAACGCCGCGGGTCCGGTGACCTCGGCGCGCATGCCGTCGGGCAGATCGCGTCCGACGAGCGCGCGGATCTGCTCGATCGAGCGCTCCTGGCGGTCGGCGGCCGGGCCCTGGGCGCCACTCGGCACCGACGGCAGCGGCACGGTGACGATCGCCGCGTCGCCGTCGGGGGCGTCGCGCGGCGGTGAGACCTCGCCGGTGGCCAGGTTCTGCAGCTTTCCGCGGTCACGGTCGATCCGTGCGCGGTCGGCGTCGGTGAGCCGGCCGCCGGCGCGGCTGTAGACGACGATCGCCGGCTGCAGGTCGGCCTGCGGCAACTGGCTCTGGAGCACGGCGGCCCGCGCCGAGTCCGACCCGGACGGCAGCCCGGACGCCGGATCGTCGGTCGACGCGGCAGTCCCCGCCATGCCGAGGATCACGGCCGAGACCACGACCCCGATCGCGAGCGGGATCAGCTTGCTGCGGCGACCGGTGAGGATGCCGGCCAGCCAGATTCCGAGCCTAATGACGGGCCGCCTTCATCTGCTTCTTGGGGATCTTGCCGGCGGGCTCGTACGTACGCTTGCTGATCCGCACCGCGAACCCCTCGGACTCGAGCCGCTTCCACACCACGGGGCAGCGCTTGCAACGAGGTCCGCTCTTGCAGCACTTCTTCTTCGTGGTCACGGTGACGGGATCTCCCACCTTGTTGTGAGCGTAGCGGGCGGGCGACACCGGTCTTCGGGGACCCCAAGCCGGTTCGCGGAGCGGAGCCGACGCTAGAGTGCGCGGCATGCCCGCCCCCGCCTTCGTCGCTGCGCTCAACGAGCAGATCGCCCACGAGTTCGCCGCCAGCCAGCAGTACGTCGCGGTGGCCGTCTACTACGACGGCGAGACGTTGCCGCGGCTGGCCCGCTTCTTCTACGACCAGGCGCTCGAGGAGCGGGGTCACGCGATGAAGATGGTCCAGTACCTGATGGACCAGGACGCCGACGTCGTGATCCCGGCGGTCGCCGCGCCGAAGAACGGGTTCGCGGACATCGTCGAGCCGGTCCAGGTCTCGCTCGACCAGGAGCGGAAGGTCACCGAGCAGATCGGCAACCTGGCGCGGATCGCGCGCGAGACGGGCGACTACCAGTCCGAGCAGTTCATGCAGTGGTTCCTCAAGGAGCAGGTCGAGGAGGTCGCGTCGATGTCCGACCTGCTGACCACGGTCAAGCGCTCGCAGGCGAATCCGCTGTGGGTCGAGGAGTTCCTCGCGCGCGAGAGCTTCGGCGGCGGCGCGGAAGCGGAGGTCGGCGCGCCCCCGACCGCGGGCGGAGACGCCTAGGGATAGGCGCTACGCGCGCCGCCGACCTGGAAACGCGTTCGTCCGATTGCTTGACCAGCAGTCGGACACGCTTATACCGTCTACCTGGGACCACGATCGAAGGTCCCATTCGACGCCGCGTCGCAAGGTGCGGTCCGGCGCAGTGACCGGGGCGCCCCACGGTTCAAAGGAGGGCGCCCCGGTTACCACAGCCGTTCAGCATAGCCGGGCGCGCGGGGGCGAGCGCCGGGCCGAAAGTCGGACGGATCGTCATGGTCCGTCGGCCGTCGGGACCGGAGCCCAGGCCGACACAAAGACTCCGCGCCGTTTCTAGTAAAACGCTGGCGGCCGCGTGCCGGGCGGCAACCACGTCGGAAGCGCCGATGGCCACGGCGATCGCGTCGTCGGCGCGGACGTCCGTGCCGTTCTAGAAACAAAACAGCGCAGACGCTTGACCGGACGGTTCTCACCGGTGTACGGTCAACGCCCAAGCTCGGAAGAGCTGATCCAGACGTTCAGGTCGCAGCAACGAGGGGCTCGCAGCGCGCTGCCGCCCGGCCACCGAGCCGGACGCAGTGGCAAAGCGGGATCCCCGGAGCCGCGTCCTTTTCGGCACCGCGGCCTCATGTCGCGGCGCAGCGCAGACACCGGGTCGTCCCACGGTTCAAGGGAGGACGCCCCGGAAACCACAACCGCTCGGCCCTGCCGAGCACAACGAAAGAAGCAAGAAGATGTTTGGAACGATGAAGAAGGCGTTGACGGTCGCGGCCGTCATCGCCGCGGGTGTGGCTGCCGCTCCGGCGGTGGCTGCGGCCGGTCCGGTGTGGAACACGGACGCCACGAGTACTATGAATGCCGAGCCCGCTCACGGGACGGGAGAGTTGACGCTCACGGTTGTTGTCGGTGGGACGCCGAGGACGACGACGTGCGACGTTACTGTTACTGTTGATCTTTGGAACGCCGAGGATGACGGTACTATCCGTGGTCTGGGCGACGTTACTACGTTCCTGCTGGGTGACGAGATCCCGGGTGGTGAGTGCACGACGAGCCTTGATGACTGCACGGTGACGGCCACGGCCAACACCTCGACGCCGTGGAGCATTACTGCCCTTACTCCCGCTGACGCGACCATCAGTGGCGTCGCCTTCGCGAACACGTACGCTGGTCCCAACTGCGTGCTCGACGGTGCCACGATCAACGCGACGGGTTCGGTCACGGGTTCGGTGACGTCCGGTTTGATCACGTTCTCGAGCGCGGGTGGCCTCACGACGCCCCTCGGCCCCGCGACGGTTGACGGATCGGTTGCGCTGCTCTGGGAGGACGATAGCTCAGCAGTCACGCTGTCCTAGGCGGTTGGTTCTAGCCGTGAAGGCCGGCAGGGCCGGCCTTTGCGGGACGTGTGGCGGGTCGTCTCATCGGGCGACCCGCCATGCCGCACGAGTGTGCGTCGTCTCGCGTGGTGGCGACGAGATCCAGGGAGAGAAGCGATGAGTGGGATGACCCAGCGAACAAGTCGAATTTGGCACCGTCGTCCGCAAAGAGGTGTTGTGGCGTTCGCGGTCGCCACCGTCGCGTGTATGACGACGTTGGGGATCGCGGCGGCACCGGCATCCGCATTCGTGCTGACCGTCGACCTGGAGGGTGCCGGGTCGGGTGGAGTCACCAGCTCCCCGGCGGGTATCAACTGCTCCAACACGCCGGGCAGCGAGCAGACGGACTGCAGCTTCACCTTTCCGAACTTCACGCAGGTGACCTTGACGGCTACCCCGAGCGGTTCGTTCATCTTCAGTGGTTGGTCCGGTACGGCCGGCGGCACGTGCGGGTCGGGAAGTGCGAATCCGTGTCAGACCAACCCGTTTCAATTCTCGAACGCGTCGGCCACCGCGACGTTCGGCTTGCCGCCCGACCCGCCGGGTGCGATGACCGATCCAGCGCAGCCGGTGGGGCCGTTCTCCGCTGTGCTCCGCGGTCGCGTCAACCCGAACGACTTCGCGGTTGGCGACTGCTACTTCGAGATCGGCACCTCCACCGACTACCGTCGAAAGTACCCCTGCGCTCCGTCCGACCTGGGGTCGGGTAGTAGTGACGTTGCGGTGCGCTCGGGCTCGGGAACGCTTCGGCCCGGAACGACCTATCGCTTTCGGCTCGTCGCCAAGAACGTGGGAGGCACGAGCGTCGGCGAGGACCAGACGTTCACCACCCCGGCGTATACCGAGAACCTGAGCCCTCTGCCGGGCTACGGCTACGAGCTCGTCAGTCCGCCGATGGCCCAGGGCCAGCGGGCGACGCCGCTGCTACCGGTCCCGGGCTTGGACGGCGACGAGGTGGCCATCAGGGCGGCCGGTGGACTGCCCGGCAGTGAGTGGTTGGACGGCACGGGGATGACGTACATCGCACAGCGCCACGAGGGCAAGTGGCTGAACGTTCCGATTTCGCCGTCCGGCGTCGACTACCCGAACGTGGGTAACAATCAGCCCGGGGACTGGAGCGCCGACGGCCAGCAGATGCTGTGGCTGCTGGCGTTGCCGGGGCAGCAGAACTCAGATCTGCTCACACCGGTCGTTCGTGACCGGCAGGGTGCCGAGCAGATCGCGGGTCCGACCCTGGTCCTGCCCCCGGGCGTGGTTGGCGCCACCGATCAGTACGTCGGTGGGTCGGACGACTTGAAGACGCTGGTCTTTCAGACCCGGGCTCGGCCGGCGCTGACCGGTGGTGGGACGGACAACCGGGCAGGCATTTTTAAGACCCTGATCGTCGTTCGCCGGGCGTCTGACGGGACGTTCACCGTTCGCCCCGTCGCCCATCAGGCGGGGACCGCGATGTTTGAGAACTGTGAGGCCATGTTGGGGAGCGACGGTAGGTCGGGACTCGGTGCGGTCTCGAACGACGGGCGAAAGATCTTCTTCAGCCCCGACGCCAAGGGCATAGCGTCGTGCCGTACCCCCGCGATGACGCGCGTATGGGCGAAGGTCGACGACAACGACCCGATCGATATCTCGGCGCCCCAGTGCAGCCCGGGAGGGTGTAGCGCCACAAGCATGGTCGCGCAGTTCGAGGGGGCGTCCGACGACGGAAACCGGGTGTACTTCTCGACCGAGCAGGAGCTGCTCGACGGTGACGGTGACACGAGTCTCAAGCGTGACCTGTTCGAATACACGTTCGCGCCCGGCGGTGGGGGAACGCTGCGGGCGGTGACGTCGAGCGGCACCCCCGTGGGGGCCGGTGTCGTTCGGGTTGCGCGGGTATCGGCCGACGGGTCGCACGTGTACTTCGTGGCCACCGGGCAGCCGCTGGTCACGACCCCGAACGAGCGCGGGGCGGTACCGGTTGCGGGAGACACGAACCTCTACGTCTCCGAGCGCCAGCCGGGTGAGGCGACGGGCACGACCGCCTTCGTCGGCAAGCTCGACCCCTCGGACGGCCAGGTGTTCAATTCGGATAGCAGTAGGACCGTGCAGACGTCCGACGACGGACGGTTTGTGACCTTCGTCAGTCGCGCTGATCTTGCCGGGGACCGACTGCCGGGGGACGCCCATCTGGACGTCTTCCGCTACGACGCCGAGCGGGACGATCTTCGGCGTATCTGGTCGGATGCGCCGAACGTCAACGGTGAGGCCCGCGTCGCCGGGGCGTACTTGGCGGTGTGTGAGTGTTCCGGCTCCGGTGGTGCAAGAAACAAGGCCCTGCGAGGCAACAACTACATGTCGCAGGACGGCGCGGTGATCGGGTTCTCGACCACGGAGGCGCTCGACCCGCGCGATCAGAATACGACGAACGATGCCTACGTGTGGACCGCCGCGACCGACGCGGTGCACGTGGTGTCGTCGGGCCGGGGCAACGAGTACCAGGACCAGTTCAACTTCGTCAGCCGGTCGGGGGACATGATCGGGTTTTCGAGTGCCACCGGTTTGGTGCCGGAGCACACCAGCGGGCAGACGGCAGCCTACGTCCTGCGGAGAGGCGGTGGCTTCCCGCTGCCTCAGCTGCCGCCTGAGCCGTGTGTCCCGGGCGACCCGCGGCGGGATTGCCAGCCGCCGACACCGCCGCCGGGGGCGCCGACGGGTCCGGTCGGATCCGGCACGTTCGTCGGTCCCGGGAACGTGCTGTTGGAATCCCGCGAATCCCCGAAGTCATCGGCGAGGATCCGGGTGTCCAAGATCAAGACGGTGCGCCGCACGTCGACCCGGGCCAAGGTGCGGGTGCCCGACAAGGGCAAGATCCGGGTGTCCGGCCGCAACCTGGTCCGCACGTCGAAGACGGTGCGCAAGTCCGGAACGGTCCGCGTGCTGGTGAAGCTGACCAAGCGTGGAAAGCAGAAGTTGCGCCGCGACGGCCGCGTGAAGACGCGGGTGAACGTCCGGTTCGTTCCCGAGAAGGGCACGTCGATGCGCAAGCGGGTGTCGGTGACGTTCAGGACAAGGGCGACGAAGCGGAAGGCCTCGTCGCGGTCGACGCGAACGTCGAATGTCCCGTCCTCCGACGCCCAGAAGGGTCGTTGATCGCATGGTGGTACGCGCAACGCAGCTCCGTCGTGTTCTCACGGCGACGGTCGCCGCGGCGACCATGGGATTGGTCGCCGCGCCGTCGGTCGGCGCGGTCCCGCCGCCGCCCGGCATGCAGTTCGAGATCGAGTCGTTCATCACGGAAGTGCTGGACAAGACCGGGGCGGACGAGACCCGCGCCGGGGCACATCCGCACTCGGCACGCGCCGAGTTCAAGTTCAACTCTTACGACTCGGAGCAAGACCTGAAACCCATTCGGCCGGTTGAGGACATCAAGTCGGTTCGCACCAAGCTTCCGGCCGGCTTCTCGGGGAACCCGACCGTCGCCGAAACCTGTCCGCTGGTGACCGTCGGGGCGCAGTTGATCGATTTGCTGCCGAGCCTCTGTCCGCCGAAGTCGATCGTGGGCTTCGTGCATGTGGAGGGCAGCGTGGCGCTGCGCCAACCGGTGGTCAATATTGCGCCGGAGGACGGCTTCCCGGCAGAGTTCGGTTTCAGCGGATCAAACTTGACCTTTACGGTCTATCCGGAGCTGCGCTCCGACTCGGATTTCGGTATCGACATGACCGTCCCGATGGCGAACGTCAACGCGACCACCGAGGTGGACCTGACGTTCTGCAGTTGGGGGGTCGAGATGACCTTCGTGCCGAACAACTCGACCTTCCGGTGCCGCGAGGAGGGCGAACCGGGAGCCTTCGACAAGCCGTTCTTGACGAATCCGGCAACCGAGTGTCCCGCTGCGAACCCTGTGACGGAGCTGATCGTCGACACCTGGCAGCAGCCGAACGTGTTTCGGTCCGCGACCGCCGTCTCCCCGCTGATCACGTCCTGCGACACCCTCGAGTTCGAGCCGCAGGTCGATATCGCTCCGAGCACGACGGCTCCGGACGCTCCGACCGGGCTGAACGTCGACATGACGTTCCCGCAGGAGGACAACGCTCAGGGGCAGGCGCCGCCGGCGTTGAAGAAGGCCGTGGTCACGCTGCCCGAGGGCATGACGATCAACCCGTCCGGTGCGGGCGGCCTGGCCGCGTGCGCTGATGGCGAGTTGCTGCTCAAGTCCAAGGATCCGATGACCTGCCCCGACGCGTCCAAGATCGGGACGGTCGTGGCGACCTCGCCGCTGCTCGACGAGGAGATCAAGGGCGGCGTCTACATCCGCTCGCAGAACTCCAACGACCCGGAGTCCGGCGAGATGTTCCGGCTGGCGCTGGTCCTGCAGAACGAGAAGCGCGGGATCGACGTGCGGCTGCCGGGCCAGGTCCGGATCAACCGGGCCACCGGGCGGATCGAGACGATCTTCGACAACAACCCCGAGCTGCCGGTCTCGTCGCTGAAGCTGACGTTCAAGGACGGACCGCGGGCGCCGCTGGCGACCCCGCCGACCTGCGGACCCAAGACCATCGAGACGACGCTGACCTCCTGGGGCAAGCAGACCAGGACCCGCCGGTCCACGTTCAACGTCGCATGCTTCGGCGGTCTGGGCGGATTCGGCCTGGGCTTCGCGGCGGGCACCAGGACGCCGGTCGCCGGAGCGAGCTCGCCGTTCAACCTGCTGCTGACGCGGGCGGACACGCAGGACGTGATCAGCGGGCTGCACGTCAACATGCCCGAGGGACTGCTCGCCAACCTCAAGGGCAACGTCGGAACGCAGATCGGCACGGTCGTCGCCGACGCCGGTCCGGGGACGCACCCGTACCGGTTCCCCGGCCGGGTCTACCTGGAAGGACCGTACGGCGGCGCGCCGTTCTCGCTGCGGGTCGTGATCCCGGCGAAGGCCGGTCCGTTCGACCTCGGCGAGGTCGTGGTGCGGCAGAAGATCCACGTCGATCCGACGACGGCCCAGGTCACCGTGATCTCGGACCCGATCCCGACGATCGTCGAAGGGGTGCCCGTCCGGCTCCGGAACATGTCCGTGAACATCGACAAGCCCGGGTTCATGATCAACCCGACGTCCTGCGCGGAGAAGTCGATCCTCGCCGCGGCGTTCTCGAAGCACGGCCACGTCAAGCAGTTGCGGACGCGGTTCCAGGTCGGCGGCTGCGACAAGCTGCCGGTCAAGCCGCGGATGCGGATCGACGTGGTCGGCAAGAAGCAGCTGCGGTACCACAAGCACCCGGGCGTCAAGGCGACGGTCACGCAGCAGCCCGGCGAGGCCGGGCTGAAGAAGGTCGAAGTGGCGATGCCGCTGTCGCTCGCCCTGGATCCGAAGAACGCCAAGGCGCTCTGCAAGCCGGCCGAAGCGGCGGCCAAGGCCTGCCCCGAGGACTCCGTCGTCGGCGACGCCACGGCGATCTCGCCGGTGCTGAACCGGCCGCTGAAGGGCAAGGTCTACTTCGTCGAGGGGACGCGCGTGACCAAGAGCGGTCGCGTGACGTCCGCGCTGCCCAAGCTCTGGGTCGCGTTGCGCGGTGAGGTCGCGCTCGACGTCTGGGCGGACAGCGACGTCAAGAAGAAGCGGTTGGTGACGACGTTCGCCAAGGTCCCGGACGCGCCGATCAGCTCGTTCGAGCTGAACATCAAGGGCGGCAAGAACGGCATCCTGATCGTCACCGGCAAGCCCGGCGCGCACATGTGCAAGCAGGCCAACGTGGCGGACGCCCGCTACGACGGCCAGAACGGCAAGCGCCTGCAGAAGGCGACCAAGATGGCGGTTCCGTGCTCGTTCCGCGCGGTGTCCACCACGCTCGGGTCCCGCCACGCCCGCGTCCGGATGACCGGGCTCGGCGCCGGGCGGCTGACCGTGTCGGGATCGTCCGTGAAGACGAAGCGCCGGAAGATCAAGGGCGGCCCCGTGGCGACCGTCCGCGCGCCGCTGTCGGCGGCGGGCCGGCGCGCCTACCGGGCCGGCCGCAGCGTCCGGGTGAAGGTCTCCTACCGCCCGTCCCGTCGCGGCAAGACGAAGACGAAGACCGTCGTCGTCAAGCGCGCCAAGAAGCAGGCGACCGCCCGGGGAGGAAGTCCCCGCTAAGCCGCGTGCGCCTGCGGGCCGGTCCTCTCCCGCCCCGCAGGCGCCACGCACTCCGACCGCCATGCCTGTCCACCGGCCGACACCCACCCGCGGTACGGATCAACAGGAACGGCGGACTGCGCTGGCCCGCGCGACGATGCGCGTGACGGCGGCGATCGGCTACGAGGCGGCCACGGTCAACGACATCGCGGCGGAGGCCGGATGCAGCCGCCGGGTCTTCAACCGGCACTTCCGCGACAAGGACGCCGCGTTCGAGGTTGGCTACCGCGAGATCACGCGGGACGTGCGCCGCACGGTCCAGGACGCCTATGACGCCCACGACACGCCGGTCCGGCGGACCTGGGCCTGCCTCGAAGCGCTCGCCGCGTTCCTCGCGTCCGATCCGCGGCGGGCCGAGCTGCTGGTGGTCCACGGGCACGCCGCCGGGCAGGGCACCGCGGCGGTCCACTGCGAGACGATGCGGCGGCTCGTCGACCTGATCCTCGACAACACCGCCGAGCTTCCCCAGCCGACTGGGGACCCGCGGCTGGTCGCCGAGACGGTCGCCGGGGGGATCTACGAGATCGTCTTCGCCCGGACGCTGCGCGGGCAGGTCCGAACTCTTCCCGACCTGGTCCCCGAATGGGCGCGGGTCGTGATGGCTCCGTACGTCGCGATCGCGGAGAGCTCCACGACGACGGACGCCTGACTCCTCTTCCAACGACCGCTGCCCGCCGGAGTCCCGGCGGGCCGCGCGACCCGGAAGTGTGCCGGGGCGGGGCGTGCCCCGCTCGTCGATCCGGAAGACCCCCGGGGCGCGGTCCCTCTCCGCCGCGCCCCGGGGACGCCGGCTTACCGGCGCTTCAGCGTGGCGGTGCGCGTCTTCGCGCCCGCCTTGACGGTCACCGTCTGCGACGCCTCGCCGATCCGGACGTTGACCACGATCCGGGACGAGCCGGCCAGGCGCTTACCGGCGCGGTGCTTCACCGTCACGCGGTTGGCGCCCTTCCGCACGGTCGTGCGCTTGCTGCCCCGCACGCGGACGGAAGCGCGGATCTTCGTCTTCTTTGCGGCGGACGTCTTCTTCGTGGAGGACTTCTTCGCCTTGCTGCTCTTCTTCGCGCGCGGCTTCACGGTGCAGGACACCGAGCGCCGGCGGTTGGCCAGCTTGCAGCGGACCGTCACCCGCGGCGTCGTTCCGGTGGCCCCGCGGTCGCCCTTCGGGCCGGTGGGCCCGACGGGACCCGGCGCCCCGGGCAGCCCCGGAATCCCGGGAATCCCCGGGACGCCCGGTGCGCCGGTCAGGCCGGTCGGTCCCGGCAGGCCGTTGGCCCCCGGCTGACCGGTCGCGCCCTGCTGGCCGGCCGGCCCGGGCTCGCCCGGCGCGCCGTCCTGACCGGGCTCGCCGACCGGCATGTCGATGCTCGTCGCCGACAGGGCCACCGCGTGCTCGCGGTCGGCCGTGTTGGTGGTCAGCACCAGCTGCGCGGTCGTCGTCACGTTCGGCTTGGCGGGAGCGAACCGCACCAGGACCCGGCACGACGCGCCCGGGGCGATCTCGTCCCCGCAGGCGGCCGACGCGATCGTGAACAGGCCCTCGGCGTCGCGCGCCGCCTCGATCCGCACGTCGCTGACCCGCAGCGGCTGATCGCCGGAGTTGGTGATCGTCACCTCCTGCGGGGCGCTGATCGTGCCCACCGGCTGGGCGACGAAGACCGGCGTCGACGCCGAGACCTTCGGGCCGGGGCCGGTCGACGGACCGACCTCGATCGTCTGCTCCTCGACGATCGGCGCCAGCGACGCCTCGTCGGTGAACTCGCGCATCGACTCGCTGGTGACCGACACCGTGACGGTGCCCTGCTTGAGCGCGGTCAGCTCGCGGGTGACCGGATCGAGGATCGCGACCTTGCGCGCCTTGCGCGCCGCCGCGACCGCCGCCGCGCCGCTGCCGACCGCCAGGCCCTCGTCGCCGCCCCAGTGGACCGACATCGGGTACTGCAGCGGCACGACGCGGCTACCGGGGGCCACGCCGTTGGGCTGCACGATGCTGCCGCTCAGCGTCGTCGAGCTCCCGACCTCGATCGACTCCGGAGCGTTCAGCGTGATCGACTGCGCGAACGCGCGAACGTCGGCGGTCAGCCACTGCTCGTCGCCCGTCGCGTCCTGGTCGACGCTCCAGTGGGCCCAGCCGTTGAAGCCGCCGCGGTCGGGCGACCCGTAGGCGCCCTTGCCGGTCGCGGTGAGCACGTTGTAGCTCACGCCGTCGACCCGCTGGTTGAACGCGTTCTGCGCGTGCGAGCCGGACATGTTGACGCCCTTGCCGCTCTTCGCCGCGAAGTCGGAGAGCAGCTTCTTGATCAGCTGGACCTCGACGCGGTCCGTCAGCTGGCTCGACTTCGTCTCGACCGGGTCGTCCACCGGGTGGTGGGCGAAGACCGACACGTTCTTGACCGTCGGGTCGTCGACCGCCGACTCCAGGGCCTCCTGGAACATCGGCAGCTGCTCGAAGTCGGACCCTCGCAGGTTGCCCAGGGCGCTGTTGAGGAAGATGAACCGGGTGCCCTTGTGGTCGAACGTCCCGTAGGCGTCGCCGAACTCGTCCTTCCACTGGTCCAGGGTGCCCTGGCTGCCGCGGATGTACGACTCGTGGTTGCCCGGCACGTAGACGCAGGGCACCGTGTCGTCGGTCTTCGTGGCGGTCAGCGGCTTGCCGATCTCCTGCTCGAGCGGCAGCAGCTCGCAGCCGCCCTCCTCGAGGACCTCGCGGGCGAGCTCGACGTCCGCCTGCTCACCGTAGTCCGTGATGTCGCCGTTGAGGACCACCAGCTCGGCGTCCGTCTTGCGGACCCGCTCCAGGCCGGCGACGCCGACCTTGCCGAGCGTCGGGTCGGTCGCGGTGAACTGGATGTCCGAGAACGTGGCGTAGGACCAGTCGTCCTGGCCGTTCGTCCGGCCGTCGGGCGAGAACAGCGGGTCCGCGCGCAGCGGCTCCAGGCCGGGCAGATCGACCGCGCTCGGCACGTCGGCCTCGACGCCGCCGAAGACGATCTCGCCCGGGACCTGCTGCGTGACGTCCGTGTTGATCGCCTGGAACGAGTTCCAGCGGACCGGGAACGTCGCCGACGCCGGGATGTTGAACGTCACGTACTGCCAGTCGTCGGACGGGACGAGGCTCGTGCCGTAGATCCCGTGCGACTTGCCGGCCGCGTCCCAGAAGCCGGCGTAGGTGAGCCCCGACGGCACGAACACGCTCGACTTGACCTTCAGCCGCACGCGCAGCGGCTGACCCGGCAGCTCGACCCAGCGGGACGCGACGCCGGCGGCGGTGATGCCCTTGTTGCGGGCCGCGCCGAACTCGATCTTCAGGCCCTCGGGGACCTTCGTCCGGACCGGGTTGGCGCCGTTGTTGGTCCAGCGATCGACGACGCCCTCGTCCTGGAAGTCGTACGACGTGTGCGTCTCGACGCCGACGCTGATCGGCAGCTTGGCCGTCTGGCCGTCGACGCGGACCTGCAGCACCGTTCCACCGGCGCCGATCGGCGTGACCTTCAGTGCGGAGCCGCTGGGGGTGACGCGCACGACGTCGGCGTCGTACTCCAGGTCCAGGTCGGCGGCTTCGATCGGCGCGGTGAACCCCTGCCCGTCCCGGCCGGTGACGCGCACCGTCACGGCGTTCTCGGGCGTGGCGTCCGCGATCGACAGCCGCTCGCTCGACAGCTCGAGCCGCTGCAGCGGGCCGAGCACGCGGACGGCGGTCCGGGCCTGCGCCTCGTCGGTGGTGCTGCGGACCTCGATCGTGCCCGTGGCGTCCTGGGGGGCGCGCAGCAGGCCGCCGTCCACGGTCCCGGCGTCGGTGCTCCAGCGGACGTCGCCGCGCGGCAGGGCGACCGGGGTGTCGTGGTCGTCGATGCCCTTGGCGGTCAGCGTACGGCTGAGGCCCGGGAAGACCTTCGCGTCGCCCTCGCCGGGGGTGACGACGATGTCGTCGAGCTTGCCGCTGCCCGGGGCGACGAAGATCCCGACGCCGTTCGGGTCCGCCCGCTCGACGCCGTCGGACGGCGAGTTGCGGACCGTGGTGGTCAGCGAACCGAGCGGCCGCGCGACCATCGTGGTCGAGCCGCCGCCGTCCAGGTTGACCGCCAGCTCGGCCCCGAGGCTGACCATCAGATCCGCCTGCTGCGGGCCGCTCATGCCGTTGACCGGCGACTGGCGGCCGTCGACGGTGACCAGGATCAGCGTCTTGCCGCCGTCCTTGACGCCGAGCATCGTCCGCGGGTGGACGTTGGGGTCCAGGCCGGGGCGAGCCACGCCGTCCTCGACCAGGACCGCGTTGTGCCCGATCGCGAACCGCAGCTGCTGCGCGACCGCGTCCTGCAGGCCGTACTCGAGCGCGGCGTCGTCGCCGACCTCGAGGGCGCGGATCACCGCGGCCGCGGCGCCGTCGCCGACCAGGTAGAAGCCGTCGGCCGGGATCTCGCCCTCGCCGATCGCGGTCGGGTCGACCGACACGACCTTGCCGTCGCGGACCAGCACCTCGGCGCGGTCGTCGGACAGGCCGCGGCTGCGGTCGAAGGTGCCCCAGCGGGACGTGTAGGCGTTGAGCTTGCCGCCGGCCTTGCTGGCGGCGTTCAGCGTCGCGACCTCGTGCTCGGTCCCGGCGAGCGTCGCCGTGGCCTGGAGCGTCATGTCGACGAGCCGACCGATGTCGTCGTTGCCGACGCCGACGTGCTGCCAACCGTTGGCGTTCGGCGACTTCAGCAGCTCGCCGCGGCGGATCGCGCCGCCCTGCGGGGCGTTGGAGTTGCCGATGTCGAAGAAGTCGCCGTTGACGCCGGCGACGGCGCCGGCCTTGTCGGCCTTCTTCGAGATCGCGCCGGTCTCGGTGACGGTGTCGCCGGCCAGCAGGTCAGCGGTGACCGCGTCCTGCGCCATGTCGGCGGTCAGGATCTGCAGGTCGAACCAGCCGTTGGCGGTCAGGTGCTTGACGTGGCGGATCTCGACGCCGAGACCGAGCTTCTCGGTCGTGTCGACGAGCGCCAGCGGGGTCGCGGCGGGCGCGGCGTGGGCCGCGGTCGGGACGACGGTCGTGACGATCGTCGGGATCGCCAGTACGGCGCTGGGGACGGCGGCGGTCAGGGCGACACCTGGCAGCGCCATGCCGACCGCGGCACCCGCGGCGACGAGGCGCCGTCGGCGGCGCGCAGGGGGAAGGGAACCGGACATCGGAGCCTTGGCTTTCTTGGGGTGGGTTCTCCCCCGCGGGGCTCGCGGATCCGCATGTCGATGCACGCGCGGGACCGCGTTGCGGGGCGCAACCAAATTTCGGCGCTCCGGCCGCGGCCCGTGTGACTTTGGCGTGGACCAGTGGTGAAGAGAAGTGAACGCGTGCAGCGTCGCTGAACGACGACGGGCCGTTCCGCGGAGGCTGCCGCGACCTGTCGAGGTTCTGCTCGTACTACCGGCAGAACCTCAACCGGTCGGGTCGTCGTCCCGACCGCCGATCGGACGCGAGCGCCGGAAGAAGACCGCCCAGGCGAGGGCGATCACCACGAGCGCGATCAGGCTCGGGATGACCCAGCCCGGGGTGCCCTCGTCCTCGCCGGTCACGTCGGACACCGGAGCCGCGTCGTCGTCCTGGGTCGTCGTGGTCGACGGCGTCGTCTCGGTCGTGGCGGTCTCGGTCGGAGCCGTCTCGGTGGTCTCCGTCGGCGTCGTCGCGGTGAGCGTGGGCTCGGTGGTCGTCGAGGTCCCCTCGCCGCTGCCCTCGTCGGGTCCCTTCGCGCCGCCGCCCGGGGTCGCGGCGGGATCGGGGCCGGGCGGGTTGGCCTCGGCGTTGCTCACGCGCAGACGGGTCCCGTCGTTCAGCTGGACGACGGCGGACACGTCCCAGTCGCGCCACGATCCGCGGTCCGCCGTCGGCACGTCGGCGTGCGAGACGCCCGCCTCGTCGCGCGTGGTCCGGACCCGGAAGGTCTCCTGCCCGGCCGGCCGGACCCAGAAGGTCACCGTCGCGTCGCTCGTCCCGGAGCCGCGGACGACGGTCGACAGGTCGACCGCGGGAGCCCCGCCGCTGGTCGTCGAGTCGGTGCCCTGCAGCAGGATCCGCACGCCGTCCGCACCGCCCTCGGCGAGGGTTGCGCCGCCGTGGGCCGAAGCGGCGGCGGTGGCGCCGATCGCGGCGACGATCGCGACGACGGCGGCCGCGAGGATGCGAGACACGCGAGTACGCATACGGCCATGCTGGCACTTCCGGGCGACGGTCGGTCGGAAGGGCCTCACGCGCGCGGGCCGCCGAACGGCATACGGTCCGCGGGGCGCCCGACGGATCGTCCGATCCGCTGGTCGTCGGGTTCCCCGATCGGCGCCCGGCACGAAAACTGGCTGCGCGGATAGCATCCGGCGTCTCATGAGCCAGCGTCTGCAATCTCCCGAGACGTTCGAGGAAAAGCTCGAGCTGCTCCGCGAACACCGTCACCAGGCGATCCACTCCGCGTCCGAGAAGGCCGTGGAGAAGCAGCACGCGAAGGGCAAGTACACCGCGCGCGAGCGGATCGAGAAGCTGCTCGACGACGACAGCTTCCAGGAGCTCGACACCTTCGTCCGGCACCGCACGCACGACTTCGACATGCAGAAGTCGCGTCCCTGGGGCGACGCGGTCGTCACCGGCCACGGCACGATCGACGGCCGGCCGGTCGCGGTCTTCTCGCAGGACTTCACGGTCTTCGGCGGGTCGCTCGGCGAGGTCATGGCCGAGAAGATGTGCAAGGTGATGGACCTGGCGGCCAAGATCGGTTGCCCGGTGATCGGCATCAACGACTCCGGCGGCGCGCGGATCCAGGAGGGCGTCGTGTCGCTGGGCGCCTACGGCGACGTCTTCCAGCGCAACGTCAACTCGTCCGGCGTGATCCCTCAGATCTAGCTGATCATGGGGCCGTGCGCCGGCGGCGCGGTCTACTC
>JACYYJ010090460.1_pt1 | contig 22626 bp, 41 predicted proteins | sample 8236861 | NCBI WGS metagenome assembly JACYYJ01 (sample SAMN14103086, study PRJNA606662) | landfill metagenome | isolation source: landfill solid waste | place: India:New Delhi, Okhla landfill site | collected 2017-11-05
ACGTCGGCATCCTGCTCGATGGCGCCGGATTCGCGCAGGTCGGACATGATCGGGCGTTTGTCGGTGCGACTTTCGACGCCGCGAGAGAGCTGGCTTAGGCCGATGACGGGGATGTTCAGTTCTTTGGCCAAGCCCTTGAGCCCTCGGGAGACACTGGCCACCTCTTGTTCTCGGTTCTGCCCTTCACCACGCGCCAGGCCGATGTAGTCCACGACGATCAGCCCCAGCTTTCCGAACTTGCGCTTGACCTTCATCGCTGACGCTCGCATCTCGGTGATAGACAGGCCGGGGCGATCATCAATCACGACGCCGGACTCACGCAGGCGCAGCGCTGCGGCCTTGAACCCTTCGGTCTGCTCTACGTCGGTCAGGAATGAGCCATTCTTGATGGCCTTAAGAGGCACGCCGCCGACACTGGAGATCATTTTTTCCATGAGGCTTGCCGCGCTCATCTCCATGGAGAAGATCAGCACCACTTCGCCTTTCAGGGCGTTGTGCTCAGCGATGTTTACGCAGATCGTGGTTTTACCCATGCTTGGCCGTGCGGCGATGACAATGAAGTCTTGCGGCTTGAGCCCGTTCAGCCGGTAGTCGATACACTCAAAGCCGGTAGGGAGGCCGTTCAGCTTGCCCAGGTTGTCGGCTCGCTTCTCGATTTCGCCGCCGTGCTCCACGTAGATTTCACGGAAGGTCATCGGGCCGCGCTCTTTGCTGTCGTCATCGCTCAGCCTGGAGACAACCGACTCCCGCACCACCCGTGCATCTTCGGTCTGTACCCGCTCGATCAGCTCTTGGCCTGCGCCGTACAGGCGGCGCTTGAGTTCGTAGTCGCGCAACAGGTCGATGTACTGGCGATAGTTCGGAGCCCGACCAATGGCGAACAGGTCCGAGACGTAGGAGACCGCGTCAGTGCCGCGCAATGCCTCTATCATGGTCACGATGTCCACCGGCTTGCCCTGCGAGTACAGGGATTTGAGCGCGCGGAAGATCGTCAGGTTCTGGTCATGAGCGAACAGGTTTTCTGTGGCCAGACTCAGAACGTCGTCGATCTGGTCCGGGACCAATGCGGCGGCCAGGGTGAACTGCTCGGCCTGGATGGAGGAGAGGTTAGCGGTCATTGGCGTACCCTCCACCCAGGATCTTCAAGAAGGGTTCTTCGCGGGTCAGGAACTCAAGGTCTGCACACCAAGTGGTGCCAGCCTTGCGGCCCATCAGGAAATCCCGGCTGGAAACGTAATTGAAGAACCTGTTCCAGAACTCCAGGGAGTCGCATTTGACGGTCTTATCCGAGCCGTCAGGGTTCTGAAGGGTAACAACATCGTTCCATCGCGCCGCGATTTGCTTCTTACGCTTCGGGGTCAGCTTCACGACTCGTGGCAGTTCGGGAAGGTTGCGATGGTAGGAGCTAACAATCTCCTGGTACGGGATGGCTGGAGCCTTTTGGGTCTGAGGAACTTCTTCGACCGGCTCAGGCTTGTCATCGCCAGATGACGTAAGAGTTAACTTTCTTACAATCTTATCATTCTTGTTAGTCGTCGCTTGCTCGTCGTCTGTCCGTCCATTGCCTGTCGCTTTTTCTGCGTTAATGTCGTAAACCGCAGTATTGGCAAGGCTTGCAATGGTGCCTTTGTTCGTCGCTTTAAACGATGCAAGCCCCCACTTCTCAAGATTCTTTTTCGTGGTTCTGTACTCTCTTTCGGTCATTCCATAGGACTTGAAATCACCCAGAAAGCACTGGCCAACATCAAGGCCGGATATCAGGTCTGGAGTACGACGCGAGCGCAGTGCGATCACCGTCAGCAAGGCGAACTCTTTGTGCTTGCCGTTCTTCAATAGCGACTCAAGCATTTCTGATTCGTTGCTTAGCTTCACAAAGCCTCGCCTGTTCGGAAATTGCACCACATTGATTCTTTCTGCTGGATAAGCCATAATTCGTTTGTCTCCTCAGTGATACCGAAGCCCCTCTGCCAAGGGGCTTTATTTTTGTCCCAATGCCTTCCGCATCATTTCCGCTTCCATCCTTGCTACCTGACGCTGTGAGCGCCGATTCAGCAGAGCCGTGAACTTGTTCGCCTTGGCTCTCAGATCGTCACCAGTCGCGCCTACGAGCGCTTCCTGTGCCCTCTTAATCCGTCGCTCTAGAATCCAATCACGCAGCATTTGCAGCATCGCTTACGCTCTCACTTGATACGTGTTGCAGTTCAACAGGGTTATCATCCGTCTGCTGCCAGGGCTTCACTTGTTCGGCTTTTCCGAATACCTCGCTGAACGCCTGCTCCAGCTCTGGTGGAAATTCGAGAGTTGCCATTGCTCGTCTCCTGTTGTTGTTAGGTTGGCCCCTGTTACCGCCAGGGGCTGCGGTTTACTCTGTCCTATCGGTATCCTTTGGAGTCTCTGCTAACCCGTCACCGGGCAATTCAGCTACTTTTCTGGCCCTAATTTGGACGACTCTCCCCTTTTGAAAGGGCTTGACCCCTAGCTTAAGCAGGTGGTCTGTTATGGCTTCCAGTGCCTGTACGGGGGTTAACCCTTTGTCCTTCATGTACTGCTCAAGGATGCGGTTTTGCTTAGCTCCGAGCGTGACATCCATTGCGGCCTCCTATTATTTTTGGCCCTGCCATGCTCAAGCTTTTTTGCGTAGCATTCTCTCTGGCTCTGCTGCGTAGGCTTCCAGGTACGTTTCGATGATCTCGCTCAGGTACGTCGCAGGCTGTTTACGGTTCAGTCTCGCCAACGCCTCAATNNCGTCGGCCTGGTACTGGTTAAGATTGATCCGGTACCGTTCGGCGCGTACCGCTCTACGGTCTTCGTATGCCATGGTTTCTATCTCCCTCAATGTGGCTGGATTCATTCGCCCCGGTCTTTGCCGGGGTCGGTTAATCGTCAGACCGGGTTATGCGGCCTTTTTTTTAGTGCTTGCTGTAACCTTCCGATGAAGGTCCACGATGGCCTTACCTACCGAATAGCGCGGATCTCTGATCTGGCCTTCCTTGATCCGGTAGATGGTCGATTCATCACAGTCGCAGGCGCGCGCAATGTCTTTGTAGGACATGCCGCTCTGGTAGATTTCCTCAATGCGACCGGCGAGGGTTGGTTCAGACATGATTGACGCTCCATTAAGACATGGAACAATTTTGATGCAGGAATGCATGGAAGTCAATGCACAAATACATTTGCCTGATGCAGAGACACATAAGAAAATGCATCGCATGCATAAGCGCACGATTGCCGAAGTACTAAATAACTTGATGAACTTGGCCCAGATAGGGCCGACGGAATTGAGCAGGAAAACCGGCGTAGATCAGTCCACCATTTCCCGCATCCGGCTAGGTAAAATTGCTGAGCCGAGGGATTCGCACGTCTCTGCACTGGCCCGTCACTTTGGAGTAAATACTGAGCAACTCAGGGGGCGAGAGCCTCTACCAGATGTGACTCAGATCAATACAGCCCCTAGGGGCACGCTACAGTTCAGCCACCTAAGTCCTCGCTTACAAAAAGAAACAGTTGATCCTGCGGAGTTGGCTAATACTGAACCCGGTCCAGAGATAAAAGGTTACGTGCCTCTCATTTCCTGGGTTCAGGCCGGTAATTGCAGCGAAGCTATAGATATGTTTTACAAAGGAGACGCAGAGGACTGGGTTGAGTGTCCTCTGAACTTGTCAAAGAACACCTACGCACTGCGCATCAAGGGCGCCAGCATGGAGCCCAGGTTTCACGAAGGCGAAATCATTATCGTTGACCCTAACGGCGACTGGGACCGATCAGGGGCTTTCGTGATCGCCAAGCGCACGAACGAGAACGAAGTGACATTTAAGCAGCTCTTCAAAGATGGCGGCTCTTACTACCTAAAGGCACTTAATCCTGAGTGGCCCGAGCGCATCATTCGGATGGACCGCGAAGAGTGGAGCATCTGCGGTGTCGTCAAAATGAAGGCGGAATTCTTCTAGACCTCCCCTCCCTGCATAGATTTCTAAAGGCCGGACATTGATCCGGCTTTTTCATGCATAAAAATATGCATACATGCATTGACATCCCATGCATTCGTGCATAATATGATTTCCATACCGAACAACAACGGATGGAGGCAAGGCAAATGAATCACTCCTGCTACAACTCTCGCGCTGCCGAGATCCACGCACACGAAGAAGGCATTTTGGCCGGTCGTGAAATGTACCTCGAATCACTGCGCGAAGAAGTCGAGTCCCGCCTGAACGATGGCGACTCAATCTGCCTAGGCGCCTACAGCTACAACAAGCGCGAAATCCTCTCTGAGGGGCTTGGAGCGGAAGGCGAGCTTCTGCTGGCTGAACTGCACACCCTGGGCACCGAAGCCGCTGCTAAGGCGCTGCGGGAGCACCTGGAGACGGTGCTGGCTCAGTGGATCAAGGACAACATCGACGATATCGCGATGGTTGAGTATGGGGTGGCGGCATGAAGAACGGCGGACCAGCTTTTCCGGCGGGATCTGTGCGCAAATCTCGCTTGCGCCCAAGTGACGCGGGCAGCGAGTTCATCGTGAGTGATCGCGTTGAGCCGATGAATTCCGGCATGACCTTGCGCGATTACTTCGCGGCCAAGGCGATGCAGGGTGACATTGCAACGGTAGAGCGCGGGCATGACTGGACTTTGTATATGGATGAATTCGCCAAGCATGCCTACGCAATGGCTGACGCCATGCTCGCAGCTCGGGAGGCCAAATGAACCTCCACCAAATAGCAGACCGTATCCGCTCCGGCACTCCCCTGGTCATTGGCGATGCCGTTTACAGCATGACTCGGGTCCGGGAGCGGGCTGAAGAGAACCCGGACTATCAGGGCGCTCTGTGGCTGGCCAAGACCGGAGCGCATGGGATTACCCGCATCATGGCGCGCAAAAAAGCGGCTGAACTGTGGGAGGAAGCGCTCTACATGGAAGCCGCCGATGCTTTGGCCGATTACCGGGCGTTTCCGCAATTTTTGATGATTCAGGCAGCGTAAGGAGAACGAAATGAAAGGCGCAACCAAGTCCAACCGTTTGAGCATCCGAGCGCACCAGCTTGCACGCCGCATCAAGGTCCGCATGAGCCGGGAAAGCACATGGCAGCCGACCCTGTACCGGGCAGTCGATTACACCCTGCCCGACTGGTATCAGGCCGGGAAGCGTAACGCGCACCGGTTTTGCCGAGTACATGCGGAAACGGGCTGATGTGGCATGACACAGACCCCGTAGCGGTGCGATGGGCGCTGGTTGCGGTGCTGGTTTTCGGGATTGGATTGATGATTGTTTAGGAGAGTGAGATGAGCAACGAAAGCAAGACCCACTACCGGAAGGCGTTCAACTCGCCATACCTGAGCAGTTCGGACATTGTTGAGCCGACCGTTCTGACGGTGAAGTGCGTCCGCCTGGAATCGGACAAGACAAAGAAAACAAAGGACGTGTTCAACACGGCGTACTTTGTCGAGAAAGAGATCCGCCCCGGCGAGCCTCTCAAGCCAATGATTCTGAATGCGCATAACTCCCGCGTGATGCGGTCCCTGGCCGAATCTCACTTTCTTGAGGACTGGGTAAATATCCCGGTCACGGTTTACGTCGATCCGGCCGTGAAGTTCGGCAAAGACACCGTTGAAGGTCTGCGCATCAGCCCAAACAAACCTCGCCTGGAGAAGCCGGAGTTGACGCCAGAGCAGGCCGAGAAATGGGCGCGAGCCGTTGAGTGCTACCGACGCGAGCAGAACCTGGAGCGCGTAAAGGCTCACATGCAAATCAGCCCAGTCCATGAGCGGATGATCATCAAGGAGGCCGAAAGTGTTTGAGTTCATCGACGTTGAGCAAAACAGCGACGAATGGCTACAGCTCCGCGCCGGCAAGATCACTAGTTCCAACCTGGGCAAGATCATGGCGAACGACGGGCAAGCATTCGGAAACCCTGCCAAGGACTACGCCGTATCCATCTGCATCGAGCGGATTACTGGCAAGCCTGTGAGCGGCGGATTCAGTAATGCCCACACGGAACGCGGGCACGAGCAGGAGCCGCTGGCCCGGATGGCGTACGAGGAGGCGACGTTCTCAGAGGTTCGCAATGGCGGCTTCTTCAACCTGGGCGACGTTGGCTGTTCGCCTGATGGACTGGTTTATGACGATGGCCTGGTTGAGATCAAGTCCGTTATCGCCAGCGTCCACTATGCCAACCTGCGCCGGCAGTCGTTCGACCCGTCCTACAAGTGGCAGCTATTCGGCAACCTGAAATTCACCGGGCGGGACTGGATCGACTTTATCAGCTTCTGCGCGGACTTTCCCGAGGAACGGCAGCTCTATATCTGCCGCCTAGACCGGGACGATTTCAAGGAAGAGTTCAAGCGCATAGATGAGCGCCTGGAGAAGTTTCGAGCGCTGATCAAGCAGACGCACGAAGAGATTTTAAACAGCAAATACTCAGTAAAGGCGGCCTGATATGAACCAGCAATATGACAACACCAACAGCGGCATCCTGACCAAGAACGACAAGGGCGACAACCCGAACCGGCCCGACTATCGCGGCTCCATCAATGTGAACGGGCAAGAGTTCTGGCTGTCCGCATGGCTGAAAGATGGCCGCGAAGGAACCAAGCTGGCAGGCCAGAAATACATGAGCCTGTCCGTTGAGGCGAAGGAGCAGCAGCAAGCACCGCAACAGCGCCAGCAGGCGGTGCCTCAGCAGCGGCAGGCACCGGCACCAATACCGGCGGGCGGTGACGAGTTCCTTGACGATATCCCGTTTGCTCAGTTTGAGCGCGGCACGATCGCTTAACCGGACCCGGCCACGGACGGCCCCAGGAGGCAACATGATCAAGTGCGATTACTGTGGCAATGAGGCGCGACAGGTCACCGGAAAGACCATTTACCCGCACCGCTCCGACCTGTACCGGCTCAAGTTCTGGTACTGCGACAACGGCCATGAGCCCGCGTACGTCGGCTGCCATAAAAACGGATCCGGCATTGTCCCGCTTGGGCGCCTTGCCAACGCTGAACTGCGGAGGGCGAAGAACCGAGCGCACGCAGCATTTGACCCAGTCTGGCGCGAAGGGTCAATGAAGCGGAACCAGGCTTACGCATGGCTTGCGCTACAACTCGGAATCAGTCGGGAAGAATGCCATATCGGGATGATGGACGTGGAAATGTGCGGGCGTGTAGTCGAGTGCGTCCGCGAAATGGCGGAGAGGCAAACCACATGAAACGCACCAACAACGCAATAGCCATAGTCGCGGCACTGATGCTGCTGATTGCAGGGCTGAGCCTGGCTTGGCAGCACGGCGAGCGGCGCGGCCCTGGAGTGGAGATTAAGTGGTGAAAGACAAGGTCCTAGCCCTCCACGCCCAAGGCAAAGGCGTGATGGAAATCGCCCGCACCCTAAACGAGTCGCCGCACATCGTGGCCCGGATCATCAAGGGTGCCAAATGATCTGCCCCGACCGCTGCACGATGCAGCTAATCGGCACGTACCAGGGCATCAAGATCAACGAGGTTTACCGCTGCAAATGGTGCACGGTGACGAGTTATAGGAGTGTTGGGATGGACAAAGAACAGTTGATTGCCGAAATGGCGGTAGAGAATGCGGAGTTGCGGGAGCAGCTGACAGATCTGCGCCACGAATATGCCCAGGTCAATCGCATTCAAATGCAAATGGCGGCGGACATTGCAGCGATTGCAGAGCTATGCGGAGAGCCAGAGGACGAGTCTAGCGCCATAGTTGGCCTTGTTCGGGATACGCTTGCCGCCAAGGATGCGGAGTTGGAGCGGGTGCGTCAACTCCCGGCGCAGTGGCGCAGAGACTATGCGGAAGCGGCGGTAATGGAGGGCGAGTACCCCGTGCACCATCACTATGGCCGCCGCCATGCCGATGAACTGGAGGCAGCGCTGGCCGGCCCCGAATCGCTGGTCGAGTGCAATCAGTGCCATGAGCGCCTGACGATGGATGAATTCAAGCGCCGTGGAGCGGATGACTGTGACGAAGGGTGCTCGATTGTACGTGACGCCCTCGCCTCGCCAGCGGCTGAGCCTGCCCAGAATCCACCGCTGACGTTTGCCTACCGGAACTGGAAAGAGGAGGGCTCATTGAAATGAGCAACCAAATTGATTCGATCATAGACGACCTGAAACAGAGCCTTGAGCCAGGCCCAGGCGTAAGTGATTGGCGAGCGGTTCCCTATGGCCACATTCGCCAGATCCTGGACTACATTGATGGCCTGCAGCAGCAGCTTGCCGCCAAGGATGCGGAGCTGGAGCGGGTTCGTCAACTGCCAGTGTTGTGGCGCAAGGACGGAGAAAGCGAGGAAGCCGACGGCAATGACGAAGCAGCACTGGCTTACTGGAACTGTGCGGAGAGTCTGGAGACCGCTCTGGCTTTGCAGGCATATCAACCGGGTCACCTGACACTGAAATCCCTCAAGGGCCTGGCTGCTCGCATCGAAATGGACGCGGACCCAGTTACCGACCTTGGTGCCCAATGCCGCGCATCACTGCCGGCGCTAAAAGAGATGATTGCCAGGCTGGAGTCTAGGCCAAGGCCAATCCCGCTGGATGAGGTTCTGGCCGAATTTGCGGCGGACTCTGAAACGAAGGCGGCGATGGAGCAGGCAAAGGAAGGGCTAAAGGCGGCCATTGCTCGAGGAGAGAAGGTGTTTGAGGCAAAGGGCATTGTGTATGTAGCGGTGCAGGAGAAGAAATAATGGCCCGTAACCCATTCGCCCCACTTGGGCGCAAGTACGAAAAGCTGGGCAAGCTGATGCAAGACCAAAACACGCCGATCACGAAGTTGTTTCGGGCGGCTCATGATTGCGGCTTGAGCCTGCAATTCCGGCTAGTTGATTTGATGCATCAGGAAGTCGCAAGAGAGAAGCAGGTTAAAGAGCAGTCGCAGGAGACTCCCAATGGCTAACCGAACAAGAGTCGCCGCCTATCTAGAGCAATACGCCAGCGAAATCAGGGCATCCCAGGAGCACAACGGCAGATGGGACGACCTGGACGCAAAGTCCGAGCATGACGAATTGTTGGAGCTTGCTGCCGAGCTACGATCCGAGCCAGCGCAGGTCGCGCAGTCTATTTGGAATGAGGAATTTGAGAATGAGCCGGTCTGTGATCGCCCGTTTTGTGCTTGCGATCCGAAGCGCGAAGATTGCGACGGCGACGGCGAACTGCTCAATCAATTGCAGAGGAGTGAACAGTGACAAAGCGAAAGGTGATCACCAAGGAGAAGGCCGTAAACATTGCTCGCAGTACGGGGTATTTTCATCTCCATAGATACCGGAGCAACACGGACGCAGTTAGAGCTATTCGTGAGGCGGTTAAGAGCGGGGAATTGGAGTACGCAGGGTACTGGCTAAGCTGCGATCATTATCGAATCCCACAGAAACAGAAAGCCACAGGAGCCCAGCCATGACTAACCGCGAATTTGAGCTTAAGCCTGACTTTTATGCACTGGTTCAGACGCTTTTGAATGAGGCGTACGACCAGGGGTACACGGACGCAATGGTGCAGAGCAACGTAAAACGTGCTCTCGCGAAAGAGCGAGCCGACGCCGCCGCAGAAGCCCTGCATAGATGGCACGAACAAGCCGCCCAATCCGAGCCAGCGCAGGCCGAGCCGGTGATAGATGACATGATGACCGAGTTTTCCAGTCGGGCATATAGCCACCGGACAGCACCCCAACAGGAGCAGAAGTGATGAACAGATATAGCTGCATAACAGACGATGACGGCAACGACAAAATTATGTTTGGAGTTCCGAAAAAGGACTTAGATGCAACCAGTTATTACCCGTCCGAAGCGGTGGACATACTGAACAACCAAGCCTCCACCATCGCCGCCCAACAGCAGGTCCTAGACCAGATCGCCGCCGCTCTCGGTGTTGAGACTGGCGACGTTGACGGGATTGGGCGGGAGATTGAGCGGTTGCAGCAGGATGCAGCGCGGTATCGGTGGTTGCGGGATGGTTGCAGTGAGAAAACCGGACTAGCAACGAACATTGCAAAAAACTGCTACGGATTTGAATGGGACGCCAAGATTGACAAAGTCCTCGCGGGCGGGGAGGCGGTGTGAAGCGCGCCAAAGAGAACAAGAAACTTGAACAGTTTAAGGCCAAGGGGCTAGAGGCGGCAAAGGCTGGAAAGCCAATGTCATCTATCAGCGAAGATGCGGGATTGTACGACATTGTGGCGCGCTCTGGCTGGTTGGTTGGTTGGGAGCTTGGCGGCGGGGACGTTACGCGGGGCATTGTTTTGACTCAGCGCCAAAGGCTGCAGGAAAGGCGCGAAAAGGCCTTGCAGCACCTTAAGCAGATAGATGACCAAATAGCGGCGCTAGATGCGCAGGAGGCCCAATGAGCAAGCTGGCTGACGATGCGATTGTGATTTTGAGGCAGTCTCAAGAGGCGGGCAATAAGGCGGTGCTCTGGCCCCAGGAGTCAGCCGAACTACTCGCCCACATCGAGCGGCTGGAGGCTGAGAAGAAAAAAACTCAGTCAGCACTGCTCGCCGTAGTCGAACAGTTGGGTTTGAGAACAAATGGTCACGATGCGCCAGGGCATTCTCATTTAGTGCCTGGCATTTGGGATAGAGATAACGGAGTTCTGGCGGGCAAGCCCTGTGCGTGGTGCGCGCTATGGAGTGAAGCCAAGCAACTGGCGCAACAAGCGCAGCGGGAGGGGTGATGATGAAAGCAAAGGCTCTTACGTTCGTGTTATGGGGTTTTCTGGCTGTAATCCTGCCGCCCGCCTTTGGTGTATGGGTGACATGGGATATATCAATGGCTAACCCAGAGAACTGGCCGGACTTCGTGCGATTTATGCGTGCCGTCTGGTCTTTAGCGATTACCGCCATGGTCGTACTTGGGGGGATTTTATGACCAGACAAATCTATTCACCGTTAATTGTCGCAGCATTGGCAGGCCTCGGCGGGCCACTGCGGGGAGGCAGCCCTATCCCCCAACTACCACGACAGCCGGTCGGGCGCGACAGAANNAAAGCCGGATAAGTGAGGGCGAGATGTTGCAATTAAGGCAGCCGGAATCTGGCGAGCGATTCACCACTGGCCCGATTGATGACCTACACACGCACGAGACCGACTATCCCTGCCCTGGCTGCGGTAATGCGCTGGATTATGTGCCGCCGCAAGCTGGGCGATGCCATAGCGGAATGTTCGTGAACCGGGTATTGGTCGAGCACTACTGGTGCTCGGAGTGTTTGGATATTTGGGTAGAGGTGTGAGATGGGTGCAGCAAGAAAACAACTCATGAAGATCAGCGTTTGGCGCAAAAAGACGTTTGCCGAAGGCTCGGAGCCGAGCATGAAAACTTGCCGCAAATGGATTGATGAAGGCACTATTCCGGGCGAGCGAATCGGCGCCTGTTATTACGTCGATTTGGCCCGGATGCACAAAACTGGAAATTCACTGGTAGATAGAGTTCTCGCAGCATGAGTCCAAGGCCGCGCAAGCCCCGCAATACCTCGCTACCGCCGAACCTGTACACGGTGAACGGTGGTAAGCAGTACCGGTATAAGCACCCCGGAACAGGGAAGTTCCACGGCATGGGCTCGGACAAATTAGAGGCGATCCGGGCGGCGAAGCAGCTTAACGCCCTGCTCGTAGCTGACTCGGATTTGGTGACGCGGGTGTCATGTGGCGAAACGCTCAAGGCTCATATTGACTGGTTCTGGAAGTCCATCATTCCCGAGCGGGAGTACCGCCCCGCCACGCTCAAGATGTACCGGACGGGCACGAAAAAGCTGATTGATGCGATGGGCGATAAGTCCGTTTCGGACATTACCGTCCACGACATGTCGGGGCTGATGGAAAAGCAGAAGTCGAGCGCGGGGAACCGGTTGCGTCAGGTGGCGGTAGATGTATTCAAAGTCGCTCAGGCGCGGGGGTTGATCGACAGCAACCCGGCAGACGNNAGACGTGACGCTCAAGCGGAAGGAAAAGAAGCGCCGAAAGCGCCTCACTCTGGAATGGTATGCGGCAATCCGGGCCCAGGCTGCGCCCTGGATGCAGAACGCGATGGATATTGGCCTCCTGACACTCCAGCGCCGGGAAGATGTTGCGAAAATGCGATTCGACAACATCAAAGACGGCTTCCTGTACGTGATCCAGGAAAAAACGCAGAAGTACGACACCGGCTATATCCGCATCAAGATCAGCCCGCAACTGGATCAGATCATTAAGCGCTGCCGGGATAATATCCCGAGCCCCTACCTTGTCCACCGCAAACCGATTAAGCGCAAGCCGAGCCGAGTGGATGCCGACCACTGGACGCAGGTTCTGCCGGCAGCCATTACCAAGGAGTTCGCCAAGGCTCGCGATTTAACCGGCCTGTTCGACGGCTGGGATATTGGTGAGCAGCCCACGTTCCACGAGATCCGGGCGCTCGGAATTAAGCTGTACCGAGATGCCGGAAAAGACCCGCAATCACTGGCCGGTCACTCATCGACCAGGATGACCAACAACTACGATTCCGGCCATGATGACATTCGATGGAATGAGGCTGAAGCTGATCTGGAAATTGCCGGTCTCTGATGTAGAGTTTTGCAAGAATATTGCAATTATTTTGCAAGCCGAAAAACGCACCCCGCTAGCCCTACTCCGGCGCGGGGTTTGAGCCTCACCTCGATAAGTCTTCTGTAGCTTTTAAAGCTGCGCAGTGGCGGGTAAGAAGATGATCCATAAGGCAAAAACACCAATTTCCAACAGTGCCGAAATGGGGATTTTGTGCCTATATAGATCAATGGGTTATTTGTAAGTTTTGCAAGCGATTTTGGCAGGATTTGCCGGGGTGAAGTAGGGATTCGAACCCTACCGGATAATTCCAGGTACCGCCTCAGACCGCGCCAGTCCTGCGGCTCTCAGCGAACCGCACGGACTGAAACGGACTAAAGCGGCGGGGGATTTGCCCCAAATTTGCCCCAGGGTTATGGCACGATGTTCAGCACGCCCGCGTTGTTCCAAAGTGCACCACTCGGCAATCCTGCTGCCGATGTAGGCAGATCGGTCATAACGACGCGGCCCACGGTTTCCACTGCGTCTTTTAGCCCGTGCGTTTTTGCCGGCGCTGTTGTGGCCTCAAATGTGGAGCCAAGGCGGTTGTTCGCATCGCCTATCAGTGTAAACGCTACTCTTAGGAGCGCAGTGGATGCCGTGCCATTGTTGGTAATCTGGAACACTGCGTACACATCACTCCCGCCGACCTCAAGGCCCACCATAACCGGAACGCCACCAACTCCGGCCCTACGGTCGCTGACCGTCTTTGCTTGCGTTGTGATGGCGCCTGCCGAGTTGCGCGACGCGTAAAACTCAAATGTCCCGCATGACGTATTCTTCAGCCCAGTGTTTCTACCCTCGTATCTCACAAGACCTGTGTAGCCGGTGCCATCCACTGTCGCGGAAAACAACTTAATCCGCTGATACGTGTTCTCCGGCAATCCGGAATAGTACCGAGATACAGTCATATCAAGGCCATTCGACAGCCCGTTATTGTGCCCCCGGTCCACGCTGCCGTGACTGACGTTGTATGATTTCTGAGGGATGTAGTTGTTATCGCAACCTTCTTCTATGTCGAATGCCATTGTGTAAGCGCCTGGCTCGCCAATCGCTCCGTCAATTTCGTTACGTGTCGCGCCATTCTCCAGCTTATGCATAACGGTTCTATGGGTCGCCGTGCCGCTGGATTGGTTGTAGAAACCGCCTCGCACCTCGTTTTCAATTGAGCGATAGCGGTTAGCGTACCAGTATGTTTGGTGATGGGCGTCTAATACATGGTTTGCATTTCCGCCCAGTGTTGGCGCCCCTGCGGCAGCGTCAAACAGCACGTTGGTGTTGAATCCGCGAATATAGGGGCGGCGCACAGTGTTAAAGAACGCCGCTCGTGTGCCGTTCATCGGCCCAAACCGGATGCCTACGTTGGTGTTTTCAGTGGGCGTTGCGCCGCGACCGTGGCCGATGTTATCTCCGATGACTTCAACATTTTCCCAGTTGTTGAGCAGGCAGCTTGCCGTTGAGGTGCACGCAAAATTGATCCCGTTTTCGCTGGTGATTACACGGAAATCGCGGGCGACCGTCAGAGACACGCCAGTCAGGTCTATGGCGTACTCACCCGTAGCCGGGTAAACCTCAAAGTTTGTCCCGTTGTTGCCTGCCCCGCTCCACTTCTGCCCCTGTAGCGGCTGAATTGATCCGGTGTATTTGATTGCGCCTTTAGGCCAAACGATGTGCCCGTTCACGCCCGCCGCTGCTATCGCCGCATTCACTGCCGCAGTCTGGTCCGACCCGTCGCCGGTCACGCCGTATGCCTGAGCATAGATGGTAGCTCCGATTGCGTCAGCCAGTGTTCCGCTTTGCCCTAGCCCTACCATTCCTGCGCCAGAGGTGGAGGCGAGCTGGAAGCGGAGTGACTGTGGCCCGCCGCCAATCTCGGCCCCGGCGAAATTTTCTTCCGCGCTAATCAGGCTGCCGCCGGAATCCCGAACCGTGATCGAGTATTCGCCGTCCAGATAAATGGCCTGCTGATGCTTTCCTGCCGCCGTCAGCGCTTGAGTCGGACTCAATGGCGTGACAAGGTCCGCGTCCGCATAAACCGCTTTCGGGTTCGTCTCGGGGTCTTGGTTCGGCTCGCCAAAATACACCGTACCCAGAGCAAGCGGGGCGCCTGTGTCGTTGTCGAAATACTGCTGGTCAGGATTGATTAGCCTGGTCATTCACGTCTCTCCGGGCAATAAAAAAGCCCGCCGTGGCGAGCTGTCTGTTTTGTGTGCTAGGATTTAGCAAAAGTGCTAAGTGGGGCGGTTATGGTTCGTTCACTTTTATTGGTTATCGCTTCGCTCTTAATGGGCGGATGCGCAACCGGATATCAACCGACATCCTTGAGCGGCGGATACTCCGAGACTCAATTGTCCGAAACAGCGTTTCAAGTAAGTTTTAGCGGGAACGCCTATACGCCAAGCGAGCGCGCATCTGATTTTGCGCTACTCCGTTGCGCCGACATCGCGCTGGAAAGAGGCTTCCCGCTCTTTGTATTGGTTGATTCGTCCGGCAGCACCTCCTATAGCTCGTACACAACCCCTGCCACAACCACTACCAACCTAACCGCCAACACAAGCGGCACTCTAAACTATTTTGGTAATACTGCTTACTACTCGGGCAGGGCTTCCGGGGTCGCAACTTCCACGACGACCGGAGGTAAGACGATTGTCATGGCCAGACCTCATATATCGCATGTTGTTTTGCTGTTAAAAGATAAGCCGGCAGATGGGGGCTTTGCATTTGATGCCCGGCTGATCTCCAATTCAATCCGTGCCAAGTATGGACTTCCACAAAACTAGGGCTTTGTATGAACAACGAGAAGCCATATAAGATCGAGTGGTACTACGACGTCCTGTTTTTTGCCCTTCTGATTGGAGGGCTGTCACTGTTCTTGGCTGTCGGCGCCTTCCTCGGGCATCTGTTTTCCGCGATCATCAAGTGATTCCAATAGGCTGCCAATTGCCTCCACCTCTTCCGGGGTGCTGGCAATTGTTGTCAGCCTTGCAATATGTGTTGGCCAATTCTTTGTATCAACGCCTCGCGCAAGCCAATTCACAAACTTCGGGCTAGACATCAGTTTCGCGGCCGCGCTGTTAGCGGCCACGCTCGTCAAAACCATGCCAAACGGGACGAAGTTTCCTGTCGCCATGCCTGTCACAAGAGACGTGCCGCCCGCCGTCATGGTGCCGACATTGGCCAGGAATTGGCCCGTGCCTGATGGGTTCTGCATCGTCTGAGCCGCCATCTTGAATCGATCCGCCGCGCTTGCGATCTTGTCCAGGTTGTCCCGGTACGAATTCAACTTCTGAGATCCAGAAAAAAGCACATTCTTGGCGCGACCAAGCTTGTTCCAGTCCGTCAGGAACTTGTTTACCGAAAAAACCGATCCCACGTCATCCTGCTGCCCTGACGTTGCCTGCCCGAGCTTCCGAACAACATTCGATGCCACTACTTCCCATTCTCCCGGCTTAAGGGATCGCTTGACCGCATTAATCGCCTGAATGCCTTCGCCGCCCTTGGTGACAGCGTTGAATACTTGGTCAAGATCAACCTTGGTGGCGATACGCTCCACGAAGTCATCCATGCGCGAGTGGCCGGCGCTCGTATACTTGTTTGCCCGTCCAAGCGCCCTGACAGCGTCGTCGCCATACTGAGACGCAACGCCCTTCAGGTCTTGGCTCAGCGCACCATAAAGCTGCTTTAGCTGGGCGCGGGGAATGTCGCTAATCAGGTCGTTACTACCCAATTTCTGGCCTACGGCTGATCGAAGTTCGCGAAACGTCCTGTAGTCCATTTGCCCGCCGGCATCATCAAGCAGCTTCTTGATTTGCGAGACCAGTGGGTTGTTTAGCACTTTACCAAACTCCGATGTATTGACCAGCTTATCTAGCGCTGCCTGGGTCTTGCTGGCACTCACCGGCGCCGCATCATCAATCAAGCTATCGAACTTGCCCCATAGCTGCCCGGACTGCGCCTGGAAGCGATCGACAAAGCCACCAGGGCCAGTGATCCCGCGCTGAATGGCCCGGCCCGCCTCTACATCGCCCGTGGTGCGCGAAATATCATCCGCAATCGTTGCGAGCCGTCGCTGCATGGCGTCCGAAGTCTTTTTAACGGCTTCCCGAATCGGGCCGCCGCCAAGCAGGCGAGCGGATAGATTTTCCACTCCCTGGCGAAATCCCTCGGGTGACGCCTGCCCAAAGGTTGGAGTTGTGCCAGCTTCGGCAAAATCATCAATTGCAGCCTGGAAAGATTTCCGGCCAGCTTCGCCGCCACGGAAGGCGCGACGAATCGTCTCTACGGCTGCCTCTTTGGCGGGCATCAGCAAGCCACCCGTTAGCCCTCCAGCGACACTGCCAATCATCTTGCCAGTCTCTCCGCCTACATCCTCGCCAATGGCGCTGCCGACACCTGCCAGGGTCCCGGCGGCTGCGTCCTGCCCAGCGGTGCCCTGCCCCATCTGGCGAACAACTCCGCGCGCGGCTGATTCTCCAGGCGCTGCGGCGGGCAACTTGCCGGCTATCGAGCGCAACCCCTGGCCAACGGCAACCGCCATTGGCGCGGTCTCGCCTGCCGCCTGAATCGCATCACGAGCCAGGCCAGGCTCCATGTAGCCGCCATCAGAGCCCAGCGCTTGACGAGCGGTCGGTACGCGCTTATCACTGCCGGCGAGCTCAAGCGCGGCGTTTATCGAGTCCGGCCCAAAGAAATCGACCATGTCAAAAATGCTGCGGTTTGCCGCTGACGCAAATTCGGCAATGGCCTTGCCTCCTGGAAGGGACAGAAAAGCCTCGTCTAGCTCCTGCATCGTGTTTTTGGGCTGCGCCTGGGCTGGCTCTGCCGGTTCAGGCTGATCATATTGGCCGTTCTTCAGCGCGTTAGCGAATACCCTGGCGGCCGCAACATCCCCGGCCTTATGGGCATTACGTAGCGCGCTCTCCAGCTTCTCTTTAGTCGGCATATTGATTCACCAGGTCATCGATGGAAGCGGCTTTCGGTTGCTCGGCAGGCTTCGCACCTTTCGAGTCTTGCAATACGGCGCGCTTGAAGCGGGTCAGCTGCTCGCGCAACCGCTCCAACTCTTCCTTGTGGAAGTTGTCAGACTGGCGCAAATCCAGTGCAGCAAGCGCCGCCTCCAGCTTCATGCCTTCATTGTTTGAAAGCTGGCCCATGCCTTTCATTTGGCTGATCGAGGCAAGAAAATTGCGCGACTTTAACTGCTCAAGCATCGTTTCATAGTTGGCGGCATCGCTGCCGGCCATTGTCGGGAATCGAGAGTTAAGGCCGGTCGCCTTTGCTCGCCCCGGGCTGTCCAGCATTCGCTTAACTAGATCAATCGACTGATCAAGATCAGCAACCTGTGACGGCTGCTTTGTCGCCTTCTCAATATCCGCCTCGGTTTGAGCCTTGGCTCCGGTAATGCCGGCTTGTTTGCTTGCCTCCTGGCCAGATAGCGCTGCCTGTATCTCTGGCTGCGTTAGCCCTTCGACGCCCGGCGTAGACAGAGGCACCGCATCCGCCCCTGTCTGGCTCGCAACCATCGGCACATCGCCCATGGTGAAAAACTTGTTTGAGCGCTTCATGGTCAGATAGCGCTCCTGATCTTCCTTGCTCAGGCTGTTGAAGTGTTGCCACTCCTGCACGCTGGCCGGGCCATCGTTTTCCTTGCCGATCCCAGCCAACATCGACACCGCCTCTTGCAGGTCGTAAGTCATCTGGTCATCATCCATGTTCAGCGTATCGGCCAGTTCGGCCTTAATGTCTGGGTCCTGCTCGCTGTTCATGCGCTGAATCAGGTAGGCGCGGCGCTTGGCGGGGTCTGTAATGCCGAGCGCGGTGTTCGCGATGACGGCGGCAGCTTTCTGGAGTTCGGCGGTTTTGGCCTGTTGCGATTCCGCATCAAATGCCTGCTGCCGCTGCATCAGTGCAGCCGCTTGCGGATCCACTGTCATCAGCTCTTGCATGGCTGCCGGGTCGCCACCCTGAATGCCTTGGAGCAATCCTTGCAACTTGCCTTCCATGCGCCGCTGAGTGAGCGCCGATCCAATGCCCTGCCCAAGCCCGGCAAGGCCACTTCCAAGCGGATTAAGCGTCATGAGCTGCCTCCAGGCTGCGCAACAAGGCGGAATAGTTGACGGTCAAAAGCTCTACGCCAGACACCTCAACCGGGTGAACGTGCTGCGGGTAGTGTTCGGCCACCTCATCAGCCATGAAGCCTGTTTTCATCACGGCGCCAAGCTGCGCCTCTGCGCCCTCCACCCAGTCCCATTCGTAGAGGCTTAACGGGCCGATTTTGCCAATAACCCGCTCGTTAGTCTTGAGGCGACGGTCAGAGAACAGGCCGCCAATAATGCTGCCAGCGCCTTGCAAGAGCCCGCCCATGACGCCGCCGCGATGCTGCACGCCCGCCTGCGCTGCCTGATTGTAGGATGCGTTTGCATTACCGATCCCTCCCAGAGCGCCAAGCGCTGCCCCGCCCTGGCCAAGCCCGAGTGATGCCATATTCTGCTGATTGCCCATGATCGTCTGCATCAGTTGTGCAATCACGTCGGTCGGTATTTGTGCCGCCTCTCGCGCCGCCACGCCTGACCTGCGAAGCCCTGCCGACGCCAGCGCCTGCCCTGCTGCGTCCTGCTGATCCTGAATCATGGAATTGGCCAATCCGCTGCCGGAAATGGACTGATAGAGATTATTAAGCCCGTCTGCCGTCGAGTACTGTCCTAGCCCCTTGAGAGACTGTGTGCCGAACTCGATAGCCGGCTTCATCATCTCGTAAAACTGGTTATATTGGTCCGCCTGCTGCTCTGCGGCCTGCTTGGCGTCACGCTCGGCAGCGCTCGCCCCTGTACGGAAAGGCTTTTCGATAGCCTTGCCGATCTTCTTAATAAATCCGCCCAGCCCCATTACACGTCCGCTCCATCTCGATAAATGTATTCGCCGTGAATGGTGATATCGGCGGTCGTGGCTTTCGCGATCAGGTATTTCCCGGTCGGCACGCCAACAGGGAGGAAGCGCTTAGTCTCTCCTGCGCCCAACACCACTGAGTCAATCCGATTGCCTGCAGCGCTTGCGCTGGTGTCGGACAGGAACAACTCAACTGTGTCACCAGCCGCTGCGGTGTCGTGCGCCACCAGATTGTAAAACTCGTGAGTTTTGCCGGATGCCGGATTGGAAATAACCTTGTCCACCCCAGCCGCGAGAGCAATCAGCCCTGTTGTCTGACCAGATTTGAGAGACATAAGTGCTCCACTTTGTTGACGTTGGTTTCTGTTTCGGCCTGCTGAGCCGAGAGCGCCTGGGCGATCACGCGGATTGCCTGAATTTGTGCGACCATGGACCGGGAGAGGTCGTCAATCTGGCGCAGGATCGGCGCCAAGGACTGGTCCGGCAGGATGCGCAGCCGCTCAACCTGACGGCGCAGGCTTTCCAGTTCGGCTGAATTCTGCTGCTGAATCTGGTTGACTGTGGTGTTGATAATCGAGATTCGATTGATCGTCGCGTTACCAAAGGACGTCAGGTCGGCCAGGAAGTCCATAAAGGCTTTGGTGCCAACAAAGACATCCTGACCAAGCGGCCCTTTCTGAATCTCAACCAGCGGCTCGCCGTCATGCGGGAAAGTGGTAATCGTCATGTGTATTGCAGCGCCTCCAGGAAAAATTTCACGTCAGCCGTGGAGCGCAGACGGATGCCTAGATAGTTTTCCTTTACGCCAAAGCCGCCCGGTGGCTGCCACTTCACCAGCCGTTGATAGTCGCCGGTCGTGCCGAGGCTGCGCGGGTGCCAGTCGCTCCAGGTTACGCCGTTTTTGGATATGCTCAGGCTGATGGATTCGGTGGTTAGCTTTTGGCCGGTGAGGCAATCCAGCGCCAGGGCGCCAATCTGGATATAAGCCTCGCGCTCGCCCCGGGCAAAGGTGCGGATCTCAAACTCCACATCATTGCCGTATTCGGATTGATAGTCTCCGAGATGGCCTATTTTTGCCTCTAGCGCATCGCCGACGAGGATCTTGCCGTAGGCATGGCAAACGCCTTTCGCGCGCCACGGGCCCTGCTCTGTCCCATCTATGGCGGAATCCTGATAGAACCAGTAGCCGTTGCAGAAACAGAGGGTGTGGCGGGCGAGATTGAAGGCCAGCACCTCATAGCCTTTCCACTCGTAGCGCACGACGTTGCAGGCTTCCAGTTCGGCCAAGCTGTATTCCTCGTTGATCAGCTCATCAATGGCTGGCGTGGAGAACGGCTCTGCTTGACCAGTGCCAATGATGTAAAACCGCGCCCCTTCGTCTCGTCTGCGACCGATAAAGGCCGCCGTGACGTTGAAGCGGGTTAGCCCGCCGATATAGCCGACATCGATGCGGGCGCCGTCTCTGCGAGTAAAGACCAGATCCGGGTCAATATTCGTGCGGAATACTTCGCTGGACTGCGTGCCAAGCACGTACAGTTGATTCCCCAGATTGATGACCGCCCTATTATTGTCCGGCAGTTCTTCGGCATCGAAGAACGACAGCGGGTTGATCGAGCCTGGCTGGTCGATATCGGAGAAGAAGGCCGGGCTGCCGTCAGCCGGAATGAACACATGGCGCCCGTCGATGAAATCCACCGAGACAGACGGCAGGTAGTCCTCGTCGGTGATCTGAATCAGCCCTTCGGCGTCGTTGTAGCGGTATCCATTGCCACCCTTGACGACAATGACCAGATTCACATGGCCTTGCGAGAATACGACATCCGCCGTGCCGGCAATGGTGCCGAGATTGGTAGTTGTGCCGTCCACATTCACCCGCAGCAAATCCGTGCCGGTCACGAAGTAGGCGCGAGAATCCACGTACCAAGTCACCGCACCTCGACAGGTGCCGGTTGCTGTGGCAAAAGAGCCAATCCCGGGCGTGCGAATCAGCCCTTCATTGCACCACATGAGGTTTAACAGGTGCTCGCGAGTCTTTGGCATATCGCGAACGCCCTGGATGCCTTTTGGCAGCGGAATGAGCGGCATTATTCAATCTCAGGCTCTGGGAAGAATATGGGACCGGACGGCGTGGCGCTGCCCTGGCCCATTGGCAGGCTGCCCGGATAGTACGGCTCGGGATCTGGTGCGCCGCGAATCAACAGCGTGTCCTGTGCCTGCACAATCAGCTTGCTCAGCGTCATGCTGGGCTCGACCCGGAAGTACGGACACAAGGCCTCGGCAAGCATCGCCTTGAGCGGGCCGGTAGCCCAGGCATCCTCGCCAATATCCGTGGCAATGGTGGCCGGCACGACCGCAGTTAGCCCCAGACTTAAGCCGTCCTCGGTCCAGGTATTGAGCAGGTCAACCAGCACGGTAAACGCGGTCGCTTGCTGCTCGGGCTCGGGGGGTGAGATGGCCGACGCGATTCCGGCCAGCTTTAGCGCCTCATTGACTATCGTTGTCGCTGCGGTCATTGGCCTTGCGCCCCTTGCGTGGTTTGGGCTCGTCTTTCAGCATGTCGTCAGGGTGCGCAAACCAGCCCTTGCTGACGTATTCAGGAACCTGCTTTTCCTCTACAACCAGCGCATCACAAGGAACGCCCTTAAACACCACCTTTTCGATGGTCTTGCGGTCCAGCGTTAGCCGCTCATCGGTCTGAGGGCGATAGATCATCTGTGTCATGACTCACTCCAAAAGAAAGGGGCTCCGAAGAGCCCCGATTACTTAGCCGAACGCTGCGTTCTGGTTAGGCAGGTAGATACCGCACATTTCTGGAGCAATCACGTTAGGAGACGCCCAGCAGGTGAGACGATACTTAACGGTCAGGTCGTCAATGTTGCCTTCCTTCGCAAAGATAATCTCAATGCCCGAGTCGGTTACCTCCCGCATGATCGACACACTGCCGCTCATATCGCCCACCGCTAGACGACCGTGGAAGATCTCCACAGCAGGCTCGCAGAAGAAGATAGAGGGTTGCGCCGTGTCCGTATTCAGCACGGTGATTGCTGCACCGCTGGCTGGAGTGGTATTGACGTTGGCGTACTTGGCGAACGCAGAACCACCAGTTGAGGCGTAGTCATACGGGATGATTGCCGGGCTGATAGTCAGGTTGTCGCCATCGACAGCGAGTACGCGGAAGGTCTGGAGCTGGCCAGTATC
>JACYYJ010030183.1_pt1 | contig 22624 bp, 8 predicted proteins | sample 8236861 | NCBI WGS metagenome assembly JACYYJ01 (sample SAMN14103086, study PRJNA606662) | landfill metagenome | isolation source: landfill solid waste | place: India:New Delhi, Okhla landfill site | collected 2017-11-05
CGGCGGCCGAGCATCGGCAGTGCCATCGCCACCATGATGAGACCGGCGCCCGCGGCGGCGAGCACGGTCACGGACTCTCCGAAGGCGACCATGCCGATCATCAGCGCGACCACGACTTCGAGGTAGGACAGCCCGGACAGTTCCGCGGCGCGGAGGTGCTTGCCCGCAACGACGAGCAGCCCCAGCGCGAACAGACCGCAGACGACGAAGAACCCACCGGCCCACAACCAGTGCGTCGCGGTCATCCCCGACATGTCGGGTCGGGTCACCGCGACCATTCCACCTGCCGCGACGGCACCGAAGACGAAGTTCCACAGGGACCGGACGTCGGACGGCATGTCGGTGCGATAGCGGTAGCACAGCAGGGCCCCGCCGTAGAAGACTCCCGAGGCCGCGCCCAGCACGGTGCCCAGCGTCTCGTGCTCACCCCCGGACGACTCACCGCCCACCAGGCCGGCGGCGAGCAACATCCCGGCGAACGCCGTGCCGATCGACAGGGCGTCGAGCCGACCGACCCTCTCCTTCAGGAACACCCGGGCGAGGGCCGTCGCGACGACGGGGCCGAGGTAATGGAGAACCACGGCACGGGACAGGTCGGTCAACACCGTGGCGGACAGATAGGTCGCGAGGGACAGTCCGAGGAGGACACCTCCACCGACGACCGACCAGGACAGGCGGGTCCGGCGCAACTGTCCGAGACGGCGGGAGAGCGCGATCAGGACGAGCATGCCGATCGCTCCGACTGCCATCCGCCCGAGCGTCAGTGCCTCACCGAGCACCGCGCCTTCGGGAGTGGCCTTGCGGCCGAACAATCCTGCGGCGCCCATCGTGGTCGCGGACAGCACGATCGCGGCGATCCCGAGTCGCCGGTTCGTACGCGGCGGCGACTTCGGGGCGGGGGAGGGAGGGAGAACGGGGCCACGCGACTCGGTCGATGCAATTTCGGCGAGCTGCTCGAGCAGCGCATCATCGGCGCGCAGGGGCGCGGACAGCGAATTATCGGCGCGCGAAGGCGCGCCCAGGGAAACGGTCACACGTCTACCTCGGGTCCAGGGTGCACGAAACGAGCACCAGCGGGTGTTGTCGTTCCCCGCTCTGTCATCGGACCTGAGAGCTTTCGCGGACGGAGCCGCTTACACCTTCGGTGAACCCGGAAGAGTTGCTTTCCAGAGGAGCCTCGCCGTGGCGGTCTGGGGGCCTGAGAGATTCCCGGGGAGGTTGCTCCTTCGGCGCCCGCTGTGTGCGGGACTCTCCCGCCGCGGTTCGGTGGCTGTTCAGTTGTCCGTCGAGTATCTCATGGACTCGTCGTGACCGCGCCGAAGGGGACATCCGGTGCGCGTGCCCACAGTTCGCTGCGAGTGCCCGCGGTGCGGAGAACGGATGGTTAGCTTGGTCGACATGAGTGCTCTACCGAGATCGTGGATGCAGTTGCGGATCGCCGCGGGCGTATACCGATTCAGGGAGAGCCTGTTCGCGCTGCCCGCGCTGGTCGTCGTCGCCGGAGCTGTGCTCGCGGAGGTGAGCGGCTACATCGATCGGACCTTCGGCCCCTTCCCGTGGGGCATGAAGATGAACAGCAACGCGGCGATCTGGCTGCTGAGCACCGTGGCGGGCGCCACGATCACCACCGCCGGCGTCGTCTTCTCGTTGACCGTCGTGAGCCTGCAGTTGGCGAGCAGCCAGTTCTCACCGCGGGTGATGCGGTCCTTCATCCGGGATCGGGTCAGCCAGACGGTGATCGGGATGCTGGTGGCGACCTTCGTCTACTGCGTGCTGACGCTGCGTCACATCGGCGCGGACGACGCCGCACCTGCCCCGACACTGTCGACGACCCTCGCGCTGGTCCTCGCGGTGTCGACCGTGGTGCTCATCATCGCCTATCTCAACCGGCTGGCCCACGGTCTGCAGGTCGGGGAGGTGGTGCGCAGTATCGCCTCGGAGGCCGAGGAGGTCATCTCGAACACGAGTCGGAGTGCGCACCGTGAGATCCACGTCGACCGGGCGCCGGAGCCGGATTTCGATGAGGGGGCGACGGTGCACGCCCCGCGCGACGGCTGGGTGACCCAGGCACCGGCCGAACTCGTTCTCGCCGTGGTACCGCCGGGCGCGGTGGTGCGGATGGAGACACGTCCCGGCGCGTACATCCACCGCGGGGAACCGTTGCTGCGGATCCATCCGAAGCCGGAGCGGACCGTGATCCTGCGGCGGCTCGAGGCGGCCGTGGAGATCTCGAACGCGCGCACCATGCAGCAGGACGTGGACTTCGCATTGCGGCAGCTCGTCGACATCGCGTTGCGCGCGCTGAGCCAGGCGATCAACGACCCGACGACCGCGACCGAAGTGGTGCTCCGGCTCGGCAGTCTGCTGCGCACCCTGCTGGTCACCGACAGTCCGGCGCCGGCGATCGAGGGTGCGGAGGGTCGGATCCTGCTGCGTCCGTGGATCCTGTCGCCCGACGAGTACATCGAGCACGCTTTCGAGCAGATCCGGCAGGCCGGTTCGGCGCAGTTGCACGTGGCGACGGCACTGGCCCGGGTATTGCGCATGCTCATGGATCACCTCTCGGCGGAGGGGCGCACCGAGTCGGTGCCGGCCTTGCAACACCAGTTGCGTCTGCTCGTCGACGCGGTGGTCGACCGGCCCGAGTTCCGTCCGGAGGACCTGGAACGGTTCCGCGCCGTCGCCGAGGGGTCCGCGGATCCTGCGGAGCATCGAACGGTCCGACCGACCGGGGTGTAGGACCGACGGGAGACGGCTATCCGACTGTCACAGGAAGCGGGCCGATCGGGAGGACGACGACATGGCGACCCACTTCTCCATCGGTGACCACGTCCGATGGAACTCCGAAGCCGGATACGTCGAGGGCGTGATCATCGCGAAACACACGAAGGACGTGGAGTTCAAGGGACGTACTCGGCGGTGTAGCGAGGACGAGCCGCAGTACGAGATCCGGAGCGACAAGACCGATCACGTCGCGATGCACAAGGGCAGTGCACTGAAGAAGATCTGACAGCGGTATTCGGGATCAGGTGATCAGCGCCTGTCCGACGCCGCACACCGCGACCGCCCACAGCACCGAGGTGGACGTGCCGATGATGAACTGTTCGGAGGCGTTCGGTTCGCGCAGTTCGGGATAGCGGGCGAGACCCTTCACCGCCATGATGACCGCGATCCCTTCGGGCCATCCGGCGAGGATGGAGGCGGTGACCGCTCCGCGTTCGAGCACGCCGATGACCCGTCCGCCGCGGAGCGGACCCGGGGGAGGGGTGGGCTCGGGACCGGCGTCGGGTTGCCTGCGCGCGATCCGGAACGCCACGAGAACCGCGGGTCCGCCTCCGGTGATCGCCGCCGTGGCGGTGAGGACGAGTGTGGCCGCGAGCGCGACTCCCTGCACCGGCGTGGTCGCGGTGGCGGCGAGCGCGGCACCGGCGAGACCCGCGATGCTCAGCGACGCGGCCGGCCACACCGGCAGGCTCGGACGCAGGGCGAGCGCGGGCGCGAGGGCGGCCACGGCCAGACACACCAGTGAGAGGACGGTCAACGATCGGCCCTTTCCAGGAGTCGGCGTACGAGTTCACGTCCGGCGAGTTCGGCCTGCCACCCGGCGGTGGCGAGACGCTGGGACACCGCTTGCTTGCTGATGCCGAGACGCTCCGCTATCCGCGCCTGCGACAGGCCCTGACGCGCGAGGTCGACCGCCTCGTGTCCCTGTTCGGTCCGGCGCAGGACGACGGTGGCGAGCAGGGTGAGCGCGGCGTCGACGTCGGCAGTGGCCTCGGTGTCGTCGCCTTCGGCCGCGACCTGCCCGGGTGCGTTCTTGGCGCGTTCGACGGCGATACGGGCGTGTTCGAAGGCGGGTCCACGACCGGCGCGTGTCTGTTCGGGGAGCGGGGTCTCCACCGGCCCGACCCCCACCCCGATGCTCCAGTGTTCGCGCCGGAGGAGGTCGAGGACGAGATCGACGACGAGGGCGGGATCGTCCGCGACGGCCTGGACTTCGTCGCCCGCGGTGCGGTCGAAGGGGCGTACCAGCGGAACGTCCTGCAGGTCGGTGAGAAGGTCCGCCACACGGTCGATGTCTCGGCGGCTGCTCCGCTGGTCGACCGTCAATACGAACATGTGTCAAGTGTGAGGGCTTGATTTCCGATAATCAAGACCCTGAGCTTGACGATGACGTGCGGTGGGGGTCGCGCACAGGCTATCTGGCCGGCTCGTTCCCCGTCAGCTCGTGATGTGTGGTGATCGCGTCCACCGCATCGCCGTCGTATCTCATCCGTTTCGCGATGGTGAGGCGGAGTGTCGAGGGCAGGGCCGGGGCGAACTTCTTGAAGTAGGCGCAGAGCCATTCCTGGCGTCCGACGAGAAACGGGAAATCGGTCGTCATCATGTTGCGGGCGACGAGCATCGGCAAGGGGGCATCGAGTGGATGGAAGTCGTGATTCCACAGTCCCGGCTGGGTGCAGCCCGGGTAGAACTGGCCGAGCATGAAACCGTGTTCGACGAACTGCGATTTGAATCCCGCGTGGACGACGTCGATCACCTCGAAGCCGGTGAGGTCGGGCAGTACGGTCACGAGCGTCTTCAGGCTTCGATCGCGATCGTCTTCGCGTGAGAGCGTCGTGTACAGGTCGAACTGGTCCTCGACGATCGTGCCGAGGGCTCGGGCATCGATTCCGGATCCGTGGACGAAGGCGGCTCCGAAGAGTTGCTTACCGATGGAGGGGCGAACGAACGGGCAGACGGGTCCACTGCGGCCGAGTTCGGGGTTGGGTTCGGTGAGATACCCGCTCGCCCATCCTCTCAGCAGATCGGCGCTCGCTTCGCCTGTGTATTCGGAGGTTTCACCGAACAGGTCCACCCAGACCGTGCCCGAGCGGGGTCCGACTCGTCTCTGGATCGGCATCTGCGCTTCCTCCCTCCCGGGGACGGATATCGCGGCTGAGACGGGAGCGGCCGGGTCGGGAGCTGCGGAGGTCTCCCGGAAGGATTTGTAGCGAGGCCGTTTCGGACAACAGGAGTACGAACGACGGAAAACGTTGCAGCGCAACATTATAGAATGCCTCGGTCCGGTCGCGTGCATCGTCCGCTCGCGCGGATCCGGTGCCCGTGCGACCGTCGGGCCGACGTGAAGTCTCCTTCGTGCGGAGTTTACCGAAAGTTTTGCATTCTAAGTTTGTAAAACGAGCATAGCGCGAACGGGGGGTTTCTATCCATCCCTCAAACAAACCTTGGGTTTATGGAGTGAATATTCCGAATGTCGGAATGCGCGAATGCGGCCGTCTACGGAATGTCCCGGTCGCAGCTCGATCTCGTTCTCCCGCAAAGCATTGCAGCAATCCCGTCCTCGTTCTACGCTGACGCATACATTTTCGAAGCGACGTGCCGACTCGGTCGTCCCCACTCGCGAGCTACGCACGGTACTCGATGGCATCCGGCTCATCGAGACGTCCCCGTTCGACACTGCCGCTGCACGCACATGCAGCTACTGCATACACATCCTCGTGAAGGGGGCGCTGTGGCCACTCCCGTCGTAGGCGCCGCGCAGAACTCCGACGACGAGCGCGCGGGTGCGTTTCCGCTGACTCCGGCGCAGTACGGTATCTGGCTCGCTCAACAGCTCGTACCCGACGTCCCTTTCGTCATCGCCCAATATGTGGAATTCCGTGGGGAACTCGACCTCGATCTGCTGAAGTGGGCGTCGACGACCGCCGGGCGGGAATTCGGGACCGCCTTCCTGCGCCTCGTCGACGTGGACGGCCGTCCGTGCCAGGTCGTCGACCGGGACCTCGACGTCCCCACCGAGGTCATCGATCTCCGTGACGAACACGATCCGGAGAAGGTGGCCGAGGAGTGGCTCCGGCGGGATGCGGAAGCACCGATCGACCTCATGGCGGACCGGTTGTGCCGCATCGTCGTTCTGCGAACAGGTGATGCCGGTTATCTCGTGTACGTCAAGGCCCATCACATCGCGCTCGACGGGTTCGGAGCGATGATCATCGTGCGCAGGGGAGCCGAACTCTATTCCCGGGCACTCGCCTCCCGGAGTTCCGGCCGGGACGAGATACCGACCCCGGACAAACCGCCGGCCGATCTTCGGACGCTGTACGAGAAGGACCGGCAGTATCGTGCGTCGAAGCGGTTCGTCGCGGACCGTGAGTACTGGAGCGAGCGGGTCCGCGATCTGCCCGAGGCCGACACCACGGAGGTTCCACCGGCGGTCCGGACCCTCACGGCGGAGACGGATCTGTCGGCCGCTGCGGACGCCTGCTTGGCGGGGTCTCCGGCGATGCGGGATGCCTCCTCGGCCGCTGTGGTACTCGCGGCCGCTGCCTGTTTCTTCTCGCGGCGGTCGGGACGGTACGACGTGCTCGTCAATATTCCGGTGTCGGCGCGGACGACGGCCGAGCTGCGACGGTCCGCCGGAATGCTCGTCAACGTGGTTCCCCTGCGGATCCGGGTGGATCCGAACGAACCCGTGGAGGATCTCGTCCGGCGGATGCAGGTCGAGCTGGTCGGAGCCCTCCGACACCAGGCGTGTGGACTCGACGACATCCGCCGAGCGACATCCGAACGGGTGTCCCGATTCTCGGTACCCCTGGTCAACGTCATGCTGTTCGATCAGCAACCCGTACTGGGTGACATCGTGGGAACGCCGCACGTCCTGTCGCGCGGGCCCGTCGGGGACCGGCTGATCACCGTCCACCGCCGCAGCGCGCCGGCCGGCACCGTCATCGAGTTCCGGGCGAATCCGAACCGCTACGAGGAAAACGAGATACAGGCGCAGTGCATCTGTTTCACGGAGATCCTCGAGCAGTTCGTCGCAGCCGACCCTCGAACGCCGGTCGGTTCGATCCACCCCCCGAGTGCCGGGGCGGCCGCACCTCGTTACCGACGGAACACCGTGCTCGATCACTGGCGGCGCATTCTGGCGGGCGCACCCACACCCCCCGCCCTGACCCCGGCCGGTGGACGGACGGGCGGCGCGGGATCTGCTCCCGTGTGGGAGCAGTTCGTTCATCCCCTCGGGAGTGCACTGCGTCGAGCGAGTGCCGGATGTGCCGACGATCGTTTCCCGATGCTGCAGGCTGCGACCGCGATTCTCCTCGCCAGGTCGACCGGTACCGACGATGTCGTCCTCGGCTTCCCGGTCCCGGCCGGTACCACTCCCGTTCGCACGGTGCTGCCCCTGCGTATTCGAGTGCGCCCCGACGCGTCGTTCCGAGATCTCCTCGAGGGCATCTCCCGTGGGACTCGGGACGCTCTCGCACACGCCGACGTCCCTGCGGTGGCGCTGCTCGAGGCGCTGGCGCCGACACGGAACGGATCGCACGCCCCGCTCTTCCGCATCACCGTCGAAGGTCGAGGCGATGTGGACAAGGAGGTGAAGCGCGCCGTCCTCGGCGACGTCGACCTGCGTATCGATCTGGAGCGTCCGCAATCCGGCGACGGTGCCGGGCGCGAGGTGACGTCCGCGGACGTGCTCCGCATCCGGTACGTCACCGACGCATACACCGCGCCGATCGTCGAGCGCATCGCTCGCCGATTGGAGCGGATCCTCCTGGCTGCCGAAGACGATCCGACGATGTGGGTCGGCGACATCGATCTGCTCGACGCAACCGAACGGACCACGCTCGTCCCCGTGACGGGTCCGCCGTCCCTGCCCGAACGTCTGCTCCCGGAGATCCTTGTCGACGCTGCCCGCCGTGTCCCCGAGGCGACCGCACTGTCGTGCGGCGACACCCGATTCACCTACCGAGCACTCGACGAGCGGTCGAATCGGCTGGCCCGCATGCTCATCGAGCGGGGTGCAGGCCCGGAACGTTTCGTCGCGGTCGGCATGGCCCGGTCCGTCGACTCGATCGTCTCGATCTGGGCGGCGGCGAAGGCGGGTGCGGCCTTCGTTCCGGTGGACCCCTCCTATCCGCCCGCCCGGATCGAGTACATGCTGCGCGACTGCGGCGCCGTGCTCGGACTCACCACCACCGGCGAGCGGTCCCTGCTTCCCGCCACCGTGCCGTGGACGGCGGTCGACGATCCGGACATGGTAGCGGAGACGAAGCGATACAGCGCGGCGCCGGTGGCCGACGCGGACCGGTGCGCGCCCGCGCGTGCGGATCAACCCGCCTACCTCATCTACACCTCCGGATCGACGGGACACCCGAAGGGCGTGGTCGTCACCCACCGCGGTCTGGCGAACCTCGTCGCGCACACCCGCACGCTCGCCGACGCCGACGCGCGGGTCCGGCACGGAACCTCGCCGAGCTTCGACCTGGCGGTGCTGGAGCTGCTCGTGGCGTTCGGCTCCGCTGCGCACCTGGTGATCGGCCCGCCCGACGCGTCCGCCGGTGACGACCTCGCACGTGCCTTGCGCGCCGAGCGGATCACCCACTTCTGCACCACGCCCGCGGTCCTCGCGACGATCGATCCGGTGGACGCCGAGAAACTCTCGTTCGTGAGCGTCGGTGGTGAGGACTGCCCGGCCTGGCTCGTGGAGCGGTGGGCGCCGGGCCGTCGCATGGTCAACGGGTACGGGCCGAGCGAGATCATCGTGCAGATGTCATCGGACGAGCTCGTGCCCGGTAGACCGGTCACGGCAGGCACTCTCGGACCCGGATTCCGGGCCGTCGTGCTCGACGCACGTCTGAATCCGGTGCCGACCGGAGTGATCGGAGAGCTGTATCCGGCAGGGCCTGCTCTGGCACGGGGATACCACCGGCGACCGGGGACGACGGCGACGCGGTTCGTCGCCGACCCGTTCGGGCCACCGGGGTCGAGGATGTACCGCACCGGTGATCTCGTGCGGTGGTCGACGGGTGGCGGCGACAGCCCGGACGACGACAACACAGCGGCCGCCCCGGATCTGCGGCTGATCTACGCAGGTCGCGCCGACCTCCAGGTCAAGGTGCGGGGGCGGCGTATCGAACTCGGCGAAGTGGAAGCAGCACTGCTCCGCCACCCCGACGTCGAGCGGGCCGCGGCGGTGGTTCGGCGCGAGACCGGATCCGACCGGGTGGTGGCGTACGTGGTGCCGCGCACCGGAACGGTCCCGGATGCCGAAGCGATTCGTGATGCGCTCGCGGCGGAGCTCCCGGATTTCATGGTCCCGGCCGTGGTGGTGCCGCTGGCAGCGATGCCGATCACGGCCAACGGCAAACTCGATCGTGCCGCGCTGCCGGCCCCGGAGCGCCGTGGCGTGCTCCATCGCCCTCCGCGCAAGGGGCTGGAACGAACTCTCGTGTGGATCTTCGCGGACGTTCTGCATCTGTCCCCGGATCGTGTCGGCGTCGACGACAATTTCTTCGAACTCGGGGGTGATTCGCTGTCGGCGACCGGTGTCGTGGCGGGGATCCGATCCGCGCTGCACGTCGAGACACCCATCAGGATGCTCTTCGAAGCACCGACGATCGCCGAGTTGGTACCGCGGCTCGCGGACTGTGGTATCGCCCGGACACCGTTGATGCCCCGGCGTCGACCGGACCGGATCCCGTTGTCCTACGCGCAGTCCCGGTTGTGGTTCATCCACCGCTACGAAGGTCCGTCGCCGACCTACAACATCCCCATGGCGGCGCGGCTGACCGGACGGGTGGACGTCGACGCGATGAGGGCCGCGTTCGCCGATGTCGTGGTGCGCCACGAGTCCCTGCGCACGGTGTTCGAGGAATCCGACGGAATTGCCTTCCAGCGCATCCTGCCGATCGAGCAGACCTCGTTGTTGCTGCCCGTGCGGGCGGTGCCTGCCGACGAGGAGCAGCCGGCCGTGAGCGCCGAGGCGCGGCGGACCTTCGACCTGTCCACCGACATCCCCGTGCGCGCCACCCTGCTGCGGACCGGGTCCGACGACCACGTGCTGGTGCTCGTGCTGCACCACATCGCCGGCGACGGTGCATCGATGGTGCCGCTGGTGCGCGACATGCTGCTCGCATACGCGGCCCGATCGGCGGGGACCGAACCGCGATGGGATCCGCTGCCGGTGCAGTACGCCGACTACGCACTGTGGCAGCGGGACGTGCTGGGCGACGAGGGCGAGCCGGGAAGCATCCTGCACAGGCAGTTCTCCTACTGGCGGGAGGAACTGGCCGGGGTCCCGGAATGCCTCCCGCTTCCGCTCGACCGCCCCCGCCCAGCGGTGCAGTCCTTCCGCGGCGGCCGGGTGGAGTTCACGATCCCCGCACAGTTACGCCTCGCGGCCGACGAACTGGCCGCCGAGCACGGAGCCACCGCGTCGATGGTCTTCCAGTCGGCACTTGTGGTGCTCCTGCACGAATTCGGTGCGGGAGACGACATCACGATCGGAGGCCCGGTGGCCGGGCGGACCGACGAGGCTCTGACGGATCTCGTCGGATTCTTCGTCAACACCTGGGTGCTGCGCGTGAACGACATCACCGGACGATGGACACTCGCCGATGTCCTCGACCGCGTGCGGACCAAGGCGCTGGCCGCCTACGAGAACCAGGACGCGCCCTTCGAGCGGTTGGTGGAACTGCTCGCCCCGGCGCGCTCGACCGCCCATCACCCGCTGTTCCAGGTCGCATTCGCGTTGCAGAACAATCCGTTGCCGAACCTGGACCACCCCGACATCCACGTCGAGATGCTGCCCGTCGCGACCGAGGTCGCGCGGTTCGACCTGTACATCAGCGTGTCGGAACGTGCGTCCACCGACGACGACGGGATGCTCGGGAGCATCGAGTACGCGAGCGATCTGTTCGAGCACGACACCGTCGAACGGTTCGCCAATCGGTATCTCCGCGTCCTCGATGCCTTCGTGAGGTCGCCGCACCGGCGGGTCGACGGTGTCGAACTTCTCGATCGCTCGGAGCGCGATCTGCTCCTCGTCGCGTGGAGCGGCCCGGCTGCCACCACTGCCGATCTGACGGTTCCGGCGATGCTCGCCGAGCGGGTCGCGGCGACACCGGACGCACCGGCGCTCACCGGCGTCGTCGGCCGATGGACGTACCGCGACCTCGACGCCCGGGCCAACCGACTGGCTCGCCTGCTCGTCGACCTGGGCGTGGGGCCCGAGTCCGTGGTGGTCGTCGCCCTCGACCGATCCCCGGCACTGGTCGTCGCCCTTCTCGCGGTGTCGGCGGCGGGTGGCGCCTATCTGCCGTTGGACCCCGCCTATCCGAGCGAACGCACCGCTTTCGTCCTCGCCGACGCCGCGCCCCGCGTGCTGATCACCGACAGTCGTTTCACCTCGTGCGCGGACCCGGCCGTCGCGGTGATCCTCGACGAGACGGGCCGCCCGACGTCCCACGACCTGCCGGACGACGCGCGACCGCTCACCGACGTCGACAGGAACGCGCCCCTGCGCCCGTCGAACACCGCGTACACGATCTACACCTCCGGTTCCACGGGCGTCCCGAAGGGCGTGGCCGTCACGCATCGGAACCTCGTGCACCTGATCGAGCACGGCTGGACCGAGTCGCGACCGCGACGCCGGATGTCGCTGGTGTCCTCACCGGGCTTCGACGCGTCGGTGTACGAGATCTGGCCCGCCCTGATCGGCGGTACCGAACTCGTGCTCGCCCCTTCCTGTCTGCTCGATCCGTCGACCGTCGCGCACATGATCTCCGAACACGGTGTGACGACGATGTTCGTCCCGACACCGCTGTTCCATGCCCTAGCCGACCCCGCCGTCGTCCCGGCTCGGATGTGGGACGGAGTCGACCAGGTGGTCACGGCCGGGGACGTGCTGTCGCCGGATGTCGCACGCCGTTTCCACGAATCACATCCCTCGACGCTGCTCGTCAACGCGTACGGACCGACGGAGACCACGGTGTGCGCGACGATGTATCTCGTCGGGGACGCGTTCGCTCGGGGGGAGCGTGTATCGGTCCCGATCGGCACGCCGATCCCGGGCATCACGGTCTTCGTCCTCGACGCCGGACTGTTGCCGGTACCTCCCGGCGTCCCGGGCGAGTTGTACATCGCCGGCGACGGGGTGTCCCGCGGATATCCCGGTCGTCCGGCCACGACCGCGGCACGATTCGTGGCCTCTCCGTTCGGTGGGCCGGGGGAGCGGATGTACCGCACCGGCGACATCGTGCGGTGGATCCTTTCGAAGAGCGGCGCCGACCCCGAGTGCGCAGGAGGGCACCTGGAATTCGTGGGCCGTTGCGACGACCAGGTGAAGGTCCGCGGTTTCCGGGTCGAGCCCGGTGAGATCGAAGCGGTCCTGGGTGCGCATCCGGCGGTGGCCCGCGCCGCCGTGGTCGTCCGGGACACTCCGGGCCCTCACGAGACCGGACGACTGGTCGCGTATGTGGTGCTGGACCGGGAGCAGACACTGCTCGCCGATCCGACTCGCGCGATCGGCACCGTCGAGCGGTGGAGAGCCGTGTACGACGACGTATACTCCGCGCCACCGTCCGAGGACACCAGCGCCTTCGCGGGCTGGAACGCCACCGACACCGGGAAGCCCATTCCGCTCGAGCAGATGCAGGACTGGCGCGACGCTGCCGTGCGGGCCGTTCGGCGGCTCCGGCCCCGGTGTCTCCTCGAGATCGGGGTGGGCTCGGGTCTCCTGCTCCGCGAACTGGCTCCCGACTGCGCTGAGTACTGGGGCACGGACTTCTCGGCTCCGACGATCGAGACGCTGCACTCCGCCGTGCGATCGCAGCCGTGGGCCGACCGGGTGACGCTGAGGACGCAACCGGCGCACGCGACCGAGGGATTGCCGCAGCGGTACTTCGACACCGTCGTGCTCAATTCGGTGATCCAGTACTTCCCGGATGCGGCGTACCTGCTCGAGGTGCTACGGAAGGTCCTGCCGCTGCTCGCACCCGGCGGATCGATCCATCTCGGCGATGTCCGGAACCAGGCGCTGCTGCCGTACTTCGCCGCCGCTGTGGAACTCGCCCGTGCCGACGGAACCGAGAGCGCGGACGCGATCCGCGAACGCGTCCGCCGTGCCACGCTCTCCGAGCGGGAACTGCTGCTCGCCCCCGAGTTCTTCGCCGGCCTGGCCGGTCGTCTGCCGGGTGTCACCGGGGTCGACATCGAACTCGGCCGGATGCGGACGGCCAACGAACTCGGCCTGTACCGCTACAGCGTCGTGCTGCACACCGGTACCGGACCCAGGTCGCTCGCCGATGTTCGGTGCCGGTCCTGGTCGGGATTCGGAACCCTCGGCGCGCTCGCCGACCACCTGCGGACCGACCGTCCCGCTGCCCTGCGCGTGACCGATGTACCGCACACCGCCCTGCGGTCGGTGATCGCCGCGGCGACCGCCCTTGATGCGATGCCCGGACACGCACTCGTGTCGGAACCGGACCTCCGGCCACGATCGGGCGGCATCGGCCCTGCGGACTTCGATCGGCTCGGCGCCGAACTCGGCTATCGGGTCGCGGTGACCTGGTCGCAGGAACCGGGATCGATGGAGGTGGTCGTCCTCCGCGACGACCCGGACGGCGGGGTCGATACGGCGCTGACCGACGTCTTCCGTCCGGCCGACGACGTGGGCAGCCGCGCGCGCTACGTCAACGACCCCGCCGCGGAGGAGCGACTCGACGACGTTCGACGCTTCGTGCGGGAACGGTTGCCCGACTACATGGTTCCGGCCGCGTTCGTCCACATGGCCGATCTGCCGGTGACGGTGCACGGCAAACTCGACCGCCGCGCACTGCCGGTCCCGGAGGTCGCGACGCGCAGCGACAGCTACATCGCACCGACCACCGACACCGAACGGTCCCTGGCCCGGGTCTTCGCGGACGTGCTCGGCGTCGACCGGGTGGGAACACAGGATTCGTTCTTCGCCCTCGGCGGCGATTCGATCATGTCGATCCAGTTGGTCGCACGGGCGAAGGCCGCAGGTCTGGTGTTCTCGCCCCGAGATGTGTTCGAACACAGGACCGTTGCAGCGCTCGCCATGGCAGTCACCCCGGCCGGCCCGACCGCGTCGATGCTCGAGGAACTGCCCGGCGTCGGCGTCGGCGACGTTCCGCTCACCCCGATACTGCGCTGGCTGGTCGAGCGCGGCCGAACGTATCCGGGTTTCTGCCAATCGGTATCGGTTCCGCTGCCGGACCGACTCCGCGAGGCCGACCTTCTCGCGGCGCTGCAGGCTGTCGTGGATCGGCACGACATGCTGCGGGCGCGCCTGCACGCAGTGCCCGGAGTCGCCGACGACCTGCGCCTCGAGACACGGCCGATCGGATCCGTCTCCGCGTCGTCGATCCTGCGCTGCGTCCGGGTCGATGATCCGACAGGGCCCGAATTCTTTGCGATCGCCGCCGCCGAACATGCCGCCGCGACCGGACGACTGGATCCCGGCAGGGGAGTGATGCTGCAGGCGGTCCGGTTCGATGCCGGATCCGCCTCGCGGTTGTTGCTCGTGGCACACCATGCCGTGATCGACGGTGTCTCCTGGCGCATCCTGCTGGGCGACCTCGCTGCTGCGGCGGCTCGCCTCGAACACGGACTCGCTCCGGATCCCGCACCGACGGGCACCTCGATGCGCCGCTGGGCGCACGGTCTCGTCGAGGTGGCCCGCCGCGGCACGCGCACTCACGAACTGCCGTTCTGGGTGTCGACGCTGTCGGGTCCGGATCCGCTGCTCGGCACCCGAGAGGTGGACCCCGCGGTCGACGTCGGGGCCACCGTCGACACCGTCACCGTCGAGGTACCCGCCCCGACGACCGCCGCGTTGCTGACCGTCCTTCCGGCGGCCTTCCACGGGAACGTGATGGACGGTCTTCTCGCAGCACTGGCCGGAGCCGTCGTCGCGCAGCGCGCCGACCGCGGGATCGACCTCACCCAGGTGCTGGTCGGGCTGGAAGGGCACGGCCGGGAGGAGCAGGCCGTGCCGGGAGCCGATCTGTCCCGGACGATCGGATGGTTCACCACCGCCTATCCGGTGCGACTGGACCTGACCGGTATCGACGTGGAGGCCGTGGCGTGCGGCGGCACTGCAGCGGGGACCGCGATCAAGACCGTCAAGGAACAACTGCGTGCCGTTCCCGACCACGGGATCGGATACGGAATGCTGCGGTACCTCGACGACGAGGGGCGCGCCGCGCTCGAGCCTCTGCCGACGCCCGAACTCACCTTCAACTTCCACGGCCGGAGCACGACGCCGGACGCCGTCACGGACATCGAGTTCGGCGGTGGTCTAGATCCCGCCCAGCCGGTACCGGCGGTGATCTCCGTCAACGCCATGGTCGTCCACACTGCCGACGGTCCGGTGCTGCGCGCGGATCTCGCCTATCCGACCGGGGTCATCGCCCGCCCGGAGGTGTCCGACCTTGCCGAACGGTGGCGCCGCATGCTGAGTGGACTCGCCCGGCACGTCGCGGAGCCGGGAACGGGCGGGCGCACGCCGTCGGATCTGCTACTGGTCCCGATGACCCAGGAACGCCTCGACGAACTCGAGCGCCGCTATCCCGGCTTCGAGGACGTGTGGCCCCTCACCCCCTTGCAGCACGGCTTCCTGTTCCATGCCCTCCGGAACGATTCGATCGACGCGTACACGGTGCAACTGACCCTGCACCTGGGCGGTGTCGTCGATCCGCGACGTCTCCGGCGGGCGGTGGCCGCCATGTCGGCACGGCATCCGAACCTGCGGGTGAACTTCGTCTTCGACGGGGAGTCCCCACCCGTGCAGGTCGTGCAGGCGTCGGTCGAACTGCCGCTGCGGGAGCGGGATCTGACCGATCCGGACCCCGACGCCCGTGCGGCGGAACTGGTCCGTCTGCAGGCGGAGGACCGGACGCAGCGTTTCGACACAGCTGCCGGACCGCTGGTGCGCCTGAGCCTGATCAGGATGGGACCGGACGATCACCGGTTGGTGTTCACCGATCACCACATCCTGCTCGACGGCTGGTCGGCGCCGTTGCTACTGAAGGAACTCCTCGTGCTGTACGGAACCGATGCGGACACCGGTGCTCTCCCGCCGGTACGTCCCTACCGGGACTATGTGCGGTGGCTCGTGCAGCAGGACCCGGCTCCCGCCCGCGATGCCTGGTCGCGGTACCTGGCCGGTCCGGATCGCCCCACGCTGGTCGCTCCGGAGGCGGAGCAGGCCTCCGTGCAGGCCCTGTCCGAGGAGACCGCACGGGCACTCGATCCGGTGGACACCCGGCGCCTGGAAGGCTTCGTCCGGGACCACGGGCTCACCGTCGGCACGGTGGTGCAGGTCGCGTGGGGCATCGTGGTGGCGAAGCTCACCTCGCAGTGCGACGTCGTGTTCGGATCGACCGTCTCCGGGCGGCCCGCAGACGTCGATGGGGTCGAGGAGATGATCGGCCTGTTCGTCAATACGGTTCCCGTGCGGGTCCGGCTCGACCCGTACGAGACGCTCGCCGCGCTCGTCGAGCGGATCCGCGCCGAGCGGACCGCACTGCTCGACCGGCACCATCTCGGCCTCACGGAGATCCAGCAGGTCGCCGGACCTGCTGCCGGATTCGACACCCTGACGGTGTTCGAGTCGTATCCGATCGACCGTGCGGCTCTGTCCGATGCGGTCGACATCGCCGGCATGCAGGTGCGCGATGTGACCGGACACGACGCCGGTCATTATCCGCTGACCCTGATCGCTCACGTCGACGACTCACTGCGGCTGCGATTGAGCTACCGTCCCGACCTGTTCGATCGGGTGGCAGCGGAGACGATACTGTCGCAGGTCGCCCGGGTTCTCGAGGTCGTCGTCGGCCCGCCGCAGGTGCCGCTCGGCCGCCTCCGCCTGTTCGGGGACGAGGTGCCGGTCGTGTCCGCTCCCGGCTCCGCCCGTACGCGGACGTGGAGGGAGATCCTCGACGACTGGATGTCGGGTTCCCCGGAGGCCGTCGCCGTCGTCGACGCGGGCCGGCAGTGGACCTACGCGGAACTGGACGCGCGAGTGGAGCGGCTCGCGCAACTGCTCGTCGTCCGCGGCGCGGTACCGGAGACCACCGTCGTCGTGGCGATGCGGCGTTCGTTCCTGCGGGTCGCCGCGATGCTCGCCGTCGTCCGCGCCGGTGCCGTCTACGTACCGGTCGACCCCGACCAGCCCCGTGACCGTGTCACCGCGATGATCCGGACGGTCGCGCCCTTGTGCGTGCTTGTGGACGGCCCGGAACCGCCGGTGCCCGACGAGATGTCCGTCGTGCCCGTTCGGGATGTCGACCTCGACGGTGGGCCGGCAACACCGGTGTCGGATGTTCATCGCCGCGCGCCGGTGCGCGCCGGCAACCGTGCACCGGTGCGCGCCGACAACGCCGCGTACGTGATCTTCACGTCCGGATCGACGGGCACGCCGAAGGGGGTGACGGTGACGCATCGCGGTATCGCCGAGCTGGTCGATCGAATCTCGACGATCGCCGACGGCGATTCGCGTGTCGCACAGTCGATGCTGCCGGTGTTCGATGCCTCGCTGCTGGAGACGATCGTTGCGTTCTCGGCCGGGGCGCGGCTCGTCGTCGTGCCGCCCGGCATCGCCGCCGGCGACGACCTCGAGCGTGTCCTCGCAGACGAGGAGGTCACGCACCTCTACACCACACCCGCGGTGCTGGCGACGCTGGATCGGGACGCGCTGCCGGCCCTGACCTTCGTGAGTGTCGGCGGTGAGGCGTGCCCGCCGTCCCTGGCGGAGACGTGGGCCCACGGTCGTCACATGGTCAACGGCTACGGTCCGAGCGAAGCGACGGTGATGTCGAACCTGCTCGATCCGCTCGTCCCCGGTGGGAATCTCACCGTCGGGCCGCCGATGCCCGGCTTCGACGAGTACCTCCTGGACTCGTACCTGCAGCCCGTGGCCGGCCGCGCGGTGGGGGAGTTGTACCTCACCGGACCGGGTCTGGCGCGAGGGTATGCCGGACAACCCGGCCTGACCGCGACGCGTTTCGTCGCCGACCCCCTCGGCGTACCGGGACGCCGGATGTACCGCACCGGGGATCTGATGCGCTGGGTGCGTACCGCGGCGGGCCCCGAGCCCGTTTACGTGGGGCGCAGTGATTTCCAGATCCAGCTACGCGGTCTGCGCATCGAACTCGAGGAGGTCGAAGCGGTCCTGCTCCGGCATCGGGCCGTCGCTCAGGCGGTGGTCGTGGTGCGTGACGACGGCAGCGGTGACCGGCTCGTCGGATATGTGGTGCCCACGGGGGTCGTTCCCGTCGAGGCGCCCGAGATCCTGCACTTCGCGGCCACCCGATTGCCGCGGTACATGGTTCCGGCGGTGATCGTCGTGCTGCCCGGACTGCCGGTCACTCCGAGCGGGAAGGTGGACAGGTCGGCCTTGCCGGCGGCCGCGCCCGTCGGGGCCGCCTACCGGGCGCCGCGCACACCGAGCGAAGGGGTCGTCGCCCGCGCGTTCGCCTCCGTCCTCGAACGCGATCGGGTCGGGATCGACGACAACTTCTTCGACCTCGGCGGCAATTCGCTCGCCGCGACTGCCGTGGCGTCGAAGCTGCGCAGCGAGCTGGGCAGGGAGGTTCCGTTGTCCCTGGTCTTCCTCGACCCCACCCCGGCCGGACTCGCGGATCGCCTCGACGAACCGCCGGCGACCGCTGCTCCGACGACCGGGATGTTCGATGTGCTGATTCCTCTGCGCGGGCACGGTCACCGCCCACCGGTGTTCTGTGTGCATCCCGCGATCGGCCTGTCCTGGGTCTATGCGGGACTACTGCGCTACCTGCCGGACCGGCCGGTATACGGGCTGCAACTGCCGTACCTCTCGGGCGGATCCCTCGACGCGACGCCTGCCGAACTGGCGCACCGCTACGTCGAGGAGCTACGGGTCGTGCAACCGGAGGGCCCCTACACCGTGCTCGGCTGGTCCCAGGGCGGGCTGATCGCCCACCACATGGGTGTCGAACTGCGCGCCGCGGGGGAGACCGTCGACCTGGTCGTTCTCGACTACTACCCGCTCGAACGCGAACGGCGTGCCCACGCCCACGCGGAACTGCTGGCGGGGCTGGGCATCGAACTGCCCGGTGCCGAACCGGACGAGGTGACCTCCGATCAGCTGCTCGACGCGGTGAACCGCGGTCTCGGGCACGAGACCGGACTGTCCGCCGCGGACCTGGAACGGATTCTCACGGCCTACGCGCAGGTCCACCGGGCGGCGCCGGCGCTCGACCTCCGACGTTTCGACGGCGACCTGCTGTTCGTCGCCGCGGCGCGATCGCTCGGCACAGGCGACGGTGCGTCACCGGCCCTGTGGCGCCCGTGGGTGTCCGGCACGATCACCGATCACACGATCGATTGCGATCACCTGGAGATGATGACCCCGGCCGTGCTCGCGGTCCTCGGCCCGATCCTGGCCGGCTATCTCGCCGCCGGGTCCTGATGCGGATCGACGACGGCGTCGAGCGCCGAGCCGGCGGGTTCGGGGAGCCGGGCCTCGAGCAGCAGTCCGGCGAGACCGAGCGCGATGCACACCCCGGTGATCACCATCAACCGCGGATCGGTCTGACCGGTCAGGGCATCGCCGAGGAGCACGACCGCCACGGTGCCCGGCAGGATGCCCACGATCGTCGCGAGCGTGTAGGGGACGAGACGGACCGCCGAGACCGCGCAGCAGCAGTTCACGACGAAGAACGGGGCGGCGGCGATCAACCGCAACGAGCCGACCGCGAGCCATCCGCGGCGTGCCAGCCGCAGATCGATCGCTTTCGCCGCCGGGTGCGTGAGACGCGATTCCACGGCCTTGCGTCCGACGGCCCGCACGAGCAGGAACGCGAGGACGGCACTGACCGTGGAGGCGGCGACCGTCACGCCGATGCCGACGGCACTGCCGAACAGCACGCCGGCGCTGAGCGTGAACACCGTGCGCGGAATCGGGGCGATCGTGGCCAGGGCGTGGACGGCGAAGAACACCAGGACCAGTGCCGGACCGTGCACCGATTCGGACCATTCCCGGATCTGAGCGATCGTCGGATGCGGCACCACGAGAGCTACGACGACGAGCGCCGCCACCAGGCCCAGGATGCCGAGCACTCTGCGGTCTGCGGCAAGCCTCGTCACGAGCGTCCACACTACCGGCCGAGCAGTGACTGCTTCCCCGCGAGCACAGTGAGGAAGACGGCACGATACCGTTCCGATCGACGACGTCGTTATCGAACGCTAGAAAAACTGTGGTGATCCCCACAACGACCGCACGGTGTGTGGGGATAGCATCACACCGAAGGCAACCTACCCTTTTCGAGGTTGTCCACCTCCGGCCGACAACGCCGTCCGTACAAAGCCTGCAAACCCGCAGTAGGAGGAATCGCCCGTGTCATTAGCTGCAGAAGCCGAGGATGCCGCGCGCGCATATGCGCAGTGGCAGGGCGCGGTGGCGGGGGTGCTGGCCAAGTCCCGACGCGTCGACCCGGCCGAACTCGGACCCGAGCCGCAGCGTCTGCTCGAGACCACGACCTACGACGACGTCACCGTCACGCCGCTGTACGGCGTCCGCGACGAGCGCGACGAAGCGCCGCTGCCCGGTGAGTTCCCGTTCGTCCGCGGTGGCTCGTCCACGCGCGACGTCAACACCGGCTGGCTCGTGGACGTCCGGTTCACCGGCACCGACGCGGCCTCGGTCAACGAGCGCATCCTCGACGCCCTGAACAACGGCGTCAGTTCGGTGTGGCTCGGTCTCGGCGCCGGCGCGGTCCCCGTGGACGCCCTCGACACCGCGCTCAACGGCGTGCTCCTCGATCTCGCGCCGGTCCGTCTCGACGCCGGTGCCGACGCGGTCGCAGCGACCACCGCCGTGTACTCCGTGCTCGACAACCGCACCGATGTCGAGGACCGCGCCGCCGTGCGCATCTTCCTCGGTGCAGCGCCGCTCACCAGCGAGTTCTCCGAGCGTCCCGACGTGTCTCTCGCCGAGGCCGTCGAGCTGGCCCGCGCCGCCGCGGACCGCACCGAAGCGGTGCGGGCCCTCACCGTGGACGGCACCGCCTTCCACAACGCCGGTTCGTCCGACGCCGAGGAACTCGGTGCCGCGATCGCCGCCGGCCTCGACTACGTGCGAGCACTCGTCGACGCCGGGGTTCCCGTCGCTGCCGCGCTCGGCCAGCTCGAGTTCCGTCTCGCCGCGACCGACGACCAGTTCCAGACCATCGCCAAGTTCCGCGCGGGTCGTCAGGTGTGGGCGCGCGTCGCCCAGGTCGCCGGTGCCCCCGAGGCCGGCAACGCTCCGCAGCACGCCGTGACCTCGGCGGCGATGATGGCCCAGCGCGATCCGTGGGTGAACATGCTGCGCACGACCCTCGCCGCCTTCGGCGCGGGTGTCGGTGGCGCCGACGCCGTCACGGTCCTGCCGTTCGACTCCGCACTGCCGGCCGGTGTGCTCGAGGTGTCCGAGGCGTTCTCCGCCCGGATCGCCCGCAACACCCAGCTGCTGCTGCTCGAGGAGTCCAACCTCGGTCGTGTCCTCGATCCCGCCGCCGGTTCCTGGTACGTCGAGGAACTGACCGCGCAGATCGCGGAGAAGGCGTGGGGCTTCTTCCAGGAGATCGAGGCGGCCGGTGGCTACCGCGCCGCTCTCGAGTCGGGGCTGATCGCCGAGCGTGTCGCGCAGACGCGTGCCCGCCGCGAGTCCGACATCGCGCATCGCAAGTTCTCGGTGACCGGTGTCAACGAGTTCCCGAACCTGGCCGAGAAGCCGCTGCCGGTCGGTGTCGCCGAGGCCGGCGCCTCCGCCGCGCGGTACGCCGCGCCGTTCGAGGCGCTGCGCGACCGCTCCGACACCTACCTGGCCTCGCACGGTGCCCGCCCGCGGGTGCTGCTCGCCCCGCTCGGACCGATCGCCGAACACAACGTGCGTGCGACCTTCGCCGCGAACCTGCTCGCCGCCGGTGGCATCGAAGCGGTCAATCCCGGACCGCTCGATCTCGACGCCGACCTGTCGTCCCTGGTGGGCGACACCGGAACGTCCGTGGCCGTGCTGTGCGGCACCGACACCCGCTACGGCGAGCAGGCCGGTACGGCCACCGCTGCGCTGCGTGCGGCGGGGATCACGACGGTGCTGCTGGCCGGACCCGAGAAGGCCGTGAAGGACGCGCAGGGCGACGATCGTCCGGACGGCTTCCTCACCGCGCGCATCGACGCCGTCGCCGCCCTCACCGACCTGCTGAACACTTTGGGAGCGTAAGTGAGCATCGAACACGAAATCGGCAGCTTCGCCGACGTCCCGTTGACGGACCCGGCCGTGCCGGCGCCCACCGCTCCCACCGCGGAGCAGGCCGCCGCGCTCATCGAGTCCGTCGCCGAGGCGAACAACTACGGCACCGAGGACGTCGTGTGGTCGACGCCCGAGGGAATCGACGTCAAGCCGGTCTACACCAAGGCCGACCGCGACGCCGTCGTCGCCGAGGGTTACCCGCTCGGCAGCTACCCGGGTATCGCCCCGTTCGTGCGTGGGCCGTACCCGACGATGTACGTGAACCAGCCGTGGACCATCCGGCAGTACGCCGGCTTCTCCACCGCCGCCGAGTCCAACGCCTTCTACCGGCGCAACCTCGCCGCCGGTCAGAAGGGTCTGTCGGTGGCCTTCGACCTGGCCACGCACCGCGGCTACGACTCCGATCACCCGCGCGTGCAGGGTGACGTCGGTATGGCCGGTGTGGCGATCGACTCGATCCTCGACATGCGTCAGCTGTTCGACGGCATCGATCTGTCGCAGGTGTCGGTGTCGATGACCATGAACGGCGCGGTGCTGCCG
>JACYYJ010072212.1_pt1 | contig 22466 bp, 22 predicted proteins | sample 8236861 | NCBI WGS metagenome assembly JACYYJ01 (sample SAMN14103086, study PRJNA606662) | landfill metagenome | isolation source: landfill solid waste | place: India:New Delhi, Okhla landfill site | collected 2017-11-05
GGTGGCGCTGATCGCTCCGCAGGCGGTCGACGCGAGCCGCCGGGCCGCCGCCCGCGGTGATCTGCCCGCCGCCGCTCGTGCCGCGGCCGATGGGGCGTCGGCCGCGTCGTTCGCCGCGAGCCCCGTGCTCCAGCGCGCGCTCGTCGCCGAGCAGGCCGGGGATCTCTCCACCGCCGCCGCCGCCGCGATCGAGGCCACCCGCCGCACCCCGCGCGACTGGCGTCCGTGGTTCGTCCTGGCTCGCGTCGCCACCGCCCAGGGCGACCACGAGCAGGCCGTGCGGGCCTTTCGCCGCGCCCGAGCGCTCAACCCCGAATCAGGGTTGCTGCGATGACCGATCGCGAGTGGGACGACGAGGTGGCCGATCTGGCGGACCACCTGGAAACACAGCGGCCACGACCCGGGCGCGCCCTACGACGCCGCGTCGCCGCGGTGGTGTCCGCCGGTCTGCGCGCGCGGGTCCTGCGGCGACAGTCGGTGGCGTTGGTCGCGACCGGCAGCGCCGTGTTGGCGTTGGCGGGTATCGCCGCAGCTACCGCACCGTTCTGACGTCACCCAACTGCTGACGCATCCGTCGCAGCGCGCGGGACAGGATCTGGTGGACGTTGGCTTCGGTGGTCCCCAGCAGCGCGGCGATCTCCCGGCCCGACAGGTCTCCACCGAACCGCAGGCCGATCGCCTGCTGCTCGCGTTCGCCCAGCGCGGCCACCGCCTGCTGCAGCGCCGGCGGAAGTCCCTCGGACGGTGCATCGAACGACACCATCGCATCGATCGTCCCGTCGTCGCCGTCGGGCAACGACTGCTCGTCACGCCGTCCCTGTTGCCGATAGTGGTCGATCAGCACGTTCTCGGCGATCGCGAAGATCCACGTCGCCAACGCGCCCTTCGCCTGGTCGTACCGGTCCGCCGCCCGGACGATCCGCTCGAACGTCGCCGCGGTCAGATCCTCGGCGTCGGTCGGGCTCGTCGCGCGATAGGCGAAGAACGCATATACGCGATCGACATATAGCTCGTAAACGCGTGAAAGTTCCAACACGGCCGCCGACGCACCGGGGACGGCGCGTGAACCGCGCAGGCTACACCACGCCCTCCGGCGTACGCCAGCTCGATTAGGCACAAACCACCGTGCGCGTACGCCCACAGAGCGCTATGCTTCGTCGTCGCTTTCGCTCTCGCGCACCGGTACCCGGGAGCGCCTGCAAGGCAGCTTCTCGTGCTCGTCACCCGACGGTGATGCGCAGACAAGTCGATTGACAGCCCACCACCTAGGCCCTTCGATGCAAATACCGTTCGTTGCGCTCGATCGTCAACATCAACCACTTCGCGACGAGCTCCGCGACGCGTTCGAGCGCGTCGTCGACGGCAGCGCATTCGTGCTGGGGAGCGAGGTCGAGGCGTTCGAGCGCGCGTTCGCCGACCACGCGGGCGTGCCGCACGCCGTCGGCGTCTCGTCGGGTACGGCCGCGCTCGCGATCGCGCTGCGCGCCGCCGGCGTCGGTCCGGGTGACGAGGTGATCGTTCCGGCGCACACCTTCATCGCGTCGGCGCTCGGCGTGGTCCACGTCGGCGCCACGCCGGTGCTGTGCGAGGTCGAGGACGCGACCGGGTTGATCGATCCGGACGCCGCCGCGGCGGCGGTCACCGAACGGACCGCCGCGATCGTCGCGGTCCACCTCTACGGACAGATGGCCGAGGTCGGACGGCTGCGCGAGGTCTGCGATCGCCACGACCTGTTCCTGCTCGAGGACGCCGCGCAGGCCCACGGCGCACGGGCCGGCGACGTCGGTCCCGGCGTGATCGGGGACGCCGCCGCGTTCAGCTTCTACCCGTCGAAGAACCTCGGGGCGCTCGGCGAAGGCGGCGCGATCGTCACCCGCCACGCGGACGTCGCCGCCCGCGCCGGGGCGATCCGCAACCTCGGGCAAACCGCAAAGGGCCTGCATACGCTGCTCGGCGACAACCAGCGGCTGCCCGGGCTGCAGGCCGCCCTACTGGCGGTCAAGCTCCCGCACCTCGACGGCTGGAACGCCCGCCGCCGCGAGGTCGCGGCGCGCTACCGCGACGGCCTTGCCGGCACCGTCCGGCTGCTGCCCGAGCGCGACGACTTCGAGAGCGTCCACCACCTCTTCCCGATCCGGGTCCCGAACCGCGACGATTGGCTCGAAGCCCTTCCGGGGTACGGGGTCGGCATCGGCGTCCACTACTCCCCCGCGGTCCCCGACCACCCGCTCTTCCTCGACGATCCGGCCCTGGTTCGCACCGTCGGGGACGTTCCCCACGCCCGCGCCTGGGCGGCGGAGACGCTCAGCCTGCCGATGCACGCGGAGCTGACCGACGACGAGATCGATCGCACCGTGGACGCGGTGCTGGACGTCCACGCCAACCGGAAGCAGCTGGCCTGATGAGCACCGGTCAACCACTGCGCCCGCTCAACGTCGGGATCGTCGGCCTCGGATACTGGGGCCCCAACCTGCTGCGCGTGCTCGGCGAGTCCGAGAGCACCGAGCTGACCTGGATCTGCGACCGCGACCAGGAGCGCCTGGACACGATCGGCCGGCGGGCCCCGAGCGCCCGCCGCACGACCGACTTCGCCGACCTGCTCGCCGACGACGAGCTCGACGCGATCTGCATCGCGACGCCCGTGTTCACGCACGCGCCGCTCGCCCGGCAGGCGCTCCGCGCCGGCAAGCACGTCTTCGTCGAGAAGCCGCTGGCCGACTCGACCGCGGACGCCGACGAGCTGATCGGCCTGGCCCACGCCGAGGGCCTCGTGCTGATGTGCGGGCACACGTTCCTGTACAGCCCGCCGGTGCAGTACGTCCGCGAGCAGATCCGCTCCGGGGCGCTCGGCGACATCTACTTCGTCACGGCGAGCCGGGTCAACCTGGGGCTGCACCAGCGCGACGTCAGCGTGATCTGGGACCTCGCGCCGCACGACTTCTCGATCCTGCTGTCGTGGTTCGACGAGCGTCCCACCAGCGTCCGGGCGAGCGGCCGCGACTCGATCGTCAAGGGCGTCCACGACGTCGCCTTCATCCAGCTCGAGTTCCCGAGCGGCCTGGTGGCCAACGTCGAGGTCAGCTGGCTCGCCCCGTCGAAGCTGCGCCGGACCGCGATCGTCGGCAGCGAGCGGATGGTCCTCTACGAGGACGGCGCCCGCGAGCCCGTCCGCGTCTTCGACAGCGGCGTCGTCTATCAGGACCCCGAGACCTTCGGCGAGTACCACCTGAGCTACCGCAGCGGCGACATCGTCTCACCACGGATCGACGCCTACGAGCCGCTCGCGGCGCAGATGCACGACTTCGCGACGTTCTGCCGCGAAGGGCACTGGGATCACCCGCACCGCGAGCTGGGACGCGACGTCGTCGCACTGCTCGAGGCCGCCGACCGGTCGTTGAACACGGGCGGCGACGCGGTGGCCGTGCCGCCGAGCCCGGTACTGCGCACCCACTGATGACCCCGACCGAGACGCCCAGCGCGGTCGCGCTCTCCGCGACCGTGCCCCCCACCGACCCGCCGGCGACCGCGAGCGTCGCTCCGGCCCCCAACGCGGCGTCGCGGCGCATCGACCGGCGCGGCCGGACCAGCCAGGTCGTGCGGCTGCTCGCCGACGCCGTCGCACTGGCGATCGTGGTCACGGTCGCCTGGGCCGTCACCGGCCTCGGCAGCAACCACCGGTTCGGGATCGCGGCCGCCGCGGTCGGCGTGCTCGCCTGGCTCGGCCTGCTGCACCTCTACGGCCGCTACCCGCGCGTGCCTCCGACGATCTCGGACCAGCTCCTGGACAGCTTGCCGAAGGTCTTCCACGCCAGCCTCGGCGGGACGCTGATCACGGCCGGGCTGCTGGCGATCGGTCCGGCGCAATCGACGTTCCCCGGCCTGCTCGTGCTGCTCGTCGGGGGACTCGTCGCGCTGACCGCGAGCTGGGTGCTCTCACGCGCGCTGCTCCGCGCCCGGCTGGGTCCGACCCGCGCGCTCGTCGTCGGTACCGGCCCCAACGCCGCGGCGGTCGTCGCCTACCTCGAAGCGCATCCCGGGTTCGAGCTGGCCGGACGCGTCCAGGTCGTCGACAACGGACCCGATCGCCCCACGAGCGCGAGCGGAGCGCCTCCCCAGCTCCACCGCGACGCGCTGACCGCCTTGCTCGCGCGTGAGCAGATCGAGCGGGTCGTCCTGATCAAGCACGCCGACCTCGGCGCCGACCTGATCGAGATGACGCACCTGATCCGCAGCTCGGGAGTCAGTCTGACGGTGGTCCCCGACCACATCGGCGTGTTCGGCCCGGGTGCCACGCTCGATCAGTTGCAGACCGTGTCCGCCGTCTCGTTGCAGCCGCCGGCGTTGTCGCGGACCGCGCAGACGCTCAAGCGGCTTCTCGACGTATCCGCGTCGGCCGCCGGTCTGGTGATCCTGGCGCCGTTGCTGGTCGCCGTCGCCGTCGTGGTCCGGATCGACTCGCGCGGCCCGGTGCTCTTCCGGCAGACGCGCGTCGGTCGCCACGGTACGCCGTTCCGCGTGCTGAAGTTCCGCACGATGGTGACCAACGCGGACGAGCTGACCGCCGAGCTGATGGCGCAGAGCAAGGACCCGAACTGGCTGCACCTGGACGACGATCCGCGGATCACCCGGGTCGGGGCGTTCCTCCGGCGGACCAGCATCGACGAGCTGCCGCAGCTGTGGAACGTCCTGCGCGGCGACATGAGCCTGGTCGGGCCGCGGCCGTTGTCGGTCCGCGACAGCGGACGCGTCGACGGCTGGGGTCGCCACCGCGTCGACCTGACGCCCGGCATCACCGGTCTCTGGCAGGTGCTCGGCCGGACGTCGATCCCGTTCGAGGACATGGTCAAGCTCGACTACCTCTACGTCAGCAACTGGTCGCTCTGGGGCGACATCAAGCTGCTGCTGCAGACGCTGCCGGCCGTGCTCAGCCAGCGCGGGGTCAACTGATGCGGCTTGATGTCGCCGTCCCGTGGGCACCCCGCCCAGACACCTCTGCCCAACACCTTTGCCTGTGAAACAAGTTCTTCAAGACCGTTCCGGTCTGACCGTCGTCGCCGAAGTCCCGGGGCCCGCGTGTCCGAGTAACGGCGTCCTCGTCGCGACCACGTACTCGGCGGTCAGCGTCGGTACCGAGCGGGCCCGCAACGAGCTGGCCAAGAAGTCGCTGATCGGCAAGGCCCGTGACCGCCCCGACCTCGTGCGCCAGGTCAAGGACAAGGTGCTCGCCGAAGGACTCACCGCTACCGCGTCGGCCGTGCGCCGCCAACTATCCAGCTTGACGCCAGTCGGCTACTCGCTGGCCGGACGCGTGATCGAGGTTCGCGGCGACGTGCCCGGGATCGCCGTCGGTGACCTCGTCGCCTGCGGTGGCGATCACGCGGCCCACGCCAGCGTCGTCGCGGTGCCGCGTAACCTCGTCGCCAAGGTTCCGGAAGGCGTCGAACCCGCGCATGCTGCCTTGGCAACGATCGGGGCGATCGCGTTGCACGGGCTGCGGCTCGGGGCCCCGCAGCTCGGTGAGAGTGCCGTCGTGATCGGAGCCGGTCTGGTCGGCCAGTTGGCCGCACGGTTCGCGGTCGCAGCCGGGCTGCGCGTCACCGTCGTCGACCCGTCGCCGGATCGCGTGGCGGCAGCGCTCAGTCACGGCGCAGCCGACGGCTACAGCGATCCCGAGCGCGCGATCAGCGGTGTCCACGCTGCCACCAACGGCGTCGGCGCCGACCACGTGCTGGTCTGCGCCGCCGCCAGTAGCCCGGCGGCGCTCGCCACCGGCGCGGAACTGGCCCGTGACCGCGGCGCGCTGACACTGGTTGGTGCGGTGCCGATCACGCTCGACCGCGCGCCGTTGTTCGAGAAGGAATTGACCTTCCGTGTCTCGCGCTCCTACGGACCCGGTCGCTACGACCCGGCCTACGAGCACGTCGGAGACGACTATCCGATCGGGTTCGTCCGCTGGACCGAGCAGCGGAACATCGCAGGCGTCCTCGACCTGATCGGTCGCGGGCTGGTCAACGTCGATGACTTGGTTGGCGAGATCGTCGATCCGGACACCGCCCCGGCGCTCTATGAGCGGCTCGCCGACGGGAACGTCACCGGGCTCGGCGCCCCGATGTTCCGGTTCGCCGATGTGGAGCCTGCTGCCGCGGCCACGACGTCGGCGCCTCGGGCGGATCAGCGTGCTGCGCGGCAGCCAACCGAGATCTCCCCGCGGACCTCGGCTCCGCGGGTCGGCCTGCTCGGCCCCGGGAGCTTCGCATTGCGGATCCTCGTTCCGGCGCTAACGGCAGCATCGGCGACGCTGGAGACGGTATCCGGCGGTCGCGGATCGTCCGCCGAGTCAGCCCGGCGGAACGCCGGTTTTCGTCGGGTCTCGGCCGATGCCGATGCCCTGATCGCCGATCCTGCCGTCGATCTCGTCGTGATCGCGACCCGTCACGCGAATCACGCCCGACTCGCCGCTGCCGCGCTTCGGGCCGGTAAGCATGTGTTCTGCGAGAAGCCGCTGGCCCTTGGCGCCGACGAACTGAACGACGTTCTCTCCGCCGCACGCGACAGTTCGTCGCTTCTCCTGGTCGGCCACAACCGTCGCTTTGCGCCGCTCGTCGGGCGGCTGCGCGAGCATGTCGCCGGGACCGGCGAGCCGATGCTGCTGCACTACCGCGTGGCCGCAGGTATGTTGCCCGGCGACCACTGGCTCAACGACCCGACCGTCGGCGGTGGACGCGTGCTCGGAGAATGCGGTCACTTCGTCGACACCCTGCGGCACGTTGTTGGCGCTCCGATCGTCGACGTCCGCGCGGCAGGCACGAACTCGCACCACGGGCCGCTGGCGGCCAGCGACCGGGTCGCCGCGACACTGACCTTCGCCGACGGTTCCATCGCCACGTTGACCTACGCGGGCGTCGGCTCGTCGAAGCTGCCGAAGGAGCGACTGGAAGTCTTTACCGGAGCCGGACGTACCGCGGTGCTCGATGACTTCCGGCGACTGGAGTTGCTGGACCGCACCAACCGCACCATTGTTCGGAACCGCGCCGGCGACAAGGGTCACGGGGCCGAGCTCCAGGCGATGGTCGATGCGATCGCGGGACGCGCACAGGCGCCGGTCTCGCTGGACGAAACGGCGGAGGTTTCCCGTGCCGTGCTCGACCTGGCGACGAGCCTCACCGAACGGTCCTCGCCGACGATCCGCAACTGTGACACAGCGGTTCTCACAGAGTCGGGCAACGCATTCCCCGGCGCTCTTCTCCCTGACGCATGACGTCTCAGACCACGTCTGCCAGAACGGGGGCAAGCGCCTGCCTCGTCGGCCCTTACCCGCCACCCAGCGGCGGCGTCTCGATGCACATCGAGCGGCTCTATAGTGCACTGACCGTCCAGGGTGTTTCGGTCACCGTTCTCGATCATTTCAGCCGCGGCGCGCAGGCAGCGCATGTCGTCGGTTTGCGTAAGAACCCCGTACGCTACACGCGCGAGATCCGACGCCGTACGTCCGATCTAACGCACTATCACCACTCCCGCCTCGACACGCTGGTGGCCGCCGCTTCGGGTTTGTCTGTTCGGAGCGGTCACCGCGTCGTTACCTTGCACAGTCATCGCATCGAACAGGAACTGGGATCTTCTGCGCCCGGGGTGCGGGCCGCAACCACTTGGGCACTCCGAAGGTTTGACACCGTGATTGCCGTGAGCGATGCGATCGCGGCTATCGTCTCGCCGGTGCTCCGGGACGGTCAGCGGCTCGAAGTCGTGCCCGCATACCTTCCAGCCGCGCGACCTTCGACCGTCGATCCTGAACCCGCGGTCTTGCCGACACTGGTGGTCTCGGCATATCAGCTCGGGCATGACGCAGAGAGCGACATCTATGGGCTCACACTGGCCTGCGAGACCTTCCGCTACTTGGCGAGCCAAGGAACCGACTGGTCGCTTGAGATCTTCCTCGCGCAAGCTCCCCGCTCGCGAGCCCAGGCGACATACCTCAAGCGCCTTCGCCAGCTCCTAGCGACGAGCGCGGCACCCGAGCGCGGCACCATCCACATCGGTGCGCCGTTGGTCCCAGCGCTCCGACGAAACACCGTCTACCTACGCCCTACCTTGACCGACGGTGACGCGGTCAGCGTGCGAGAGGCGCTCGACCTCAGCGTCCCGGTACTGGCAAGTGACGTGGCCGACCGCCCGCCCGGGGTCTCGGTCGTAACCTCCCGATCTCCTGATGCCTGGGCGGCCGAGGTACGGCGAGTCGCCTCGCTCACACGGAACGACTCTCCGTCTTCACGCGTCCTCTCGGACCCGGTCTCCCGGTTGCTCGACGTGCTCCTGCCTTTGCCCACGGAAACGTCATGACGCGACCGAGGACCAGCGTTGACATCCTGATCGTGTCGTTCGCGGCGGAGCGTCATGCCAGCCCGCGTGGTGCTCGCACGCGCGCAGTTGTCCGAGCACTGCGCAGTCAGGGTATAACTGTACGCGTCGTCGCCCCAGGAACGGGCAAGCAGCCCGGCGCACCCGCCACAGAGAACCCGCCGCGACGCGCGAGCGGAGTGCCAGCCCGGTGGCTCGCAGAACACGGTAAACGGGCAGCCGCCGCTGTACTTCTCGATAAGCACGAACCGCGCGCCCGCCGCGAGGCGATGCGCCTGCCGCCCGCCCGCGGGGCGCTCTTGATCGGAGCTCCGTTCTCGCCGATTGCGCTCGCTGCCAGAGCGCTCGCGCGTTCTGGCACACCCTACGTCGTAGATGTCGGCGACCCATGGGCTCTGACAGCCCGTCCCGAGGACGCACCGCGAGGTGTTGCGGGCCACCGTTCTCGACGGCTGGAGACCCGGATGTGGGGCCGCGCTGCCGCCGGAATTGTCACCACCAAACCCCAGGCGGATGCACTCCGCCACTCCGTCCGGGCGGATCTGCCGCTGCTGGTCCGTCCCAACGGATATGCTGACCGGTTTCTCGAACCCGCCGGCCCGATCAAGCCGTCGGGCGCACGCACCGACGTTCTGCGGCTTGCGCATTTCGGAATGATCTCGTCTCCGCGGCTAGATATCTCCTCGGTACTCCGCCGTCTCGCCGCGTCCAAACGCTGGACTCGGATCGAGTTCCATCAGTACGGACCCGTATGGAACGCGCAACTCGACGGTCTTTCCGACCCGATCGAAGTCGTACGACACTCCGTCTTGCCTTGGAACGACGTGGTTCAGCTCGCCTCGTCCTTCGATGCGGTCGTCGTAGTGGGCAACCATAACTCGGCTCAGATGCCCAGCAAGGCCATCGAGTACATGACCCTGCCGGTGCCACGACTGGCGGTGGTCAACGGCCATCCCGACGACGCTATGACGCAGTACCTCGAGGGGCGTCAGGGATGGCTCGTCGCGCCGCACGGCTCTGACGACCTCCCCGATCGACTTTCCGGGTTCGTGCGAGCTCGGGACGAGCACGAACTCAAACCGCCCCCGTCAGAGAGCTGGACCGCCGTTAGCGAGCAGCTTGCGACGTTCGTGTTGGGCCAGCTGTCGTACGGAGTGCGATGAACGTCACTCCCGACTACGCGCATGGCCGCGGTCTGACGGGGCATGTCGCGGCGGCTGCCTTTGCGGTGGCGATCGCTAGCGTCGTAGGACTCCTAGCAATGCTGTCCCCGGCTCTGGCTGTCGCGATCGCGCTGGCGCTTGCCGTCATCGGTGCCGCCGCAGTACTTGGCGTCGGGGCCATAGTCGGGGCCGCCGTCGTGCTCTTGCCGTGGCTCGTGGTTCTGGACGCCCATATACCCGCGCTGGTCCGAACAGCGATCAGCGCCGGGCTGTGCCTTAGCCTGCTGGTCTACGCTTCGCCCTTGACGTTCCGGCAACCGGTGGTGACGGCCGGCGCGGCGATCTTCCTGGCCAGTCTGTTGATTGTCCTCGCCCAGAGCGCGGACGGCGCTCAGGTTCAGCAAGCGGCGAAGTACGCACTCTTTCCGCTGACGGCGTTCGCCGTCAGCCAAACCGACGCGTCCCGGCGCTCGCGCGTCACCGCCCTGATTCGCCCGGCGCTTGCCAGCTGCGCGGCCGCTCTCGCCGTGCACGTTCTGCTGATCGCTGCTGGGATCGGAGACATTGGCACGCGCTACGGGGCGGGCGAGCGCTTGGGCTTCGCGGGCGCTGTGAGTCACGAGCTCGGTTTGCTCGCCGTTCTGGTCGCGGCGAGCTCGCTCGCGCTCGTTCGCGATCCGCGCATTCAAGTCCTGTTGCTTACCCTCGCCGGGGTTACCGTTGTGGCGTCAGGCATTCGCGCGGCCTGGGTCGCCTTGGCGATCGTCGTGATGCTGCATCTCGTGCGCTCGAAGTTTGCGCCGCGGCAGACGCTCGCCGTCCTGCTCCTCGCTCTGGTGATCGCCGTTAGTGGCGTCGGCAGCGTCGTCACCGAGCGCTTCGCACTCGGTGAGCAACGTGTCGAGTACCAGAGCTTCTCGGCCGCCGGCAGCGGCCGCGGGTCAATCTGGACGGTCGCCCTCGAGGGATATCGCGATGCGGGCCCCGCAGCTTGGGTCACCGGGACCGGGCTGCGCTCAATCCAGGATTTCTCGCAGCAGAAGCTCGGCGAACGGTTCGTCGGCCACAGTGACATCCTCGAAGTCGGGATCCAGATGGGTTTCATCGGGCTCGTCGGCTGGCTGCTGATCTGGATCGGGCTCCTCCGTTCCGGGTTCGATCCCTACATCACGATCGCCGTGCTGGTGTTTGGGATCGTCAACGGCGCGATCGAAGCCGTGGGGCCGATGATGCTCGCGTTGATCCTCGCAAGCGGCGGCACGTTGCATCGGCGAACCCTAGGGTCATCACGGTGACGTCATCCTCCCGGAGGGTGTTCCGCAGAGGCTTCGCCGCCACCCTGGTCCTGGACGTGATCAGCCGAGCACTCTCTGCCGGTGCCGCGATCCTCCTGATCCGGGCGCTCGCCCCGCCGGACTACGCCTACTACGTTCTGTTCCTGACCCTGGGACAGTTCATCGGCAGCGCCGCGACGGGTGGGGTGCGGATGCGCTACTTGCGCGAAGAGGCCGAACGCGTATCGCGTGGGACGGACGAACCTTCGGCATTTCGTGGCGCCTGGCTCGCGCAGTCCACGATCGTGGTGGGGCTTGTCGTTCTCGGCTTCCTCGTCGCGACCGCGGCGGATATCGGCACGTCGTTGATGATCCGCGCAGGGTTGTCGGTCAGTGCTGGGACGCTGGCTTTCGCCCAATCCACGTCCGATCTGGTCGCGTTTCACGAACAGGCGCACTTGCGGTTTTCCCGGGCTGGACGATTGCTCGTCGTTCGCTCCATGCTGCTCGTTCTGGTTTCGGCGCTCGCGATAGCCGGAATCAACTCCGGTCCAGCGATCGCCGGGATGACGGCAGGCGTCCTACTGGTCTGGTCCCAGTTCTTGATGCTCGGCGCGTGGCGAAGGCACCAACTATCGGGTCGGTCGACGTACCGACGGCTGCTGTACTCAAGCGAGTCCGGCTGGCTCACCGTCTACGCCTTTGCTTCGGCTGGCTACGCCACCGTCGACGTGCTCGTGATCTCCAGCTGGATGACGCCGATGGACGTCGCTACGTTCGGTGCCGCTCAGCGGTACTACGCGATTGCACTCGGCGTGATCCCAGCCCTCACGGCTGTGCTCCGTGTACGCACCTCACAGGCCTCGATCGTCGACTCCGTTGATCAGCAACGCACGATGCTGCTGCGATGGATACGGACCACCGCGATTCCCTCCGTCGTGCTCGTGAGCGTTGCCGTCGCAAGCGCCGGGCCGTTGATCGGGTTTCTCGATGACAACCGCTACCCGACCTCGGTGTCGATCTTCCAAGTGATGATGTTCGCCGTCGGTGTTCGTTACCTCCTGACCGCAGCACCCAACATTCTCATGGCGCAGCGGCGCTTTAAGCCGTTGGCAATCGCACTGATCGTAGGGCTCGGCCTTCGCACCCTGTCCGAGGTGGCGATCATCGCGGCCGGCGGATCGGTGTTCGGCGTGGCTTGCGCCTCTGCGGGGGCCGATATCGCTATGACCTTGGTGATCGGGGCCCTTGCCTGGCAAGGGACCCGTACGCCAATCGCAGAACTCCCGGGCAGGGCCACCGCATGACCGTTGTTAACCCGCCATACTCTTACGCGGCCGACGAAGGACAGCTCTCATTCCGGATCCAGTGACAAAGCCTTCGGCACGAGAGCGTGCCCCCGCGATCGGTGACATAGCGTCGCTCGGAGATGCACTACGACGACGATGGTTCATCGTCCTGTCCGTGGCTACGCTCGCCGTGATCGTCGCTGCGGTTGCGTCGGCCCTAACGCCGAAGCAGTACACCGCCGGAGCCTCGCTGCTCTTCCGCGATCCGGGACTTGATCAGAAACTCTTCGGAACGTCGGCGTTCGTTCAGCAATCCACCCCGGAGCGGCGAGCCGCCACCAACACCCGGCTCGTGTCCCTCGGTCGCGTGGCGAACGCCACAGCTGACTCATTCGGGGCTGGCCTTACCGGTACGGAGGTACGAGACAGCATCGAAATCGTCGGTCAAGGTCAAGCCGACATGGTGGTGGTGCAAGCCACCCGCCGGGATCCGCAGGAAGCAGCGCGACTCGCCAACCTGTTCGCGCAGGAGTACATCGACTTCCGTGTCGCTGCCGACCGGCAGACGATCAAGGGCGCCCTCGACCTCGTACAGCGCGAGCGCGAGCGGCTTCCGATCACCGCGCGTTCGGAACGCTCAAGTCTTAGTCGGCGGGCTCAACAGCTGCAGATCCTCTCGACGCTCCAGACCGGCAACACCGAACTAGTACAACGTGCCGCCGTCCCAACGGCACCATCCGCTCCCAGGACGAAACGAAATATCGTTGTCGCGCTCGTGGTCGGGCTGATCGCCGGAGTCGGCCTTGCGCTGCTCCGAGACCGCTTCGATGGTCGAATTCACGAAATTGCACGACTCGAAGAGATCTACGGCGCTCCGACGCTGACGCAGATCCCCAAGAGCTCGTCGCTCGCTGCCTCGTCAGCGAGCCGAGTCCCGCCCCAGGATCTTGAGGCGTTCCGGATCCTCAGAGCTCAACTCCGATTCTTCAACGTCGACGAGCCGCTCCAGACGGTGGTCGTCACGTCCGCCGCACCAGCCGACGGCAAATCAACGATCGCCTGGCACCTCGCGGTCAGTTCCGCCTCGGCCGGGGTCACCGAGGGACACCGCGTCCTTCTTATCGAAGCGGACCTGCGACGCCCGAGCATCGCGGCGACCCGCGACATCGCCGCCGAATACAGCTTGAGCGATGTGCTCACCAGTGACACGCGGCCCGAGGACGCGATCGTCACGGTCTCGGTGCCGGAAGGCGACACGAGCATCAGCGTTGACGTACTGCTCGCGGGAGTGACGCCACCGAACCCCGCTGAGTTGTTGGAGAGCTCCCGCATGCAGCACGTCCTCGAGAAGCTGCGCGAACAGTACGAGCTGATCGTCATCGATACCTCTCCACTCGGCTTGGTCGCGGATGCGATGCCGCTCATCAGGAGCTCAAACGGCGTACTCGTGGTCGCCACGGTCGGGTTCAGCCAGCGAACTGCCGCCGAAACGACGAGTCGCCAGCTGCAGGGCCTCGGGGCTCACGTGCTGGGGATCATCGCCAACCGTCAACAGCGGCAGCCCGGCTACGGATATTACGGATACGGCGCCTACGGTCGATCCGCTTCATCCGACAGATCGAACCAGCGCACGACCGCCTCCGGATCGGCTTAAGTCCCAACGCCCGGTAGCGGGATCATTTCCACCAGCCAAAGGTGTGTCGCTACGCCGCTCCTCGGTCGGGCATGGAGAGTTCCGACTCGACGATACGGCGGTGACGTTCACGATCCTCGTCGTCAAGGAAGCGCTCTCGTACGAAACGCGCTGGAACGCCCGCTACGACGGTATACGGCCGAACGTCGCGCGTCACCACCGAGCCAGCGGCGACGACTGCGCCGTCCCCGATCGTGACTCCTTTGAGCACGGTGACACGTGCCCCGACCCATACGTTGCGGCCGATCGTCACTGGCCCGCCTCGCCCCTGCCCTGGACGTGAGTTGAGCGCACCGACCGTCTCGAAGTCGTGATCACCCGCTTGAACGCAAAGCAAAGGCCCGATCGCAGTGTCGTCACCGATCACCACCGGACGAGACGTGCTGATCGTCGCGTTGCGTCCAATAAAGACGCCGCGTCCAACGTATATCTGGTCGTGTCGTTGGATGCTCGAAGTGATCGGATCGTAGGACGATCCGGCCCCAAACGCCCCGAAGTGGCGTCGTTGATAGCGACGCACCATCGCGCGTTGGCCAGACCGAATCAACTCGTAGCAATCCCGCATATCACGAGGGTACTCGCCTTTCGCTCGCGGAGCCCAATAGTCGTCATCGTCAGAGTCTCGGGGGCACGACGCAATAGGACGGGCGCACCGGCGGCGATCCGATCAGTTTGACGACCCGTCTACCCACGCTGATGTACAGTGACGACTGCATGCGAGTGAAGCGCGTAATTAAATCCACCCACGCTATGGCGGCCAGCGCGATACTAACGCCGGCGCTCCGACGTGAACAACGGCACCCGGTGCCGCCCAACGAGCGGCCAGTCGAGTACCGATACGCGTTGGACGCCCTCATTCAGTCAGCCGCGAGCAGCATCCTGGATGTCGGTCCAGGCACCTCCCCCTTCCCGGCGCTACTCACCCGCTGCGGATACGACGTAACGGCAATCGATCAGATTGACTCGTATTGGTCCGGCGACTTCTTCAATCGCCATTCCATCGTGGAACGCGGCGACATCACGCAGGCTCAGGCGCACCAGTACGACGCCGTGCTTTGCATCTCGACGCTCGAACATATCCCGGACCACCGAGCCGCGGTCCGGGGCATGTTCAGCGCCGCACGGCCCGGATCTATCGTGGTGATCACGGTGCCATACAACGAAGACGGGAGTTACTGTCCGAACGCGTACGAGCTTCCGAACGCCGGTTACCGCGCCAACAACTACGTTGCACAGATCTTCAACCGCGAGATCTTGAACGAGTGGATCAGCGAGAACGACGCCGAACTCGTTCACCAAGAGGTCTACGAGGCATTCACTGGGGAACGATGGACCGAAGGCAAGCGAATTCTGCCGCCGCGGCAGACAACCACCGCTGAGCCGCACCAGCTGACCTGCGTGACCCTACGAGCCCGGTAGCTTGACGGACCGCTCCACCCGCGCCAACCCGGCGAACACCCAGGCCGTCGACCAGCGCACGAAGTGCTCGCGGCGGCCGGGTCGGTACGCGAACGATCCGTCGGGGCGCTGCAGTCGCTCGACCGTCACCGCGGCGACGCGCTCGGCGAGCGTCGTCTCACCGAGCCGCGGCAGCACCAGCATCGCCTGCCCCGCCGCGGTCGGGTCCAGGTGCCCGTCGCGGTCGTCGTAGTAGCGCGGCGTACCGTCCGCGGCGAAGAACGAGGACACGTAGTACTCCGCGGCGCGCGCGATCGTCGCGTCGAAGCTGCGGTCGCCCGTCAGCGACCGGTACTCGTCGAAGCACTCCAGCACGTAGCCGGTGTGGAAGTTGTCCGCCCAGGTCCGTGCGTCGCCGAGGACCGCGTACGGCAGCCGACCCGACGGCTCGGTGTGGTGCGCCACGAACGCGGCGGAGCGCTGGGCGGCGACCAGCGCCCGCTCACGGTCGGGGAAGCCCGCGGCGACCGCCTGGGCAAGCAGCCGCGAGCCCTTCAGGGTCGCGTTCAACACCGCGTTGTCGTCGACCGGCGAATACGCCCAGCAGAGGCCGGAATCGTCATCGACGACCGTCGGCAAGTCGTCGAGCACGAATCTCGCGGCGTGCCGCACCAGCTCACCGGCTCGTGCGTGCTCGGAGAACCGCCAGACCCGGAACAGCGCGTTGACCACGATGCTCGTCGCCACCACGGTCGGCGTCCGTGCCGGCATCCGGTGACGGCGGCCCTCCCACGGGAACGGGTAGCCCCAGCAGGCGCCTCGGCCTGCGGAGCAGAGGCCGTCGAGCACGGCGACCCACCGGTCGATCTCGTCGCGCGCCTGGTCGCGGGTGACGGCACCCGCCGCGGCCAGATCGCACAGCCCCTGCAGGTAGAGCGCCACCGTGACGGCGTTGACCTGCGGCCGGATCCGCAGCAACGGACGCAGGTTGACCGGCGCGCGCAGGATCACCTGCTGCGCGCCGAACCGCAGCAACCACGCGCTGCGCAGACCGGGCAACCGGAACAGCGGGGACGTCAAGCCGTCGTACGGGTCCCAGCCGGCCAGCTGATCGCCGGCCATCCGGTCGCGGGCGGCGAGCGCCGCCCGCGAAAGCGCATCGGGGGTCGGAACGGTCACGCGACGCCGACCGCTACAGCCGGATCATCTCGGCGGTCGTCCGCACGTTCCGCGTGACCCCGCGCAGGTCGATCAGCAAGGGCGCGCGCTCGACTGCGTCCTCGTAGTCGACGCCCGGGTGCTGGGTCACGATCACGACCGCGTCGGCCCCTTCGATCGCCGCGTCGTAGGCGGTGTTCCTCAGGTCGAACTCGCGCAGCTCCGGCACGAACTCGTCGTGGTAGGCGATCTCCGCGCCGAGCGCCTGGAGCAGGGTGATGATCTTCAGCGCCGGGGACTCACGGGTGTCGCCGACCCCGGCCTTGTAGCTCACGCCCAGCAGGCAGACCTTGGCGCCGTTGACCGACCTGCGCTGGTCGTTGAGGGCCCGTTCGACCTTCTGCACGCAGTGGTACGGCATCTGCTGGTTGACCTTGCCGGCCAGCTCGATGAACTCCGCCTGCAGGTCGAACTTGCGCGCCTGCCACGACAGGTAGAACGGATCGACCGGCAGGCAGTGCCCGCCCATCCCCGGGCCGGGCTCGAAGCGCATGAACCCGTACGGCTTGGTCGACGCGGCCTCGACGACTTCCCAGATGTCGATGCCCATCCGGTCGGTCAGCATCGCCAGCTCGTTGACCAGCGCGATGTTGACCGTGCGGAAGACGTTCTCCAGCAGCTTGGTCAGCTCGGCCGCCTCCGGCGAGCTGACCTCGACAACCTCGTCGCACGCCTCGCGGTACAGGGCGACGGCGCGCTCGCGGCAGGCGTCGGTGATGCCGCCGACGACCTTCGGGGTCGTGCGCAGCGTGTAGTCGGTGCGGCCGGGATCGATCCGCTCCGGCGAGAAGGCCAGGAAGACGTCCTCCCCGACCCGCAGGCCCGCGTCCTCCAGCACCGGGACCAACAGGTCACGGGTGCAGCCTGGGTAGGTCGTCGACTCGAGCACGACGAGCTGGCCCGGGCGGACCACCGAACGGACCATCGCGGCCGCCGATTCGAGTGCCCGCAGGTCGGGCTCGCGGTTGGCCGACAGCGGCGTCGGCACGCAGATGATCACCGCGTCGCAGCCGTCCAGCCGCTGCGGATCCGTCGCCGCCACGAACCGCTCGGCGATCCCGTCGAGCGTCTCGTCGGCGACGTCCTCGATGTAGCTGACGCCGGCGTTCAGCGCCGAGATCTTCTTCTCGTCGATGTCGATGCCGATCACGTCGTGACCGGCTTCCGCGAACCCGATCACGAGCGGAAGCCCGACGTACCCGAGTCCGATGATGCCTATACGCATTGCGTGTCTCCGCTGTTGCCTTCGTTACGACGGCTAGGCCGCCGCTTGCTCGCCCAGATCCGCGATCACGTCGACCACTCGCTCGGCGGCGCGTCCGTCCCATCCCTCCGGTACCCGATGCGCGCCGCGCGGAGCGGCGAGCGCCCGCGGTACCTCGAGGATCGCGTCCGGGTCCAGGCCCAGCAGCGTGTTGGTCCCGACGCTGCACGTCACCGGGCGTTCGGTGTTCGCCCGCAGCGTGAAGCACGGGACGCCCAGGTAGGTCGTCTCCTCCTGCACGCCGCCGGAATCGGTCAGGACCGCTCGCGCGTCGTGCTGGAGCGAGAGGAACTCCAGGTAGCCGACCGGATCGATCAGCGTGATCCCCGCGGGAACCGGCGCGTCGCCGATCCGCTGGCGCGTACGGGGGTGGACCGGGAACAGCACCGGGATCTCCCGCGCCACCTCGCCGAGTCGCTCGAGCACGACCGGCAGCAGCTCGCCGTCGACCAGCGCCGGGCGGTGCAGCGTGACCAGCAGGTACTCCCCCGCGTCCAGGCCGTGCTTGGCGCTCTCGCGCAGCGGCTCGAACCGCTCGCGGACCGCGACCAGGCTGTCGATCATCGTGTTGCCGACCGCGTGGACGCGGTCCTCCGCGATGCCCTCCGCGCGCAGGTGGTCGTGGGCTTCCGGCGAGTGCGTGAACAGCACGTCGGAGATCCGGTCGACGACGACGCGGTTGACCTCCTCGGGCATCGTCCAGTCGCCCGATCGCAGGCCCGACTCCAGGTGGGCGACGGTGATTCCCAGCTTGGACGCGACGAGCGCGGCGGCCAGCGTCGAGTTGACGTCGCCGGGAACCACGATCAGGTCGGTCGGGCGCTCGAGCAACACCGGCTCGATCGCGGTCATCACGCGTGCGGTCTGCTCTGCGTGCGTGCCGGAGCCGACGCCGAGCAGGTGATCCGGCGCGGGCACGCCGAGCTGGTCGAAGAAGATGTCGGACATCATCCGGTCGTAGTGCTGACCGGTGTGAACCAGCACGTGCTCGGCGTCCGGTAGACGCCGACGGGCGGCGGACAGCACCGGAGCGGTCTTGACGAAGTTGGGTCGGGCACCGACGACGTAGACGATTCGCATGGGGTTCCTTCGGGTGGTCATCGACGAGCCGCACTGAGGATCGTCGTGGTCAGCTCGTCGACGACGCGCGGGTTGCGGCGTACCGCGGGCACGTCGCCGGCGTCCGTCCACGCAATCGCGTCGAGGTCCTGCTCGGCGGTGACGCGCCGGATCGCGCCCTGCGACTCCAGCCACTGGTCGACGGCCGGCGACTCGCCCTGGAAGACCGTCACGCCGGGCACGCCCATCCAGGCGGCCTCGCGCAGCATGGTGCCGCCGCCCGTCACCACCCAGGCGACGGACCGCAGCAGCGGCACGAACGGCACCGGCTGCTCGAGGACCACCGGCGGAACCCGCCACTCGCGCTCACGGACCATCGCGATCTGCGCCGGTTCACGAGGCGAGAGCACGACCTGGACGCGGTCATCGGCGGCGAGCCGATCGAGGATCGCCCCGACCAGCCGCAACGACGCATCGGCCCGGTAGTGGCTGGTCTCCGAAGGCGGCCGAACGAGCACCGCCGGCAGGTCCTCCTGACGCGGCGACGGCAACGTCGCGGGCTCCACGTCGGCAGGGTCGATCCCCGCGAAGGAGATGTCCTCCTTCAGTCCGGCAAAGGCGACCAGTCGCTCGGCCGGGAACCCCCGCGCGACGAACCGCTCGGCCGGTACGACCGCGGGGTGCAGGATCGTCGTGCCGCTGATCCGGAACGAGCCGAGCTCGACGCCCTCGTAGTCGAGCACTGTGAAGCACGGCCGGCGAAGCGCACGGGCCGCGAGCACGCCGGATCGGGACGTCGTGAGCACCACGTCCGGTCGACGACGCACGTGACGCCGGACCAGCGCCGCCGTGCGCCGGACGGTCCCGCGGGCCTTCGCCCAACGCCCGGCGCCGAACGCGCCCCCGACCGGGATCGCCGACTCGCCGCGCTGCTCGATGATCCGCAACGTCGCCGGGTGGTCCCGGGCGGTGATGATCACCTCCGCTCCGGTCGCCCGGAACGACGCCGCGAACGGTGTCAGGTACTGCGCCTGGGGCGGATTGTCGATGTCGATCCAGACGCGGGTCACGAGCGCTCCGGGCCGGCGTCGGCGGGCTGCAGCCCCGCGTCGTCGCCGCCGACCGGCGCGTACCGCGCGCCGCAATCCGGGCAGTGGAGCCCGGCGTCCAAGCGCTCGCCGCAGCGACAGGCCCACCCGATGCGGAAGGCCGGGTTGCCGGCGACGATCGCGTGCGCCTCGACGTCCCGGATCACGACGCTTCCCGCCGCCACGAACGAGTACTCGCCGAGCGTGACGCCACACACGATCGTGGCGTTCGCACCGATGGTCGCTCCGCGGCGAACCAGCGTCGGCACCAGCGCGTCGCCGGCACGCTTGACGTGTGCCCGCGGACGGAAGTCGTTGGTGAACACGACGTTCGGTCCGACGAAGCACTCGTCCTCGATCGTCACGCGGTCCCAGACCGAGACATGGTTCTTGATCGTGACGCGATCGCCGATCACCGCGCCACCTTCGACGAAGGCGCCGCTGCAGATGTTGCAGTCGCGACCGATGCGCGCGCCGGGCAGCACGTGGACGAACGCCCATATACGGGTGCCGGCCCCGACCGTCAGCGACTCGCACAGTCCGTGAGGATGAAGTTGAAACGCCCCCCCTGCGGCGGCGTGGTCGTTCGGCGCGACGGCGGAACCGCCGCGTGGTTGATCGAAGTGACGATTCACGCCGGCGCATGGTAGCGATTCAGCCGGTCCCGGGCGGCGTGAAAGTGCCGTAAACGATCGCGACATCGTCTCCATCGCCACGGCGGGCCGTATTCGCTCTTGGCCGATCCTTTGCACACATGGTGGCCGCTCACGCAGTGCGACGCGGATCAGCAACGACTCGTCCGCTGCCGGCGGGCCCAGCAGGAGCAACGTCGGCAAGCCGCGCGAGCGAGAGCCGAGGCTCGTCGGGTCGCGCGCGAACAGCGACGTGCCGCGCGGGAGGCGGCGGCCACCGCCCAAGCCGTGGCCCGAGGGTCGCTGCGTGGTCGTCGCTCCACACAGGCACCAGCTAGGCGCCGTTGGCGGGCTGGTCGACCACAGCGGTTGCCGACAATACCTCGCATGTCGTACGGTGCCCTCATCAAACGCTTCGACCGACACATGACCCGGATCGACGAAGAGCTTCGGCTGTCGCGCGAGGCCTACGGACGGCACGCCGAAGCGCAGGAGCGACAGGCGGACGCCTACCAGCGCCACGCAGAGATGTACGACCGGCACGCGGAGATGTACGACCGGCACGCCGCCTTGTACGACGACCACCGGGAGTTCATCCGCGAGATGACGCTGCGGATCCATCGTGACCGCCGCGCCACCATCGAGGCGCTACAAGCCAACACCGAGATGCTGCGCATCCAACTCACCGAACAGCGGACCCAGGCCCGCGCCCACCACGAGGCACTGCTCGCCGAGACTGCCGATCACCGTGCGCAGCTCCACGCCAACACCGCCGCGGTCCTGAAGATGCTCGACCGCCTCGACGACAAGTAGCTCCCGACCGACACATGACCCGGATCGACGAAGAGCTTCGACAGTCCCGCGAGGCCTATCAGCGGCACGCCGAAGCCCACGAGCGGCACGCGGAAATGTTCGAGGACACCCGTGAGCTCATCCGCGAGATGACCCTGCGCATGCAGCGCCACAGCGATACCGTGATCGCATCGCGCAACGCCCACACCGAAGCAGTGCTCACCGAGTTCCTCGAGCCGCGCGACGATGGTTCGCTCGTCCTGCGCGACCCGCACAATGAGCGTCGCCATCGACTGCGCGCCGCGCGTGGCGCATTCCGCGACCAGGGCCAATCCGTTTCCGACCTGCTCGCCGAGCGGCGCACGGAAGCGGCCCGCGAGGACGCTCGACGACAGACGGTGTAGCGGCAGTCTTCGACGCGAGCGCCGTCGTCGCGCTGTCGCGCGCAGATACCGCCTTGCGCCTCGCGGGCTACGACCGCGCCGACCCGGACGGCAGCGAGCGGGGCTCGAACGATGTCGGCCCGTCGCTCACGCGGAGCACGGGCTCGAAGGAATCGGACGGCAGTCGGTGCCGCCGTCGGCGTGCGACGGCCAGCATGATCGCGACGATCAGGACATCGACGACGATCCAGCTGGCCAGCAGGAGGGGGATCCAGGCCATTGGCGGCCAGCATACAGCCAAGGTCGGCGCTCCACGCCAATCGACGCCTGGACGCACCAGCGATCAGGTGACCGGGGAACGCGAAGCTGACGCTCGATCGACACCCTTGGTGGGTTGTCTTGACACAGCGCGATTGCGACAATACCTCTCATGTCGTACGCTGCACTCATCGAACGATTCGACCGACACATGAGCCGGATCGACGAAGAGCTCCGCCTGTCCCGCGAGGCGCACGAGCGCCACGCCGCACTGTACTCCGACGATCGCGAGTTCATCCGTGAGATGACGTTGCGGATGCACCGGGACAGCCAGGCTCTGACCACGTCGCTCAACGTCAACACCGACAAGCTGCTGACCGCGATGCTCGACCAGCGGGCCGAGATGCGCGACTCGCGAGAGCAGCTCCGCGCCAACACGGCCGCCGTTCTCAAGGTCCTCGACCGATTGCTTGCCGGCGCAGACGATCCCGCGTAGACTCCGTACATGCAGGGTGCCGAGAACACCTACGTCCAGGGCTCGAAGCTCGTGGTCACGACCCACGCCGCGAGCCGCTGGGCGTCCCGGGTGCGCGGCGACGA
>JACYYJ010076692.1_pt1 | contig 22413 bp, 26 predicted proteins | sample 8236861 | NCBI WGS metagenome assembly JACYYJ01 (sample SAMN14103086, study PRJNA606662) | landfill metagenome | isolation source: landfill solid waste | place: India:New Delhi, Okhla landfill site | collected 2017-11-05
GTTTGAGTTAGAGTTGTTCTGTCAATAACCATAAAGGCATTCTTGTCTTTATCCCATTTATATCTAACTCTATCAATAACACCATCAGCTTTTTCTAGAGATGCAATGAATCCTGTAAGATTACCTTGTGCATCTTTAGTCTCTATAGAAGAGAATAATCCTTTACCATCTGGTGTTTTAGATTTCAATATTCTTTCTGCTTCTTTTAATTGGTTAACATATTGCTTAATGTTATTAAAATTCTTCACACCTGCATCCATAGGTATGTTATTTGATGTTACATTTTTAACAAGTTGGTCTTTAGTTTTTTCTGTCATGTTTTTGACTTTCTCTAATTGAGAACCATATTTCTTGTTAAACTCTTCAACAGTTTTATTAACTTCATGAAGTTGTTTCTTGATGGCTGTAGCAGAACCTCTTACATCAATCTCTACACCAACCTTGATTGTAGGTGTATTATTATCACGTTTAAGAATATTATTAATTTCTCTTATTTGACTAGAGATACTTCTTTTGTTATATTTAAATTCAACACCTAATTGAAGATTTTTCCCTTGTTGAACGAGATATTTATTTAATTTATTAATTTCTTGTACTAATCCAGTTTTTTGAAGTTCTACTTTCAACTTTACTGGATTATCTTTTAAGAAATTACTAATCTTATCTACTTGTCCTTTAAGACCACTATTTTTATAATCTAATTCTACTTTAAGCTTAACTACTTTTGCTTTCAAAAGCATATTAAGTTCGTTGCTACCTTGTGCCATTAATTCATTTCACTCCTTTATATTCTAGGAGGGGTTATAAAGTAACCCCTAATCAATAAAGATTAGGGGTTACCCTAATCTTATTATTAAAATAATTCATCATCTAAATCAGAATCATCTCTTACTATATATAATTCAGTAGTTTGAGATGAATTATGACCTAGTAATTTCTGTATAGCTTTAATATCTTTACCTTCTTCTAAGTGAGCATTGGTAGCTCTAGAACTTCTAAAAAGGTGGGGATGGACAGGTCTTCCACCTAAAATTTCACTAAACTCTTCACACCATAGATTGAACGTATTTGCAGAAAGCTGTTTATATCCATCTTTCTTTTTACTAACAAAAACATATGGACAATCATCATTCTCTACTTGAGTATTACGATAATTAATCCATTTTTTAATCGCATCCATAGCTTGGTCATCAAATTTAAATTTTCTAACCTTACCCTCTCTACCTTTACCTTTTGCTCTTATATGATGAGTTAAGTAATAAGGTTTTTCTTTACCATCTTTATATTTTGCTTTTTCATATGTAATTATTTCTTTTAATAACTGTCTTGACTCTTCTCGTCTACATCCAGTTACATATATAAAATAAACATACGCTAACTTTTGTAATTCACCACGTTTTTTAAGCTCTTTAATAAGTTTATTAATCTCTTTAGTAGTTAAAGGAACTTTTTCTTTTACATTATTTTTTGCTACATTAGGTATAGCTTTTGTATATATATTTCTGAATTTTGGATATTCTTCATTATAATAAACTTCAATGAACCCACACAAACTTGACACAGCAGAACGTTTAAATTTAATTGCACTAGAACTAAGCTCTTTACCAATTAGCCAGTCTTGGTATTTAAGTGCATCTCTAGGTTTTAAATCTGTTATATCTTTATTTCTTGCATGGTCATGAACCCACTTTGCAAATATTTTTAATGCTGATTCATATTGTTTTAAAGTTTGCTTTGATAAATGCCCTTGAGATAAAAAGTCTTCAATTAAATTTTTATTAGTTTCATTGACTTCATTTTTCCAAAATTCATCTGTTACTTCTTCAATTTTTTTACTCATGTTGCTCACCTTCTTTTTGTATACTTACCAGACCATTCTATTTCAAAACTTATTCTTCTATCTTTTATTTTGTTGTATTCTTCTTCAACTTTTTCTAGATATTTAAATCCTTTATAATGACCAAATCTAGGAATATTTTTATGCTTACCTTTTTTAACTTCCCAACCATCACTAATAAGCATTACTGCATGACCTTTTGGTTCACTCTTGCGAATTACAGAATCATGATATACTAAATTGTTTTGAAATGTTACTTCAATAATATATGTATTTGCATCTATTTTTTTTAGTTTTCCAACTTTTATAGATTTTTCTGCTTTACCTGTTCTTACATAGCCTTTTGGTGTATAACTATCCAGATATTGTCTCCAAACTTTTTTGGCACACTTTTTTAATTTCTCAGCTTCTCTTTTTAAAACTCTAATAGCTTCATCATCTGTGTCAAATTCAAGTATTTTATTGACCAACTATATCACCTTATTCTGATTCTGGAAGATTTTCATATTCTTGCATTTCTAATTCTTGTAGATTCTTTGTCATTTCAGCAACTCTCTGAGTAATAGTGTCAAATAATAATTGTGCTTGGTCTTCTGGTAATTCATCAATAATTACATTTAGTATATCTAAATCTACTAATACCTCTAAAAAATCTAAAGCTTCATCAATATCATCTGGCACTTCTATAGATGTAAAATGCTTTATAGTTAATAGAGCTGTATATGGTGTTGTTAAGTCTAATAATTCAACTCTCTCTACACCTTTTGCTAAGAAATCCATTAATTCATCAATAAGTGTAGCGATTTTTGTTTTTCTGAAAACAATATCGTGAGTCATTTTATACTCTTCGTCACCAATCTCAACTGTAAATTCTCTTTGAGCATCCAAATTCTTTGCTTGTTTTTTTAGTTCAGTTTTAGTTAATTTTTTTAAATCCTTTGCCACAATAAAAACTCCTTTTATTCATTATTTTTTGTATTTGTATGTAAATTTATTAAGTGGCAAATTAGTACCACTTTCCTATAATTATATCATAAATTTACTAAAAAGTCAATCTTTTATACTACGATTAACTGGATAAAATCAATCTTTTATCAACTTTAATTATCAAAAAAAATAAGGGTAGAAAAACATCTATATGTTCTCTACCCTTATTTTTGTTAAATTAGTTTACACGAATAATATCGTATAATTTTTTCTCTTTTGTTGAAGTATCAACTAATACATCAAGTGTGAAGTCGAATGTAGACACGTTTTCTGCTTCCATTGATAAAGTGAAAGTACTTTGTAATTTCGCTTTTGGAATGATGAACTGCATTTTACGTAAGTTTCCGTATTGGTCTTTACCTAATGTATCACCAACTACACGATATGTAGCAGGGAAAGAGTTACCAGAGAATGTAATTTGAGTAGCACCTGTAGCAACTGTGTACTCATAGAATGCCATTACTTCTTCTCCATCTTCTGCACCAGTAGTGATAGTGATATCTTTATCAGTAACAGTGAAAGCGGAGATTTCCTCAGCTAAAACGCCTTTTACTAATTTGTAAACAGTTACAGAGTTAGTAAGTGGAGTTTCTTTAAGAGTTGCTTTACCACCGTTAACTGTTAATTTTTCACGACCTACGACTTTGATGTTGTCTTTCTTAACTTGTGTACCTGCAAGCATTGCTAATGATACATCTGAAAGAAGGGCATCTTGCATTGTAAGTGTAGCAGTACGACCAAAGTCCCATGACATTAGTTTACCATTTCCTTGACCTCCACGTGCTTCCGCAGACTCAGACTCGTTCTCGATTGTAGAAACTTTAAGAGTATCGAAGAATAATGCAGGCTTGTTAGTGTCAACATTGAAGAAGATAACGTTAGCTACCTCTTTCAAACCATAACGTAAATTTGACATAATATATTTCCTCCTAAGAAATTTAAATATTTGTAATTTCAGTTTTTAACTGAAATATACATTTCCTTATTATTTTTTGCTTTTGTATAAATTTTTATAACTTGCTTGACCAGTGAGTTAATTCAATCTTTTCTGCTCCTGCCATCATAGCTCGGATACTAATATCATAATTCTCTATTAGCTCTAATCTTGAATACTCAGTGTATAATTGATAAAGACCTAAATCCCAAATGTTAATTTTGTTAATAGAATTGCTTTTAGAACTTACGGCATCAACGATGTCATAGATATCAATATCTCCATCGTCACCTTTTTCTTGCCTCTTTTGAGCCTTTTTCTTAGCCTCAACTTTAGCTCTCATTCTTTCCATCTCTTCCATTAGCTCTCTTGTCTCTTCATCAACAGGATTCATATCTTTATCTCTTTCTTTCTTTGGTTTAGAAAGATAGTTTTGCAATTTGACAACTTGTACAATGTCCTCAAAGTTGCCTCTATGGACAATGCATGTCTTGCCCTCTCCTAATTCTTTAAGCTTCTCTTCATTAAAACGCATGTTACCATCTTCATCGTAATAAATGATTCCTAGCTTTTCATAGTTGATGGCAATCAAGTGGTCATCTAGCATCTTTATATCGTCTGTCCTAAAGACCATTGAAAGTGACCGTAGTAGAATTTGTAGCATTTCGCCCCCACCAAACTTCACAAAGAAGTCGAATGCACTAAGCTCTTTTGCTTGTTCTTTTAAAATCATCTTTTTCTCATAGTCATCGACAGCATCAATAAAGTCTTCTTTTGCGGCAGAAATCCATTGAAGATTAGTCATATACCTTGTATATCCATAATCTTTAATTTCTCTTATGGTATAGGGAGTTATCTTAAGACCGTCAACCTCTATTGGGCTGTTGCTTAAAAGATGAAGTTTTAGATCAACATCTTCCATATTCTTAAACTCCATATTAAGTCTCCACTGACATATAAGTGCTGTATAGTCGAATGGCATCAAATTTTGTATTCACTGCTAAATGCTGATACCCTTCAAAATTAAGTCTAACAGTCGAATTAAGACTTCTTTTCCCTACCATATCCATAACTCTACCCATGATTTCATATGGTCTGATTAAAGACCTTTCTCCATCATTAATAAGCCATAAGCTTTTTGCAACGATAATATCAATATGTAATTGCGATTCACCGATAACTTCATTTGAATTAAACTCGCCATTGTTATAATAAACACGAATGAATGATTCATCTTCCAATTGTGCATCGGGGTCGAATGGGAATGGAGAGATTTTAGATGCAATAGAATTTGGCTTAATTAAGCTTTTTCTAATCTTTGAATCTTCTATCTTCTTTTCAAGAGCATTGCCATCACGCAGTAAAGGTAAAGAATTGTTATTATTGATTAGCAATTCAATTAAACCATTATTTTTTGTTAATTCAAACATAACGTCAACAATGTTTTTTGACATTGATTCCATTTTCATTACCAAATCATTCCTCCTTCATCATCATCTGTTGGCGGAACTTCTGGATTATAATCAGTATCGTAGTGATTAATCGCAATACCATTAGTGAAGTCATCACCGTTTTGTCTAGTTGTTACTTTAATTGTCAGTTGTACAACACCGAAACCATTTTCATCAACTAGCGTAGTATCATCAATTCCAAAAACTTCATATACATTTGAACCGAAAATAAATCTTTGGTTCATTTTAATTGTTTTTGTCAGATCGTTTGCTTCGAAGAAGACAAACAATTGACCTAATGGCAATCGTACATCGTATTTATTCCACTCAATATCATTTCTGCCTTGATTGGCTTTTGAGCCTAGAGGCGTAGCACTTGCAATACAATCAATGGTTTTTAGAACACCATCTTTATCATTCCATTTAAGGATGCGATTGCACTTTTCAACCATCAGCTTTAAACCTGTAGCTGTCTTTGTACTTCCCCATTTATCGAAGGCAAGCCAAGTATCATCATCGAAAGTAACATATGTGCCAACATTCAAACCTTGTTGCGGTCTAAATAAGACTTCACGCAATGTACCCATACGTTCAACTTCAATTACTCTTGCATCAATTTCTGTGATATTCGGAAACTCTGTACTTTTAACTTTTAATACTCTAAACGTAGGTGAAGCATGGAAGTTAGAATCAATAAAGGCAGATGTGTTATTCGCATAAGCATCACCCATATCTTCAATTTTTCCATTCTTACCAAGCCTCTTATTGTGTCTTTCAAGGAAGTTGCCCACAATTATGCACCCTCTTGAAGTTTGCCAATCATATTTTTAATTACATTAATACAATTGAATACTTCTCTCTTGATGATTGCTTTATCGCTTTCCTCTTTTAACACTTCCATCTTGATTACTTCCAAGATAGATAAGATAGAGATGTACTCATAGCCATGATCAATGACTACTACCTTGTCTAATCCGCACATCTTTCTCAATAGAGAGTCAACATATGCATCTAGACCAATATTCTCCTCCTCATAGAGCGGAAGAATTTTAAAAACATTACTTACAGTAGATTCAAGGTAAACGACAAGCTTTTCATTATTCTGTATCATATCTCGCCATCTCCATCTAAATCTAAAAATGTATACTGAGTAATCATTCTCTGACATTCAGATTTCAACATTCTGTAGGTTAATGTTAATTCTCTTAATTGACTTGCTTGTGAGTAGATTTTAAAATCCTTATCACTTAAGGATTGCTTCATTACTTCACTATTAATAAAGATTGGTTTCATATATTCAACGACCATTAGAGAAGTTAGAATTTCAATTTCAAACGGATGAAGGTCTTCGGTAAAATGCTTTTCACCGTCTGCATCTGTTTTAATTGTTTGAAGATCGCTCTTACATTTAAAGAACTTTGTTCTAGCTGTTTTAAAGTAGTTGAACAACTCTTCCTCTACTTCTTCAATCGTGATGTCTTTAGATAAAAATCTGTATTCGGACACTTTCGAAAGGAAGTTTTCGTATAACTCAGATAAGTAGGTCATCTAGGACAACCCCTTATACCAAATCAGACAATGGGGCGTTATCATCGAAAGAAACGTTAAAATACTCTTGGATAAATTTAAGCTTTGCTACGCTGTCAATTTTACCTTCTTGATGTAGTTGTCTCGCTCTTCCAACAAATGTAACCTTCATGCCTTCTGGTAGGTTCTCAATAAACTCTTTTAGATCGTTAATATCTTTATCAAAGATTGAATCAATATTATCTGGTGTAAGAATGTTCTTATACTTTTCTTTTAAGCCAAACTCTTCTTGAACAGTTTTATTAAGGATGATCATCCAACCATCTTCAAATACTTTTGGACTTAAGTTTCTGATAGATAACAATTCAGAAAATGGAATTTTCTCTGTTTGACCAAATGCTCTGAATTTCCAGATACGACCTGTAACTAGAGAGCGATGAGTTAAACTTCCATTTAAGCCATTCATAACCATGATTTGATCTTCATCTTTGATCTTAGGTGCTTTCGCAACAACGATAGTTTCCATTTCTTCAAGCTCTTTAGCATCTTCTTGCTCTTGCTTGATAATGCCTTCTAACTTAGCATTAGTAAGCATCTTGATATCATCTTTTTCATAACCATAATCATTTACCAAAATATCAATCAATTGTTTTTTAGTAAGCTTTTTTGCCATTTTTATTTTTATCCCCTTTTATCTCATATTAATATGAGGGAGAGTTAACCCCCTCATATATTCATAAAACCATTATTTTATGTATTAGTTACCAAATTTAACAAAGCCAAATGCTTTGGAAGTGATTACAGATACACCGAATTTAGTTGCAACAAAATATTCTTGCATCATGTCAGCAGTTTGACCGCCTTGTTGATCTTGAATAATTGCATCTCCTTCGTTAACAACTTTAACCATTTTGTCTGCATTTTGTGGAAGCAATAGTACGAAGTTGTTGTCGATAGCGAACTCATCAGAACCATACTCATGAGATTGTTCGATTTCGTGAAGCTGAATGCCTGCGATTTCACCGTAGTAACCTACTTTGTTGCGAGCATCGTTCATAGTTTCTGTAATATTAGATGGTGCTAATTTACGAAGTGCCAATTTAGTACCATAAACTGCTACTTTTTCACCTGTACGAGCTTCCAAGTGCATTGCCATTTCGATAAGCTCTTGCTCTGTAGGAGCGTTTGTGAAAGTATTATGGTAAGGTGCAGTATATTTACCATAAGAAGACATAACAGCTTTGTAAATACGTTGAGTCAAGTCACGCTTGAAAGACTCTGCAATACCTGCCATAAGGTCTGCCCAATTTACACGACCTGCCAAGAAACGATGGAAGTCTTCACCGATTTTGATAGCGTAAGTATCAAGATCAACGGAGAATTCTTGACCATCACGTAAACGTTGTCTACGTAGGTTAGAGTTACCATCGGAAACTAAAGCTACTCGGAAGATGTTATTTGCAGGTACTTTGAATAGGTTAGTATCGCCCCATGCTAGGTTGCGGTATTCTGCAAATCCATCAAATTGAGATTTCAACCCTTCTTCAAGAGTTTCGTTGATAATTTCTTCAAGAATTTCGAAGATTTCAACTTTATGCTTACGGAAAGTTTTGCGATCAATCTTGCCATTACCTTCCAAAGAGAATTCCATAAGATCAGCGAAAGCTTTACGAAGTGTTTCATTAGACTCTTCTGCTGAAAATTGTTGTACTTTGCCTTTAGCCAAATCAACGGCTAATTTTACGATTTCGTTTTTCATTACTAATTTTTCCTCCTTAATTTCTTTCTAATTAGTTGCGAGTTACTTGAACCGCATATGCCTTTGTATTATAGTGAAGCTCATATCCAGAATCTTCGATTACATCGAATACAACTTTAGCACCTGCTAATTCGTCTGCTGTAGCTACACCGATTAGACCGTCAGCTTTAACGATTAGTTTGTCTCCTACATTCACCGCACCTGCGAAAAGATCAACAGTAAGAGTCATAATATCTCCATCGTATAAGCGGTAAGCACGTGCTGTTTTACCTGCTTGAATTTCGAAATGCTCTAACTTGTTAAGACGCTCATCGTACATAACCTCAGAGTTATGGATGAAAAGAACATCTAGACCTTTATCATCAACGTCTGCTAAACGAGCTTTCTTAACCTCTCTTTGACCTTCCATTAAACCTTCAACAACAACGAATACACCATTTGAAGTTTTTACTGTTGCTGTACCTGCATTGTTATGAACAATTACATGCTCTAAGTTACCGTTGTAACCTGCTAACATTTTGTCCTTACGAACGATTTTAACCATTTATATTTCCTCCTATTAAATAATTATTTATTGTACTTGTCGAATAACCCACCATAAGGGCTTTCGTTAGTAGCAGTCTTTTCGTTACCTAGTGGTAAGCGAATACCGCCTTCATTTTCTTGCTTATTGAAATTTTTCTTTGAAGCTAATTTTTTACCAATAATCGCATAGCATTTTTCTTCAATTTCTTCTACTGAATACTTATGAATATCAAGACCTTCTACATCTTCTTGTGTCAGTTGGAAGTCTTTAAACATCTTCTGAACCTTATCTTCATGGTCTTTCTTTTTAACATTTAATTTGAATTCTACTAGCTCTGTATTATCTTTCTTAAGCTTGTCTAATTCGCCTTCAAGCTCTGCAATGCGAGCATTAAGAGCATCTACATCAACCATAGCTTCTGCTTCATCACTAGTTAATACAGTTTCGCCTTCTTCAAGAGTTACTGTTTGAGCTTGTTCTGCTTCTGGATCTTCGCCTTGTTCTGCTTCTGACTCAACAGTATTATCTTCCTCTAGCTCAACTTGACCTTCACCTTCTGGCTCTTGATCTCCTTCGCCTTCGCCTTCTACTGTTTCCCCTTCTGGTTCAACATTAGTTTCTGGCTCTTGGTTCTCTTCGCCTTCTGACTCAGTACCTTCATTAGAATTCTCTGTATTTTCTTCAACTTCACCGAAAGCTTCAATAATTTTTGCTTCTAGCTCATCTTCTGAAATTTCATTAAAGTTGATTCCTTTAGCTGTTAAATCCTCTACTTTAAGAGAGTATTTTTCAAGCAATGCCTTTAACATCTCGTCAACCTCCTCTTCTTTTTCTAAAGCTTTTACTTCTTTCATTAGTGCGGTAAATTCCGCTCTAAAAGTATCTTTATCTAATGAATAAGCTGTAATGTTAGCATCTTCGAAAGCAGGCTCAACATCGTCACCTAAAATGCATAGTGCTGTGAAGATAAAGTTATCAATCTGATAAGCTTCTTGATCTTCATCCCATCTTCCATCGGTAACTTCAATTTCCATTGATTGCCCTTTTCCGCTCTCAATAACGCTAAAAGCTTCTTCATATCTCCCTGTCCATAAGTAACAACCGTAAATAGTTAAGTATTCTCTAATACTTCCATCTCGACCTTTAACTTCTTCCCATTGGTAGGTAGCCGATTCTGGAACAACGCCATAAGGTTTTGTTGTATGGATAAACTTATAATCATCAAGATTGATTGCCCCACCATGACCTTTGTAGTCTTTGTTCTCTTCTGAATACTCGCCAACGATAGGAATATTTTTTAGAGTTGGAAGTGCTTTTTCAACCGAATCCTTAGTAATGATCGACATATTGCGATTCTTACCAGTATATAGGACTCGTACTTTACAGGTAGAGAAAGTAGGATTGATTTGTTTGACATCTGAAATACTCGCTTGGAAATCTAGTAATTTCTTTGTCATTCCCTTCCTCACCCCCTTTCAAGTAGTGATATTATCCGTTAGGTTTATCCTGCGATCTTGCACCTTCATCTGTTAATTCTCTGGCATCCTTTTTAGGCTTACCTTCTTTACCATTTCCACTTTGACCTGCTATTGCTTCATCGCCCATTGTGTGACTAGACATTAAAGGAACGAATTCTTCATGCATTTTTAATAAGTCATTTTCTAAATAAGCCATACTCATTGTTTCAATTGGGTCTAAACCAACAATTGCCGCAATATGGTTTTTTACAGGTAATCCAAATTGTCCTGCCTGCATATACATATCAAACTGCTCTTTTTGATTATAGTGAGTAGCATGTAAAATCTTTACATTAAACATTAAATCTTTAAACTGAAATCCTAAGTATCTATTAAGCCATCTTTGAATCTGTGTAATCACATCGAATACGATCTGCTCATCTGTCTTAATGGACATTAATAAACCTTGTGAAGTAGATTTGTCTGCATTGAACAACAATTGAGATGTTCCGCTTCCACTCCAAAAATCACGCTCTGCCTTAGATACGCCATCGTTATCTGCACGATCTTTGTCAAATGTAATAGCATCAACCTTCATTGGAGAAGTGACTACTCCAACGTTTTCTGGCACTGTCTCTGCCGCCATATTGTGAAAGTACATGAACATATCTCTATCCATTACGAAGTCGTTGTTATGTTCACTGTCTTTTCTAATAGGAAGCTCTTGAACAAGTAGCATGTAGTTACCTAACTCTTCTTTATCTTTTCGTAATTGCTTAAATCCTTCGATGTCAAAGATCGCATCGAAAGAACCTGCAAATGGAGGAAATACCTCATTTGGCATATCTTCATTTACTTTAATACAAATAGTATTTCTAGCATCAAGCTCAACATAAGAACTAATTTTACCATTCTTATTTTTGATTGCTTTCCATTCACGATATTTAACTTGAACTTCATTCGCCATCATTAAAAGCTTTGATTCATCTTTTTCAAATACGCTCATATCAATAGCGTAATTAAAAATACCATCTTCTACTGAACTAATCTTACACATAGCCGAATCAATTTGTTGAATATAAAAAGATTTCTTATCTTTATGTACATATCCAAAGAAAACATCTTCTCTGAATCCTACACTCATAACTTTTTCCATCTCATGTTGTAGGTTCATCATTTTGACTAACTCGCCAATTTCACTATATTGTTTCAGTGCTTTTGCTTTATTTGCTTTTTTAATATCTTTGATAGGTGCGATGACATGAGAAAAGAGTGCCATTCCAGAAAAGTAATTCAATAACCGTTGATACTGTGGACTCTTTGCCCAAAGTAATTGAGAAATTTCTCTTAACTTTTCTTGGTTCTTCTCATTCTTATAACCTTCGATAATTTCACGAACTTCACTCTGTTTGTATTTACGCAAGAATGATCTTCCAGATCGTGTACTATTTAAGTCATTGATTACCAATCGTGAAAAAAGATTTTTATCAAAGACCATTAAATTTTTTCTTTCTGACGTATCTCTCTCTGTATTCGAATTCTCGATATTCTCAGCCAAATCGCCACCTCCTATTTAATCCCATATTTTATTTTTAGCTTTTTTAACTGCATAGAATCCTGTACCATCGAAAGATTGTTTCTTTCTTTGCTGATTCTTTTGCTCTTCCAAATAGATATAATACAATCCATAAGAAACAGCAGAATATCTATCTTTATCCATTTGCTTAGAAACCTGTTTAACAACAGTGTTATTACCACGTGCTTCATAAATTAAATTCATTACTTCATCGACAAATAAGCTTGTCTCAACGTGAGGTACAAGCTGTTCCGCAAGCTTCTCATAATCTTTTTCTTTTGATTTCTCTTTAATAGCTGATTCAGAAACCAATAGCTTAAGATCATGTTTAGCAATTACAGTCATAAAGTTGTTGTGCATATTAGATGCTTTTGTCTCTTTTGTATTAGACATAACATTAAAGACGAGCGGCAGTGAATTTGGAAGCTTATACTTATCGTAAGAATCATCATTCACAACTGAATAGGATGGATATTTATCTTCTTTTACAAGATAATCTAGCAACCCACGACCTAAACCGTTACCATCAATACAAACCATTTTGGCATTGTATTTATCTACTAATTCTTTAATATAGATACTTTGATCTTCAAAGTGCATATTGCCTTTATATGTATGTACATTTACTAACTGTTTGAAGTAAGTACCGTTACCACGTGGGATAAGCTTAAAGATCGCAATAGCTGTTGTCGCAGTTGATTTCCGCTCTGAACGAGCAACGTCAACAGAAATAACATAATCATGATCGCCCTTAGTGGCACTAAACTCAGCCTTATCTAGCACTCGGCATTTCTCTAAGTCTTTCAACTGTACTAAGCTATTTTCGCTCGAACCTGTCCACACACTCATGTATTCACGCAAATTGTTAACTATAAGGTTTTTTATCCTTATATTCTAGGAGTTTCCTCCATTACGATATGTCAATTCATATCTAGTTCGGCATATATTTTCACCTACGCCCAAAAGTCGTTTAGGTGTCGAACACTCTTGGAGGTATTATATTCTGCAATGCAGGTTCAACCTCTATGCTCTACGATACCAAGTGGCGTTTAGGTCACTTGGTTATCTCGGTATTATCATATATTTAATTTAAATACTTAGACTCCACCGATATTGCTCGATAGTAATTCTGAATATTTCTAATCAGAACGCCAATGAATTTAGCAAATTGTAGTGGTGACATGGAAGGGTCATTCTTAACCTCTTCAATGTAATCTGGGTCTAGCTGTTCGAACATAACTGGCAATGTAAAATCATTACCGATGACAAAAGCTGATTTCTTATTGTCTGGGTCATCTTGGTTTTCGACCATCATAGCCATATCCACCATGACCGAATATAATTGTTCCCATGCGTAAGACTGTCTGGAAGCGGCAGTCGTTACATACATCAATTGCTTATGTATTTCAGTTTTAGATACTTTACCATCTGCACCTTTGCGGTTATTTGCAAGTAGTGGTAATAATACCTCACCGATTACTTCACGATGTTTCTCCATCTGACAGATTTCCTCAAAGGACAAGCCATGTCTACGAAGACCACGTGAACCTTGTGATGCAACAACAATATCTAGGACACTGTTATTATGAAAAGTTAAACGAGTGAAGTCTTTTGCGAATTGGTGCTTCTTCACTTCTTTTTGAAGCAAAGGTATGAAATTCCAAATTGCTTCTATATTCTGTTGTGCGATCTGGCTTGCTTGGTCTTTCTGTGGAGCAACAAGTGAAAGCTTGATATTAGGAAAGAAAATGCATTTTAAATACATAGATAATATATTTAAGAATGATTTTGAAGTACCACGTGTAGCGGTTATGTATACTTTCTTATATCTTGCCATGACTCGTAAGAAAATTCTCTGGAATGGATAAAGTGCAAAAGTGCTGTCTTCATCGAGAATATAGTCAATAAACTTGTCTGGATAAACTTGGAAGTAAGAAAGCATCTCTGCGAAATCTGGGAACATCTCTTGGATATTCTTTTGATTTGTGCCTTTTACATTTTCAAGCTCTGACCAATTCTTCCACTTCTTACTCATCTTCATCATCCATACTGAAATCTAAGTCTTCATATTCTTCATCGTTAATATCAACTGGCGTTTCATCTAATTCGTAAAACTCATCCAACTCATTCTTGATTTCATCTGGAATGTCTCTTAGAATCTCTCGACCAACTAAACGATGATAGTAATTCGCCAATGAAATAATCATGGCATCTATCATATCTTCATCATAAGTTTCTTTTGGAGGCTTACGCCATCCACGCTTTTCGACTTCTTCCCAAATTTGCGAGAATGATCGAATACCTGTAGCATCATCAATGCCCTGTCTATCGACAGGTCTGAATCCTGCTGATTTTTCCATATCATCAATTGTTTTTGCTAGCTTAACGTAGTTAGCCATATCACGCTCATTACGTAACCTGCTTTGTTCAATTGTTAAATAAGCTAACTCTTTCAGTTTGTTAACGTGTACAGGAGTATGAATCTCATGAGTCAAACGCATATCTTGATAGAATTTTTCCATTTGAAGATACTCGTTCTTCTTGTATCCGATTCCCCATTTGTCAACCAATTCATCTGAATAGACAATAACTTCACCTTTCACATTTTCAATCGTGTCTGGTGTTTTGGCTGATTGAAGATCAACCTTGCCTACGCCCTCAATTCCATCGCTATTATTGAAAGTTTTATTCTTCACATGAGGAAGAGAGTTAACTTTTCTAATATATTCTCCTAGAGGATGGCTTTTAGATTCCAGAGCCTTGTCCCAATACTCTTGAAAGAAAGGCTTGTCAATCTGTCTTAAGAAACCAATAACTTGTTCAATGTCTTCTATGTCTACCTGTTCTCTTACACAATCTCGACAGATGTTGATCATTCCATCTGGAAACATTGGTGAATCGACTTTAAAGAAGAAAGTTGTTGATTTACTTTTCTTGCAGGATGAGCATTCTTTCTTTGGTTTAGGTTCTGGTTTTCTTCTACCACGTGTACTCATGATACTCCCCCTTTCTGTTTGTAAATCTAGAAATGGCTTTAAATACGCTTAAAAAACCATTATTTTTTACTCCTCATATATAAAGCCACTAACTAGCCGAAAAAGTGTCACTTTTTGATAAAATTAACCTTTTATCAACCCTTAAGTGGGATTAATGTGTCTAAATTTTTATCATTAGTATTGTTGATAATATATGTCGCTCTTTTGCCTCTGAAAAATGAAGGCTCTATATCATCTACATTAAATAAAATATAAATATTTGCACTTCCTGTACTTAATGTTCTAGAATATAATCCTCTTGTTTTTGATTTAATTTTTCCTGCTAATATATTTTCAAACATTTCTAACGTTCTGTTTGCCTTATCTAAACCTTCTTCGAATACATAAACTTCTTCTTTATCAGTAGGCGGCTTCATCATTGAATGTAATGCATTTAACGCATCGCTCATTTCTTGACTACAATCGAATCCACTTTCTGAAACCTTTAATAGTAGATTGATGTATTTCATTAACTCTTCTTGATTAATATACATTTTTATTTCCCCTTTTTAGTTAGCTTAATTTAAAGCTTTTCGTGTCAAATTCTCCATTTTCCTCAACAATGATAATCCCTTGACTAGCTGATGATACTCTACGTGTATTAATACCATAGTTATCCGCACCTTTAAGCGAACCGAATACGATCATATATTTGTTCAAACCTAACTCGATAACTCTGTTATGATGGAAATGTCCCATTACGATCATTGTGTAAGTTACCCCATCTAAAGACGAGTGCTTTGCTAGGATATTCTCATCTTTCATGCTGTCCTTATCGCCATGCACGAATTTAATATTAATACCATTTACAGAAATTGAATGATCATAATCTTTTGCCTGCACATATGCAATACGTTCTAACTTTGCATTCTCAATAAATTTCTCGATGCCATAGTTGATACTTTTAACCGCATGATCTCCATCTAAGTTTTTATCTTTATTATCGTGTAAGCGGTCATGGTTGCCTGCGATACCTGCATATGTAATTTCCACGTGTTCAGATAAGGTAATCAAAAACTTTGTAATTAAATCTGTTGCTCTTACAACTTGTTCTGCATATGTAAATTCCGATGAATATGCTAGGTTGTGCATATAGGGATGTTCTACAAAATCTCCCAAACCAACTACATATACTTTTGAAATTTCTTCTTTAATGCATTCGGTGATAACCTTAGAAACATATTCGTTCATTCTTCTTTGTGCCACTTCAAAATTATATGTATTCAAGTGATTGTCAACTAAAGCCCCTATATGAAGATCAGATAGGCATACGATCATCTTTTTACCATTCTTCTTTTCAATTGGTTGATAATTTACTTTTAGTGAGGAGAAATCATAATTATCAAATGCTTCTCTGATTTGCTCTGCAACTAAAGTTTCGTCAATCACTTCACGCTTTACCTTGTTTAGTTGACGTAAGACATGTTGATTTTCTCTCTTCTCATAAGCAATCTCTCCCACAAGCTCTTTAATGGATTCTAGCTTTGAGCTTTTTACCATATCCGCATACTTAGCCGCCTCTGGCAACTTGCCTTGTTTCTTCTGATAATCTTTGATCATACAACGATAAGATTCATTGGTATCAGAATCAATAAATCCTTCTTTCTCCATTAGTTTCTTATGGGTATTCCATGAACACTTTCTGGAAGGGCTTGCTTTCTGTAGTTGTTCTTTAATTTCTACTGCTGTATCTAAATGCTCTTGGCTGACTTCAACAACTTCCCCTGCTCTATTTGTATAACTTTTCATTTTTCCCACCTTATTTTTACATACTTAAATAAGCCGATGGATTATACCATCGACTTAGCCTATCTTCCCGACCACTTGCTCTCACAAGAATATTTAATTGTATTTTAGAGAGGTACGATTGTTACACCGTAACCTCTGCATATCTATCCGAATCAATTACGTCTAACATAAAGTCATATGGCGTTTTTCCGTCAGAATTCAATAGTTGTGCCATGATGCTAGGAGAATAACCAGAAACTAATTGTACTCCTTGGTCATTCATAGTCATTGGTGTATTGCCGTAAGCATTAACATTCCAGAATACAATGTTAGGGAAATCGTAGCCATGAGACTCAAATCTCTCTTTCATTTCTTCAAAGATATGTACGCTAGTGCCACCGATACTATAGTCATCGAATTGCATATCACTAATGATATACAGCTTCTTCACGACTTCATCATTTGACAACTTATTCTTTACAGCTACATCTAACAATGCCTGCAAAGCTTTCTGGATGTTTGTACTATATCCAACTCTCGCTGTGATATTTCGCACCTTCTCAACAATGTTACTACCTTGAATCTGAACCATTGAAGGTTCATCGGTAAATGTTAAGAAATGGTCTTTATAAATTCCCTTGTTGCGTTCTGCAATATACATTGCTAGACCAACAGAGACATTCATAGGAGTACCAGACATACTTCCAGAAACATCTGCCATGACAAGAGAGTTTTCGGAATTTTCCCCAATGAAATCTGGTAGATTTTGCCACATACCCTCAAACAACTTTACGTCTTGGCTAGGTATATTACGATTTACCCCACCCCAAAGACTTACATATCCGCCATCAAAAACCCTGCCAACAATATCATTTGGATATAATGTGCCTGCATTAACTTTTACTTCTCCTTTTGACAAGCTATCTAAAAATGCTTTATAGCGTTCTTCGTCATTACGATAGAATGCCGCACGATAGATCATACCTGCTTTAGAAGGAAGCTTAGAATAATCAATATTCTCATAACGCTTCTCAGTTAGCTTAGTTTCAACTAGGTTGATTTTAGCACGTAGAGCGGATAGCAGTTTACGGTATTGTTTTGGTTTTACGCCAAAATATTCACGCATAATTTTCGCATATCTTTTTGTCACATGACTTGAAGCATTTTCAGATGGCATCCACTTTGCCAGAAGGCTAGGATTTTCTGATTCCTTGTCTTTAAGCAATTGCTTGGATACTAACCTCATAACGTCATTCTTTAGATCAGTTTCTAAAAGTACCCACATGTCATCCCATCGACCAAATTGAGGGATTAGGTGAAGGTTTTTATATAACGCTAATGGGTTATGTACTGCAAGATGCTTTAACGACAATTTGAAAAATCTACGCTCTCCTTGACCTTGCGTAATGTCGCGAAGGTAAAATAATGTCTTCATAGCAAGCAAAGGATTTTCTGCAAATGCCTTAGAGAAAAGCTGTACAACAGCTTGATCATGCTTATTGCGATAAGCACCGCCAGAAGCGAACAAATCTAAAACTGCTGATTTTGTGCTTTTGTATGCCTTTGCTCCATTTGCTGTAGTTGTTTGGTTGAATTCATTTTTTAAGTGATTTAACATAGTATCACTACTCCTTTTTTCTCATTAATTTACTAAACACTTTCTCAAATTCTAAATTGACTTAAAATACAAGAAACTGCTTAATAGCAAGGCACAAGATAGATATTTTGTCATAATTAAACCAATTTTAATCTTTGTACTATACCGTAAATTGCTGTACGTGCCTTTAAGCAGAGACTAGACTCAAAAATGCGGGTGCAACTCACAATGGATGTTGCCCCTTAATAACTTGATTTTTCTTTTACCATTTGTTCGGATTGCTGTGTGAGTCTAAAATAAATTTGTGAGAGTAGATCACTACCTGCTCTTAGTAAGTTGATCAAGCTTCTCCAAGAACCATGCATTGCACTCTATTCGCTTCGTCATTAACCTTCTCATCTGTTCATCTTCTGGCAATCACTTAGCTTTCGAGCTTTTATTAACTAGACACTAAAATAATATTCTTCGCTATATGAAATGTAGTATGAATTGCTGTATGTGTCTTTAAATGGACAAGGAAGGAATTGAACCTCCGACACGATGATCTTCAATCATCTGCTCTACCAACTGAGCTACTTGTCCTTAGTGATGACAAGAAGAGAAACCTCTCTTCTGGATGAAGCGTACCTATCTCGCCCATATCTATGCCTTTATTTCTCCACTAATTTATTAGTGCTACCATAGCGTAGCCCACCTAGTCATCTTTCGGTAGGGTAGGTAATAGAATTAAACTCTCCAAAGTTTATTCTAACTGACTTAGCAAGACTCGAACTTGCAACCCTCTGATTAACAGTCAGATGCTCTACCATTGAGCTATAAGTCATTAAACTAGACACGAAATAACTATATCCATAAAAGTTAGCTGTAGTAATTGCTGTATGTGTCTACTGATTGATTTCTCAACCTTATAAATAAATTATACCATTATTTATTGCTTTTGTCAAATGAAAATCACACGTTATTGAAAATAATTTTGGCGGTTTTTTTCGAGACCGCCAACTCTAGTTTGTTTTGGAAAGTAATATTAAGCATAAACGGTTGAACTAAATATAGTATATCATTACTTTTTATTGTTGTCAATCAAAAATCTTATATTATGTAATATTTATCCCGACTTTTATTTTTACATTTTATCGGCAATGTCAGCGAGTTTCGATCTGTAAATGTTTTGAAGCTCTACTTCTCCGTAAAGGTCTTCGCCACGAAATACTTCCGATACCCTTTTCATACCATTATCTGTTGCATATGCATCTTTATCTACTTGCTGATGAAAGTCTCCATCAATAATTACTTTTGTATTTTCACTCACACGCTGTAATCCAAGCTTCATTAGATCGCTTGTTAAATTTTGTGCTTCCAGAATCCAGAGAATTGTTTTCTTTTCTCCTGTCTCATATCCACGAATATCGACAAATGGAAGGATGTCTAATTTATTGTCTAACATTTGTCTTTGGATTTCGATATCGTCACCAAACTTTGATTTCAACATTGTTCCTACAGATGATTGTAGTAGTTTCTCTAGCTTGTCTCCCTTGTAGAATCCAAGCTCTTGTGCATTTCGAGATGGCGTTGGGTTTACAAAGATAACTAGTCTTTCATATCCATCTTTCTTATGCTCTCTTTCAATTAAGTGCCAAGCTGTCTCTAGTGCAATCTTAGACTTTCCACTTCCTGCCCGTCCACGTAGCTGAGTGATTTGATTAGAAAGAATGCTGTCTACTGCGATCATCTGATAAGCATCTTTTGGTGTGAAGCGGTCAAACATGCGTGATTCAAATGTTACGTGAGTCTGACCTTTCTTATTACGTGGAAGCGACTCTAACATTTCACCATTCCATTTAAAGATGTCTAACAATACATCATCTTCTCCATCTAAGATGTCATCTTTATAGATGATTAGATATTCGTTAACAAGCAAATCAAATTTATTTTCGTGCAGGTTTTGGTTTAGATCATCTAACTCATCTTGAATCATGTATACTTCCTTGAAACCTTTATGTTCAATGAAATGATCTTCTTTAAAAGTAAGAAGAGGAATATTATACACCTTACACTTTTCTTTTAGCAATCTATCGTTTGTTGCCATGCCATAACCATTATCGACTGCTACTTGAAGCAGAATGTTGTCTACGTATTGAGAGCTAAAATCTTCATCAAGTTTAAACTCATAATCTTTCAGATCAATCGAGTAATGATCGTGATCGTCAAGGTAACGCTTCAACCTTCTAATTTCCCATTGAAGTTGTCTATCGCTCTTTCTTTTTAATTCTAGTTCTTCGATTTCTCTAAGAACATGGCTTGTAATCACCATATCATGTGTTTCTAAAATTTCTGGATTGTGCAATAGTACGTTTGTGTCGGCAATATATCTCATTCCATTATCTCCTGTCTGTTATATACCATTATTTTTTGTACTTCTTTAGACCTTTTTTAAGTGCTTCCGAAGGTTCTAATCCTACCTTGTAATAATCATCTATGTACATATGTTCTTTTGTTTGAGGGTTGGTGATCTTTCGACCTTTGGCTTTTTTAATTTCTAGAGTAAATAATCCTTGCATTTTGAGTTTTCCATTCTTTAGCAATCCTTTTACAATGTGTTCTATTGTAACTTTGATTAATACTCTTACTTCGTGCTTTCTTATTTTCATAGCACGTACTCTATCATCTTTCCACACTTCATGAATTAATTCCGATAAATTCACTTGCCTTTCTCTCCCCTCACTCTTTGACTTTTACTAGGCTTGATTCAATATGATCGTAATTTTGATTGTAGAATTTTAATTGATTGTCATTGGTGATTACTACCAAGATTTCTTCCATATATGCTTCATTGGTATATTCCTCAACCATGTCGTATTTCTTATGTACTTTGTATTCCTCTACACTCTTATCAATAATAAACGTCTGATCAACAAATTTAAATTCATTATCTGCATTTACGTAGCACCACTTTAATGCATTTGCTTCTTTTGTAATAGCTGTTATTTTCTTTAGGCGAGTTACGTTGTTTTTCATTATTCTGCACCTCTTTCGCCAAAAAGCAACTCTCTGTCTTGTTCCGATAGGTCTGTAAAGTTAATAGTCTTGCTAGTCTTTTTGAATTTAGTCATTTTCTCAACTTTTTTCCTTGACAATATCTCTTTATCTTCTTGACCTTTTTCTTCTGGCTCTTTATGCCAAACCAAGTAGTTTACTAATGAATCTAAAAAAAATTTTACCGAATTGCTATGCCAGTTACTTATAATAATTTTACGCCATGTTTCAGTTAAACTTTCTACAACTTTCATTTTCTCTTCTAACGTAATGTTTTCATCGAGGATATAATTTTGTCCATTGGGTAGTTGAATCTTCATCTTTGTCTTTCCCTTCGTTTGCGAGCGGTCTAAATTGTTCAGTCGGTTCTGCCATCTTTCTTATCTCCTTCGTTTTTAATGTAGCCATTTCTAAGCATTGTTTCTTTCCAATCTTGTTCATTTAAAGCTGTGATTTTTTCGATTATCCTATCCATTGTTCTATAGGCTGTTTTCTTTGGATAATCATGATATTTTATTATATCTGCAACCGTATTACCTTCGAATAATAAATGTATGAATTTTTGATCTTTTTCTTTTAAATCTAGTCTATTTAATATGCTGTCTAAAGAAGCGTAGAGGGCTATGATTTCTTGGTTAAAATCAAACAAATCACCTGCTTGATTGATGTTTATATTCACTACTGCTCCATACGAGAGATCAATCTTGCTTCTGCTTGTTATCAGATACTTCACTACATCTTTATCTGATAAGGTAAAATGTTCATAATCTCTTTCTTTCTTCTTCAAGTCTACGGTAACTGCTCCCAAATAATTCACCTCTCTCCTTTACAAAGGCTTGTCCTACCTTCATAAACCTATTATATCATTATTTTTTACTTCTGTCAATCTAATATCCTATATAGACGGCAGTGAACACAGGATTTACTATTGACAACCATATCATTATTTGTTATACTTGTTTAAAA
>JACYYJ010095533.1_pt1 | contig 22198 bp, 21 predicted proteins | sample 8236861 | NCBI WGS metagenome assembly JACYYJ01 (sample SAMN14103086, study PRJNA606662) | landfill metagenome | isolation source: landfill solid waste | place: India:New Delhi, Okhla landfill site | collected 2017-11-05
CGAGCCAGCGCCGTGCACGCCCGGTGCACGCTCTGCCCGGCCCGCTCCACGGCGTTGCCCGCGTTGTCGAGCTCGGTGGTGGTCGGAGAGTCCAGAACAGTCACGACAGTGTCACCCACTTCTATCGAGTGTTGCCGGTTACCTGCCTACTGATCACATAAAATGTATAGCGATCGATGCAGATTGGGTCAACCAGCCGCGGAAGGTAAGCTGGCCGGGCTGGTGTCGAACCACGTTGCACCGGGAGAGAGCCGCGATGGACCTGCGGAAGCTCGACGACGAGCACTACCCCGCCTTCAGCACGGGCCAGGCCGCCGAGCTGCTCGGAGTGGAGCAACCTTTCCTGCGCAGCCTCGACAACGCGGGCGTCGTCACGCCGAAGCGGTCGAGCGGTGGCCACCGCCGTTACTCCCGCCACCAACTCGGCCTGGCCGGCCGGTTGCGGGAGTTGTTCGACGAGGGGCACACCCTCGTGTCGGCGCAACGCATCCTGCAACTGGAGCGCGAGCTGGCCGAGGCGAACGCCGAGCTCGCCCGACTGCGCCACCGGCTGGCCGAAGTCGAGGGCGACCGCCCGGTCGGGCCAACCGGCGGCAGCACCGAGTGACAGCGCGCCGCTCGTCGTGCACCACCTGCCACCAGGGGCGATCCTGGAATGCATGGTGCTGGACAACCGGTCTGCGTCGTCTCGGGAGCCGGGCCCGCCCGCGGGCGCCTCGTCCTCGCTCGCACCCGGCTACGCGGAACGTGTGGAGGCGTTGCGAGCGGCGTTCCTCGCTCAGCCGTCGGACACTCCCGTCCGCCTCGCCAAGCCGACGTCGAACCTCTTCCGGCCGCGCCGCCGCCGCGACCTGCCGGGGCTCGACGTCTCCGACCTGACGCACGTACTGCGCGTCGACCCCGTCTCGCGTACCGCGGACGTGGAGGGCATGGTCACCTACGAGCAGCTCGTCGACGCGACCCTGCCGCACGGCCTGATGCCGATGGTGGTGCCACAGCTGAAGACGATCACCGTCGGCGGCGCCGTCACTGGACTCGGCATCGAGGCGTCGTCCTTCCGCAACGGCATGCCGCACGAGTCGGTGCTGGAGCTCGACATCCTCACCGGTGACGGCGAGGTGGTGCTCGCCCGTCCGGACAACGAGCACGCCGAGTTGTTCTTCGCGTTCCCGAACTCGTACGGCACGCTCGGCTACGCGCTGCGCGTGCGGCTCGAACTGGAACCGGTCAGGCCGTACGTGCGGCTGCGCCACCTCCGGTACACCGATCCCCACGCCTACTTCGCCGAGCTGGCGAGGGTCTGCGCCGAGAACCGGGCCGACTTCGTCGACGGCACCGTGTTCGGCGAGGACGAGCTCTACCTGACGCTGGGCACCTTCACCGACGAGGCACCGCGGGTCAGCGACTACACGTGGCTCGACATCTACTACCGCTCGATCCGCGAGCACGACATCGACTACCTGCCCGTGCGGGACTACCTGTGGCGTTGGGACACCGACTGGTTCTGGTGCTCGCGCGCCTTCGGGGTGCAGAACCGCGCGGTACGCCTGCTGCTCGGGCCACAGCGGCTGCGCTCGGACCGGTACTGGAAACTCGTGTCGCTCGACCGCCGGTACGGGGTGTCCGACCGGGTGTACCGGCTGCTGGGCAAGCCGCGGCGCGAGGCGGTGATCCAGGACGTCGAGGTGCCAGTGGACGCGGCGGCGGAGTTCCTCGACTTCCTCCACCGCGAGGTACCGCTGCGTCCGGTGTGGATCTGCCCCGTGCGCCAGCGCCATCCCGACCGGCAGTGGCCGCTGTACGAACTGGACCCGCACACGCTGTACGTCAACTTCGGGTTCTGGGGCACGGTGCCGAGGCGGCCCGACGGACCCGACGCGCACAACAGAGCGGTCGAGGACACGGTCACCGAACTCGGCGGGCGCAAGTCGCTGTACTCCGAGGCGTTCTACGACGAGGACACGTTCTGGCGGCTCTACAACGGCACGGCGTACGAGCGCGTCAAGCGCCGCTACGACCCCGAGAGCCGACTGCTGAACCTGTACGACAAGTGCGTCAGAGCCGAGTGACACGCCGGCGCGTGTCGAAGGGAGCGTGAGCCGGATGGGTAACGCAGCGCCCGACACCACCTCGGGCCGACGGCCGGACGTGGACGGGCCGCACCTCGCACGGGAGTCGACGAGCGCGCCCGCCCTGGGCGTCTGCACCACCCTCGCGCGCTTCCTGCAGGCCGACGCGCCCGTCACCATCACCGCGTACGACGGCAGCCGCGCCGGCGCCCCGGACGCGGCGCTGCGCATCGAGGTCCGCTCGCCCGCGGCGCTGTCGTACCTGCTGTCGGCACCCGGCGAACTCGGCCTCGCCCGGGCGTACGTCACGGGTGCGCTCGACGTCGTGGGCGACCTGTACGCGGTCCTGCGCACGACGAGCGGCATCCTGGACGGGCTCGACGCGGCGGACAAGTGGACGATCCTGCGCGATCTCGGCCCCCGGTACCTGCGACTGATTCCGCCGCCGCCCGAGGAGGCACCGGGCCGGATCCGCCGGGCACTCAACGGGATCCGGCACTCGAAGGGCCGCGACAGCAGGGCGATCGCGCAGCACTACGACGTGTCCAACCGGTTCTACGAGCTCGTGCTCGGGCCGTCGATGGCGTACACGTGCGCGTGCTACCCGGAGCCCGATGCCACCCTCGAACAGGCGCAGTTCCACAAGTTCGACCTCGTGTGCCGCAAGCTGGGGTTGCGGCCGGGCATGCGGCTGCTCGACGTCGGCTGCGGCTGGGGCGGCATGGTGGCCCACGCCGTAAAGCACTACGGGGTGCACGCCGTGGGCGTCACGTTGTCGCGCGCGCAGGCGTCCTGGGCGCAGGAGCAGCTGCGGCGCCGTGGTCTCGACGACCGGGCGGAGATCCGGCACGGCGACTACCGCGACGTCACCGAGAGCGGGTTCGACGCCGTGTCGTCCATCGGCCTCACCGAGCACGTCGGCGCTCGCAACCTGCCCGGCTACTTCCGCTTCCTCGCGGCCCGCCTGCGTCCCGGAGGCCGACTGCTCAACCACTGCATCACCCGGCCGACCACCCGTGAAGCCCACCGCACCGGCCCGTTCATCGACCGCTACGTCTTCCCCGACGGCGAGCTGGAGGGCGTGGGCACGCTCGTCTCGGCCATGCAGGACAACGGCTTCGAGGTACGCCACGAGGAGAACCTGCGCGAGCACTACGCGAGGACCCTCGCGGCGTGGTGCGCCAACCTCGACGCGCACTGGGACGACGCCGTGCGGGAGGCGGGCCTGCGCCGAGCGCGCGTGTGGGCGCTCTACATGGCCGCCTCCCGCCTGGGCTTCGAGCGTCGCCGCATCGAGCTGCACCAGGTGCTGGGCGTGAGGCCGTCGCCCTCGGGTGCGGCGTCGATGCCGTTGCGTCCCCACTGGGGCGTCTGAATCCGCTCGACCTTCCCCGACCTTCGCTCGCCTGACCTCTTGCGCCGTTGATCGCCGCTCGCCACAATCGTGAATTCCATTCATATCTACGACGAAGTAGGTAGGCGCGATGCGGAAGCGACTCCGGCGGCTGGGCGTACTGTCCGCCGCGACGGCTCTGGCGTTCACCCTCTCCCCCACGGCACTGGCCGAGCCCCGCACCGACGTGATGTTCGTCGGCAACAACTGGGACGGCACCGTCGACCTCGTCGACGCCCGCACGTTCGAGAAGTACCAGCGCATCGACGTCGTCGAGGACTTCGACGAGCGGGTCTCCGAGATGCGGATCGACCAGCGCATCGCGATGCGCATCGTCCGCGCGTCCGCGGGCGAGGGGCACGACCAGCTCGTCGACGACATCATGGTGTCGCCGGACGGCCGCACCATGTACGTGTCGCGCCCCAGCCTCGGCGACGTCGCCGCGTACGACATCGCCTCCGGCGAGCAGCTCTGGCACCGGCGGGTCCACGGCTACCGGTCCGACCACATGGCGCTCTCCCCGGACGGCGGCAGGCTGCTCGTGTCCGCCACCACCGCCGACGTCGTCGACGTCGTGGACACGGCCACCGGCGAGGTCGTCGCCGACGTCCCCACCGGCGACTTCCCGCACGAGAACCGCTTCTCCGCCGACGGCAGCACGATCTACAACGCCTCGATCGGCAACGTCATCGCCCCCGACGCCGCACTGCTCGACGGACTCAAGGGCAACCGCGAGCTGACGATCATCGACGCGGAGACGCTGGAGGTCGAGAAGGTCATCGACTTCGGTGTGGGCATCCGCCCGTTCGTGGTGCTCCCCGACAATCGCACGATGTACGCACAGCTGTCGTTCCACAACGGATTCGTCGAGTACGACCTGGAGGAGGAACGGCGGACGCGGACCGTGCACCTGCCGCTGTCGGACGAGGCGAAGAAGCTGAAGCGGCGGGACTACCCGCTCGACTCGGCCCACCACGGGCTCGCCGTGAACAACGACCAAACCAAGATCTGCGACGCCGGGACGATCTCCGACTACGCGGCGATCCTGTCGGCTCCGGCACTCACGGTGGACGCCATCGTGCCGACCGGCGACAAGCCCTACTGGGCCGCCACCTCCCCGGACGGCCGCTACTGCTTCCTGTCCAACAGCGACAGTGACGACATCTCGGTCGTGTCCTACGACGATCCCCGCGAGATCGCCCGCATCCCCGTCGGTGACCACCCGCAGCGGGTCCGCGGCTACACCGTGCCGACGGAGGTGCTGCGGTGATGCGCGGCAACGCCGGCGGACGACGCGCCGCCCGGCTCGGCGCACTCGCCACCGCGACGGCGCTCGTCGCGACGCTGGCCGGCACCACGCCGGGACACGCCGGGCCTCAGTCCGACCCGGTCACCGGAGTGCAAACGTCGGCGTCGTCCGGGCAGGGCTACCTCGTCGGGCGGGGCGTCGCCGACGCCACCGGCGAGATCGCCGAGGTCGGCATGATGGGCTACGGCCGCCTCGACCAGCAGGCCGAGGGCCTGCACACGCGGCTGCGAGCCCGCTCGTTCGTCATCGTCGACCAGGCGACGGACGCCCGTGTCCTGCTGGTGGTCGTCGACTCGCCGATGATCTTCTCCAGCGTGCACCAGGAGGTGCTCGACCGGCTCGCCGACGAGTACGGCGACCTCTACGACGAACAGAACGTGCTGCTCACCGCCACCCACACGCACTCGGGACCCGGCGGCTACGCACACCACCTGCTCTACAACATCACCACGCTCGGCTTCCACTCCAAGACGTTCGACGCGATCGCCGACGGCATCCTCGACTCGGTGCGCCGCGCGCACGGCGACCTCGCGCCGTCGACGTTGCGGCTCACCCACGCCGAGCTCACCGACGCGAGCGCCAACCGCTCGCACGAGGCGTTCGGCCGCAATCCCGAGGACGAGCGCGCGTTCTTCCCGGACGCGATCGATCCGCAGACGACACTGCTGCGTGTCGAGCGCCAGGGCGAGCCCGTCGGCGCGATCAACTGGTTCCCGACTCACAACACGAGCATGTCGGGAGACAACCGGCTGATCAGCGCCGACAACAAGGGCTACGCGGCCTACCACTGGGAACGCCGGGTCGAGGGCGTGGACTACCTCGACGACGCCACGCCGGACTTCGTGGCCGCGTTCGCGCAGACCAACGCGGGTGACATGTCGCCCAACCTGGACCTCACGCCGTCGCCCACACCCGAGGACCGCCACCGCACCGCCGAGATCGGCCTGCGGCAGTACCGGGCGGCGGCGGGCCAACTCGACCGCCCCGGTACGCCGCTGCGCGGCGGCCTCGACGCCGCGACCGTCTACATCGACCTCTCCGACGTCACGGTGCGGCCGGAGTTCACCTCCGACGGCCGCGAACACCGCACGTGCGATCCGGCCGTGGGCGCGGCGATGGCGGCGGGCAGCACCGAGGACGGGCCCGCGTTCCCGCTGTTCGCCGAGGGCGACAACCCGCTGCTCGACGCGGTGTCCGACACGATCCTCTACGAGGTCTCGCCCGCACTGCGGGACTGCCAGGCGCCGAAGGCCGTGGCCGTGCCCATCGGGGCGATGAACGACCTCTACCCGTGGGTGACGGAGCGGGTCCCGGTGCAGCTCGTGCGCATCGGGTCGCTGCACCTGATCGCGATCCCCGGCGAGGTGACGATCTCGGCCGGGCTGCGGCTGCGGCAGACGGTCGCGGAGGCCACGGGCGCCGATGTGCGCGACGTCCTCGTGGCCGGGTACAGCAACGGCTACGCCCACTACGTCACCACACCCGAGGAGTACGACGCCCAACACTACGAGGGCGGGTCGACGTTGTTCGGCCGCTGGGAACTCGACGCCCTCCGGCAGACGGCACACGAGCTGGCCACGGCCCTGCGCGACGGTACGGAGGTGCCCGTCGGCACCGCGCCGCCCGACCTCTCGGACCGGCNNGGTTCGGGGACGTGCTCACGCAACCGAGGTCGCTGTACCTGCCCGGCGAACGCGCGACCGCCGTCTTCTCGGGAGCACACCCCGGCAACGACCTGCATCGCGGGAGCACGTACGTGGAGGTGCAGCGGTGGCACGACGGTGAGTGGCAGCGCGTCGCCGACGACGGCGACTGGTCCACCACGCTGGAGTGGGCACGGCGCGGAATCTCCGCCTCGACGGTGACCGTGTCGTGGGACGTCCCGGCCGACGCCCCCGACGGCACCTACCGGATCCGCTACCACGGGGATGCGAAGGAGCTGTCGGGAACGGTGCGGGCGTTCACGGGCACCAGCGCGCAGTTCCGCGTCGCCACGTCCGGACATCTCGGACACTGACGGATCGCTGCTCCGTTCGGCTCAAGATCATGTCGCGGAGCGCGCAACGGTGCTACGTTCGGTGGCCGATCGACTACTCGATCATGAAAACAACTGCACCGACGTGGCTGCCGAGGAGTGCCGCACATGACACCGCGAGTGTCCTGGCTGGACCGTACGGCCGAGACAGTACGAACCCTGCTCACCGACATGGCCGCCGACCCGAACGGGCAGTTCGAGCCGTGCGTCTACGAGACCGCGCGGCTCGTCGCCCTGGCGCCGTCGCTGCCACACCACCGACAACGGGTGGCGTTCCTGCTGAGGGAGCAGCGCAGCGACGGCGCCTGGGGCGGCCCGGCCGAGTACGACCTCGTCACCACGCTGAGCGCCACCGAGGCGCTGCTGACCGAACGACATCGCGAGGGCACGGACCCGGCCGTCACCTCCGCGGCCGACCGCGGCGTGGAGGCCCTGTCGCGGCGGCTCGCCGAGCTCGACGCGCTGCCCGACACCGTCGCGGTCGAGATCATGGTGCCCGCGCTGCTGTCCGAGGTGAACGCGCACCTCGCCCGGCTGGGACGGACGCCCCTACCGGAGCCCGCCGGCACCCGGGCGGACCTGCTCGACGCGATCCGGGACGCGCTCGCCCAGGGCCATGCCGTGCCGGAGAAGCTCTGGCACTCGCTGGAACTGTTCGGCCCCTCCGTGCGCGGCGCCACCTCCGTGCAGCCCGTCGACAACCGGCTCGTCGGCTGCTCTCCCGCCGCCACGGCGGCGTGGCTGGGCGACGACGTGCTCGGCGAGGGGCAGCATCCCGGTGTCGCCTACCTGCTGTCGGTGCAGCACGAGAACGGCGGCGTCCCCGTGGCCGCGCCGCTGACGCTGTTCGAACGGGCGTGGGTACTGTCCACACTGCTCGACACCGGAGTGCCGATCACGGCGCCGCGTCCGGTACTCGACCGACTCGTCGACAGTCTGCACGGCGCGTTCACCGACGACGGCGCTGCCGGTGGTGCCGGTCTGCCCGTCGACGTGGACGACACGGCGACCGGGCTGCACGCCCTGGCGCTGCTGGGCAGTCCGCGCTCGCCCGACGTCCTGCGCGGTTTCGACCGCGGCGACCACTTCTTCTGCTTCCCGGAGGAGCGCACCCCGTCGACCAGCGCGAACGCCCACGTCGTACAGGCGTTGGGCACGACGCTCGCGCTCCCGTCGAACACGCCCGTGCTCGACGAAACCCAGCGAGCGTGGTGCAGTGAACGGCTGGACACCGTGGTGCGCTGGCTCGTCGCGAACCAGCACCCCGACGGGAGCTGGACCGACAAGTGGCACGCCTCGCCGTACTACGCCACCGTCTGCTGCGCCGTCGCGCTGTCCCGGCACGGCGGGCCCGCGGCGAACGACGCCGTGCGCCGAGCCGTGGACTGGGTGCTCGCCGGCGAACAGGACGGGGGCGTCTGGGGTCGCTGGGAACCGACGCGGGAGGAGACGGCGTACGCGGTGCGGCTGCTCCTGCTCGCGAGCGACGACACCGACGAGCGCGTCGCGCCCGTGGCCGCCCGCGGCGCACGCTCCCTGCTGCGCCACTGGTCGGACGAGCGGCCACACCCGCCGCTGTGGCACGACAAGGACGTCTACACCCCGACCCGGATCATCCAGGTGGAGATGCTGGCGGCGCTGTACGCGGCGCACACCGATCCGCGCACCGCGCCGCTGCTGGCCGGCCTGTCCGACCTCTCCACCACCTCGGTGGGAACCGGAGTGGGATGAACCGCACCGAGTTCCGGATGGCGTTGCGGACGCTGCCGTTCCTGGACGCCCATCGCACCGTCCCGGACCGGCACGTCCGCCTCGCGGACGATCCGCCGAAGTTGCTGCTGTGGGATCCCGAGGCGATCGAATGGCTGTTCGCCTCGGACACCGAGCTCGACCATCCGGGCAGCCGCAGTCTCCGGCCGTTGTTCGGCGAGCACTCGCTGCTCTGGGTCGACGGCGCCCGCCACACCGCGTACCGCAAGGTGCTCGGCCCGCCGCTGCGCGGACGGCGCCTCACGACCTACGCACCGTTGATCGCCGAGACCGTCCACGAGGCGGTGGACGACCTGGCCGTGGGGCGGACCGTCGCGCTGGCCGACTGGACGCGCCGGGTCGCCCTGCGGATCGTCGCCCGGCTCGTGCTGGGCGAGGTCGACCACCGCACCGCGGCGGTGCTCGACGACTTCACCACCTGGATCGACGACGCCCTCGGCTCCCGGCCCCGCACGCTGGCCCACCGCTTCCTGCGTGGCGGTCTACCTCGGTCGGGTGCCGACCTCGACGCGCGACTCGTGGCCTGGGCGAAGTCCGGACGCACCCGCGAACCCGCGACGCTCGCGTCGTTGCTGTTGCAGGCCGGCGGCCCGCTGGAGGACCTCCGCGACCACGATCCCGACCTGCGTGACCAGCTCGTGTCGTTGCTGTTCGCCGGGCACGAGACCACCGCGTCGGCCGCGGCCTGGACGCTGTACCGGCTGGCGATCGACGAGTCGTTGCGACACGACGTGCTCGACGAACTCGACGCCACCGCCGACGACGTACCGACCGCGTCGGCGGCACCATTGCTCACCGCGGTCATCTCGGAGTCGCTGCGGCTGGCTCCTCCGGTGACCGTGGCCGAGAACCGGCGGCTGCGCTGCCCCGCCCGGCTCCTCGGCCGCTCGCTGCGGGCGGGAACGACCCTCACCACCAGCATCTACCTCGCGCACCGGCAGGACGACGCCTTCCCTCGACCGCTGCGGTTCGATGCCACGCGGTTCCTCGGCCGCAAGCACCCGCCGTCGACCTACCTCCCGTTCGGCGGCGGGGCCAGACGGTGCCTGGGCAGCCAACTCGCCATGCTGGAACTGCGCCTCATCACCGCGGCCGTGTTGCGGCGACGCGAGTGGCGCTGCCTCAACCCGTCCGCGGGGACACTGCAACTGCGCGGCCACGCGATGGCGCCCTCCTCCCGGCTCCGCATGCGGGTGACCGCATGCCGCGACTGACGGCGAGGGAACTCGCGGCCGTCCACCGGCTGGAGTTCCCCTTCTGGCTGAACACGCTGTGCCAGGCACTGTGGGGAGCGTGCTTCGCCGCGGCGGCACCGGTGGAGCTGAGCACCTGGCCCGTGCCGGCGGCCGTCGCCGCCGCGGTGTTGCTCGTGGAAGCCGGTCTGGTGCTCAACACCGTGGCCGACCTCGACAGCGACGCGCGGCATCCCGAGCGGTCACGACTCTCCTCGGCCGCCGCGCGGCTGGGCAGGCGAGCGGGGCTGCGGCTCGTGGTGGCCGAGGCGGCGGCGGGGCTCGCGCTCGCGCTCGCCGTGTCCGTCCACACCGGACGCATCACGGTCGCGCTCGCGGCGGTGGGGGTCCTGCTCGCGCACGTGCTCTACAACGTCAAGCCGGTGCGGCTGAAGTCCCGCGGACTGCCGGGCGCCGTGGCGTTCGCCTGCGGTGTCGTGGCGTTGCCGAGCCTGCTCACGCACGCCGCGGTGCGGTCCGGCCTGCCGTGGCCGACCACCCTGGTGCTGGCCGGGTTGACGGTGCTCGCGGCCGCCCGCGTCGTGTGGTGGTCGGTGCCCGACCGCGACGCCGACGCCGCCGCGGGTCAGCGCACGACGAGTGTGCGCCGCGGGTCAGTCGGGGCACTGCGGGTGGCGTGCGTGCTCTTGGCACTCGGGCTGGCGGCGCTGGTGTGGGGGCTGTGGTGGCTCGGCGGGCCGATCGCGACCGTCGTGGGCGCGGCCGGACACGCCGTCTTCGTCGGTTCGGCCGTCGTGCTCACCCACCGGGTCTCGGCGGGTGAGCCGGTCAGCTCCACCTGGCTGCGCCGCACCGTCATGCCGGTGGTGCTGGCCGCCGACGTCGCGATCGTGGCGGTCGCCCTCGCCACGTGAGGCACGCTCAGGGCTTGCGCCCGAGCCCCGCGAACATCCGCACCTCGCCCGGGTTGCGCACGTCCTCCTCGTCCGGCTCGGGCCGCCACAACGGCGCGGGCACGACACCGGGCTCGACCAGGTCGAGCCCCGCGAAGAACTCCGCGACCCGCTCCAGCGACCGCAGGCTGACCTCGGGAAACCTCCCGAACCTCAGGTGCTCGAAGAGCCGGAGGCCCTTCAGGACCTGCCCGTCCTCGCCGAAGTGCGAGATCGCCAGGTAACCGCCGCTGGGCAGCGCGTCCACCCACGACGCCACGAACTCGTCGGCTCCGTCGGAGTCGGGCACATGCAAAAGCAGCTCCGTCATGAGCACTGCGAAGGGCTGCGCCGGGTCGAGCACCGCGCGGACGTCGTCGTGCCGCAGCACGCCCTCGACGTCACGGCAGTCCGCCACCACGAAACGCGTGCCGACCGAGCCGGACAGCAGCTCGGCGCTGTCGCCCGCGATCGTGCTGTCGACGTCGACGTACGCCACCCGGCACTCGGGGTTCAGGGCCTGCGCCGTGTGATGGACGTAGCCCTCGTCGGGCAGACCCGAGCCGAGGTCGAGGAACTGGGTCACTCCTTGTTCGACGAGACAGCGCACCTGCCGCCGAACGAGCGCGCGCTGCGCGCGCACGAGATAGGGGATGTACGGGGCGCAGAGCTCGATCTGGCCCGCCATCTCACGATCGGCCTCGCCATGGTTCGCACCGCCCAGCCAGAAGTTCCGGATTCGGGCGATGTTGGGCAGGACGGCATCGGCCGGCCCGTCCGGGTTCAGTGCTCCCTGGGGCATAGCCACTGTCGAGCACGCCTCCTCAGAATCCACCGGCGCCACGCGCGCCGAAGGGTGTCGGTTCCCCGAATGACGGCGATCCTACTGGCCGGAAACTTCCTATGTAACGGGGCGAGCGCACTCTGTCACGATCATGGAAAACGAGGCGCTTTCCCTGCAGGGGGCCGGAAATCGCGCTCCCTCGCCCCATCACCGCACCGCGCCGCGCCGCCCCGCGTCAGTCCACAATGGCCTTTCGTGATGTGAGACACAGCGTCCTCGCGTGAGTGGCTGTGGACGGCCTGGCCCCACCGAGGCCGGTCCAGGGGCCAACTACGATGACGCGCGTGAAGCACCTGCATGCGGGCAAGGTCCGCGATCTGTACGAGGACCGAGGCGACATCCTCCTCGTCGCGTCCGACCGCGTGTCGGTGTACGACGTCCCGCTGCCCACACCCGTCCCCGACAAGGGCGCGCTCCTCACGCAGCTGTCGGTGTGGTGGTTCGAGCGGTTCCGCGACGTCGTGCCCAACCACCTGATCTCGGCCACCGACGTCCCCGCCGAGTTCGCGGGACGCGCCGTGCGCTGCCGACCCCTCGACATGATCAAGGTCGAGTGCGTGGCCCGCGGCTACCTCACCGGGTCGGGCCTCGCGGAGTACCAGCGCTCCTCCAGCGTGTGCGGTGTTCCCCTGCCTCCCGGACTCGTGGAGGGCAGCAAGCTCCCCGAGCCGATCTTCACTCCCACCACCAAGGCCGACTCGGGGCACGACCTGCCGATCACGTTCGACGACGTCGTCGCACAGGAAGGCCGCGAGACGGCCGAACGCCTGCGCGAGCTGACCCTGCGCATCTACCGCGAGGGCGCCGAGTACGCCGCCGAACGCGGCATCATCGTGGCCGACACCAAGCTGGAGTTCGGCTGGGACTCCGAGGGCACCCTCACGCTCGGGGACGAGGTCCTCACCTCCGACTCCTCCCGGTTCTGGCCCGCCGACTCCTGGGAGCCGGGGCGTCCGCAGTACTCGTTCGACAAGCAGTACGTGCGCGACTGGGCCACCTCGACGGGATGGGACAAGACCCCGCCCGGGCCCGCGGTGCCGCCCGAGGTGGTGGAGGCCACGCGCCGGCGCTACATCGACGTGTACGAGCGCCTCACCGGCCGGACCTGGCAGTCCTGACCGCCGACTACTCCAGGCGCCGGTGCCGCACGGGCGCGTCGTTCCACCGCGTGACGTGCAGGCACGCCGCCGCCGCGAGGCACACCGCGCCGAAGAAGATCAACCCGAAGTTGAGCGTCACCACGCCCAGGATGATCAGCGCGATCGCCAGCGCGTCGATCGAGTAGCGCAAGGGACGGGACCGGGCCCAGCCTCCGGGCTTGCCGACCTCGCCGAGTGCCTTGGCGAGGTGGGGATCGTCGCGCTCGAACCACTCCTGGATCCGTTCCAACTCCCGCCGTTCGTGGTGGCTCAACATGGCGTACTCCGAAAAGACGTTCAGTCGTCGTGGGTTCATGAGCCGGCGGCGTGCAGGAGCTGCTTGCTCCCGTCGTAGCCCAGCTGGAGCAGATCCGATGCCGCGACAGCGGTGAGCATGGTGTTCACCAGCCGGGTCATCCTCGGCGCGAAGACGAGACCAGCGGTCAACGCGGTCGCCACCCACACCGACAGGCAGAACGGGCACGTCACCAGCTCGCCGACGGCGTGGCGCCCCCCGTGCCCCCGCACCGACTCGTTGAGTTCGGCCTCGCCCGCGGGCTCGGAGTACCGGGTGAAGGGCGCCCTCAGGGGGCTCGTGACGGAGTCCTTCGCGAGCAGTCGGCTCGCCTTGTGCGTGGCCACGGACAACAACACCGTGTCACCGACGGTCAGCCGTTCGGGCAACCGCACACCTCTCGCGCGCCCCACCGCCGTCAACGCCGCCGTGGCGGCCGTGTACGCCGCCATCGCCGCGGCGTAGCCACCCAACGGCCGGGACGCCGAACCCTCGTAGCGGCGGCGCGTGCTGCGCGCTCGCCGCACTGTGTCCGTCACCACGCCCATACCGGTGGGCTACCCCTCCTCCGGCGGTGACAAACGGTCACCGGACCCGGTGCGGTAACCCTCGGTCGGCTGGGAAGGGTTTTGATCTCTCGCGCTGCGGTAACCCGCGCTCCAGATCAGTGGGCTGTCGCTGGAGGTGTCATGTCCGAGCCCGCCGTGAGGTTCACCTCCGGCACTCTCCGCCGCGCCGCCATGATCTCCGCCCAGTTCCTGTTGGTGTTCGGCGCACTCTGGGCGTTGCGCAACATCACCAAGCAGCTCAGCTACGTCCTCATTCCGCTGTTCGTGGCGTTGCTGCTCACGGCGATGCTGGAACCCGTCGTCGGCTGGCTGGTGCGGCACCGCTGGCCGCGGTCCCTCGCCGTGCTCGCCGCGCTCGTCCTGGGACTCGTGGTCGTCGGAGGTCTGCTGACCTTCGTCGTGTTCTCGATCATCGCCTCCTACGACGAACTGCGCCTGCGCGTGATCGAGAGCATCGGACGCCTCGAATCGTGGCTCGCCGACAGTTCGTTCCCCCTCAGCACGGAGATCCTGACCCGGATCCAGGACTGGCTCAGCGGCAACCAGGGCCAGGTGATCGCTCAGGCCGTGACCGCGTTCAGCACCGTCGGCGCGTTCCTGGTGGGCCTGGTGATCGCGCTGGTGCTGTTCATCATGTTCCTCTACGCGGGCCCCCGCCTGTGGGCGGCGACCCTGCTGCCCTGGCGACCGAGCACCCGCGTCGTCGTGGACGACGCCGGGCGCCGGGCGTACCGCGGGGTCGTCCTCTACGTGCGGGTGACGGCGCTCGTCGCCCTCATCGACGCGCTCGGCATCGGTATCGGCCTCGCGGTGGTGGGGGTTCCGCTCGCCGTGCCCCTGGCGGCGCTGACGTTCGTCGGCGGCTTCATCCCGTACGTGGGCGCGGTGGTGTCGGGCTTCCTCGCGGTGGCGGTCACCCTGGTGAGCAACGGGTTCGTCGCGGCGCTCATCATCCTGGGCGTCGTGCTCGCGGTGCAGCAGCTCGAAGGCCAGGTGCTGCACCCGCTCCTGCAGGGCAACTTCAGCAACCTGCACCCCGCCGTGGTGCTCGTGGCACTGGTGATCGGTGGCGCGGAGGGCGGCATCGCCGGGGCGCTGTTCGCGGTGCCGGTCGTGGCCGCGGTGCGCGGCGTGGTGCTGGCCGTCGCCGAACACCACGCCTCCCGCCGCGCGGAGGAGGCGTCCACCGACGCGGAGCCGCCCGCCACAGTCGATCCCCCGGAACCACCGGGCGACGGCGACACCGGTTCACGGTGACGTCCCGAGCGAAACCCCCGCCTCCCGGCCATGTCGGTTGCCGGGTTGGCGGGGGTCCTGTTACCGGTGAACCCTCAGACGAGCTCTGCGGTGTGAAGCTCCTTGAGCAGCATGGACATGGTTTCGCGGTGGGATGGCCAGTCCGGCGTGCTGATGCCGACCTCGTGCATGGCGGCGCGTACACAGGACTGCGCTACAGCGACGGCGTGTGCGAGATCCTTGCCGCTAGCGTTGGCTTCGACCTCGACTATCCCCCGATCGCCGTCCACAGCCACCGCAACGTCGGTGAAACCATGGGAGCACTCCTCCTGCGCGATCAATGCTTCCATCAGCTTGTCCGCGGAGGCGAAGAGGTCATCAGCGCTTCTGACGATGAACTGCCAGTGGGCGTGTATCGCCGTGCTCATCGGTCGGTCCTCTCCTCATAGCAAGGCTGCCGCTCTAGACACCTGATCGCATTCTTGCAGTGGCTCGGATCGCTCGGAGCCCGATGAATCCATCGCTGGTGCATGCCACACGGACATCTCACTCGGTAGTACTTCGGCGGATCGTCGATCCTCCAATTGGCCTGGTGGAAGGTCACCAGGACGGCTTGTATGTCCTTGCGTCACGCGCCGTGTCCGTTGGCGAGTTGCTGTCGGGTCCGCCGACACGCGGAACGAGTCCGGGAGCGGAGTAGCTCCCAACCTCCAACATCGCTTTGTCCCCGTAGCCTCGATCGGCTACTCGTCCTCCAGGTCCTCCGGACGGCTTCGCAGCACCGCGACGGGACACGGCGCGTGGTAGAGCACCGCGTGACTCACCGAGCCCAGCAGCGCCCGCGTCATGCGGCCCCGGCCGTGGCTGCCGACCACGAGCAGGCGGGCGCCCTCGCTGCGCTCCAGCAGCGCGTGCGTGGGGCGTTCGGTGACGACGTCCCACTGCACCGTCGCGTTCGGGTGCCGTCGCGCCGCCTCCTCCACCTGTTCCCGCGCGACCTCCTGCACGGCATCGTCCATGTGGTAGAGCCCGACCTGTGCGGGCGGCGCGGTGGCGTAGACGTCCAACGGCCAGTCCGTCCACGAGTGCACGGCCCGCACCGGGACGCCGTGCCGCTCCGCGAACGTCAACGCGAACTCGACGGCCCGCACACTGGTGCCCGAACCGTCCACACCGACGACCACGGGCGCGTCCGGTGGCGCGGGCTCGCCGCGCACGACCACGAGCGGTTGCGGCAGGAACCGGGCGAAGTAGGCCACCGTGGACCCGAGCAGCATCCGCGACAGCGCGCCGCGACCGGAGGCTCCCGCCACCACCATCGCGGGCGCGATGTCGTTCGCGAGGTCGGTGACCGTGACCTCGGGTGCGCCGTCCGGCAACGTCGTCCACACCGTGAGCTCCGGATGCAGCGACCGGCAGTCCTCGGCGACCTGGTCCAGCACTCGACGGGTGCTCTCGACGGCGCTGTCCGAGTCGAGCCGTTCCCCCCGCGCTCCCGGTGTGTCCCATTCCAGCGACCACACGATCACCAGCGGGCGGCCGCGGGACACGGCCTCCGCCGCCGCCCACCAGACCGCGCGACGGCCGCCCTCGGACCCGTCGAAACACGCCAGCACCGCCTCGCGGGCGTCGGCCGCCGACCAGTCCGGTGACCAGTCCGCACTCATACCGGCTCCCCGCCACGCAGCCGACGGCCCGTCACGACGGGCCTCCTTCCACGTCCTCGACCCGGTCGACGACGAGCGGGGTTCCCTGCATGCACGTGGTGGCCAGGTTCGGCCGGGTCGTGCCGTGCACCGTGGCCTCCACGCCCGGACGCACCTGCCCGCCCGCCTCCAGCAGCAGGTACTGGCGGCCCTCCACCGTCAACACCAGGCAGTTCGGCTCGACTCCGCGCTGCACCGTGCCGCGCACGGTCACCTCGGACGGCCCCGGAGGTCCCGGCTTCGACGGCTCCGGCTGCTGCGGCGTGGTCGCCGGCGGGCGAGACGGCGACGGCTCCTCCGGGCCGCCTCCGCCCCCGCAGCCCGTGAGCAGGCCGGTGAGAACGGCGGTGACGAGGGCGAGCACCACCACGACGGTCCGGCTCACGACCGCTCACCTCCCCCGCTGCTCAGCGCGGCGACTGCAACGCCCTCCGGGTTCCCGGCCTCGGCGTGATCAATCCTCCACCGGGCCGCGGGCTACTTCACCGCCCCCATCGACAGCCCCCGCACCAGATGCTTCTGCGCGATCCAGCCGACGATCATCACCGGGAGCGAGGCGAGCAGCGCCGCGGCCGACAGCTGCGCCCAGTACAGCCCCTCGCTCGTGATGAACCCGGACAGGAAGACCGGCACCGTGCCCGCGCGGGCCGCGGTGAGGTTGATCGCGTAGAAGAACTCCGTCCACGAGAAGATCACGCAGATCAACGCCGTGGCCGCGATACCGGGCGCCACCACCGGCAGCACCACGCGGCGCAGCAGCATCGGCAACGACGCCCCGTCGATCCTGGCCGCCTCGATTATCTCCCGGGGAACCTCCAGCAGGAACGACCGCATCATCCACACGGCCAGCGGCAGGTTCATCGCGGTGTAGAGGACGACGAGCGCCCACACGTGGTCGAGCAACCGCACGTTCTGCGAGATGACGTAGAGCGGGATGATCGCGGCGACGATCGGCAGCATCTTCGTCGACAGGAAGAACCCCAGCGCGTTCTCGGTGCGCTTGATCGGCGCCAACGACAGCGCGTACGCGGCGGGAATGCCCAGCAGCAGCACGAACACCGTCGACGTCACCGTCACGAACGCCGAGTTCGCGAGGTAGGGCAGGAAACCCCGCTCGAACACGCCCGCGAACTGCTCCCAGGTCGGGGTGAACACCACCGACGGCGGATCGGTGTAGGCGTCGGCCTCGCGCTTGAACGCCGTCACCACCATCCACACGACGGGGAACACGAACAGCACCGCGATCAACCACGTGAACGCGGTCAACGACGCACGCCCCAGCTTCACTTCACGCCTCCGCTCACGTCGAACGACCGGAACATCAGGCGCAGGGCGAACGTGGCCACCAGCAGCGTCAGCACCACCACGATGACGCCCATCGCCGACGACTGGCCGACGTCGAAGCCCTCGAAGGCCCGCTGGTAGATGTAGAACGGCAGGTTCGTGCTGGCCGTGCCGGGCCCGCCCTGGGTCATCAGGTAGATCGCGTCGAACGAGTTGACGATGTAGATCGCGCCGAGCAGCGCCGCGAGCTGCAGGTACCGGGCGAGCTGCGGCAACGTCACCGACGCGAACGTGCGCCACCGGCCCGCGCCGTCCATCTGCGCCGCCTCCAGCACCTCCTTCGACTGCGCCTGCAGCCCGGCGAGAATCAGCAACGTCATGAACGGCGTCCACTGCCACACGACCTGCGCCATCACCGACGCCAACGGGAACCGCGACAGCCAGTCGACCTCCGCGCCGAACACGAAGTTCACGAGCCCGTAGGTCGGGTCGAACATCGTCGTCTTCCACAGCAGCGCACCGGCGGCGGGCAGGATGAGAAACGGCGTGATGATCAGCGTCCGCACCACCGCGCGGCCCGGGAACGCCCGGTCGAGCAGCAGCGCCAGCCCGAGCCCCAGCAGCATCGACACGAACACGCACACCACGGTCAGCAGCAGCGTGTTCACCATGGCGCCGCGGAACTGGCTGTCGGTGAGCACGTCGACGTAGTTGTCGAACCCGACGAAGTGCTGCGCGCCCGGACGCACGAGGTTCCACGACTGGAACGAGTAGATCACCGTCAGCAGGAACGGCACCTGCGTCACGGCGATGGTGAAGAACAGCGCGGGCAGCAGCGGCGCCCGCCGCTTCCACGGATTCTCCCGCCGTCGCGGCCGGGCCTGCACCGGAGACGTGGTGGTGTTCTCGGCCAGGGTCGTCGTCATCGGGTCTCCCGGTACGACTCGCCGACGGTGTCGGCATAGGACTGGGACTGCTCCAGCGCCTCCTCCACGGTCTGCTGCCCGGCGATGGCGGCGGAGATCTGCTGGCTCACCCGGGTGCCCAGATCCTGGAACTCGGGGATGCCCACGAACTGGATGCCCTCGTACGGCACCGGCCGCCGCATCGTGTCGTCCTGGTTGGCGTGCCGGATCCCGTCGAGCGTCGCGTCCGCGTACGCGCTCGCGGCCTGCCGGTACTCCGGAATGTCGTAGGTGGACTGACGGCAGCCCGGCGGCACCCGGTTCCACCCGAACTCCTCACCGACCAGACGCACGTACTCCTTGTCGGTCATCCAGCTCAGGAACTCCCACGCCAGGTCCGGGTCCTCCGTGCTGGCGGGGATCGCGAGCGACCACGTGAAGAGCCACCCGCTCGCCTCCGTGTCGACGACCGGCGCCGGCGCGTAGCCCGACTTGCCGACGACCTTGCTCGTGGCCGGGTCCTCGTTGGTGCCCGCCATGACGGTCGCGTCGTACCACATGGCCGCCTGCCCCTGCGTGTACCGCGTGCCGCACTCCGAGAAGCCCGCGCTGGACGCGCCGACCTCCCCGTGGTCGCGCACCAGGTCGACGTAGAACTCGGTCGCCTTCCGGAACTCGGGTGAGGTCAGCTGCGCGTTCCAGTCCTCGTCGAACCACCGCCCGCCGAACGTGTTCACCACCGTGGTCAGCGGCGCGAGGCTCTCCCCCCACCCGGGCTTGCCCCGCAGGCAGATCCCGGCGATGCCCGCCGCGTCGTCGTCGAGCACCGCCGCGAACTCCGCGATCTGCTGCCACGTCGGACGCTCGGGCATCGTCAGCCCCGCCTCGGCGAAGAGGTCCTCGCGGTAGGCGAGGAACGACGACTCGCCGTAGAACGGCACCGCGTACATCGAGCCCTCGTACGACAGCGACTCGCGGATGCTGGGAATGAAGTCGTCGGCGTCGTAGTCGGGGTTGGCCCGCAGGTACGGGCCCAGATCGGTCAGCCACCCGTTGGCCGCCCACTGGGGCGTCTCGTAGTTGCTGATCATCACGATGTCGAACTCGCCGCCCTGCGTGGCGGTCGACGCGGTGATCTTCGCTCGCGCCTGGTTCTCGGGCAGCGACACGAACGTCAGCTCGACACCGTGTTCACGCTCGAACCGGTCGGAGAGCGCGATGGCGTCGTTCATCTGCGGGTTGGCGACGATGGCGATGACGAGCGAGCGTCCGCCCGCCCCGACCGCTCCCGCGCCCGCACACCCCGTGAGAGTGAGCAGAACGGCCAGTAGGAGCAGCGGCACGCGGTGACGCCGATGTCCACCCGGTGCTCGCAGCATGCGCTCACTCTCCTCCCGGAACGACCTGGATCTTCAGACCCGTGCCACCGCGCATGAGGTCCAGAGCGTCGGGGAAGCGTTCCAGCGGCAACGAGTGCGTCACGAGCGCGTCGGTGTCGACGGCACCACTGGCGACGAGATCGAGCGCGGCGCCGTAACTGTGCAGCACCGCCATCGATCCTACGACGGTGATCTCGTCGTTGTAGATCCGGAACGGCGACAGCGACACGCGGTCCTGCTCCGGGGCGACCCCGAACACCAGCAGCCGGCCACCGCGACGCAACCTGTCGAACGCCGCCTCGATGGCGGGCACCGCGCCGGTGCAGTCCACCGCGACGTCGAAGGTCTCCCCGTCCAGCTCCGCCGCATCGGCCGCGACCGCGGCAGCCCCCAACGACGTCGCCCTCGGCAGCCGGTCGGCGTTGCGGTCGACCATCGTGACGTGGGCGCCCGCGCGCTGCAGCAGCTGCTGCATGATCAGGCCCATCGTGCCGGCGCCCATGATCAGGAAGCGTTCACCGGCCTCGACTCCCACCCGGCGGACACCGTGCACCGCGCACGACACCGGCTCCACGAGGGCGCCCTGCGCGTAGGTCATGTCGTCGGGCATGCGGTAGCAGGTGGTCGCGGGCACGGCGACGTACTCGGCGAACGCACCGTCCACAGTGTCACCCGTGGCACCCCAGTTGGCGCACAGGTTGCCGTGGCCTGCCCGGCAGGGCCCGCAGTGCCCGCAGAACAGCGACGGGTCGACGGCGACCCGATCACCGACCGACCATCCTCCCGGCGCCTCCGGGCCCACCTCCACGATCTGGCCCGCGAACTCGTGGCCCGGAACGATCGGATACGGCGTGGGCGGGAAGTGGCCGTCGGCGATGTGCACGTCGGTCCCGCAGATGCCGCACGCGCCGACCTTCACCACGACGTCGGCGGGCCCTGGTTTCGGGTCCGGGACGTCACCGACCCGGACACTCCCGGGCTGGTCCACGACAGCGGCACGCATGAGCTGCCCACCTTTCTTGCGCTCAAACGAGCGACTACGACAGAATCCCTCTCAGATGTGCAGGCATTGAACGACCCTGCGTGGCCATCCGTCAACAGTGCGGCACGAAATGCGCGCTACAGTGCTCATATGAGCGCGCGAAATCGCCCCTGGTCCCTGTTCGACGCCGTCGAAGTCGCTGCCCTCGCCCATCGCTTCTACGTCCTCGGCGAATCGAAGTCGGACATCGCCAACGACGTCGGCATGAGCCGGTTCAAGGTCGCCCGCCTGCTCGACAAGGCCCGCGAGACCGGTCTCGTGCGCATCGAGTTCGACCTCCCCGAAGCCGTCGAGGCCACCCTGTCGGAGGAGCTGCGGGCCGCCTACGGACTCGACCGGGCGTTCGTGCTCGAACGAGCAGTGAAGCCGGAATCGCGCCCGGAGCTCCGCCAACGCATCGGAGCGCTCGCCGCCCGCGTGCTGTCGGAGATCGCCGGCACCGACGACGTCATCGGGCTGTCGTGGGCACGCTCCGTCAACGTCATGACCGAGCACATCCGCGCCCTGCCCCGCTGCCCGATCGTCCAGCTGTGCGGAGTGCAGGCCGGGCTCGACCGGCGGGACCGGTCGGTGGAGACCGTGTCCCGGCTCGCCGGCGTGTCCGGGGGCGAGGCGTACCCGATCTACGCGCCCCTCGTGCTGCCCGACCGGCGAACCACGGACATCCTGCGCCGGCAGCCGGGCATCGTCGAGACGTTCCGCCGCTTCCGCGACCTCACCAAGGCCGTCGTGAGCATCGGCGCCTGGCAGGAAGGCGAGTCCACTGTGTACGACGCGCTGTCCGTGACCGAGCGCGAGTCCATCACTCGCCGCGGCGCGAAGGCGGAGGTGGCGGCGAGGTTGTTCGACGCCGACGGCAACGCCCTGGACACGGGCCTCGCACACCACGTGCTCGCCATCAGCCACGCCGAGCTCGGCCGCGTGCCCGACGTCATCGCCCTCGGCTACACCACACCCAAGGCGGAGGCCATCGACGCGGTGCTGCGCTCCGGCACGGTGACCACCCTCGTCACCGACCACGACACCGCCCGCCGAGTCATCGCCCTGGCGGAGGAACGCCCCCCGAACCCCTGACGCCGTGTCCGCGCCCCACGCACG
>JACYYJ010048338.1_pt2 | contig 22079 bp, 23 predicted proteins | sample 8236861 | NCBI WGS metagenome assembly JACYYJ01 (sample SAMN14103086, study PRJNA606662) | landfill metagenome | isolation source: landfill solid waste | place: India:New Delhi, Okhla landfill site | collected 2017-11-05
TGATCCCGGGCCGCGCGGCCCCGGGGACCGTGACGTCGCGGTCGGTGGCGGCGGGGGACCCCGGCTGAGCCGCGAGCGCGGACCGGTCGGGCCGCGCCGGCGCCCCGGCGGGTAAGGTCGGTCGATGACCACGACCGCCGCCCAGCTGCTGACCGAGCGCCTCGGGCTCAGCGACGACGAGCTGCTGGCGGTGCTCGACGCGGATCCGCTGTCGGTCGTGACGGGCGAGCTCGAGCACCGGCCCCAGCTGGCGCTGCTGCTGGCGCTGACCAGCGAGCCGGCCGAGCGGATCGGCGTCCCCGCGCTGCGGCGCTGGCTGCGCACGAGTGGTCCGAGCGGACGGCCGATCGACCTGCTGACGTCGCGCTCGTTCGGCGCGTTCGAGGACGCGCTGGCGGTGCTCGACGACCGCGGCCTGGTGATCCGGGCGGCGCGGTCGCCACGCCCGTAGCCGCGCCCCGTGGGGCTACGCCGCGGCATCCTCGCGGTGCTCGCCCGGCCAGCGACCGGTCAGGTGCTCGAAGACGTGCATCCCGTAGCGGCTGGTCGCGGCGGCGACGCCGGCGAAGATCCCGGCCTGGAGAGCGGCGGCGGCGACCGCGCGACCACCCGGGTCCTCGCGCACGTCGGGGTCCGGCACGCCGTGGCCGTCGATCCGGCTCCACACGCGATCGAAGATCCCGGTGGCCAGACGCGACGCGATCAGCCCGACGATCAGTCCGAACGGCTTGAAGAGCAGCTTCATGGGCGCGAAGCCTAAACGGTTGTCCGGGCGGTCAGCGCATCGCGGCGGGTCCGCCTGGTATGCACCTCTGCATGAACCCACGTGTCGAGGCGGCCCTGCGGCTGGCGGCGTTGAGCGCCGTCGCCGGCGCGGTCGTGCCGGCGGCCGCGCACGCGCAGACGTCGCCCGTCGATCCCCCACCCGCGAGCACGACCCGCGTTCCCGCCCCGGACGCGACCCCGCCGACGTCCGGAGCGCGGACCTTCGCCGGGCTCGACCGCCGGTGGACGGTCGGCGGACGCTGGCTGATCCGTCGCGACCTGGAGGACCGCGGACGCAAGGACCGCTGGTTCGCGCCGGGCGCGGCGACCGGCTGGAGCCGCGGCACGGTCCCGAACGTCTGGAACGCGCGCGATCACTCCAACGCGTCGCAGGGCGGGGGCGTGACCTGGTACCGCCGCGAGCTGCGGCTGCCGCGGATCGCCCGGGCGCGGGCCGGTGGTCAGTGGGTCCTGCGGTTCGAGCGCGTCGCGGTCGACGCGATCATCTGGATCAACGGCCGGCGGATCGCGCGGCACCGCGGGGCGTTCGAGCCGTTCGAGCTGCGGGTGCCGACGAGGCTGGTCCGCAAGGACCGCTCGATCACGATCGTCGTGCGGACCGACAACCGCCGCAAGACCAGCGACTTCCCGCCGCTCTCGGTGCAGAAGGACGGCACCTTCGGCGGCGGCTGGTGGAACGACGGCGGGATCCCGCGCGAGGTGACCCTGCGCTACGCCGACCAGTTCGACCTCTCGCCGGTGCAGATCACCCCGGACCTGCCGTGCCGGACCTGCGCGGGCGTGGTCCGCTACCGGCTCGACGTGACCAACGTGGCGGCGGGGCGGCGCAAGGCGACCGTGACGGCGCGGATCGCGGGTCGCTCCAAGCGGCTGGCGACGGTCACGCTCGACCCCGGCGAGACGCAGGAGGTCAGCGGTCGGATCGACGTCCGCAAGCCACGGATCTGGTCGCCGACCAGGCCGACGCTCTACACGACCGACGTGGTCGTCACCGCGGCCAGCGGCGCCCGCAGCGGGCGTCGGCTCGCCCGCTACCGGGCCCGCACCGGGATCCGCTCGATCCGCGTCGCGCGCGGCAAGCTCCAGCTGAACTTCAAGGACGTCAACCTGCGCGGCTCCGGGTTGCACGAGATGGACGAGGCGCACGCCAGCGCGCTGACCGACAAGGCGCAGGACACCCTGATCGCCCAGGCCCGGCAGCTCGGCTACGTGATGCGCGCGCACTACCCGCTGCACCCGCGGATCCTCGAGCGGGCCGACCGGCTCGGCCTGCTCGTCTGGAGCGAGGTCCCCGTCTACCAGGTCCGGCAGAGCCAGCTCGGCAAGGCGCGGGTGCGCGACACCGCGATCCGGCTGCTGCGGACGACGATCCGCACCAACGCCCACCACCCGTCGATCTTCACCTGGTCGGTCGGCAACGAGCTCAACGTCAACCCGGGGCCGCAGACCCGGCGCTACTTCGAGTGGGCCCGGCGGACCGCCGACGTCTACGACCGGACCCGGCCGCTGAGCTACGCGCGCCAGGTCGGCTGGGAGTACGGCTGCATCCCGATGTACCGGACCTTCGACCTGATCGGGCTCAACGACTACTTCGGCTGGTACGGCACCCCGGGCGACCCGCTGGCCGACCCGACCCAGCTCGGCCCGTACCTCGACGCGTTGCGGAAGTGCTACCCCAAGCAGGCGATCATGATCTCGGAGACCGGCTCCGAGGCGAACCACGAGGGGCCGCTGACCGATCCGGGCAGCTACGCCTACCAGGACGCCTACGCGCGGTACCACTACGCCGTCTACGCGTCGAAGCCGTGGCTGTCGGGCGCGATCTGGTGGGGGCTGCGCGAGTTCCGCGTGCGGCCGAACTGGAACGGCGGCAACCCGTTCCCGACGCCGCCGTGGCACGCGAAGGGCGTGCTCGACCGGTTCGGCCGGGCCAAGCCGGCGTGGTCGTTCCTGCGCAACGAGCGCAAGAGCGTGGACCAGCTGGCCGCGGCGCCGACCGCGCCGGTCACGCTGCCCGTCCCGCCGCCGGCGCGGCTGCTGCTGGTGCCGCCCGACACGCCGGACCCCGAGGACACCCCCGATCTGGCGGGCGAGCCGACCCGGGCCGCGGGTCGCTGACGCGGAGCGCGGCCGCGCGTGGGAACCGGTGGGGGAGCGGATGCGGCGGCGTCCGCCCGACCCCGCACCGGGCGGCCTCTTTCGTTCGTCTTCGGTAGCATCTCTCGCCGCTCATGGCCACGAATTCTTCCTCGCTCGCAGTCGCGTCCCGCGCACCCCGACACTCGCGTGACGCTCGGCGTGCCCGACGTGCGGGCAGCGTGCCCGGCGTGCTCTACGGCGGCGGCTCCGAGCCCGTCTCGATCTCGATCGACGCCCGCGAGCTGCGCCAGACCCTCGCCGGCTCGAGCGCCGTGATCGACCTGTCGATCGACGGCGGCTCCGCCGAGTCGGTCGTCCTCAAGGACACGCAGCGGCACCCGGTGCGCGGCGAGATCACGCACGTCGACCTGCTGCGGGTGGACCTCAAGCAGAAGATCCAGTCGATCGTGCCGCTCGAGCTGGCCGATGTCGACGATGCCGCCGGCGTCAAGCTGGGCGGGATCGTCGAGCACCTGATCCGCGAGGTCACGGTCGAGGCGCTGCCGAACGACACCCCGCGGCGCGTCCTGGTCTCGATCAAGGACCTGGCCGTCGGTCACAGCCTGACGCTCGCCGACGCCACGGTCGACGGCGACTTCACGATCGTCGACGACCCGGCGACCACCGTCGTCAACCTCGCCGCTCCGCGCAAGAGCGGCAAGGACACCGACGACGAGGCCGAAGAGGGCGACGAGGAGAGCGCCGAGGGCGCCGAGTAGCACCGACCGGGGTCGCCGTCGGCGACCCCTGTTCGCTTCTTCCTGGTTCCCGTGGCGATGCGACTCCGAGGCGGTACCCCGCCGGTTGAGTGGTTGGTCGTCGGCCTCGGGAACCCCGGGGCTCGCTACGCGGATACCCCGCACAGCGTCGGCTTCGACGTGGCGCGCGCCCTGGCGGCGCGCTGGGACCTGGGCCGGCCCCGCAGCGTCTTCAACGGCGAGTACTACGACGGCAAGATCCGTCCGCTCGACGTCGGCCGCGATCCGATCACGGTCGGCGTCCTGCTGCCGCAGACCTTCATGAACGAGTCGGGGCGCTCCGTCGGGCCGGCCCGCGGTCGGCTGAAGGTCCCGCTCGACCGCATCCTCGTCGTCCACGACGAGATCGACCTGAAGTTCGGCGACATCCGTTGCCGACGCGGCGGCGGGCTGGCGGGGCACAACGGCCTGCGCTCGCTCAAGCAGCACCTGGGCGACACGACGTTCGGCCGGGTCCGGGTCGGCGTCGGGCGTCCGGGGCCGGACGATCCGGTGGGCGTCGCCGACTACGTGCTCAGCCGCTGGCGTCAACCGCGCGCCGAGGTCGACGACCTCGTATCCGAAGCCGCTGACGCCGCAGACGCGATCGTCCGCGGCGACCGCGCGCTCACCTAGCGCGGACGGGTGGCGTAGTTCGGGGCCTCGACGGTCATCTGGACGTCGTGGGCGTGGCTCTCCTTGAGCCCCGCCGACGTGATCCGGACGAACTGGGCGTCGTTCTGCAGGTCGGCGATCGTCGCCGATCCGGTGTAGCCCATCGAGGCGCGGAGGCCGCCGACGAGCTGGTGGGCGACGGCGGAGAGCGGTCCGCGGTAGGGGACCTGGCCCTCGATGCCCTCCGGGACGAGCTTGTCGTCGCCGGCGACGTTCTCCTGGAAGTAGCGGTCCTTCGAGAACGACTGGCGGCCCTGCATCGCACCGAGCGAGCCCATCCCGCGGTAGCCCTTGAACTGCTTGCCGTTGATGAAGACGAGCTCGCCGGGGGACTCCTCGCAGCCGGCGAGCAGCGAGCCGACCATCACCGACGACGCGCCGGCGGCGAGCGCCTTGGCGATGTCACCGGAGAACTGGAGGCCGCCGTCGCCGATCACGGGGACGCCGGCGGGGCGGGCGGCGCGCGACGCCTCGAAGATCGCGGAGACCTGGGGGACGCCGACGCCGGCGACGATCCGGGTGGTGCAGATCGATCCGGGGCCGACGCCGACCTTGACGCCGTCGGCGCCGGCGTCGATCAGCGCCTGGGCGCCGGCGCGGGTGGCGACGTTGCCGCCGATCACGTCGACCGAGGTCTCGCGCTTGACGCGGCTGACGGTGTCGAGCACGCCGCGCTGGTGGCCGTGGGCGGTGTCGACGATCAGCACGTCGACGCCGGCGTCGACCAGCGCGTGGGCCCGCTCGCGGCTGTCCGGCCCCACGCCGACCGCGGCGCCGACGAGCAGGCGACCGGATCCGTCCTTGGACGCGTCGGGGTACTTCTCGGTCTTGGTGAAGTCCTTGAGCGTGATCAGGCCGGCGAGCTTGCCGTCGCCGTCGACCAGCGGCAGCTTCTCGATCTTGTGCTCGCGGAGCAGGCGCATCGCCTCGTCGCCGGACGCCCCGGGGGAGGCGGTCACGAGCGGCATGGGGGTCATCACGCTGCGGATCGACTGCGTGTGGTCGTTCTCGAACCGCATGTCGCGGTTGGTGACGATGCCGAGCAGGTGGTTGTCGGTGTCGCAGACCGGCAGGCCGCCGATCCCGTAACGGGCCATCACGGCCTCGGCGTCGTTGATCGTGGCGTCCGGGCCGATCGTGACGGGGTGGCGGATCATGCCGGCCTCGGACCGCTTCACCGTGTCGACCTGGGCCGCCTGGTCCTCGACCGACTGGTTGCGGTGGAGGATGCCGATGCCGCCCTGCCGCGCCATCGCGATCGCCATCCGCGCCTCGGTCACCGTGTCCATCGCTGCGGACAGCAGCGGCACCTTGAGCTGGATGTTGCGCGTCAGCCAGGTGTCGGTCGCGACCGTGTTGGGGAGCACGTCCGACGCGCCCGGGAGCAGCAGCACGTCGTCGTAGGTCAGGCCTTCGAGCACGAACTTGTCGCTCGGCGTGATCGCCTCGGTGGCGGGGGCGACGGCCTGGGACGTCAGGTGCGAAACGTGGGGCATGGCGGCGGCCTTGGGTCGGCGGGCGGGACCTTCGAGCACCAGTCGCTGCGACGCCGGCGTCGGTACTCGATTCCCTAGACGGTAGCGCGGCCCGCGGGCGGATCCTGTGACATCGCGCGAGCGCCCGCCCTGGCCGTCCCTCGTCGGCCCAGCAGCGCGATGACCGCCGAGGCGTCGAGGACGATCATCGCCCGCCGCGCTTGCGGTCCTCGGCGTGCCGCTCGTCCTCGCGCATCCGACGCAGCACCGCATCGGGACCTCGGCCCGCCGACCAGCGGCGCCGCGCGCGTAGAATGGTCGGTCGGCCCCTGCTGGGCCCATCCGTATGTCTTCCTCGCTGCGCCCGCTCCTCCGCCACCTCGCCGACGAACCCACCGGGGCGCGGATCGCCCGGGAAGGTGGGCGGGTGTTCGTCGCCACGTCGATGCGCCCGTTCGTGGTCGCCGGGGCGCTCGACGGGGTCGACGGCGCGATCGGACTCGGCCGTCCGGCGCTGGTGGTCGCGGCGGACGACAAGGCCGCCCGCGAGCTGGCCCGCGACCTGCGCGCGTGGCTGCACCCGCGACCGGTCCGCTTCTACCCGTCGCGCGGGGTCGCCTACGAGTCGCAGCTCGACCCGCCGGCGCACCTCGTCGGCATGCGCGTGGCGGCGCTCGACGCGCTGCTCGCCCACGCCCAGGGCGACCGTCCGGACGAGGAGCCCCCGGTCGTCGTCGCCTCGGCGGTCGCACTGTCGGAGACGGTGCCCGACCCGGAGCTGCGTCCCCACGGGTTCCTGCTGAAGGTCGGCGAGCTGCTCGACCTCGACGACTGCGCCCAGGACCTGGTCGGCTGCGGCTACGAGCGCGTCGACCAGGTCAGCGACCGCGGGCAGTTCGCGGTCCGCGGCGGGATCCTCGACGTCTTCCCGGCGACCGAGGACAACCCGATCCGCGTCGACCTGTTCGACATCGAGATCGAGTCGATCCGTTCGTTCTCGGTCTTCACCCAGCGTTCGCTCGGCGAGCTCGAGCGGGTCGAGATCGCGCCGGCGGCGGAGCTGGCCGCCGAGTACCGCGAGTCGGCGGAGATCGCCGCGGCGCTGCGCGGGTCCGAGGGCAAGAAGGCCACCGGCGGCGACGAGCACCTCGACGTCGCCAACCTGCTGCCGGTCGACCGCTTCGGTAGCTTCCTCGACCTGGTGCCCGACGACGCGGTCGTCGTGCTGGTCGCCGACGAGGAGATCGCCCCGGCGCTGAACGACCAGTGGGAGGACGTCACCGCCGCGTTCCACGACGAGGACGCCGGCCACCTCTACGTCAAGCCCGACGTCGTCCTGCAGGAGCTGGGCGACCGCGCCGAGCTGCGGATCGCCAGCCTGCTGCAGGACCAGGACCTGCAGCTGCACGCGCAGTCGGGCGACCTGGCGGCCCGCAACCTGACCGCGGCGGAGACCGAGCTCGAGAAGCTGCTGCGGTCCGGCTACCGGACCGTCGTCACCTGGCGGCGTCAGGGCGACGGCGACCGCGCGGCGTACAACCTGTCGCGGGTCCGGGCGCAGTGGGTCGGCGACGGCGACTTCGACCGCGAGCGAGCCGGGTTCGTGATCGCGGACCTGCGTCACGGCTTCATCGCCGCGGGCATGCAGCTGGCGGTGCTGCCGGACCACCGTCTGATGCGGCGGCGCAAGGCCGACGCCGACGACGAGACGCGGCGGCGCAGCGGGCGCCGGAACGCGCTGCGCAGCTTCGCCGACCTGCGGACCGGCGACTACGTGGTCCACGAGGACCACGGGATCGCGCGCTTCAACGGCTTCGACACCAAGACCGTCGGCGGCGTCACGCGCGACTACCTCAAGCTCCAGTACGACGGCGACGACAAGGTCTTCGTCCCCGTCGACCAGCTGGCCAAGATCACCCGCTACGTGACCGGCGGATCGGGGCATCCGACGCTGTCGAAGCTCGGCGGCAAGGGCTGGGAGGCGATCAAGACCCGCGCGCGCAAGGCCGCGCACGAGATGGCGGGCGAGTTGATCAACCTCTACGCCGAGCGGCGCGCCCGTCGTGGTCACCGGTTCCCGCCGGACGGCGAGCTGGTCGAGGAGTTCGAGGCCAAGTTCCCGTACAAGGAGACCGTCGACCAGCTCGACGCGATCGACGCGGTCAAGGCCGACATGGAGTCGGAGCGGCCGATGGACCGGCTGATCTGCGGCGACGTCGGCTTCGGCAAGACCGAGGTGGCGCTGCGCGCCGCGGTCAAGGCGGCGTCCGACGGCAAGCAGGTGCTGATCCTCGCGCCGACGACGATCCTCGCCCAGCAGCACTACGGCAACTTCGCCGAGCGGATGCGCGACCTGCCGCTGACCGTCGACCACGTGTCGCGGTTCCGCTCGGCGGCCGAGCAGCGTGACGGTCGTCAAGGCGTTCAACGCCGGCCAGGTCGACGTGCTGATCGGCACCCACCGGATCCTCGGCCGCGACGTCACCGGCCGCGACCTGGGGCTGATCGTGGTCGACGAGGAGCAGCGCTTCGGCGTCAAGCAGAAGGAGCTGCTGCGCCAGCTCAAGCTCAAGGTCGACGTGATCGCGATGTCGGCCACGCCGATCCCGCGGACGCTGCAGATGTCGCTGGCCGGCCTGCGCGACATCTCGACGATCGAGACCGCACCCGAGGGCCGTCGTCCGGTCAAGACCTACGTCGGCGAGTACGACGAGCAGCTCGTCCGTCAGGCGCTGCGGCGCGAGAAGGACCGCGGCGGCCAGACGTTCTTCCTCCACAACCGAGTCGAGACGATCGACGAGACCGCGAGCCGGCTGCGCGGGCTCTGCCCGGACATGAGCTTCGAGGTCGCGCACGGGCAGATGAGCGACCAGCAGCTCGAGGACCACATGATGCGGTTCCTCCGCGGCGAGGCCGACGTGCTGGTGGCGACGTCGATCATCGAGTCGGGGATCGACATCCCGCAGGCCAACACGCTGATCGTCGACCGCTCGGACCTCTTCGGCCTGAGTCAGCTCTACCAGATCCGCGGGCGCGTCGGCCGGGGCCGGGAGCGCGGCTACGCGTACCTGCTGTACCCCTCGGCGGCGGCGCTGACCGAGGACGCGATGCACCGGCTGACCGCGCTCGCCGACTACACCGAGCTCGGCTCGGGATTCCAGATCGCGATGCGCGACCTCGAGCTGCGCGGCGCCGGCAACCTGCTCGGCGACGAGCAGTCCGGGCACGTCGCGGCGCTCGGCTTCGAGCTCTACATGTCGATGCTCGAAGAGGCGGTGGCGGAGCGCGAGGCGGCCCTGGGAGACACGGATGGCGCCGCGGACGCCCCGCCGGAGCCCGTGCGGATGGACGCGCAGGTGTCGGCCTACGTGCCCGCCGACTACGTGCCGTACGAGCAGGCCAAGGTCGACGTCCACCGGCGGATCGCCGGGGCGTCCGACGTCGCCGAGCTGGAGGAGCTGCGCGGCGAGCTCGAGGACCGCTTCGGGGCGATGCCGGAGCCGCTGCTCAACCTGGTCGAGCTGCAGCGGGCGCGGATCCGCTTCGGCGAGGCCGGCTGCCGCGTCGTCACGTTGCGGGGTACGAAGCTGACGGTCACGCCGATCGAGCTCGACGCCGAGGGACGCGAGCGGCTCCAGGCCGAGCTCGGACGCGACGGGATGAGCCCGAAGTACGAGGGCGGCCACGCGCGGGTGACGGTCACGGTGCCGAAGGACGGTCCGGAACGGCTGGAAACGCTCGTGACCGCCGCCGAAGGTGTACGGGCTGCAACGCTCAGTGTCCTTACTGCGTAGATACTAGGGAAGCGCTCAGCAGACGCTTAGGTCGGACCGTTAGGGTCCACCCGATGCTCCGCGCTTCCCGAAACTCCCGAAACCTGCTGACGACGCTCGCGGTCGCCGTACCGCTGACCGTCGGGCTAGCGGCCTGCGGCGGCGACGACGACAAGATCGCGGCGGATTCCGTCGCCAACGTCGACGGAACCCAGATCTCGAAGGCCGCGTACGACCAGAACGTCAAGTTCCAGACCGTCCTGGCCAGCCAGCAGTTCACCAACGGCGAGCTGTTCAAGGCCAAGAAGCCCAAGCTGGTCTCGTTCGCCGCGCCGTACACCGAGTGCATCAAGCTGGTCAAGAAGCAGGTTCCGAAGGGCCAGAAGGTCACGGAGACGCAGCTCAAGGAGTACTGCCAGAGCGTCGAGAAGCAGCTCAAGGACGGCGCGATCGGTCAGCTGCTGACGGCCGAGTTCCTGGCCGGCGAGGCCAAGGAGGACAAGATCGAGATCTCCGACGCCGAGATCACGAAGGCGCTGCCCGCCAAGTACACCCAGATGATCGGCGGCAAGGAGAACCTCGCCAAGTTCACCGCGCTGACCGGCCTCGGCGAGGCCGCCTTCCGGGATCAGGTCAAGACCGAGCTGATCGGCCAGAAGATCCAGGAGAAGATCACCAAGGACGCCGGCAAGGTCACCGACGCCGAGGTCCAGGAGTACTACGACAAGAACAAGGCGCAGTACACGCAGCCCGAGATGCGGGACCTGCGGATCGTCCTGACGAAGACGAAGGCCGAGGCCGAGACGGCCAAGAAGGAGCTCGACGGCGGCGCGAAGTTCGCCGACGTCGTCAAGGAGCACTCGATCGACACGATCACCAAGAAGGACGGCGGCAAGCTCCAGAACGTCGCCAAGGGCCAGCAGGAGAAGGCGCTCGGCGACGCGTCGTTCAAGGCCAAGAAGGGCGAGATCGTCGGTCCGATCAAGACCGAGACCGGCTACTACGTCGTCCAGATCGACAAGATCACCGCCTCCAAGGTCGTCCCGTTCAAGGACGTCAAGGAGCAGATCAAGCAGCAGCTGACGCAGACCAAGCCGCAGGAAGCGCTGACGAAGTGGCAGACGGAGACGCTCGACGCCTGGAAGGAGAAGACGAACTGCCGCAAGGGCTACATCGTCGACTTCTGCAAGAACGCCCCGAAGCCCGAGACGCAGACGGCCACCACGGCTCCGGCCCAGTAGCCGACGCGATACCGTCGCGGGCGTGGCCCGCGACGAGATCACCGCAGCCCTCGGCGCGCTCGACGACATCACCCGTCGTCTGCGCGTCGAGTGCCCCTGGGACCGCGATCAGGACGAGCGCTCGATCGTGCCCCACACCCTCGAAGAGGCGTACGAGCTGGCCGACGCGGCCAACGCCGGAGATGACGCGAAGCTCGCCGACGAGCTCGGCGACGTGCTCTTCCAGGTCCACTTCCTGGCGTTGCTGCTCGAGGAGCGCGGCGCGGGGGACCTCGCCGCCGTCGCGGCGAACTGCCGGCGCAAGCTGATCCGGCGTCACCCGCACATCTTCGCCGCCGACGGCCCCGAGATGGCCGAGGTGCGGGCCGCCGACGCCGCCGCCCGCGCCGACGTCCCCGCCGCGGAGCTGCAGGACGTCGTCACGACCGCCGACGAGGTCCTCGCCAACTGGGACCGGATCAAGCAGACCGAGCCCGACCGCGAGCGCGGGATCTTCGGCGAGGTCCCGACCAACCTCCCGTCGCTGCTGTTCGCGCGCAAGATCCAGCGCCGCGCCGCCAGCAGCGGCTTCGACCCGATCGACGTGACCGCCGCGATCGAGGCCTCACGCGCCGAGCTCGACCGGTTGGAGGCGGCGATCGCCGCCGGACACCCGCCCGAGACCTTCGCCGCGCTCGGCGACACCCTGTTCGCGGTGACCAACGTCGCGCGCAAGGCCAAGGCCGACCCCGAGATCGCGCTGCGGTCGGCCAGCTCGCGGTTCCGTGATCGGGTGCTCGAGGCGGAGCGTCAGGCCGTCGCCGACGGGCGCGAGTGGAAGGCGCTCGACGAGCAGGCGCGGCTCACGTACTACGCGCGCGCGGCCTACGCCGAGCAGGGGATCGAACCGGGGGACGCGTCGAACGCGTGACCCGCGGCCCCAGAGGGCGAGACCGGCCGCGGTGCGTCAGACTTACGGCCTCATGAGCCAGATCGAGTCCGTCCTCGGCCGCCAAATCCTCGACTCGCGGGGCAACCCGACGGTCGAGGTCGCTGTGACGCTGTCGTCCGGGGCCAGTGCCCAGGCCGCCGTCCCGTCCGGAGCGTCGACCGGCGAGTTCGAGGCCACCGAGCTCCGCGACGGCGGCAGCGCCTACCTCGGCAAGGGCGTGAGGAACGCCGTCGCCAACGTCAACGGCGAGATCGCTGCGGCGATCAAGGGCCGCGACGCCGACGACCAGGCGGGGCTCGACCAGGCGCTGATCGACCTCGACGGCACGCCGAACAAGTCGCGCCTGGGCGCCAACGCGATCCTCGGCGTCTCGCTCGCCGTCGCCCGCGCCGCCGCGGCCGACGCCGGCGTCCCGCTCTGGAAGCACCTGCAGGTCGAGGCCAACGGCGCCAACCAGCCCGGCGTCACGCTGCCGGTGCCGATGATGAACGTGCTCAACGGCGGCTCGCACGCCGACAACTCCGTGGACTTCCAGGAGTTCATGATCGTCCCGTTCGGCTTCCCGACGTTCTCCGAGGGCCTGCGCGTCGGCACCGAGATCTTCCACGCGCTCAAGGCGCTGCTCCACTCCCGTGGCCTGGCGACCGCCGTCGGCGACGAGGGCGGCTTCGCGCCGAACCTCTCGTCCAACGAGGAGGCGCTGCAGGTGCTCGTCGACGGGATCGAGAAGGCGGGCTACAAGCCGGGCGACGAGGTCGGCATCGCGCTCGACCCCGCCACGTCCGAGGTGTACGAGAACGGGTCCTACGTGCTGGCCCACGAAGGCCGCACCCTCTCCGCCGCCGACCTGGCCGCCTACTGGGCCGACAAGGCCGGCAAGTACCCGATCCTCTCGATCGAGGACGGCATGGACGAGGAGGACTGGGACGGCTGGAAGGCCCTGACCGACCAGATCGGCGACCGCGTCCAGCTCGTCGGCGACGACCTCTTCGTCACCAACCCGGCGCGCCTGAAGCGCGGGATCGACTCCGGCACCGCCAACTCGATCCTGATCAAGGTCAACCAGATCGGCACCCTGACCGAGACGCTCGAGGCGATCCGGATGGCCCAGGCCGCCGGCTACACCGCCGTCATGTCGCACCGCTCGGGCGAGACCGAGGACACGACGATCGCCGACCTGGCGGTCGCCACCGGCTGCGGCCAGATCAAGACCGGTGCCCCCTCGCGCTCGGACCGCGTGGCGAAGTACAACCAGCTGCTGCGGATCGAGGAGGCGCTGGGGGACAAGGCCGTCTACCCCGGCCGCTCCGTCTTCCGCTCCTAGGGCGACTGACCCCGGAGCGCCCGTACGAACAGGCGTTCCGGGCCCTTGCAAGGGATCTTGCGTGCCGTCCGTGCACGTGTCGGATCACCGCGAGGAACTGCCGCCGCGGCGGCGAACACCCCGGCGTGCGCAGCGCCTCGACCCAGCCCTCCGCCCCGCGGCCGCAGATCGCGATCAACAAGGCGCGGTTGGGTCGGCTCGCGCTGGTCGTGCTGTTGCTGCTGCTGGCGTCGAGCTACGTTCGCCCGGCGATCGACTGGGTCGATGCCCGGGCGACCGCCGGGGCCCAGGAGCAGCGCCTGCTGAAGCTCCAGGCCGCCGAGCGCAAGCTCCAGGCCCAGCACGCCCGGCTCAGCAGCGAGCGGGGCACGCTGGTCGCGGCGCGGCAGCTCGGCCTCGTGCACACGGGCGAGCGCGCCTACGTGGTCCGCGGGCTGCCGAAGGATTGAGGCCGCGCCGCGGGCGCGGTGCGGGGCCGTGCGTCGATCGCGCTAGCCTCCCGACGGTGCAGGTGATGCTGGCGGTCGAGCAGTGGCGAGCGGGGGAGCGGTACCTGGAACGGCTCGCTCCCGTCGCGAGCGCCCCGGCCGAGGACGTCGCGCGCGCGGTCGGTGCCGAGCTGCGCCGACGACTCGGCGGGGCGTTCACCGTGCAGGAGCTCGTCGACCTCTACGGGGCCGGGACCGGGTGGGTGCTCGACCTGGCGGCGCGGATCGCGCCGGAGCACCCCGACGCCTGGGATCCGCGCGTGGCGGACGGGGCGTTCTTCCGCTACCTGCGGCACGCGCAGGACTGGGGCGGTGGCCGGCTCGTCGCCTACGACGACGAGCAGGACTAGGTCGGCTGCGGCGCGACGGCGACCGTTCGGCCGCTACGCGCCGAACGGGAACCGGGGCGGAACGACCACCCCGTGCCGCAGGAGGGGCGATCAGTCGTCGGAGGAGTCGGACTCGCCGGCGCGGCGGATCACGATCTGGTCGCCCTCGATCGTGACCTCGACCGGACGGTGGCCGGCCCAGTGCTCGGCGTAGAGCGCGGAGTCGGCGACGGCCGGGTCGAGCCACAGGCCGTAGCCCTCGTCGCCGTGGTCGAAGGTGCCCTCGAAGGTCGTCGCCGACGAGCCACCGCGACGGCGACGGCGGCCACCGCGTCGGCGGCGCGGCTTGTCGTCGTCCTCGTCGTCGTCGCCGGCCTCGGCGCGCGCGGCGTCGGCCGCGGCCTTCTCGGCGGCGAGGCGCTCCTGCTCGGCCTTGCGGGCGGCCTCGGCGGCCTCGAGCTCGGCGGCGATCTGGGCGTCGTCCTCGGCCCGCAGGTCGACGTCCTCCGGGGCGACGGCCGACTGCGGGTCGTCAGACGATCCGGCGGCGAGCTCGTTCTTGGTCTTGAACTCGGCGATCTCCGGACCGGTCACCTCGAGCTGGTGCGCGATCCACGCGTCGGTGCGACCCTGGCGCACCCAGGTGCGGATCTGATTGAGATGGGGGCGAAGCGAACGGCGTGCCATGTATGCAGCGAAATCTAGCGCCCAACGGGTCCCGCGCGCGTGGCGCCCCCTGCGCGGACGACGTCCGCGCGCCGCGTATATCGCGTCTCGCGCCCGGCCGCTCGCCGTGTCGCTCAGGAGAAGACGAAGGTCAGGACGCGGAACATCACGACGGTGACGAGCACCGCGGTCAGCGTCAGGACCGTGAACAGCATCAGGTAGCGGAGCACGCGACGGCGCTTGACGGCGTCGAACTCGCGAGCGGCTTCGCGCCGTTGGATGTCGCGCAGCGTCCGCTCCCGCTGACGCTGCGCGATCTCGGTCTCGCGAGCCAAGCGCTGCTCGAGCTCGTCGAACGAGCCCCGAGGGTCGGAAGGCGAGGTGCTCACCGGGCGGAGCGTAGCTTTTCGGGTAGCATCCGCGACTTCTCAGGTCACCGGAGTTCGGGGACCACGCTCTATTGCGCCGAGAATCGCGGCTCGCATCCGCCGCGAATCCACCGGCGTCGTCCCCGACGGACGTCGCCGGATCCAGGTACCGACCGCAAGGAACGACATGGCCACGCAGACCCCTTCGACGATCGACCGCGTAACCGAGCTGCTGGGCGACGACGCCGACTCGCTGCTCGGGCACCGCTCGACCACGATCGACGCCTCCCAGCTGCACCTCCCGGGGCCGGACTTCGTCGACCGCATCTACTCCTCGACGGACCGCAACAACCGTACGCTGGGCAACCTCCAGCGGATCTTCGACCACGGCCGCCTCGGCGGCACGGGCTACGTCTCGATCCTGCCGGTCGACCAGGGCATCGAGCACTCGGGAGCGGCGAGCTTCGCGCCGAACCCCGCCTACTTCGACCCGAAGAACATCGTCGAGCTGGCGATCGAGGGCGGCTGCAACGCCGTCGCCTCGACGCTCGGCGTGCTCGGCGCGGTGTCGCGCAGCCACGCGCACAAGATCCCGTTCGTGGTCAAGCTGAACCACAACGAGTTCCTCTCGGTCCCCGAGACCTACGACCAGATCGAGTTCTCGTCGGTCCAGCGGGCCTACGACCTCGGCGCGGCCGCGGTCGGCGCGACGATCTACTACGGCTCGCCCGAGTCCAACCGCCAGATCGTCGAGGTCGCCCGCGCGTTCGAGGAGGCCCACCGCCTCGGCATGGCGACCATCCTCTGGTGCTACCTGCGCAACTCGGCGTTCAAGGTCGACGGCGTCGATTACCACACCGCCGCCGACCTGACCGGCCAGGCCAACCACCTCGGCGTCACGATCGAGGCCGACATCATCAAGCAGAAGCTGCCCGAGCTCAACGGCGGCTTCAAGGCGGTCAAGGTCGGCAAGACGCACGACCTGGTCTACAGCGCGCTGACCAGCGATCACCCGATCGACCTGACCCGCTACCAGCTGGCCAACTGCTACATGGGCCGCGCCGGCCTGATCAACTCCGGCGGCGCGTCGTCCGGCGAGAGCGACTTGGCCGAGGCCGTCAAGACGGCCGTGATCAACAAGCGGGCCGGCGGCACCGGCCTGATCTCGGGCCGCAAGGCCTTCCAGCGGCCGCTCGCCGACGGCGTCGCGCTGCTGCACGCGATCCAGGACGTGTACCTGGATCCGCAGGTCACGATCGCCTAGCAACGCCGCGCACGGGTCGGCGGCCGGGCGGGCCGACCGCCGATTCCGCACGGGTTCTCGGGGCGCCTTGCGCGCGGAACGACGGAAACTCCCGTTCCGTACCGCAACACGTCCCGACCGGCCTACAATCGAGGAACTGATGTCGGGCGCAGCAGAGCTGTTCACGGTGTGCGGCAGTTGCGGGCAGCAGGTCAGCACGTTCGTGACCGAGTGCCCGTACTGCGGCAACCGCCTGCGTAAGCGCGCGCCCAAGCTCGACCGCCGGGACGGGGACCTCGAGGCGCTGTTCGCGCAGCTCGACTCCGACGATGAGGCGCCGCTCCACTCGCCGACGCCGCCGCCGAAGGAGAAGAAGCCCTGGGCGGCCCGCTTCCGGCGGACGTCGAAGGAGCCCGCGTCGGCGACGGCCACGTCCCGACCGGTGGCGCTGCGCCGCCCGCGCCGGCCGGCGACGTCCCGCCCGGCCGAGACCCGCCCGTGGGTCACCATCGCGATCGTGCTGGTCTCGCTGATCGGCCTGCCGGTGACGGTGGCGATCGGGCAGGAGCAGGTCTGGCTCGCCGGGACGCTCGACGGCGGATCGGCGTGGCGGCTGCTGACCGGCAGCGTCACCTACGTCGGCGTCTGGCACGCGCTCGGCGTCCTGACCTGCCTCGGCGTCTTCGGCTGGCTGTGGGAGCGGCGGCTCGAGCGCTTCGGCGGGCTGCTCGTCCTCGGCACGTTCCTGGTGGCCGGGGTCGGCGGCCTGGCGCTGGCGTCGCAGGTCGACGCGAACGCGGTCCACACCGGTGCGGCCGGCGCCGCCAGCGCGCTCGCGTCCGCCTGGATCGTCGCCGAGCTGCGGGCCCGCCGACGCAACGAGTCGATCGACGGCGACCTGCTGGGCGGCGCGGTGCTGCTGGCGGTCGCCCTGCTGGTCAGCGCGGTGACGCCGGCCGGCGCGCCGATCGCCGCGGCCTGGGGCCTGGTCGTCGGCGTGGCGCTGGGACTCGGCCTGTCGGCCGCCCGGCGGTAGCTCTCCACCGCGGGCGCGCGCGGCGCGCCGCGCTGCGGGGACGCGGGATCCGGCCCCACGTATGCTCCGTGCTGTGACCCAGCGCCCCTACACCGCGGAAGACGTCGACCGGGCGGTGCGCGAGATCAGCGAGCCGCACCGCCTCAAGCGCGCCGAGGAGATCGTGACCCATGCGGTCCCCGGGCTCGAGCGGATCATCGAGCGCGCGCTGCACGACGGCGGCTGGTTCAGTCAGGGCCACCAGCAGCAGGTCGGGCAGGTGGCGGCCGAACCGGACGTCACCGCCCGCGCCCAGCGGATCGACCAGCTGCTCGGCGAGGAGTCGCGGCTGGCGATGCTGGTCGGCGTGACCGTCGGGGTCGCGCTGGCCCGCGAGCTGGCCGCTCCCGGCACCGCCGCCGCCGAGGCGGACGACCCCCAGAGCACCGAAGAAGAGGAGACCCAGGCATGACGACGTTGACGTACCTCGGCCACTCGGCCGTCCTGCTGGAGGCCGACGGGTTCCGGGTCCTGGTCGACCCGTTCCTCAGCGGCAACCCCGCCGCGACCGTCGCGCCCGACGACGTCGAGGCCGACCTGATCGTCGTCACCCACGGCCACGGCGACCACCTCGGCGACGCCGCGGCGATCTCCAAGCGGACCGGCGCCCCGGTCGTCACGATCGTCGAGGTCGCCAACGAGCTCGGCGCCGACGACGTCAGCGTCGTCGACCTCAACCTCGGCGGCACCCACGCGTTCGCCGGCGGCTGGGTCCGGCTCGTCCCCGCCTGGCACACCGGCACCACCCCGAGCGGCACGTCCGCGACGCCGGCCGGCGCGGTGATCGAGCTCGGCGGCAAGGTCGTCTACCACCTCGGCGACACCGCCCTGTTCAGCGATCTCGCGCTGCCGGGCAAGCGGACCCCGATCGACCTGGCGCTCGTCCCGATCGGCGGCTACTACACGATGGACCGCCACGACGCGGTCGAAGCGGCGCGCTTCGTCGGCGCCGGCCGGGTCGTGCCGATCCACTTCGACACGTTCCCGCCGATCAAGACCGACGCGCAGGCGTTCAAGCAGGACGTCGAGGCGGCCGGCGTCGGCACGGTCGACGTGCTCGCCGTCGGCGACCGGATCGAGATCTGACGATGGCGACCTCGACCGCGTTCGTGCTCGTCCAGGCCGAGAAGGGCGCGCTGTCCGACCTCGGCGAGCGGCTCGCCGACGTCGCGGGCGTNNGCCGAGGCCTACTCGGTGACCGGCGACTGGGACTTCGTCGTGATCGTGCGCCTGCAGCGGACCGACGAGCTGGCGCGGGTCGTCACGAGCGGCATCGCGAGCGTCGCGGGCGTCGCACGGACCCAGACGATGATGGCGTTCGAGGCGTTCAGCCGCCACGATCTCGACGCGCTCTTCGACATCGGCGGCTGACCCCGCCGGTGGCATGCCGGCGGGCCGGGAGCGGGGCGTCCGGCGCGGCACGCTCGGTACCCTCCGTGCGTGCCGATCGCCCGCCCCGAGTACGGACCGTCGCTGACGGAGGTCGCCGGCCCGCGGTTCCGTCGCCTGCCGCCCGTCGTCCGCTGGGGCGGCGCGGCGGTCCTCGCGCTGGCGATCGCGCTGATCGTCGGCGTCCTGGTCGCGCGCGGAGACGCGCTCGAGCAGACGGTGATCGAGGGGCCGCTGACCTTCAACACCCGCTACGACGACCGGATCCAGCGCGTCGAGGCCGAGCCCGGCGAGCTGCTGCGGCTCGAGACCAAGCCGGGACCGGGCCGCAGCCCCGAGCACCTGGTCTTCCGCGACGCGGGCCCCGCGCCGACCGACGACGAGCCCGCGGGTGGCCCGGTGGCCCAGCTGGCGCTGCGGATGGAACGGGCGATCGCTCCCGTGCGGGCGAGTCACGAGGACTTCCGGGTCCGGTCGGAGGGGCGCGTCAAGATCGGTCGCGACTACGCCGGCTGGCTGGTCAGGTACCAGTTCGTCCGCGACGAGAAGACGTGGTACGGCGTGCGGATGCTGCTGCTGCCGGACGAGCCCGGGACGACCGAGCGGGTGCTCGACGTCTCGCTCGAGAGCCAGCGTCACGTGCCGACCGAGAGCCAGCCGTCGGGGGCGATCATGCAGATCTCCGACGTCGGCTCCAACGGCCCGATGCGCACGCCGTTCTACGGCCTCGCGTTCGGCACCGAGAAGCCGGGCAGCTGAGCCGCGGGCGCTCGCCCGCACCGGACGGCGACGGGGTGATGCCCTGAGCGGCTCCCGCGCTACGGCTCGGGAACCAGCGGCGTCGCCGGCAGCTCGCCCGTCGACCCGGGGGTCGGCGTCGGTGCGGGCACGGACGGCGTCGTCGCCGGGGGCGGCGGAGCCGGCGTGGTCGGAGGCGTCGTCGTCGCCGGCGGCTTCGGCGCGGTCGTCTCCGGCGGCAGCGTGACGGTGTGGATGACGCCGCCGTGCGCCGTCGGGACCTCCGCAGCCTGGAGCGGGTCGCCGTCGATCGTGAGCGCGAGGGTCTCCTCGACCTGCAGGCCGGGCACGCGCGCGACCGCGAGCTGCATCACGAGGCGGGTCGCCCCGGCGAGCGTGGTGAGCTCCAGCTGGGCGCTGACGGTGCGTCGCATCGGGCGCCTCCTGGTCCTGGGAAGCCTCGATGCTAACCGGTCAGCGACCCAGCACCCGTTCCGTGTAGGCGTTGCCGAACACCCGGTCGGGGTCGACGGCGTCCCGCACCCGGCGGGCGTCGTCGAACCTCGGGTACAGCGCCGCCAGGTCCTCGGCCCGCCGCCGGTGCAGCTTGCCCCAGTGCGGGCGCCCGCCCACGGCGGTGAAGACCTGCTCGGCCGCGTCGAAGTAGCGACGGTGCGGCATCGGCGCGTACTGGTGCACCGCCACGTACGCCGTCTCCCGTCCGCGCGCGGTGGACAGCCAGACGTCGTCCGCCGCCGCGAAGCGGACCTCCACCGGGAACGGCACGGGCTCGCCGGAGCGGCGCAGCCAGCCGTCGAGCTCCGCGAGCACCCCCGCCAGCTCCGCGCGGGGCAGCGCGTACTCCATCTCGGCGAACCGCACGCGGCGCGGATGGATGAAGACGTCGTGCGACGGCGCGACGTAGTCCCGGGCGCCGAGCGCCCGGGCGCTCACGGCGTTGAGCCGCGGCACCGCCCCGGGGGCGGCCAGCGCCACGCGGTTGACCACCCCGAAGGCGCCGTTGGACAGCACCTCGTCGTCGAGGAGGGCGCGCGCCCGGTGGGCGGCGGTGCGCAGCCTGCCCGTGACCCCCGCGCGGCGTGCAGCCCAGGCCGCGACCTGCGCCGCGTCGGCGCGGTTGTTGCGCAGCGTCAGCGCACGACGGGTGCCCGGGAACCAGTAGAACTCGGCATGGTCGTTGCCGTCGACGTACTCGTCCAGGCCCTCCAGCACGCGGTCCAGCGGCCAGGGCTCCTCGCGGGCCCGTAGCCAGAACGCGGGCACCACCTCGAGCGTCACGGCCGACAGCACGCCCGCGGTGCCCAGCCCGAGGCGGGCGACCTCGAAGAGCTCCCGCTCGGGCGACCCGGGGGCGGCCGCGTCGGTCGCCGACCGGACGGTGCCGTCGGCGGTCACCACGCGCACCCCGCGCACCTGGGTGGCCAGCCCGCCCAGCCGCACGCCCGTGCCGTGCGTGCCGGTCGAGATCGCGCCCGCGACCGACTGGCGGTCGATGTCCCCGAGGTTGCGCATCGCGAGGCCCGCCGCGGCCAGCGCCGCGTTGAGCCGGTGCAGGCGGATGCCCGCGCCGACCGTCACGAGGATCGCGTCCGCGTCGGCGCCGCCGGGCGCGCCCGTGCCGCGCGTGATCCGCTCGACGAGGCCGATGCGGTCCAGGTCGAGCAGGAGCCCGTCCGTGACGGCCGCGGCGGTGAAGGAGTGGCCCGCGCCGACCGCGCGCACGGACAGGCCGTCGGCCGCCGCGCGGGCGACCAGGCTGCTCAGCTCCGCCTCGTCGCGCGGGGACTCGCGGCGCTGCGGGTTCGCGGTCGCGGTGCGGGCCCAGTTGGTCCAGGAGAGGGCGTCGTCGCTGCTCACAGGTCGTACTGTCTCACGCTCCGCGCGTGGCGTACGTTCTCCCCATGACGACCGACGCGGGAGCGGGGACGAACGTGGACGAGGCCGCTCGAGCGGCCCAGGAGCGGGGCACGACCCCGTCCCTGCTCGCCCGTCTGACCCGTGCGACGGCTGCCCTCGACGGGCCGCTCGCGGTCGTCGACCTCGACCGGTTCGACGCCAACGCGGACGAGCTGCTCGCCCGCGCCGGGGGAGTGCCCGTGCGCGTCGCGTCGAAGTCGGTGCGCGTGCGCCCGCTCGTCGCGCGCGCGGTCGAGCGCGGCTTCCAGGGGGTCATGGCCTACTCGGTGCGCGAGGCCCTGTGGCTCGTCGACGAGGGGTTCCGCGACGTCCTCGTGGGCTACCCGTCCGTCGACCGCGGCGCCCTCGCCGCGCTCGCCCGCCACGAGGCCGGCCGGCGCGAGGTCACCCTCATGGTCGACGACGCCGCCCACCTCGAGCTCGTGCGCCAGGCGCTCGCGGAGGCCGGTGCGGGCGACGCCCCGCCCGTGCGCGCGTGCCTCGACGTGGACGCGTCGCTGCGCGTCGGGCTCGGCCTCGTCACCGTCCACCTGGGCACGCGGCGGTCGCCGCTGCACGACGCGCGCGACGTCGCGTCCCTCGCCGCGCGCGTCGCCTCGACGCCGGGGCTCGCGCTGCGCGGCCTGATGTTCTACGAGGCGCAGGTCGCGGGCATGCCCGACTCGAGCGTCGCCGTGCGCGCGGTCAAGCGCCTGTCGGTGCGCGAGCTGGACGAGCGCCGGGGCGAGGTCGTCGCGGCGGTGCGGGACGTCGTCGGGCACGAC
>JACYYJ010055311.1_pt1 | contig 21814 bp, 24 predicted proteins | sample 8236861 | NCBI WGS metagenome assembly JACYYJ01 (sample SAMN14103086, study PRJNA606662) | landfill metagenome | isolation source: landfill solid waste | place: India:New Delhi, Okhla landfill site | collected 2017-11-05
GCCCCGCCGGCACCCCGCCCGACGTCCTCGATCGGTCGGCGTCCGCCCTCGCCGAGTTCGCCGACGGCAGTGCCGGCGCCGCGCAGCACCGGTTCCGCTGCCCTGAGCACGTGTTCGATGATCTGCGGGTTGCGGTCGATCGTCGTCAGGACGCGGTCGATGATCTCGGCGACCCGGTCGAGCCGCACCCGGAGCTGGGCCTGCGCCTGAACGCCACTGATCGTCAATGCCACCCTGCCCAGCGCCACGTCGGCCCCCACGTGCAGCTTCAGCAGATCAAGGACGTCGGCATGCAGGGACACGTGAGCCCGCAGGTCCTCGACGTCGAGGTCGATCTCGTCGACGGACAGCTCCGGGACGTCGAGGAACACGTCGGGCGAGGTCTCCTCGGCGAGCCTCCCGTCGGGATGCCGCGCGTTCCGGTCGCGTCCCGCGGTCTCCGCCTCGGAGGGAGCGGCGGGCTCGGTTCGGGAGTCGTCCGGGCTGTCGGTGTCGTTCCACTGGCTCACCATGGGCCACCTCTCGCGTGGGGGACACCGTTGTCGAATACCCGTTCCCAGCCGCGTACACGATGTTCCTTGACCTCGATTCGCTCACGTAATAGCTTAGGAGCTAAGCGAAAGGGTGAGTGATGTCGTCGTCTGAAGAGCCGGGAGACGTGACCGTCCAGACCTTGGGCGCGTCGCTTCGTCGGCACAGCACAGCGACCGTGCTGTTCCACCACGCCGTCGCCGAACGGCTCGGGCTGGGGCCCGCCGATCACAAGTGCCTCGATCTGGTCACGGAACGAGGCCCGATGACGGGCAGTGAACTGGCCAGGATCACCGGGCTCACCAGCGGCGCGATCACCGGTGTCGTGGCTCGGCTGGAAGGGGCGGGCTTCCTGCGTCGCGAACCCGACCCGCAGGACCGTCGCAAGCAGTTGCTCCACTGCACGTCGAAGGCGCGCCGGCAGATCGGTGAGGTGTTCGCCGAGCTCGTCGACTTCTCGGCGCTGTTGTCCGGTTTCGACGAAGACCAGCTCGCCACTGTCGCCGAATTCCTCGACCGAGCGACCGACGTCGCTCTCCGACAGGTCGCGCTGCTGCGCGCCCACACGATGACCAAACCTCAAGGAGGCGGCCATGAACCGCGATGAAGCCGAGTTACGAGACCTGTTCCACCGCATGTGTGCGGCGTGGACCGCGGGCGACGCCCACGCCTACGGCGACCTGTTCACCGAGGACAGCGACTACGTGTCCTTCGACGGCACCCGTGCGAGGGGGCGTGCGCCGATGGTGGAGTCGCACGACCAGCTGTTCCGCGGCGTTCTGGCCGGGACCGCCTTGGTCGGGGACGTGGAGTCCGTTCGATTCCTGTCCGACGACGTCGCACTCGTCCACGGCACGGGTTCCGTCCTCGTCGCATGGCGTTCCACGCCTCCGAAAGGACGGCTCACTCGTAACACCATCGTGTGTGTGCGCACGCCGGTCGGCTGGCGGATCGCCGCGGTCCACAACGGGCGGGTGCGGCCGGTGGCGGTGCCTCCGCCGGACTCGGTTCCGGCACGCCTGGCCAGGACGCTCGTGCGCCTCTCCGCGAGGTTCGGTCTGGGGCGAGCCGGCGTCACGGCCTGAGTCGAGGTGCGATCGCGGCCGCGTCGGGCGGGGTGTCGTGGCGCGACACGCTCTCGGCCAGCGCGGCCGCCCAGGTGCGCAGGGTGGTGACGTCGATGCCGTGGGGCCGTGCGCCGGCGAACGGCGCGATGTTGTCGGAGCCCCGCCGCAGCAGCGCCACGGCGCCCGTCCGGTTTCCCCGCGCGGCGTGCGTGATGCCGACGGCGAGCTGCGCGAGTCCTCTCCACAGCTCTCGTTCGGCGTCCGGGCCCGACTTCCACGCGTCCTCGAACACTTCGTGCGCGTGGAACGGCTTCCCCTCGTCCAGCAGCTGTTGTGCCTCGCGCAGCGTCTCCTGCGGCGTGCGCACCACGCCTTCGGGTTGGCGCGGAACTCCTTGCTCGCCGCGGGGCAGGGGACGTCCGAGCCCGTCCCTCGGCCGCGCGTTGCGGGCTCGGCCCTCGGTGTCTCGATCGCGGTCAGCCACGCGTCGAGTGTGGCACGGCCACCCGTCAGCCGGTCTCGCCCTTCGTCGCGTCGGAGGCCTTCACCTCGGGAGGCGTGACCCGCGAGTTCTCCACGGGTACGGCCTTGCCGGTGAACGAGATGTGTCCCTCGGCGTGCATGCGTTCGGTCATGTGCGGATAGTGCAGTTCGAACGCGGGCCGCTCCGACCGGATCCGCGGCAGTTCCGTGAAGTTGTGGCGCGGCGGCGGGCACGTCGTCGCCCATTCGAGCGAGCTGCCGTAGCCCCAGGGGTCGTCGACCGTCACCGGGTCGCCGAAGCGGTAACTGCGGACGACGTTCCACAGGAACGGCAGCATCGACAGCCCGAGGATGAACGCACCGATCGTGGACACCACGTGCAGAGTCGTGAATCCGTCGGTCGGCAGGTAGTCGGCGTAGCGGCGGGGCATGCCCTCGTTACCGAGCCAGTGCTGCACGAGGAACGTGGTGTGGAAGCCGACGAACGTGAGCCAGAAATGCAGTTTGCCCAGCGGTTCGTTCAACATTCGGCCGGTGAACTTCGGGAACCAGAAATAGATCCCGCCGAACGTCGCGAACACGATGGTGCCGAACAGGACGTAGTGGAAGTGCGCCACCACGAAGTACGAGTCGTGCACGTGGAAGTCCAGCGGTGGAGCGGCGAGGATCACCCCCGTGAGGCCGCCCAGCAGGAACGTGATGAGGAAGCCGATCGAGAACAGCATCGGTGTCTCGAACGTCAGTTGCCCCTTCCACATCGTGCCGATCCAGTTGAAGAACTTGATGCCCGTCGGTACCGCGATGAGGAACGTGGTCATCGAGAAGAACGGCAACAACACCGCGCCCGTGGCGAACATGTGGTGGGCCCAGACGACGATCGACAGGCCCATGATGCCCATGGTCGCGAACACCATCAGCCGGTAGCCGAAAACGGGTTTCCTGCTGAAGACCGGAATGATCTCGGTGACGATTCCGAAGAACGGCAACGCCACGATGTAGACCTCGGGATGGCCGAAGAACCAGAACAGGTGCTGGTACAGGATCGCGCCGCCGTTGGCGGGGTCGAAGATGTGTGCGCCGATCAGCCGGTCGACCGCCAAGCCCATCAGCGCGGCCGTGAGGATCGGGAACGCGATCAGCACGAGGATGCTCGTGAACAGGATGTTCCACGTGAAGATCGGCATCCGCCACATCGTCATCCCGGGCGCGCGCAGGCACACCACCGTGGTGACCATGTTGACCGCGCCGAGGATCGTGCCCAGACCCGAGACGACGAGGCCCATCACCCACAGGTTCCCGCCGATGCCGGGGGAGAAGGTGGGGCCGGACAGCGGGGTGTACGCCGTCCAGCCGAAGTCCGCGCCACCACCGGGCGTGAGCAGCGACGCCATGACGATCAGGCCGCCGAGCAGGAAGAGCCAGTACGACAACGCGTTGAGCCGGGGGAACGCGACGTCGGGCGAACCGATCTGCAGCGGGAGCACCAGGTTGGCGAACGCGAAGAGCACGGGTGTCGCGTAGAGCAGCAGCATCAACGTGCCGTGCAGCGTGAACATCTGGTTGTACTGCTCGGTGGAGAGGAATTGCAGCCCGGGCTGGCCGAGCTCGGCGCGGATGAGGAGCGCCATGACCCCGCCGATCATGAAGAAGATGATCGACGTGACCATGTACAGCTTGCCGATCACCTTGTGATCGGTGGTGCGCATCAGGCTCAGCATCGCCTGCCAGCGTTTGCCACCCGTGGGGGCGGGCTGCTGAATCCGCGTCGGGCGGACGCCGATCTGCGTGTCCACGAAGCACCTCCGCTCGCGACGGTGCGCCCTGGCGTCCCCGCATCTGCGCAGGTCCGGGGCGGTCATGAATCACGCTAGACGCGCCCCCGCGCCCCCGCACGTCGACGCGGTACGCCTGCGGTGCCGTTCGCGTATCACCTACTGCTGGTACGACTCGACCTCGCTGACCGGGCGGGTTCGCGCCTGGTCGGGGTCGACACCGAACTCGCTGTTCGCACGTCGCCTGCGCAACAGGTCCCAGCACTGGTCGAGACGCTGTTCGAGGTCCTTCAGCCTGCGCTTGTCGTCGTCGCCGAGACCGGAACCGGTCGCGCGCGAGCGCAGTTCCCTTTCCTCCGCGATGAGGCGGTCGATCCGGGCCAGTGGATCGGTGTCGCTGCTCGCCATCTGCCGCTCCCTTCCGCTTCCGGGGCGTGCCCGGTGCGGGAGGAGTCGAAACCCGCGTGGACGGAGGACGAGCCGACTACGCCTGGAGGTAGCGCAGCACGGCGAGAACGCGACGGCTGTAGCCGGTGACGTGCGCGAGGTCGAGCTTGTCGAAGATCGTCCCGACGTGCTTCTCGACCGCGCTGCGGGAGATGTACAGCGCGTCGGCGATGCCCGCGTTGGTGTGTCCCTCGGCCATCTTCTGCAGCACCTCCCGCTCGCGCTCGGTCAGGCGGGACAGCGGGTCGACGCGGTGGGTGCGCGCCAGCAGCCGCCGCACCACCTCGGGATCGAACGCCGCGCCGCCCGCCGCCACCCGATCGAGCGCGTCGAGGAACTCGCCGACCTGCGCGACCCGGTCCTTCAACAGGTAGCCGACCCGTCCCCGGTCGTCGCTGACGAGGTCGACGGCGTAGCGGCGCTCCACGTACTGCGACAGGACGAGCACACCGATCTCCGGGGCCGACCGCCGGATCTCCAACGCGGCCCGCATGCCCTCGTCGGTGTGGGTGGGAGGCATGCGGACGTCGGTCACGACGACGTCGGGGCGGTGTCGTCGGGCCGCGGCCACGAGGGAGTCCCCGTCGGGCACCGCCGCCACCACGTCGTGCCCTTCCTCGACGAGGAGCCGCACCAGGCCCTCCCGCAGCAGGGTCGAGTCTTCGGCCAGGATCACGCGCACGGCAGCTCCGCTCTCACCACGGTCGATCCTCCGGGAGGACTGGCGACGGTGAGGACGCCGTCGGCCGCCGCGACCCGGCGGGCCAGGCCCGACAGTCCCGCCCCGGCCGGGTCCGCCCCGCCCACGCCGTCGTCCACGATCCGCACGACGACGATCGTCTCGTTCCGGGTCACGTCGATCTCGATCCGGGTGCAGCCGGAGTGTTTCAGGGCGTTGGTGACGGCTTCGGAGACCACGAAGTAGGCCACGACCTCCGTCGCGGCGTCGGGACGCTCGGCGAGTTCGTAGGTCAGCGTGGTCGGCACGGTCGAGCGGTCGGCCAGCGCCTCCAACGCCGCACCGAGCCCGCCGGTCTCCAACGCCATCGGGTACACGCGCCAGGTCACCTCACGCAGTTCGTGCAGGGCCTGCTGCGAGTGTTCGTGAGCCTGCCGCACGAGTTCGGTGATCTGCTCCGGGGTCGACGCCCGGCGAGCCCGGCCCAGCAGCATCCCCAGCGCCACGAGCGACTGCTGCACACCGTCGTGGAGGTCGCGCTCGATGCGCCTGCGTTCGGTGTTCACCGCCTCCACAACCTCCGCCCGGGTGGTCGCGAGTTCGTGCACTCGCCTGCGCAGCCGGTCCTTGGCGCTCGGACCGAGCAGGCGGCGCGCGACCGCCCGGTCGAGCCCGGCGACTCCCCGCGACCCCTGGGCGACGAGGAACAGCAGCAGTGTGCCGCCCAGAACCACCGTGAACGGGTCGTACCAGAAGCGTTGGTCGCCACCACCGATCGGGGATCCGGACAGCAGCTGCCCCACCATGATCGCGCCGCCGACGCCACCGAGCACGGCCAGCGCGACGATGCCCGCGCCCAGCCCGCCCACTCCGCACCGCACGGCGAGGTACGACCAGGCGCGGCCGTCGGGATAGTCGTCGGAGGTCTCGCCGCCCAGGAACCGGGCGATCCGGGCACGTTCGAGCTCGGCGAGCCGCCGGGTGGCCGGGAGCACCCAGGCCCGGGTACGCCGTATGACCAGGGCAGGTGCGGTGAGAACGAGGAACGGCAGTTCGACGACGACGCCGAGCGCTCCGAGCAGGAGCCCGGCGGCCGAACGGTGCGCACGGCGCGCGATACGCTCGGTGGTGGAGGACACCTCGCAGACGCTAACCAGGCTGGGGCATCGTGTGACTGAGGTTTTCCACAGTTCCGGCCTGCGGAGGGGCACCCCGCACTCGACGGTGTGCACCATCCCGTCCACGCCGTAGCGCTTTGTAGTGTTCTGGCCACAAAACGGACTTGGTGATTCGCGAAAGGCCCCTCATGAACAGTCTCGCTGCTGAAGCCGACACCGCCGAGCTCGGCGGCCTCGCCGGCTGGACGGTCGACCTGATGGACGCGCTCGGTGGGCCGGGCGCTGCCGTGGCCGTGGGGCTCGACAACCTCTTCCCGCCGATCCCGAGCGAGCTGATCCTGCCGCTCGCGGGCTTCACCGCCGCGCAGGGCCGGTTCAGCCTGGTGGAGGCCCTGGCCTGGACCACGGCGGGCTCGGTGATCGGTGCGGTGATCGTCTACCTGGTCGGCTACTTCTTCGGACGGGAGCGCACTCGCAAGCTCATCACGATGCTGCCTCTGGTCAAGGGGTCCGACTTCGACCACGCCGAGAAGTGGTTCGCCAAGCACGGCACGAAGGCGGTCTTCTTCGGACGCATGGTGCCGCTCGTGCGGAGCTTCATCTCCGTGCCCGCCGGTATCGAACGCATGCCGTTCTGGATCTTCCTGGGGCTCACGACCATCGGCAGCCTGCTGTGGAACTCGATCTTCGTGATCGCGGGCTACTTCCTGGGAGCCAACTGGCACGTCGTCGACGAGTACGCGGGCATCTTCCAGTACGTCGTCATCGCCGCCATCGTGATCGCACTCGCGGTGTTCGTCGTCAAGCGCGTGCGGGAGCGACGCAACGCGCGAGTCTGATCCCGCGCACGTCGAGAACGGGCATCCACACGGCCGGTGTGGGTGCCCGTTCTCGTGTGTGTGCACCGGGTGGTCAGGGGGCCAGGACGGGTTCGCCCTCGCCTCGACGGCAAAAATGTGGCATAAATCACTATGCCCGGGCGGCTACCATTTGCGACCGATTCGAGACGGAGGTGTTCACTCGCCCTGCGGTCGAACGACCGCCGAAGTTGGTGTCTGTTAACACAGCGCTGATGAGATGGCCGCGATCGGCGGCCTGGATACGCCCACCGGGGGTAAAGTATCGCCTCGTTCGCGGGTCGGCCCCGACAGGCGCATGCGCGTCACACAAGGAGGTTGCATGCCGGAGGCATACGGCGACGCCGCCGACGCTGCCGAGGCCGGTACGGCGACGGACGACGTACCGAGATCGGGCGGACGGTCGACCGACGACGTCCAGCCGTCGGCGGAGGCGCGCGCGGACGAACGCCGCTTCCGGTTCTACACCGCAGCGGTCCTGACCCTCGGCATCGCCGCGGCCGTGGCCCTCTCGGCCTGGCTGCCCTTCCACGGCTCGGTGCACCTGTGGTGGATCGGCCCCCTGCTGGCCGTCGCGTTCCTCGGAGCCGAGCAGCTCGGGGTCAACGTCGACGTCCGCAGCGGCATCTCCTGGACCATCTCCTTCACCGAGATCCCCCTCGTCATCGGCCTGCTGGTCGCGCCCTTCGAGGTCGTGCTCGCGGCCCACGTCCTCGCCGGTGTCACCACGTTGCTGGCGCGCCGCGTCACCGGCCGGGTCCTCTACAACGCCGGGGCGTTCCTGATGGAGGTCACGAGCGCGTTCGCCGTCGCGGGCCTCGTCAGTCAGGCTCTCGGCAGCCCGGCCGAGATGCCGTGGCTCGCCGCGCTCGCGGGCACGTTGACCGCGCCGCTCGCGAGCACGTTGCTGGCGATGGCCGCCGTGCGGGTCCTGCGCCGCCGCATGCGGATCGGCACCGTGGTCCGCCTCGCCGGCCGCATCCTCGTGGTCGGCTTCGTCAACGCCTCGGTGGGGCTCACGGGCTACCTCGTGATCTCGAAGACCCCGGAGGCGTGGCCGATCGTGCTGGCGGTGAGCCTCGGCCTCGCCGCGCTGTACTGGGCGTACTCCGACCTGCTGCGCGAGCAGCGCGACATGGAAGCCCTCACCGACGTGAGTCTCATGGTCGCGAGGTCGGGACAGCAGGTCGCCGCTCGTCCGGCGAGCCGGACCGGCGATTTCGGCGTCGACGTCGATCTCGACGAGTGGACGACGATCGCCGAGCGCATCCGCGACCAGCTGGCCGCGGCGCGGATCGTGCTGCGGCTGCGCCTCGACCCGGACGAACCGTTGCGCACCGTGGTGGTCGGCGACGACCTGCCCCGGGAGTCGCAGGGCGACCTGGACGACGACCCGCTGTTGCGGCTGCCGGGTTCGCACGTGCGGCACCTGCGCATCACCGAGACCAACACCCGGATCCGTACCGCGCTGCTCGACCGGGGTGCCCACGAGGTGCTCGCCGTCCCGCTGCGCAGCGCCAACCAGCTGCTCGGGATCGTCGAGGCCCACGACCGGCTGTCGCGGTGGCGGGGTTTCGGCAAGTACGACGTCCAGCTGCTCGGCACGATGGCGAGTCACCTGGCGACCGCGCTCGACAACCGCAGGCTCCTCGCGACCCTGCGCCACGACGCCTACCACGACCCGCTGACGGGCCTGCTGAACCGGCCGGGCTTCCGCCAGGTCACCGCCGAACCGCTGCGCGAGAGCGAGAACTCGGTCGTCCTCCGCGTCGACCTCGACGTGTTCTCCACCGTCAGCGACGCACTCGGCTACACGTGGGCCGACCGGATGCTCATGGCGGCGGGCAGGCGCATGCGCGACACCCTCGGCGCCCACGTGCCGCTGGCGAGGCTGGAAGGGGCGTCGTTCGCGGTCCTGCTCGCCGACTGCGAGGTCGAGGACGCGCAGCGGATCGCCCAGCTGCTGCGCGGCCAGCTGTCGGCGCCGTACACGGTCGACCGGCTCATGGTGGAGGCCAACGCGGTCGTCGGATACGTCGCCACGACCGCGCCGGAGAACGCCGAACGCGCCGATGTGGACAGCCTCCTGCAGCGGGCCGACATGGCCGTGCGCGCCACCCGCAGCGGTGAGGAGGTCAAGTCCTACGTCCCGAGCATGGGACAGATCTTCCTGCGGCGATTCCAGATGGTCACGCAGTTCCGGCAGGCCATCGACGAGGGCCAGGTCACGGTCCACTACCAGCCCAAGGTCGCCCTGCCGGGCAAGCAGGTGCTCGGCGTCGAGGCGCTGGTGCGCTGGCAGCATCCCGAGTTCGGCCGGGTCGACCCCGACGAGTTCGTGCCCGCCGTCGAGGCCGCCGGCCTGGTCGGGCTGCTCACCTCGTTCGTCCTCGACACGGCGCTCGACCGCGTACGGCGGTGGCTGGACGACGGGCTGCGCATCTCCGTCGCCGTGAACCTGTCGGTGCGCAACCTCGCGGACGCGGAGTTCCCCACGCGCGTCGCCGAGTCGCTGGAGCGGTTCGGCGTCCCCGGCGAGCTGCTCACCCTGGAGCTCACCGAGTCCGACGTGATGCAGGACCCGGGGCGCGCTCTGCCGATCCTGCGCGAGCTCAGCGACCTGGGCATCGAGCTGGCCGTCGACGACTTCGGCACCGGGTACTCGTCGCTGGCCTACCTGCGGCAGCTCCCGGTGGACCAGGTCAAGATCGACAAGAGCTTCGTGTTCGGAATGGGCACGGATCTCGGGGATCTGGCGGTGGTCCGCTCGATCGTGGAGCTGGGCCATTCCCTCGGGCTCACCGTGGTCGCGGAGGGCGTGGAGGAGGATCTGGCGCGCGATCAGCTGGAGGCCATGGGCTGCGACGTGGCCCAGGGATACCTCATTTCCCGGCCGCTGGCGGAAGACCGCCTGGAAGCCTGGTTGCAGGCCAGGACGGTGCGTTCTCTCGGGCGTACGTCCGAGAGCTCCGGGGCGGTCCTGACCCTGCTGACCTGAGGTTTCGCCAAAAACCGACCCCCGCCTCAGAGGGGTGACGAAGTGCTGTATTGTTGTCCTCAGCCCGGTGAGGGCAGGCCCCTTTAGCTCAGTCGGCAGAGCGTCTCCATGGTAAGGAGAAGGTCTACGGTTCGATTCCGTAAAGGGGCTCGGTGTGTGTTACGAGGCGGTGTAGCTCAGTCGGTAGAGCAAGCGGCTCATAATCGCTGTGTCGCCGGTTCGAGTCCGGCCACCGCTACGCTGTTTCGATGAGAGAGTAAGGAGCCGTTGTGGCTGCCACCGACGTACGACCGAAGATCACGCTGGCGTGCGAGGAGTGCAAGCACCGCAACTACATCACCAGGAAGAACCGTCGTAACGACCCGGATCGCCTGGAGATGAAGAAGTTCTGCCCGAACTGCGGTACGCACCGGTCGCACAAGGAAACGCGCTGACGCAGATCTCTCAGAGCTAGCTCTTCGAAGCCGCCCCCGCCAGTCGGGGGCGGCTTCGTTGCGTTGGCCGGAAGAGTCTAGTGGTCCCAAGGTTGGAAAAAACCCAACGATTGGGGCTACTTTCGAGTAGTGGCGTCCGTCACTCTGTCGCAGACCCATTTCCAACCCTGCGGAAGTGAGGGACCGAGATGAAGAGGTTGACGAAGACGACGGTCGCGGCCGGAGCGTGTGCGCTGGCGTTCGGCGCGCTGGCGCCTGCCATGGCGTCCGCGGCCTCGACGCCGGCGGAGGTCGAGGGTTACTCCGCCGACGTCCAGGCCGCGGCGGTGTCCGCGCTGGTGGAGGAGCGAGGCATCGACGAAGCCGAGGCGACCGCGCTGCTGGGCAGTCAGGACGCCGCGGTGGCGGCGCTCGACGCGGCGTTGCAGCAGCTCGGAGACCGTGCGGCCGGCGGTTACCTGGACGCCTCGGGCAAGCCGGTGGTCAACGTCGTGAGTGATGCGGCCGCGGAGGTGTCCTCGCTGGTCGACGGCACCGGCGTCGCCACGAAGCTCGTCGAGCACTCGACCGCCGAACTCGAGGCGGCGCGGGCCGCGCTGCCGACGGTGGTCGGCACGGCCGTCGCCACCGACCCCACCACCAACCAGGTGGTGGTCACGGTCGCGGACGAAGCGAACGACGCGGAGGTGGCCGAGCTGACGGCCGCGGCGCAGCGACTCGGCGACACCGTGCGGGTCGACCACGTCGCGGGCGGGTTCGACACCGCCATCTACGGCGGCGAGGCCATCACCGGTGGCGGCAGCCGCTGCTCGGCGGGCTTCAACGTCAACTCCGGTGGCCAGAACTACATCGTCGACGCGGGTCACTGCACGGGTGCGGTGTCGCAGTGGAACGTCGGCCCGTCGGTCGGCGCGAGCTTCCCCGGCGACGACTACGGCCTGATCCGCAACGACACGGGCAGCGCTCCGGGCGCGGTGAGCCTGTACAACGGCTCGACGCAGGCGATCAGCTCGGCCGGGAACGCCTCGGTCGGTCAGTCGATCTGCAAGAGCGGCAGCACCACGGGCCTGACCTGCGGGACCGTCCAGGCCACGAACGTCACCGTGAACTACGCGGAAGGCGCCGTGCACCAGCTGGTGCAGACCTCGGCCTCCGTCAACTCCGGTGACTCCGGTGGCGCCCTGTTCGCCGGCAGCACCGCTCTCGGTATCACCTCCGGCATGGGTGGCGGCAGCTCCTTCTTCCAGCCCGTCACGGAGGCGCTGAGCGCCTACGGCGTGCAGCTCAACTGAGTCGGCTGAGCCGAGGTTGCGTGTGGCAGCCGTGCTCGGTCCCGCGATCGGCGGGCGAGCACGGCTGCCGCCGTCGTGTTCGGCCGGTGCGGGTGAGGCGGTAACCTGCCGTTCGTGCCACTGGATCCGAGTTACGCAGGGCGCACCTATCCGCCCACCACCACGTACGAGGTCAGCCGCGCCAAGATCGCGGAGTTCGCCGACGCACTCGGCGACGACAACCCGCTGTATCGCGACGCCGAAGCGGCCAAGGCCGCCGGTCACCCGGACGTGCTCGCCCCGCCCACGTTTCTCACGATCATCAACCTGGCGTCGATCAACGCGATCGCGGCCGACCCCGACCTCGGGCTCGACTACTCCCGCATGGTCCACGGCGACCAGCGGTTCACCCACCACCGTCCGGTGTACGCGGGTGACGTGCTGCAGCTGACCACGCACATCGACGAGGTCTTCGCCCGCGCGGGCAACGACTTCCTCAACGTGCGCGCCGATATCGAGACCACGGCGGGGGAACCGGTGTGCACGACGCACGCCCAGCTCGTCGTGAGGGGGGAGTGACAGTGGCAGAGACGATCGGTGCCGAGGTGACCGTCGGCGACGAGTTGCCCCCGCTGTCCGTGCGCGTCACTCGCGACCAGCTCGTGCGCTACGCGGGCGCCTCGCTGGACTTCAACCCGATCCACTGGAACGAGCGCTTCGCCACGGAGGTCGGACTTCCCGGCGTGATCGCTCACGGGATGCTGACCATGGCTCTCGGCGGCAGGTTGGTGACCGACTGGTTGGGCGATCCCGCCCGGCTCGTCGAGTACGGCGCGCGGTTCACCCGGCCGGTCGTGGTGCCGGACGACGGTGTCGGCGCGCTCGTCGAGTTCACCGGCAAGGTGGCGCAGGTCCGGGACGACGGCACGGCCCGCATCGACATCACGGCGAAGTTCGAGGGCAGGACGGTGCTGGGCAAGGCGCAGGCGGTCGTCCGCCTCTAAGGCGCCCGCTCGCCCGAGGTGTCAGCGCTGCCCGAGTGCGGCGAGGACGGCGTCGGCCATGGCCCGCTCGCCCGCCGCGGTGGGGTGCAGGGGCGCCGCGCCCGTGGTGGACTCCAGCCCTTCGATCCAGGGTTCGGCCGCGCACAGGTGGTGCTTCGCCGTGGCCGACGTCGTGTCGACGAACTCGGCGCCGTGTGTGTTGGCCTGCTGCTCCAGGACGTGATTCAGCAGGTCCAGGCCCTCCCGCAGCGCGGCGAGGTCGCCGGGAGCGTGCGGGAGCACGTCGGCGCACGCCGCCGGATCGCCGGGCAGGATGGCCGGGTAGCCGACCACGAGCACCCGCGCCTCGGGTGCCTTGTCGCGGACGGCACGCACCGCTGACGCCACGGCCGCCACGGTGTTGCCGACGCGGTCCTCGACGGCCGCGCTCTCGCCGCACTCACCACCGTCGGCCGCCACCTCGGCGCACTGACCGGCCAGCTCCACGAGGCCGACGTCGTTGCCGCCGATGCCCACGGTCACCAGCGTCGTGTCGGGCGTGACCGCGTTCAGTTGGGGCGGGTTCGTGCCGTCGGCCGTCTGCTGGGGCCGCGTGAGGTGCTCCGTCGTCGCCCCGCCGCAGCTGGTGTCGACGAACGTGTCGGGTTTCAGGGCCGCGGCGACCAGGTGCGGGTAGTTGTTGTCCGACCGGTCGCACCCGCCGGGCGAGCCCACGGGACGACCGGTTCCGGGAGCCGAGGTGTAGGAATCGCCGAGGGCCACGTAGTGCACCGGTGACTCGCCGTCCAGCTCCGGCCCGCCTGCCTGGGGGCCACTGGCGCACGCCGTCGCCAGCGTTGCCGCAGCCACCGCCACCGATGCGAGTCCCGCTCGTCCGCGCAGCACCCTTCGAGTTGTATCAGCCGGCTCGGTTCCGGGCCTGTCGAACGAGGTCGTTCACCAGGCCGGCCGCCTGATCGGGTCGGTCGACGGTCGCGAGCACCCGGCGGTTGCTGCGCAGGGTGAGCACCAGCGCGTCGCCGCCCCGGCACTTGAACGCCACGTCCCCGGAGGCGTTCGTCCGCACGCCGAGGCCGCCGTTGCCGAGCACCCCGAGCGTGGTCGTGCCGGCCGAGGTGATGTCGTCGAGCGGCACGGTCCTGCGGGGGTAGCCCAGAACGCCCATGCGGATCGAGACGGCGTCGGCGTCGATCGTCACCCGCACACTGCCGACACCGAGGGCCGCGAGGAGACCGATTCCCAGCGGCACGAGAAGTGAACTCCACGGGGCCGGTGATCCCGACAGAGCACCGACGACCGCGACGACGACCGGGAGCGCGACGACACAGAGCACCGCCAACCCGGCGTTCGTCGAACCGCCGACCCACGTGGCCCGCTCGTGCTCGGACAGGCCGACACTCTGGGCACCCGCGACGGCGGTGGCGTCGACGGGACGCTGCTCCGGAGGGACGTCGGGTGCGATGAACCACGCCACCGCGCCTGCGGCCCCCGCGGTCGCCAGGATGACGGGGATCGCCAACGCCGCCCCGGACGCCTCCCTCCACGAGGCCGCGTCGAGCGTGGCGAGCATGGACGTCGCGAGTGCGGCGACGGGCAGCGCCGCGAGGCCGGAGGCGAGGCCGAGCAGCGGGCGATGCACTCCGCGCCCGCGCCGCAGCAGCACGAGCGCCGCGATCGTGAAGGCGACGGCCAGCACGAGCGCCGCGAGGAGCGTCCACGTCGTCAGGACGTCGAGATCCGTCGCCCTGTCAGGGGCGCCCGACGGGCCCCAGTGCGTGGCCACTTCGGCGGGAAGCCGGTCCGACCAGGCGTTGCGGAGCGCTAGTGCCGCGCCGCTCAGCAGCACGGGACCACCGAGGACGGCCAGCGCCACCCGGAAGGGAACACTTCTCACGAGAACTTCCTCCTGACGATCGTGACCAACTCCTCGGCGTCCATGCCGACGCGCCGGCTTTCGGCCACGAGCTCGCCGACGAGTGTGGCGAGCCGGGCATGGCCGTCGGCGTGACCCGTCACCACCGCGCCACGCCTGCGCCGGAGGTCGATGACGCCTTCGTCGCGCAGCGTGGCGTACGCGCGGAGCACCGTGTGCACGTTGACGTCCAGCGACGTCGCGAGCTCGCGCGCGGGCGGCAGGCGGTCGCCCGGTGCGATGCGCCGTTCGGACAGGGCGCGCCGGACCGACGCGGCGACCTGCTCGTACAGCGGCACCGTGGACGAGGGGTCGATGCGGAACAGCATAGTTCTAACTGTACTAGAACAAACTGGTTTAGAGGAAGTGTGTCCGTCCGCGAAGACGACGAAGCCCCCGAGGTGCACACCCCGGGGGCTTCGGACGTTCGTGGGCGCCGGTGCCGCTACTTCGCCTCGGACAGCAGCTCCGCCACGCGGGTGACGCCCTCGACGAGCTCGTCCTCCGCGAGCGCGTACGAGAACCGGAAGTACCCGGGCGTGCCGAAGGCCTCGCCGGGCACCACGGCCACCTCGGCCTCACGCAGGATCAGGTCGGCGAGCTCGACCGTGTCGGCCGGCTTCTGCCCGCGGATCTCCTTGCCGAGCACCGCCTTCACCGACGGGTAGGCGTAGAACGCCCCCTCCGGGGTGGGGCACTCGACGTTCGGGATCTCCGACAGCATCGATACGATCCTGCGGCGGCGGCCGTCGAAGGCGGCGCGCATCTCGTCCACCACGTCCAGCGGGCCGGCGACGGCCGCGAGGGCGGCGCGCTGCGAGATGTTGGCGACGTTGCCGCACAGGTGCGACTGGAAGCTCGCCGCCGCCTTGATCACGTCCTGGGGGCCGACCATCCAGCCGACGCGCCAGCCGGTCATCGAGTAGGTCTTCGCGACGCCGTTGAGGATCAGCGTGCGGTCGGCCATCTCCGGCACCACCACGGGCAGCGACTCGGCCTTGGCGCCGTCGTAGACGAGGTGCTCGTAAATCTCGTCGGTGATCACCCAGATGTCGCGCTCGGCGGCCCAGCGGCCGATCTCCGCCACCTGCTCACGGGTGTACACCGCGCCGGTCGGGTTCGACGGCGAGTTGAACAGCAGCACCTTGGTGCGCTCCGTGCGCGCCGCCTCCAGCTGTTCGGGCGTGACCCGGTAGCCCGTCGACTCGTCGGCGGTCACCTGCACCGGCACACCGCCGGCGAGGGTGATCGACTCGGGGTAGGTCGTCCAGTAGGGGGCGAGCAGCAGGACCTCGTCGCCCGGGTCGAGCAGGGTCGCGAACGCGGAGTAGACGGCCTGCTTGCCGCCGTTGGTCACCAGCACCTGCGACGCCTCGCACGAGAAGCCGGAGTCGCGCAGCGTCTTGGCGGCGATGGCCTCCCGCAGTTCCGGAAGTCCGGCGGCGGCCGTGTAGCCGTGGTTACTCCGGTCGTACACCGCCGCCGCGGCCGCCTCCACGACGTGCTCGGGGGTCGGGAAGTCGGGCTGCCCGGCGCCGAAGCCGATCACCGGTCGCCCCTCGGCCTTGAGCGCCTTCGCCTTCGCGTCGACGGCGAGCGTCGCGGACGGCGTGATGCCGGCGATGCGGGCGGACACGCGGGGACGGGAGCCGGAAGCGATGCTGTCGGATGTGGCCATGCCGACAGTTTTCCACGCGGGTCATAGTGCCAGGCAGCAGCCCTCCTCCGAGTGTTGTGGCCCCCTGCCGGAACGGGCGGCTGAAGCCCGGGACGAGCCCGTCGGCGCGCCGTAACGAGGGCGTGGTTGCGAGTCACCGTCGGGCTTGCCGTAGACTGCTGAACTTGGAACGTGCGGAACCGGCCCCACGACCCTCGCGGGGTCGGTGAAGAACGTCCTTGTGAGTGGGTCACCGCTCGAAGGGGTGTAGCTCAACTGGCAGAGCAGCGGCCTCCAAAGCCGCAGGTTGCAGGTTCGAGTCCTGTCACCCCTGCGTTGACGTGTCAGGTGGAGCGGAGGAGTAGCTCGTGAGCGAGGACGGGGAGAAGGACAAGGAGAGGGCGGCCGAGCGCCCTTCCCGTCCGGACACCGCCGCGGCTCGGCGCGCACGGCGTGCCTCCGCTGACCGAACGGGCACACCAGCCAAGGCCGGCTCCGGGAAGGGTGCGGAGTCAAGCAAGCGGCCCGCGCCCAAGGGGCGAGCGTCGGACAAGGGCGCCAAGACCGAAGGCAAGGGCGCGCCGACACCGAAGCGGAACCGGCAGGAGACCAAGAAGGGCTCGCTCTTCTCCCGCATCGGGCGTTTCATCCGCGAGGTGTGGGGCGAGCTGCGCAAGGTCATCTGGCCGACGCGCAAGCAGATGGTCACCTACACCACGGTGGTCCTGGCCTTCCTGGTGTTCATGGTGGCTCTCGTGGCCGGACTCGACTTCGTCTTCCTTGAGGGTGTCGACGTCGTCTTCGGTGACTAGGTTGCCTACTTCCTCGCGGGTCGCGGCGTCCACGCGGCGCCCGCGACCACCACACGCGATCAACTGAGAGGACGGACAGTGACCTCCGAGAACGGCTCAGGAGCCGGTCAGGACATGACCGGCCTCTCCGAGGAGCAGGCGCTCGCCGATTCCGGCGCCCCGGACTCGGACGCCACCGAGACCGCCGAGGTGCCGGAGGCCGAGCAGCCCTCGGAGACGACCGAGACTTCCGGGGATTCGGAGGCCGCCGGCGAGGACACCGACAGCGCGGCCGCCGACGAGCAGGACGAGGACCCCGTGGCGAAGCTGCGCGAGGAGCTGCGCTCGCTGCCTGGTGAGTGGTACGTCGTGCACTCCTACGCCGGTTACGAGAACCGGGTGAAGAGCAACCTCGAAACCCGCCGGCAGACGCTCGACGTCGAGGACTACATCTTCCAGATCGAGGTGCCCACCGAAGAGGTCACCGAGATCAAGAACGGCCAGCGCAAGATCGTGCAGCGGAAGGTGTTGCCGGGTTACATCCTCGTGCGGATGGAACTCAACGACGCCTCGTGGAGCGCGGTGCGCAACACCCCGGGTGTGACCGGCTTCGTCGGTGCCACCTCGCGTCCGTCTCCGCTCAGCCTCGACGACGTGGTGAAGTTCCTCGCCCCGAAGGTCGAGAAGCCGGAGCCCGCGAAGGCCGGCAAGGGCGAGGCCGCTGCGTCCGAGCAGCCCGCCGCGTCGGGTGCCGTGGAGGTCGACTTCGAGGTGGGCGAGTCCGTCACGGTCATGGACGGCCCGTTCGCCACGCTCCCCGCCACGATCAGCGAGGTCAACGCGGACGCCCAGAAGCTGAAGGTCCTGGTGTCGATCTTCGGCCGGGAGACGCCGGTCGAGCTGTCGTTCACCCAGGTCTCCAAGATCTGACGGCCGGGTACGCTCGGCCGCAGGCACAGTCCCACGCCATGGCAGGGGCGTGGGGACGAGCGACATTGAACAGGAACGAAGAATGCCACCCAAGAAGAAGAAGCTTGCAGCGATCATCAAGCTGCAGATCCAGGCGGGCGCCGCGAACCCGGCCCCGCCCGTCGGTCCGGCGCTGGGTCAGCACGGCGTCAACATCATGGAGTTCTGCAAGGCCTACAACGCCGCGACCGAGTCGCAGCGCGGCAACGTGGTGCCCGTCGAGATCTCCGTCTACGAGGACCGCTCGTTCGACTTCAAGCTCAAGACCCCGCCCGCCGCGAAGCTGCTGCTGAAGGCCGCCGGCGTCGACAAGGGCAGCGGTGAGCCGCACAAGTCGAAGGTCGGCAAGGTCACCTGGGACCAGATCCGTGAGATCGCGGAGACCAAGAAGTCCGACCTCAACGCCAACGACGTCGATCAGGCCGCCAAGATCATCGCCGGTACCGCCCGCTCGATGGGTATCTCGGTCGAGTGATCGTCGGTGGTCGGACGACCCGCCCGGGTCGCCGGACCACCTGTGGAAGGGCCACGCGCTGACCCGCACCACGACTGATCCGCCACGAACTTCCGAAGGACAGAGAATGACCAAGCGCAGCAAGGCCTACCGTCAGGCCGCCGAGCTGATCGACCGCGAGCGGCTGTACACGCCGCTGGAGGCCGCGAAGCTCGCCAAGGAAACCTCCAAGATCAAGATGGACGCCACCGTCGAGGTCGCGATGCGGCTCGGCGTGGACCCCCGCAAGGCCGACCAGATGGTCCGCGGCACCGTGAACCTGCCGCACGGTACGGGTAAGACCGTCCGCGTCATCGTTTTCGCGACCGGTGACAAGGCCGCCGAGGCCGAGGCCGCCGGCGCCGACGCGGTCGGCTCCGAGGATCTGATCGAGCGCATCCAGGGTGGCTGGCTCGATTTCGACGCCGCGATCGCGACGCCGGACCAGATGGCGAAGGTGGGCCGGGTGGCCCGCATCCTCGGCCCGCGTGGCCTGATGCCGAACCCCAAGACGGGCACCGTGACCCCGGACGTGGGCAAGGCCGTGTCCGACATCAAGGGCGGTAAGGTCAGCTTCCGCGTCGACAAGCAGGCCAACCTGCACATGGTGATCGGCAAGGCCTCCTTCGACGTCGAGAAGCTCGTGGAGAACTACGCCGCCGCGCTCGACGAGGTGCTGCGGGTGAAGCCGTCCTCCTCGAAGGGCCGCTACCTCAAGAAGATCACCTTCTCCACCACGATGGGCCCGGGTATCCCCGTGGACCCCTCGCGCACGCGGAACCTCCTGAGCGAAGAGGTCAACGCCTGACGGGCACCTGATGTCCTCCGGGGCGGTCATCCGACGGGATGGCCGCCCCGACGTCGTTTCGGGGGAGTGCTGCTCAGTTGCCGCCGGTCGACGAGGAGCTGGGACTCGCCGGGCAGGCGGTGGGCCCGGGCTCGTGTGCGGTGATCAGCCACTGGCCCATCTCGACCTGGCTGACCTCGAACACGCCCAGCGCCGGGCCGCCCTCGACGGCGAAGTCGCACGAGTCGATGCGCACCGTGGTGGCGTCCGGGTCGTACCATTGGGGATAGATCGACTCGGCGTAGTCGTTGACGTGGGTGACCTGCTCGTGCAGCGCGAGTACGGCGGCTCGGCAGTCCTCGTGGCCGGTGTTCTCCGCGAACCGCTGCTGGATCCCGCGGTCGTTGTCGAAGTGTCCGCAGGCCTCGGCGATCAACGGCCGGTTGGTGCGGGGGTCTTCCTGGGCGATGGAGTCGTACACCCGCCGCACCGCTTCGTACGGTTCCTTCGCCAGGAGCTCCTGGGTGTGGTAGGTGCCTCCGCCCATGCGGGCCGCGGCCTCGGTGTCGGTGCCACCGTTGTCGGTGCCGAAGAGCTGGTTGAAGGCCCAGGTCGCGAAGAGGGCGAGCAGCAGGAAGAAGACGAGCCAGCCGAGGATCTTCTTACCGAGCCACTGCACCCACCGGGGTAGGCGCGAGGGGGGCGCCGGGGGTTGCGACGGCGGTGGTGGGACTGGTGGCGGGACGAGGTCCGTGGTGCCGGTGGTGCCGAGCTGCGCGGAGGGATCGGCCTGGGAGCCGGCTTCCTGCCGGCGCATCAGTTCCTGGAACTGCTGGAACTGTTGGAACTGCTGGAACTCGCGGAAGGTCTGGAGCTGGCGTAGCTGTTCGGCGTCGAGTTGCCGGCTCTCCGCGGGGGTGAGCTCCACGCCCGGACCAGGGTCGCCGGACGCCGCACCGGGTGCGCCGCCGGGGTCCGGTCGGGTGTCCGGCCTGTCGGGCCGGTCGGGCGTTCCGTCGGGTCGCTGCTCCACCACGTCACCCATGATGCCTGCTCGCGCACGATTCGTGGCCACCCCTTTCGGCATTCGTCGGGCTGGGCCGACGGGAGCGGATCGTGGGCACGGCGGACGGCCGTTGACGTGGGGTTTGTCAGGGGGCGGTGGTGGGGCCGTTCGCGGTGGTGCGTATGCTGGTCGACGGTTCTACCGAAGACCGCTGGTCTTTCCCACGCCGGAGCGTGGGGAACGAAGGTCCCGTGCAACGCGGGCGGCCCGCGCAGGAGGACGACGAGGCTTTGTGTGTCGGACCGTGTCCGATGCGCGAAACGACGCCCCGCGCCTGCTGCGCTGGGGCGTTTTGTCGTTTGTGGGGGTCCGGGCCCGCCGGTGGTCATTGATGCCAAGAGAGGAGGCGACCATGGCGAAGCCCGACAAGGTGGCGGCCGTCGCCGACATCGCGGACAACTTCCGCAACAGTTCGGCTGCCGTCGTCACGCAGTACAGCGGCCTCTCCGTGTCCCAGCTCAGCGAGCTGCGCCGCGCTCTCGGCAACACCGCCAATTACCGGGTCGCGAAGAACACCCTCGTCAAGCGTGCCGCCAGCGAGGCGGGTGTCGAGGGGCTCGACGAACTGTTCGTCGGTCCCACGGCCATCGCGTTCATCGAGGGCGAGCCGGTCGAGGCCGCGAAGGCGATTCGTGACTTCGCGAAGGACAACAACGCCCTCGTGATCAAGGGCGGCTACATGGACGGCAAGCCTCTCTCGGTCGGCGAGATCGAGCGGATTGCCGACCTGGAGAGCCGCGAGGTGCTGCTCGCCAAGACGGCGGGTGTGCTGAAGGCGAAGCTGTCCCAGGCCGCTGCGCTGTTCCAGGCCCCGGCGTCGCAGATCGCCCGCCTGGGCGCTGCGCTGGAGGAGAAGCGCAAGTCCGAAGGCGGCGCCGACGAGGCTGCCGAGAGCTGACCACCACCCACCTGACTCACAACCCACGAGTCCGCTAGAGGAAGGAACGCCATCATGGCGAAGCTGAGCACCGACGAACTGCTCGACGCGTTCAAGGAGCTGACGCTGCTCGAGCTCTCCGAGTTCGTGAAGAAGTTCGAGGAGACCTTCGACGTCACCGCCGCCGCTCCGGCTGCCGTCATGGCCGCCCCGGGCGCTGCTCCCGGTGCCGCTGCCCCGGCCGAGGAGGAGAAGGACGAGTTCGACGTCGTCATCGAGGCCGCTGGTGACAAGAAGATCCAGGTCATCAAGGTCGTGCGCGAGGTCGTCTCCGGCCTGGGCCTGAAGGAGGCCAAGGAGCTCGTCGAGAGCGCTCCGAAGGCTCTGCTCGAGAATGTCGACAAGGAGGCCGCCGAGGCCGCCAAGGAGAAGCTGGAGGCCGCCGGCGCCAAGGTCTCGCTCAAGTGAGCTAGCGCCACCTCGGCTTCGAAGGCGGGTCGTTCGTCGTGTGACGGACGGCCCGCCTTTTTGTCACCCGGTCGTGGGTTAGTGTGCTGCCGGCCCCGGGCGCGCCCCCAGAAACAACTGGGGAGTAACCTGC
>JACYYJ010022101.1_pt6 | contig 21727 bp, 17 predicted proteins | sample 8236861 | NCBI WGS metagenome assembly JACYYJ01 (sample SAMN14103086, study PRJNA606662) | landfill metagenome | isolation source: landfill solid waste | place: India:New Delhi, Okhla landfill site | collected 2017-11-05
GTACCCAGCGTGAGCATGTCGGTGGGCACCCACGGGCGGATGAGGTCCGGCACCGCGCGCATCCAGTCCGACACCGCCACGACCGGTCCCTCGGCGTCCGACAACGCCTCGGTGACGTACGGCGTCCGCGGCGCGTCGGCGGGGTGGAGGAAGTTGTCGCGGTCGACCTCCACGGCCTCCCGGCGCAGCTCCGACCACGAGGTCGCCGACCACACGTCGGCGCGGACGCCCCACTCCTCGGCGAGGATCGTCTGCGCGCGCAGCGCCTCGGGCATCAGGACACCCGACACCAGGATCTGCGCCTTCGGGCCGGAGCCCTCCGGGGCGGACCGGTAGTGGTAGAGGCCCTTGAGCAGTCCCTCCACGTCCAGGTTCTCCGGTTCCGCCGGCTGCTGGTAGGGCTCGTTGTAGACGGTGATGTAGTACATGACGTTCTCACCGTTGCCGTCCGGGCCCGTCTCGCCGTACATGCGGCGCAGACCGTCGCGCACGATGTGGGCGATCTCGAACGACCACGCCGGGTCGTAGGCCACCACGGCGGGGTTCGTCGCGGCCAGCAGCTGCGAGTGCCCGTCGGCGTGCTGGAGCCCCTCGCCGGTCAGCGTGGTACGCCCCGCCGTCGCGCCCAGCACGAACCCGCGCGTCATCTGGTCGGCCGCCGCGTACAGGCCGTCACCGGTGCGCTGGAACCCGAACATCGAGTAGAAGATGTAGATCGGGATCATCGGCTCGCCGTGCGTGGAGTACGACGTGCCCACGGCGGTGAACGACGCGGTGGAGCCCGCCTCGTTGATGCCCTCGTGCAGCAGCTGGCCCTGCTCGGACTCCTTGTAGGCGAGCATGAGCTGGGCGTCGACGGACGTGTAGTTCTGCCCCTGCGGGTTGTAGATCTTCGCCGTCGGGAACATCGAGTCGAGCCCGAAGGTCCGCGCCTCGTCCGGGATGATCGGCACCAGGCGGTGGCCGATCTCCGGGTCCTTGGCCAGCTCACGCACCAGCCGGACGAACGCCATCGTGGTGGCGACTTCCTGCTTGCCCGAACCCTTGCGGATGGCCTCGTACACCTTGTCGCCGGGCAGCACCAGCGGCTTGGCGGTGGACCGGCGTTCCGGCAGGTAGCCGCCGAGGGCCTGCCTGCGGCCCTTCATGTACTGGATCTCCGCCGAGTCGTCGCCGGGGTGGTAGTACGGCGGCAGCGTCGGGTCGCGCTCGAGCTCCTCGTCGCTGATCGGGATGCGCTGGGCGTCCCGGAACAGCTTGAGGTCGTCGAGCGTGAGCTTCTTCATCTGGTGGGTGGCGTTGCGGCCCTCGAAGGCCGGACCGAGGCCGTAGCCCTTGATGGTGTGGGCGAGGATCACGGTCGGCTGGCCGTGGTGCTCCATCGCGGCCTTGTACGCCGCGTACACCTTGCGGTAGTCGTGCCCACCGCGCTTGAGGTTCCAGATCTGCTCGTCGGTGAGGTCCTTCACCAGGTCCTTCGTGCGCGGGTCGCGTCCGAAGAAATGCTCCCGCACGTAGGCGCCGTCGTTGGCCTTGTACGTCTGGTAGTCGCCGTCCGGCGTCTGGTTCATCAGGTTGACGAGCGCGCCGTCGCGGTCGGCGTGCAGCAACGCGTCCCACTCGCGGCCCCAGATCACCTTGATGACGTTCCAGCCCGCGCCGCGGAAGTAGGCCTCGAGCTCCTGGATGATCTTGCCGTTGCCGCGGACCGGGCCGTCGAGGCGCTGCAGGTTGCAGTTGATGACGAAGGTGAGGTTGTCGAGCCCCTCGCCGGCGGCCACGTGGATGAGGCCGCGGGACTCCGGCTCGTCCATCTCGCCGTCGCCCAGGAACGCCCAGACGTGCTGGTTGCTCGTGTCCTTGATGCCGCGTGCGTGCAGGTAACGGTTGAACCGCGCCTGGTAGATCGCGTTCATCGGGCCGAGGCCCATCGACACGGTGGGGTACTCCCAGAAGTCCGGCATCAGCCGCGGGTGCGGGTAGGACGGCAGGCCGCCGCCCTCACCGGCGTGGGAGTGCTCCTGACGGAACCCGTCGAGCTGCTCGGCGGTGAGCCTGCCCTCCAGGAAAGCCCGGGCGTAGATGCCGGGGGAGGCGTGGCCCTGGATGAAGATCTGGTCGCCACCTCCCGAGTGGTCCTTGCCTCGGAAGAAGTGGTTGAAGCCCACCTCGTAGAGCGCCGCGGACGACGCGTAGGTGGAGATGTGACCGCCGACGCCGACACCCGGCCGCTGCGCACGGTGCACCATGATCGCGGCGTTCCAGCGGATGAACGCGCGGTAGCGGCGTTCGATTTCCTCGTCGCCGGGGAACCACGGCTCGTTCTCCGTGGGGATGGTGTTGACGTAGTCCGTGGTCGTCAGCGGAGGCACGCCCACGTTGCGCTCACGGGCACGCTCCAGCATCCTGAGCATCAGGTACCTCGCGCGCTGTTGACCGCCCCTCGCCATAGCGGCGTCGAAGGAGTCGAGCCATTCGGCCGTCTCCTCCGGGTCGATGTCGGGCAAGTGCGCCGCCAGTCCGTCGCGGATGACGCGGACACGCGCCGGTGCTCCCTGGCCGGAGGCGCCTGTGGCGCCGCGCCCGGCCTCGTCGTTCTGGGGGGCCAAGGGATCTCCTCGCCGAAGTTCGGGTTGTTCGTTCTTTGTTAAACATCGTGACTGTGGACACGGTGTTCGTCAGCCACTACTGTTCGGTAACATTGAGCTGTTCGTAACACCGTGTCGAGTTGTGGCGATCCTGCGCGGAAACACCGTATGGACCGCGCCTCCCACCCTAGTTCAGGTGGCCGGAAACGGGACTGTCTGGATTCAGAAGACGGTGCCCGAGTCGCTCGTCACGCCGTGACATATCGTTCACCCCCCGGCCCGACAGGTGTGGCCTCCGGTGTGGACGGTTGCGCTCCGGGCCGTTGCGGTGTTCGCTATGCCCATCCGTGTACGCAGTGCGGTCGGTCGCGAAGAGTGAGCGACCTTGAACGGACCGTACGTTCCCTATTGGAGGAGTGAGAAGTCGTGGTCGCCGCGGGAGACGCTGACCAGAACAGCGTCGCCGACAAGCTCGGGATCAAGCCGGACATGGTGGTCCAGGAGCTGGGCTGGGACGAAGACGTCGATGAGGAGGTCCGTGCCGCCGTCGAGGCTCACATCGGTGGCGAGCTGCTCGACGAGGACGCCGACGAAGTCATCGACGTGGTGCTGCTCTGGTGGCGCGACGGCGACGGAGACCTCGGAGACGCGCTCGTGGACGCTCGGGCCCCGCTCGACGAGAACGGCGTCGTGTGGGTGCTGACCCCGAAGACCGGTCAGCCCGGGCACGTCGAGCCCAGTGAGATCGCTGAAGCGGTGCCCACGGTCGGGATGTCGCAGACCTCCAACCTCAGCCTCGGTTCCGGTTGGACCGCCACGCGGCTCGTGCCGAGGTCCACCTCACGGCGCTGAGCCCGGCCCATCCGCTCGTCCCCGCGCCGCGATAGGGTTCACCCCGGCACTCGCGTCGGCGGAGTCGACGGATGCGCGCCGTAATGTCGGACAAGCGAAAGGTTGTCGCCCATGGCCGTCGAGGTCGGTTCCCAGGCTCCGGACTTCACGCTCAACGACTACAACAAGCAGCAGGTGACGCTGTCGTCGTTCCGCGGCGACAAGCCGGTGCTGCTCGTCTTCTACCCGTTCGCTTTCAGCGGCGTGTGCCAGGGCGAGCTGTGCCAGCTCCGGGACGAGTACGACCAGTACCCCGGCGTTCAGGTGCTCGGCGTCTCGGTGGACACGCCGTTCGCCCTGAAGGCGTGGGCCGAGCAGCAGAACTACCAGTTCCCGCTGCTGTCGGACTTCTGGCCGCACGGTGAGGTCGCGAAGGCGTACGGTGTGTTCAACGAGCAGGCCGGCCTGGCGCTGCGCGGTACCTTCCTGATCGACACCGAGGGTGTCGTCCGGTTCGCCGAGGTGAACCAGCCGGGTGAGGCGCGCGACCAGGAAGCGTGGAAGAAGGCGATCGCCGAGCTCGGCTGACGGTCGGGCGGATCGCACCCACTCTGACGAAGGCTCCCGGCAGGTCTGCCGGGAGCTCTTCGGGCGCATAGCTCAGCGGGAGAGCACCTGCCTTACAAGCAGGGGGTCGCAGGTTCGAACCCTGCTGCGCCCACCACCACACCACCTCCACACGCGTGTCCGCGCTCCACGCACGCGTGTTCGCACGTCGGGTACGGCGCCGCTGGGCCGTACTACGTCCACGCGCACCGTTCACGGAGAGCCTGAACGCCGTCGCCGGAGAGTTCGTCGCAGTACGACGCCCGCCCGGCCAGTGCCATGACGAGCGCCAGCGTCCGGCCCGCGACGACGGGGCCCGATCCGGCGACGAACGGCCCGTCCGTCGCCTCCAGCCGCAACCCGGCCGCTCGTTTCCCCGACGGCAGGACGAGGTTGGAACCCTGGTCGCTTCGTCGAGCTCGGCAAGGTCGGTGGCCAGCGCGGCCCGTTCGGCGTGGACGAGCGGCCACAGTGCGCGCGGTGTCCGTGGGGTGTCGGTCACGGGGATCCCTTCCTGGTTCGGAGCGAGACCGTAACCAGGGGCTCCGACAGCGCGAGCCCGGCGAGCACGGCACACGCGCGGAGGTTGCGTTGTCGTCGCCGTTCGTGTCGAGTTCGTGACATGGCGGTATGTGCGATCGAGACCCGAGGCTCTATCCTCGTCGCCGAGATGTGACGTCAACCGTGAAGGCTGCTGTGCACACTGTCGGCGACGCGGCAGACGAGTCCGCCCACGAACGCGGGCCCGTCCGGCCGTACCTTGACGATCTTCCCCTGGAGCTGTGGGACTCGGACGCGACGACCGAGGCCAGACCCGGCTCCCGGCGGAGATCGTGGTGGCGTGCGGTTCTGCCCGTCGCCCTGGCCGTCGTGCTCGTCGGCGTGCTGGTGGCCGTGCTGCCGTCCCTTGACGAGCACAACGTGGGCAGCGGAAGCGCGCAGGAGGCCCCCGACGCGGTGCCGTCGCTCGCCTCGATCGGCGACAACCGGCTGCTCCGCAACGGGACCGTGCTGGCCGACGTGCACTGTGACCTGCCCGCGCTCGGCAGCGCGCCGGAGCGGCTGCAGCGCTTCTACACGGCCGAGCTGCGCTGCCTCGAACGCGCCTGGAAGCCCGTGTTGGCCGAGGCGGGCGTCGAGTTCGCCGGAGTGGATGTCAGCATCACCGACGACCCGACCACCGCGTGCGGCGCGTTGCCGCCGGCCGACGAAGCCACCGGGTTGTACTGCGCGCAGGACGCCACGATCTATCTGCCGCGCCAACGCACCCTGGAGGCCTTCGGGCTCACCGAGCAGGCGCACCTCGCCACGCTGGCCCACGAGTACGGCCACCACATCCAGCACCTCAGCGGGATCCTCGCCGACGCCAACGGCCAGCTGAGCCGTTACCCGGCGGGCAGTGCGGCGGATCGCGAACTGGGCAGGCGGGTCGAGTTGCAGGCGAACTGCTTCGCCGGTGTGTTCCTCGCGAGCGCGGCGGGCCGGGGCTCGATCTCGGAGGAGCTCGGCGACGCCGCGGTGGACGACTTCCGCAACTGGGTGGACAGCGAGACCCACGGTGCGAGCGCCACGCAACGGACCTGGGCGGCGCGGGGATTCCGCCACGGCGACGTGGGGCACTGCAACACGTGGCACGCGCCGAGCGAGGACGTCGCGTAGCCGGTCACGGCAGGACAGGCAGCGGCCAGGTCCGGCCGGTGGCGCTGTCGATGAGCGCGGCGCTCGTGACCCGCACCGTCAGCGGCAGGATCTCGTACACCAACGACGCGACCGCGGGCAGTTCCCGCGTCGCCGACCTGGTGGCGACCGAGGAGTGCGGGAGCCAGCGGTCGAGGGCGTAGTGGCGGTGGACGCGGGCGCCGGTGCCGCTCACGGCTCGCACCACGGCCTGCTGGCGGGTGAGCAGATCGGCGGCCGGGGCCGGGACGAGTGAGACGCGGCCCCGCCGGAACGCCGCCAGCGCATCGAAGGTGATCTCGAACGGGCCGTGGTCGGGCAACGCCGCGACCGCCGCGTGCACGGCGTCGACGTCCCAGTCGAGCAGGACCACGTACGACAGGTGCGGGTGATGTCGGCCGTGGGTGTGGGTCGCCAGCGTCGCGATGCCCGCCGCCTCCAGCCGTGACCACAGATCGCGCAGCGCCCGTGCCGAGCGCGTATCGAACAGCAGGCAGACGCCCAACGCCACGTCGACGACCCTAGGACGACCTGGGATCGCTCGCCGTTTCGGTGTCCCCCACTCGGGTATTCGCGGGGTGAGCGGCGCCCGTCACATCCGAGGCTTGTCACACCCGAGGAGGCCGTCATGACCCAGGACACCCGAGCTCGCCCGCGTCGACGAGGGTTCCAGCCCGTTCAGGCGTTGGCCGGGCTGATCGGGCTCGTCTACCTCGCGCTCGGCATCATCGGACTCTTCATCACGGGATTCGGCGGGTTCGGGGACGCCGTCCACAGCACCCTGTGGGTGTTCTCGATCAACCCGCTGCACAACGTCTTCAACATCGTCATCGGTGTGCTCGGCGTGCTGATGGCGTTCAGTTCGGGCGCCGCTCGCACCTATGGCTGGTTGCTGCTCGTGGTCTTCGGCGTGCTGCTGTTGTGGGGGCTCGCGATCACCGGCGTGTTCGCCGAGAACCCGGTGGGCGGTCTGGGCAACCCGTTCGCGCTCAACGCCGCGGACAACTGGCTGCATCTCGGGACGGCTCTGCTGGGCCTCGTGCTCGCGGTGATGCCGGCCCGCAAGAAGGTCACCGGGCTGCCCGGGGCGGGACAGGAACCGATGGCCGGGTCGATGCGGGGTTCGGTGGACGAGGGCGCCAGCCGTGCCGGTGCCCGGGACACGGGCACCCGTCACGCACCCGGGCGACGCATCTGGCGTCGCGGCGCGGCGCACTGACACCGGAAGGGACCTGGGCCGGGCACCGGTCTCGGACCCACACCCCGGGTCGCGTCCCGGCGACGCGACCCGGGCTCACTGCGCCGGTACGACGTGGGCGAGCACGCAGGTGATGTTGTCCGGTCCGCCGCCCTCGTTGGCGAGGTCGATGAGCGCCTGCACGGCGTCCTCCAGGGTGGTCTCCTTGCTCGTGACCCCCAGGAGCACCTGCTGGATCCTGTCGGCCTTCACGACGTCGGTGAGCCCGTCGGAGCAGAGCAGGTACACGTCGTCGACCTCGGCGGTCTCCAGCGAGATGTCCGGCTCGGCGGGCACACCCGCGAGCAGTGCTCGCACCAGCACCGACCGGCTCGGGTGGCGTTCGGCCAGCTCGGGTGTGAGGCGACCCTGGTCGACGAGCGCCTGCACCATGGTGTGGTCGCGGGTGAGCTGGGTCAGCACGTCGCCGCGGAGCCGGTAGCAGCGCGAGTCGCCGATGTGCCCCAGCGCGAACTGCGGGCAGTTCCACAGCATCGCGGTGACCGTGGTGCCCATGCCGGTGAGCTCGGGGTCGTCGGCGACGCGGTTCTCGAGGCGGGTGGCGGCGGCGCGGATCGCACCGGCCAGGTCCTCGCCGAGGTCGACGTCGTCCAGGTTCCGGTCCACGAGCCGCGTGTCGAGTTCTTCGAGTGCGGCGACCGCCTCGGCGCTGGCGACCTCACCTGCGGCGTGCCCACCCATCCCGTCGGCGACAGCGAGGAGCCGCGCGGTCGCGTAGGAGGAGTCCTCGTTTCCGCCGCGGTGTTGCCCGACGTCGGAGCCGGCGGCGTAGCGGAGGGTGAGGGCCTGGTCGTGTGTCATGAGTGCAGTGAACCATTGCTCGGTGAGCAGCGAGGCATAACAGTACGCCAACCGGTTTCGATTTGCCGAACCGGCACACCACGGGACGCCGTGCGACCGGGCCCGGGAAGGCGTGCGCCACGCCGGGCATGCCGTCCGGGGAAGGATCATCGCCGGGGCTAAGCTGGTCGGCACGTCTTGGTCGTCCCTGGGTGTTTGCGGAGGTTCTCCCGCGGTGTCGAACGATTCCTTCGTCCACCTGCACGTCCACACCGAGTACTCGATGCTCGACGGCGCGGCGAAGATGGCCCCGCTGTTCGCCGAGGCCACTCGGTTGGGAATGCCGGCCGTGGGCATGACGGACCACGGCAACATGTACGGCGCCGACGAGTTCTACCAGCAGGCGACGAAGGCGGGCATCAAGCCGATCATCGGGATCGAGGCCTACGTCGCGCCGGAGAGCCGGTTCCACAAGAAGCCCGTGTTCTGGGGTCACCAGGGGCAGCGCGGCGCCGACGAGTTCGGCGAGGGCGGTGACGTCTCCGGCGGCGGTGCCTACACGCACATGACGATGCTGGCGGAGAACGCCACCGGTCTGCGGAACCTGTTCAAGCTCTCCTCGCTCGCGAGCATGGAGGGCTACTACCGCAAGCCTCGGATGGACCGCGAACTGATCGCGGAGAACGCCGAAGGCATCATCGCCACCACCGGCTGCCCGTCCGGTGAGGTGCAGACGCGGTTGCGGCTGGGGCAGAAGGACGAGGCGCTGCAGGCGGCGTCCGACTACCGTGACATCTTCGGCCAGGACAACTTCTTCCTGGAGTTGATGGACCACGGCCTTCCGATCGAGCGTTCGGTGCGTGAGGGTCTGCTGGAGATCGCGGGCAAGCTCAACCTGCGCCCGCTGGCGACCAACGACTCCCACTACGTCACCAAGGACCAGGCGGAGTCGCACTCGGCGCTGCTGTGCGTGCAGTCGGGCAAGACGCTGTCCGACCCGACCCGCTTCAAGTTCGACGGCGACGGCTACTACCTGAAGTCCGCGGCGGAGATGCGCGAGTTCTGGGACAAGGAGGTTCCCGGGGCCACCGACTCGACGCTGCTCATCGCTGAGCGCGTGGAGTCCTACGCCGACGTCTACGCCCACAAGGACCGGATGCCGGTCTTCGAGGTGCCCGAGGGCCACACGCAGGAGTCGTGGCTCCACCACGAGGTGATGAAGGGCCTCGAATGGCGGTTCCCCGACGGCATCCCGGACGGGTACGTCGAGCGCGCCGAGATGGAGCTCAACGTCATCGCGCAAAAGGGGTTCCCGGCGTACTTCCTCGTGGTCGCCGACCTCTGCAACTACGCGCGGAGCGTGGGCATCCGGGTCGGTCCCGGCCGTGGTTCGGCCGCGGGCGCCCTCGTCGCCTACGCGCTGGGTATCACGAACCTCGACCCGATCCCGCTGGGTCTGCTGTTCGAGCGGTTCCTCAACCCCGAACGCATGTCGATGCCCGACATCGACATCGACTTCGACGACCGCAGGCGGGGCGAGATGATCCGCTACGCCACCGAGAAGTACGGCGCCGACAAGGTCGCGCAGGTCATCACGTTCGGCACCATCAAGACCAAGGCCGCCATCAAGGACGCGGCCCGCGTCCACTTCGGCCAGCCGGGTTACGCGATCGCCGACAAGATCTCGAAGGCGCTCCCGCCGCCGATCATGGCGAAGGACATCCCGCTGTCGGGCATCGTCGACCCGGAGCACGAGCGGTACGCGGAGGCGGCCGAGGTTCGCACGCTCATCGAGACCGACCCCGAGGTCAAGACGATCTTCGAGACGGCCCGGGGCCTCGAGGGACTGATCCGCAACGCGGGTGTGCACGCGTGCGCGGTCATCATGTCGAGCGAGCCGCTGCTGGACGCCATTCCGCTGTGGAAGCGGGACGACGGCGCCATCATCACCGGGTGGGACTACCCGTCGTGTGAAGCCATCGGTCTGTTGAAGATGGACTTCCTCGGCCTGCGCAACCTCACCGTCATCGGCGACGCCATCGACAACATCAAGGTCAACCGCGGGGTCGACATCGACCTCGACACCCTCGGGGTGGACGACCCGGAGACCTACAAGCTCCTCGGTCGCGGCGACACGCTCGGCGTGTTCCAGCTCGACGGTGCCGCCATGCGGGACCTGCTGCGCCGGATGCAGCCCACCGAGTTCGCCGACATCGCCGCGGTCAACGCGCTGTACCGGCCGGGGCCGATGGCGATGAACACGCACAACAACTACGCCGACCGCAAGAACGGCCGGCAGAAGGTCTCGCCGATCCACCCGGAGCTCGAGGAGCCGCTGGCGGAGATCCTCTCGGAGACGTACGGCCTGATCGTCTACCAAGAGCAGATCATGCAGATCGCGCAGAAGGTCGCCGGCTACTCGATGGGCCGAGCCGACGTGCTGCGCCGGGCGATGGGCAAGAAGAAGAAGGAGGTCCTCGAAAAGGAGTTCGAGGGCTTCGAGGCCGGGATGAAGGAGAACGGGTTCTCCAAGGAGGCCATCCAGGCCCTGTGGGACACGATCCTTCCGTTCGCGGGCTACGCATTCAACAAGTCCCACGCCGCGGGCTACGCCCTCGTCGGGTACTGGACCGCCTACCTCAAGGCCAACTACACCGCCGAGTACATGGCGGCGCTGCTCACGTCGGTGGGCGACAACAAGGACAAGTCGGCGGTCTACCTGTCCGAGTGCCGCAGGCTCGGGGTCCGGGTGCTGCCTCCGGATGTCAACGAGTCCGACCGCCGGTTCGCGGCCGTCGGGAACGACATCCGCTTCGGCCTCGGGGCGATCCGCAACGTGGGTGCCAACGTGGTCGAGTCGATCATCAAGACCCGGGAGAAGAAGGGGAAGTACACCTCCTTCACCGACTTCCTCGACAAGTCGGAGCTCGTGGCCTGCAACAAACGCGTCATCGAGTCGCTGATCAAGGCGGGGGCGTTCGACTCGCTCGGCGCCACGCGGCTGTCGATGATGCGGGTGCACGAGGACGCCGTCGACGCGGTCGTGCCGCTCAAGCGGCAGGAGGCGATGGGGCAGTTCGACCTGTTCGGCACGGGTGGTGACGACGGCCAGGCGCCGAGCACGGCGTCGTCTCCGCTCGCGCACCTGAAGTTCGAGGACGAGGAGTACCCGCGCAAGCAGAAGCTCGGTTACGAGCGCGAGATGCTCGGGCTCTACGTGTCGGCGCATCCTCTCGACGGTGCCGAGCGGATCCTGCGCAAACACGCCAAGCGCCCCATCGCGGCGATCCTGGCGGAGCCTCCGAAGGAAGGCGAGATCGAGATCGCCGGGCTCATCACGGCGCTCGAACGCCGGGTGAACAAGAGAGGCGAACCCTGGGCCATCGCCACGGTCGAGGACATGGACGCCGCCCTGGAGGTGCTGTTCTTCCCGAAGTCCTACGCCCTGTTCGCCGCCGACCTCGTGGAGGACAACGCGGTGGTGGTCAAGGGCCGCGTGAACTGGCGGGAAGACAAGATGTCCGTCTTCGCGGGCGGGTTGGTGCCGCTGGACCTCAGCGACGTCGCGCTCGGCGACGAGGAACCACCGCTGATGCTGCTGGCCTCGGCCGAGAAGATCACGCACAGCGTGGTGACCGAACTGAAGCAGACGTTGCAGGCCCACCGCGGCGACACCCCGGTCCGGCTCAAGCTGGTCGGGAACTCGTCGGAGACGGTGTTCGCGCTCTACGACTACTCGGTGACGGTCAGCTCGATGCTGATGGGAGAGCTCAAGGGCATCCCGGGTATCGCGGCGAGCGCCTGATGCGAGCACTTCCTACGGTGAGAGGGTGACCTCGCGGACCGGCGAACCCGACCCGCGACGCTGGCGCGCACTCGCCGTCACGTTGACCGCCGGGTTCATGTCGCTGCTCGACGTCAGCATCGTGAACGTCGCACTGCCCTCCATCCAGGAGGGACTCGGTGCCACGGACGCGGGCGTGCAGTGGATCGTCTCCGGGTACGCGCTGACGTTCGGTCTCGTGCTCGTCTCGGGGGGGCGGCTCGGTGACGCCGTCGGCAGGCGGCGCATGTTCCTGATCGCGCTGTCCGCTTTCGTGCTGACGAGCGCACTCGCCGGGGCGGCGGTCAACGAGACGATGCTGGTGGTGGCGCGGCTGCTGCAGGGGATGGCCGCGGGCATGCTGACGCCGCAGAACAGCGGGCTCATCCAGGAGCTGTTCAGCGGTGCCGAGCGTGGACGCGCGTTCGGCGCGTTCGGGACGACGGTGTCGCTGTCGACGGCGGTGGGTCCGGTGCTGGGCGGCGTGATCATCGGTCTGTTCGGCGCGGAGCACGGTTGGCGCTGGGTGTTCTTCGTCAACATTCCGATCGGTGTGCTGGCGTTCGTGCTGGCGCTTCGCCTGCTGCCCAAGGCGCCGAGACGGACTGCGTCCCTGCGTTCGCAGCTGGACTTTGTGGGAGTCGTGCTGCTGGGCCTGGCCGTGCTCGGGGTCCTGTACCCACTCGTGCGGTCGGAACAGGACGGCTGGGGCGCGCTGTGGTGGATGCCGCTGGTGGCGGCCGTGTGCGCGGTCGCGTTCGTGGGGTGGGAACGTCGGGTCGTTCGGCGGGGCGGTGCACCGCTGCTGGACGTGCGGCTGTTCACCGAGACGCCCGGCTATGCCACGGGTGCCGCGATCGGTGCGGTGTACTTCGCCGGGTTCGCGGGGATCTGGCTGGTCTTCGCGCTCTACTTCCAGCAGGGGCTCGGCTACACGCCGCTGGAGTCCGGCCTGGTGGTGACGCCGTTCGCCATCGGTGCCGCGGTGTCGGCGACGCTGGCGGGACGGCTGGTCGGGCGGCTCGGCCGGAAGTTGACCCTCATCGGGTTGTGCCTGGTGGTGGTGGGGCTCGGGGCCGTCGGCGTGATCGGCCCGCTGGTCGCTGGGTCGGTGACCGGTTTCGCCGTGGCCCTGCCGCTGCTGGTCGCCGGATTCGGCGGCGGCATGGTGATCTCGCCGAACACCACGCTGACCCTGGAGGCCGTGCCGACGCGGATGGCCGGAGTCGCCGGGGGAGCGCTGCAGACGGGGCAGCGCATCGGCACCGCGATCGGTGTGGCGGTGCTGGCCTCGGTCTTCCACGTCGGTATCGACTCGGAGGGCGGCTACGAGGCCGGGCTGCGGTGGGCGATGCTGAGCGCGGTGGCGTTGGTCATGCTGGCGCTCGTGCTCGCGGTGTTCGACATCCGCCGCCGACCCGCTGGTGAGCCACGCCGACGGCGACGAACCGCGAGAGCCGCTGCTCCGTTGGAGTGATGCTCGGGTTCCGCCGTTCATCTCAACTGGCGTAGCCCGAATGGTTGGGTGACCCTTGTGTCAACCTCCGGCGAGGGCCCCACCGTTTCCGGGTTGGGGAGGGACGCTCGGCTCGTGTCGTGGTAACTCGCAGTGAGCGGCACTCGGCGACCGCGGGGGATCGACCGGGACTGCCATCGGAGGTTGTTGTTTCGGGTGGGTCCCGATTGGAAGGGGCGGGACCCACCCGGACGTCTCTCGGTCAGCGCCGATCGTGGTGACCGGTGCGCGGCTCAGCTCTGGTCGTCAGCGGGTTTCTGTGCCGTGGCGGCGAGGGCGGCCGCGGCCTTCTTCTTCTTGAACCGGATGAGGAAGAACACGCCCACGACGGCGAGGACACCGACCACGATCGCGCCGCCGGTGCTGAGCATGCCCTCCACGCGCCGGGCCGCTTCGCCGAGTGCCGCGCCGAGGCTGACGTGCAACGTCGCCCAGCAGAAGGCGCCGCTCACGACGGCGGGCAGGAACTTGCGGAAGGGAAGCCCCGAGGTACCCGCGGCCGCCGGTGTGAGGGTGCGGACGACGGGCAGGAAGCGCGCGAAGAACACGGCCCACGCGCCGCGGCGCTGCAGGATGCCGGTGGCCTTGTCCCAGGCGTCGGTGCCGTACCGCTGGATCAGCTTCGTCTCCCGAAGCCGTGGGCCGAAGCGCCGCCCGATGGCGTAGCCGATCGAGTCACCGATCCCGGCACACACCGTGACGACGAGGATGAGCACGACGAACCGGGGCACGGTGGTGGCGGTCGTCGCGGCGATGAGCAGACCGGACTCACCCGGCGCGATGAACCCCAGGCCCACGGTGCACTCAAGCAGGACCAACAGGCCTGTCGCTCCGACGAGTGCCGGCTGCGGCAGGCTCTGCAGCCAGTTGAGTACCTCAGTTACCACCGATGTCCCCCTGCATGTCGCTGACCGTCGCCGCCGCTCGGGTACGTGAGCGGGCGGTGCCATGGATTACGACGACAGTAGCGGCCGTTCGGTTCGCCCATTACCGGGGATTTCCCTGATTTCGTGCCGGGGGACACCCGTGTCGGTCAGCTCATGCGGGCGAGGACGCTGCTGGCCTCCTGGGCGGCGGGCGCGGCGGCCGCGAGGTGCTGCAGGTTCTCGGGGAGTGGTTCGCCCCGGTGAGCCTTCGTCTGGGCGAACAGCTTGCCCGCGCGGTACGACGAGCGCACCAGCGGACCCGCCATGACGCCGGCGAACCCGAGCGCCTCGGCGGCCTTCGTGTGCTCCACGAACTCCTCGGGCTTCACCCAGCGGTCGATGGGGTGGTGCCGCACCGAGGGGCGCAGGTACTGGGTGATGGTGAGGATCTCGCAGCCCGCCTCCACGAGGTCGCGCATCGCGGGCTCGACCTCCTCGGGGGTCTCGCCCATGCCGAGGATCAGGTTCGACTTCGTGACCAGCCCGGCCTCGCGGGCGCGCCGGATCACCTCGAGCGACCGCTCGTAGCGGAAGCCCGGCCTGATCCGGCGGAAGATCCGCGGGACGGTCTCGACGTTGTGCGCCAGAACCTCGGGCTCGGACGAGAAGACCTCGGCGAGCTGGTCGTCCTCGGCGTTGAAGTCGGGGATGAGCAGCTCGACGCCCGTTCCCGGGTTCATCGCGTGGATCTGCCGCACCGTCTCGGCGTACAGCCAGGCCCCGCCGTCGGGCAGGTCGTCGCGGGCGACACCCGTCACCGTCGAGTAGCGAAGGCCCATCGCCTTGACGCTCTCGGCCACCCGCCGCGGTTCGTCGCGGTCCAGTTCGGCGGGCTTACCGGTGTCGATCTGGCAGAAGTCGCAGCGTCGGGTGCACTGGTCACCGCCGATGAGGAAGGTGGCTTCGCGGTCCTCCCAGCATTCGTAGATGTTGGGACACCCGGCCTCCTCGCAGACGGTGTGCAAACCCTCGCTGCGCACCAGTCCCTTGAGTTCGGTGAACTCGGGGCCCATACGCGCGCGGGTCTTGATCCACGACGGCTTCTTCTCGATCGGTGTCTGGCTGTTGCGGACCTCAAGCCGCAGCAGCTTCCGACCCTCCGGCACCACAGTCACGCGGACCAGCCTACGCCCGTGGGGCAAGGAAACTCGACTACGCGGGATCGGGGGTGATCCCCGTCAAGTCGGCGGTCAGCTCCCACAACCGGNNGGCGTAGAGCTGCGGCAGGACTCCGGTGCGCACCGCCTGGCCGAACAGGTCGGCGACGCGCGCGCCCGGGACCGCGAGCAGGCGGACGGGCCGCGGGTAGGCCCGGGCCATCGTGGAGACGAGCCCGGTCGTCGAGTAGCCGGGGTGGGCGGCGACGCTGCTCACCGACGTGCCCGCGAGCCTGCGATGCAGCTCCCGTGCGAAGAGCAGGTTCGCCAGCTTCGACTGTGCGTACGCCGACGCCGGGTTGTAGCGACGGCGGGCGAAGTTCGGATCGTCGAGTGTGATCCTGCCGACATGCCCGAGCAGGCTCGCGACCGTGACGACCCGCGCGGCAGGCGAGCAGCACCGTGGCGCCATGGTGGACGAGGACCTCGGTGGTGCGTTGCCCGAGCCCCGAGTTGGCGCCGGTGACGAGCACCGTGCGGCCCGTCCGGTCGCCGATGTCGGCCTCGGTCCAGCGGCGGGAGCGTGTGGGTGTGCGCAGGGTGGCTCGGGGCGTCAGCCCGTCGGTGCGAGGCGGCGAAGCCACTGCGCCACCGGCTCCGCGGCAGGGCAGGAGCCCGGATCGGAAGCCTCGGCGAGTGCGCGCTCGTGGAAGAGGGCCACGAGCGTGGCACCGACCCCGACCACCTCGTCGTCCGGCTCGTGCGGCTCCGCGAGCCCGGACACCAGAGCGAGCATGCGCAGCTCCGCGTCGTGCGCGCGGCGCAGGGAGGGGAAGCGCTCGACGTTGGCGCTCACCACGGCGTGCAACGCCGGATGCCGTCGCACGGCGGCACGCCAGGCCCGCGACACGGCGTCGACGTGGTCCTCGCACTCGGTGCTGTCGTCGCCGGGCACCGTGTCGGCGTCCTCGGGGCCCGCGACCTCCGCGCGCAGGTGTCCGGTGAGGATCTGCCACCAGCGGTGCTGCAGGGCCAGCAGCAGGCCTTCCTCGGTGCCGAAGTCCTCCCGCGCGCCGGCGATCCGGTCGAACGGAATGCGATTCCCCTCGGTGTGGCGGGCCGCCGTCAGCGCCCGCTCCATGGTGGCGCGGCGACGGTGGAAGTCGCTCCAACCCATCGGCTCGATCCCCTTCCGGCGTTCGTCCCGGACATCCCCCATACCGGTGGTCTGGCGCATACCGCCGGTATGTTCCGGTGATCACCATACCACCGGTATGTGACCGGCCGAGCGCGAAACCGGGCCACGTAAGGTCGTGATCGTGGCGACAACGAGGGCATCCAGGCCGGGACCGGCCAGGTCACGGAGGGACGACTACGCCGAGTCCACACGGAAGGCGCTCGTCGACAGCGCGGTGGCACTGTTCACCGAACGCGGCTACGCCGGGACGTCGCTCGACGAGATCGCCCGGCGGGCCCGCGTGACGAAGGGCGCGCTCTACCACCACTTCGAGGGCAAGCAGGCGATCTTCGAGGCGGCCTTCGACGCGGTGGAGACGGACGTCAAGGGACGGCTGGAGACGATCCTGCGGGGCGACCAGCCGCCGTGGGACCGCGCCCTCGACGGCCTCCGGGAGTTCATCTCCAGCTGCCTCGACCCCGCCTACCAGCGGATCGCCCTGCACGAGGCACCGGTCGTGATGGGCTGGGCGCGGTGGCGCGAGGCCGAGGACCGCTACAGCTTCGGTCTGATCAAGGCCGCCCTCGGTGACCTCATCGACGCGGGCGACGTGGTGAGCGTGCCCGTGGACATCACCTCGCGGCTGCTGTTCGGAGCCCTCTCCAGCGCGGCCACCGAGATCGCGGGCTCTTCCGAGCCCAAGCGCGTGGGGGCCGAGGTGGAGCAGGTCGTCATCGCCCTACTCGAGCAGGTGAGGGCCGCGTCCCGTCGGGGCTGACCTCGTTACGCTCGACCACGTGGAACTCAGGATCTTCACGGAACCGCAGCAAGGCGCGCACTACGACGATCTGCTGCGCGTGGCCAAAGCGAGCGAGGACGCCGGATTCGGCGCGTTCTTCCGGTCGGACCACTACCTCAAGATGGGGTCGGTCAGCGGACTACCCGGGCCCACCGACGCGTGGATCACCCTCGCCGGACTGGCGCGGGAGACGTCGCGCATCCGGCTGGGCACGTTGGTGACCGCAGCGACGTTCCGGCACCCCTCCGTCCTGGCCATCTCTGTCGCGCAGGTCGACCAGATGTCCGGCGGGCGAATCGAGTTCGGGCTGGGATCGGGGTGGTACGCCGACGAACACACGGCGTACGGCATCGACCTGCCGCCCGTGCGTGAACTGTTCGACCGCTACAGCGAGCAGCTGGCGGTGATCACGGGTCTGTGGGACACGCCCGAGGGCGGCACGTTCTCGTTCGAGGGAGAGCATTACACGCTCAAGGACGCGCCCGGACTGCCCAAGCCCGTCCAGCGCCCGCGCCCGCCCGTCATCCTGGGCGGCACGGGCAAGAAGCGGACGCCGGAGCTGGCGGCGCGCTACGCCGACGAGTTCAACGTGCCGTTCAACGACATCGAGACGGCGCGGGCGCAGTACGAACGAGTGGATGCCGCCGCCGAGGCCGCGGGACGCCGACCCGGGGACATCACCCGCTCCGCCGCACTCGTGGTGGCCGTGGGGCGCGACGACGCCGAGGCCGCGCGCCGGGCCGACGCCATCGGCCGTGAGGTGGCCGAGCTCAAGACCAACGGCGTCGCGGGCACCGTGTCGGAGGCCGTCGACACCATCGGCCGGTGGCGCGAGAGCACCGGCATCACCCGCCTGTACCTGCAGGTGTTGGACCTGAGCGACCTCGACCACCTCGACCTGATCGCCTCGGAGATCATGCCGCAGGTCTCCTGACCCCGGCCGTCGCCCGGGCGGTCAGGACCGGTGCAGCGCGAAGGTCACGCCGGCGGCCTCCGGTGCCTGCGGCCGCGGTAGCCAGCGGTCGTCGGACACCGGAAGGTCGCCGTCCAGGGCGGCCAGCACCGCGTCCCGGGCGACGGGCAACGCCTCCTCGACGGACACGGTCCGTCCGAGCTCCAGCGACAGCGACGTCGTGCCGGCGTCGGTGATACCGCAGGGCACGATGCGGTCGAAGGCGCTGAGGTCGGCGTTGCAGTTGAGTTCGAAGCCGTGCATCGTGACACCGCGCTGCACGCGGATGCCGATGGCGGCGATCTTGCGTTCCGGGCGGGTGTCGTCGGCCGGAACCCACACCCCGCTGCGGCCCTCGACCCGGCCGGTGTGCAGGCCGAAGGAGTCGCACACCGAGATCAGCGCCTCCTCGATCCGGCGCACGTACTGGACGACGTCGATGGGATCGCACAGCTTGACGAGCGGATAGCCGACGAGCTGGCCGGGCCCGTGCCAGGTGATGCGGCCGCCGCGGTCGACGTCGATCACCGGAGTGCCGTCGGTGGGCCGGTCCTCGGGCTGCGTGCGCTTGCCCGCGGTGTACACCGACGGGTGTTCGAGGAGCAGCATCGTGTCGGGGCCGTCGCCGTCCGCGCGGGCGGTGGCCAGTCGCCGTTGGAGGTCCCAGGCTTCGAGGTAGTCGATGGTGCCGATGGGGCGGACGTCCACGGGGTCGGTGGACTCGCGGCAGGAACGGGTCGCATTCTGGCTCACGGGATCGAGGCTACCTCCCGGCGCGTCCGACGCCGTCTCTCACCGGGCTCCGGTTCCGGTGCTGAGCGGGCAGCAGCCGCAACGCCGGGATGGCCAGCAGGCCGACCCCGGCGACGGCCAGGACCGCTCCGACGGTGTCGGTGACCCAGTGGACTCCCAGCGCCACCCGGGCGCCGCAGATCAGCAGCGTCGCCGCCAGCGCTGTCGCCCGCGCGAGTGAAGCGAACGCGGGAGCGAGCCACACGCACAGCACCACCACCGCGACGCCGGTGCTGGTCACCGACACGACGTGGCCGCTGGGGTAGGCGAAATCGGCGTAGATCCGAGGGCGTTCACGCTCGAAGAGGGGCTTGCCGACCCACGACGTGGCGCGGCAGAGGCCCAGCAGCACGAGCACACGCAGCGTCACCCAGGCCCGCGGATCCCCGCGTCGGCGCGACCGGACGGTCACCACGAGCAGTGCCACGCCGAGCAGCACCGGCAGGATCGGGCCGAGCGCCGCGCTCACCAGCCACGCGACCGTGCCGAGCTCACCCTGCCACCGCGTTGCCACGGTGTCGCGCAGCAGCCGGTCCAGCGACCCCGGAACGTGTCGCACGAGCAGACCCAGGCCGACGAACGCCGCGAAACAGAACGCGCCGACGAGGAGGTGCACACGCACCTCACGTCGAGTCCCGCGCTCGCCGGCCACCATGCGAGAAGTACGCCCTACGGCACCGGGGACAGCGCCTGATCGAGGTCCTCGACGGCGTAGGGGAAACTGTGGCGAAGGAGTACACCCGGAACGGCTCGCGGACCCGCGAGCAGCATCTCGTCGGCGGCCTCGCCGAGCAGCAGCCGTAACGGCGCACCCGGCACCCGCCACGGGGTCGGGCGCCGCAGAGCACGCCCCACGGCCTTCGTGAACTCGGCGTTGGTGACCGGTCGGGGAGAGGCGACGTTGACCGGTCCGGACACGTCCGCGTTGTCGAGACAGAAGACGATCACCTCGACCATGTCCGTCAGACTGATCCAGGGCAGGTACTGGCGTCCCGTTCCGAGCGCACCACCCAGGCCGAGCTGGAAGAGCGGCCTGACCTGCGCGAGCATGCCGCCCCGCCACGTGAACACGGGCGCGGTGCGCAGGAACACCACCCGGCTGCCCGCCCGGGACGCGGGCGCACAGGCCGCCTCCCACTCGGCGCACAGCCGGGGCAGGAAACCGTGGCCCACGGGCGCCGACTCGTCCACCTCGCGGTCGCCCGTGTCACCGTAGTAGTTGATGCCCGAGGCACTGATCAGGACGGGAACACCGTGTTCGGCCACTGCCTCGGCGAGTACCTCGGTGGGTTCGATCCGTGAGTCGTGCAGGACCTGCTTGCGGGCGGCACTCCACCGACCCGAGGCCAGCGACGCGCCACACAGGTTCACGACGGCGTCCACGCCGTCGAAGGCGTTCTCGTCGATCCGGCCCGACGGCGGATGCCAGCCGCGTTCGTCCGGAGCCGAGGGTGCGCGCCGTACCAGCCGCACCACGTCGTGCCCGAGCTCCCGCAACCGGGAGCGAAGGGCGGAACCGATCAGCCCGCTGGAACCGGCCACGAGAACCCGCATGAGCACACCTTAAGTCGCAGACGCCACGGGGGCGCCCGCCGTGTCGGCGGACGCCCCCGTGCGCGTGATGTCGCGGGTCAGAGACCCAGCTCGTCCTCGAAGTTGCCCTCCTCGAGACGCTGCTTGATCGTCGTGAGGAACCGGCCCGCGTCGGCACCGTCGATGAGGCGGTGGTCGTAGGTCAGCGGGAGGTAGGCCATCGAGCGGATCGCGATGGTGTCGTTGCCGTCGGCGTCGGTGGCCACCATCGGCCTCCGCACGACCGCGCCCACACCGAGGATGCCCGACTGCGGCTGCACGATGATCGGCGTGTCGAACAGCGCGCCGTTGCTGCCGAGGTTGGTGATCGTGAACGTGCCGCCGGTGAGCTCGTCCGGCGTCACCCGGTTGCTGCGGGCACGCTCCGCCAGGTCGGCGATGCGGTGCGCCAAGCCGGCCAGGCTCAGCTCACCCGCGTCGTGGATCACCACGGACAGCAGACCACGCTCGGTGTCCACGGCGAGACCGAGGTTGATCGAGCCGTGGTAGGTGATCTCCTTCGTCTCCTCGTTGTACGAGGCGTTGACGTTCGGGTGCTGCTTCAGCGCCTCGACCGTGGCCTTGGCGAAGAACGGCAGGAACGTCAGGTTCACACCCTCACGCTCGCGGAACGGCGCCTTCGCCCGCTGCCGCAGCTGCGCGACCTTGGTGACGTCGACCTCGTGCACCTGCGTGAGCTGCGCCGAGACCTGCAACGACTCCTTGGTCTTGACGGCCGTGATCTGGCGGATGCGGTTGGCCTTCTGCACGGTCCCGCGCAGCGCGGCCTTCTCGGCGTCGGACACCGGAGCGGGAGCGCTGGGCTTGGCCGGGGCGGAGGGAGCGGCCGCGGCGGGCTGTGCCGGGGCGGCGCTCGCCTGCTGCTCCTTCTGCTTCGCCTCGGCGGCGGCCAGCACGTCCTGCTTGCGGATCCGGCCGCCGACACCGCTGCCCTTGACGGTGTTCAGGTCGATGCCGTGCTCGGCGGCGAGCTTGCGCACCAGCGGCGTGACGTACGGCGTGCCCGCACCGTCGCGCTCCGGAGTCGGGGCGGCGGCGGGCTCGGCCTTCGGCGCGGGAGTCGGCTGCTGCGGGGCCGGCTGCTGGGCCTGCGGCTCCGGTGCGGGAGCGCTCGGCTGCGGCGCGGCAGGCGCGGGCTCCGGCTCCGGCTGGGCCGGCTGCTGCGGCTCCGGGGTGGGCGCGGCGGGCGCCTGCTGCGCGGGAGCGGCGTCGGCCGAGCCCACGACGGCGAGCTGTCCGCCGACCTCCACGGTCTCGTCCTCGGCGACGCTGATCTCCAGGACGGTACCTGCGACGGGCGAGGGGACCTCGG
>JACYYJ010005737.1_pt1 | contig 21515 bp, 21 predicted proteins | sample 8236861 | NCBI WGS metagenome assembly JACYYJ01 (sample SAMN14103086, study PRJNA606662) | landfill metagenome | isolation source: landfill solid waste | place: India:New Delhi, Okhla landfill site | collected 2017-11-05
GCGTCGATGTTGACCGTGAGGCAGCGGGATCTTGATGGTCGGCGGTCCATCGTCTGGACATCATGGACCGCCACGCCGGAGCGAGCAAGGCGCCTGTCGGGTGTCGCAGTGAGGTCCCGAGGCTCGTGCCGCCGACAGATTCCGGGCCTTGGCTTCTCGTTCCGAGCCAGCTAGCGTCGATGTCGTCCTGAAAACCAAGTGCCCCGGGCGACGCGCGAACGTCCCCGGGGCGGGCACGAGAGATACGAGGTCTCCCATGCATGACCAGCCTACCTGTGGCCCGGTGCTGCCTCCGATCGAGTCGGAGCCGCGGCGCGAGAACGACGTGTTGCGGCATCTGCTGAACGCGTATCCGGCGGCATTCAGCGTCGACGAGGTGGTTGCCGAGCTGACCGATCCGGACGATGGCGTCTCGGAGCGAGACGATGTGTTGCGGGCGATCCGCGATCTGACGCGCAGCCGGTTGTTGCACCAGCACGGCCCGTTCGTATGGCCAGCGCGTGCCGCGAAAGCCGCCCTCGTCTTGGATGAGGGGTGAGCACGATGCAGATCGATGCCGACCTGAGTCCTGCGGAGCGGGACGATCAGTTGCAGATGGCGGTGCTCGGACATCTGCTGCTCGCGTATCCCGCCCCGTTCACGCTCGATGAGATCGTGACGGCGTTCGCGGAGCCGTTCGGGGCGTCGTTTGACGGCACCGACGGCACGCTTCGAGCAGTTCGTGATCTCGTGTGCGCCGGGTTGCTGCTGGAGCGTGATGGGTCGGTGTTGCCGACGCGAGTGACGTTCCGCTTCTCGGAGCTGGTCGGGCTGTAGCGATCGTGGACGCTGATCGGCTGAGTGACGACGAGCCGGCGGTGGTCGGTCCACCGTGGGTCCGGGAGCTCGATGCCCCGCCGGGTACGGCGTGGACGCGAGCCGACGGCCTGCGGCTGGGTGATCTGGTCGCGATCGGTGACGACGCCGAGGACCGTTGGGGGCGGATCGTCGCGATCGAGCGTGCTGATCCGCCCGGGGGTCTGCGTCTGCGCATGACGTTCGAGATCGACGGCGCCGCCTTCGCGCGGTGCTCCCAGGCCCCGGCGATGAGCACCCGGTACCTCCGGCGACTTCCCGAACCTCGGGCGTCGGTCGGGGTTCCGGTGACGACGTCTGAGGGGTTGGAGTCGGCGTGGCGGATCTTTGACCGTGCGTGGGATGTGGACGGGGCGGTCGAGGTGCGTCTTCCGGCTCGGGTGGCCAGCCAGCTGCTTCGCGACCGCGGGTGGGTGCTGCCTCGCGGTTCGGGTGAGGCTGACCGGGGCTGGCGGGCGCCGACCGGCGAGCGGTTCTCCGATGCCAGCGAGGCGGTGCGGCTTGCGCTGACCGCTGAGTACGCGGAGGCATCGACTGAGCGGGAGTGAGCGGGCGCCGGGGCGGTGAGAGGTACGGCGGGTAGTCGCATGTGACTAGTAGTCGGGAGGCGACTACCCAGGCGCGTTCCCCTTCAGCGCGGCGGCGCTCCGGGCTCTGGTGAACGCGAGTCGTCCGGAAGGCTCCGGCTTCTGGGCGAGTGCCGTTGACGGCAGGCGATTGCGCCTTTCCGCGAAACGATCACCGGGTGCGCCGTAGCGGGACGACTACTCGTCGGATGGCGCTGGTGACCGGCTTGGACCATCCGTCGAGCGGCGCTATGGCGGGGTGTGTACGGGGTTGCAAAGGCGGTGTTGACGGGGGATACTCGGCTGCAGATCGATATGGCTGATCACCGGGAAGCTCCCCCTTCGTCCCGGAACGACTCTGCGACGCCGGAGCCGGGCGTCCGTGCTGCGCGGGAACGCGCGGGGCTGACGCAGGAGCAGGTGGCCGAGCGGATGAACGTCTCGATCCACACCTACCGGCCATGGGATCAAGGGAAACGCCGTCCGGCGCGGCTGGAACAGGTGCAGCTGCTGGCGCTGATCGTGGAGGCGCCGATCGACGTGATCTGGCCGGCGACCGACGATCCGCTGGTCGCCGAAGCGCTCCGTCTGGAGCGCCAACGCGAAACGGCAACCCGCGAACCTACGGCACGAGATTGGACGCCGGACACGTCGCCGCCGGATGCGGACGATGAGCCGGGCGAGATTCGCGTCCGGCGGCTGGAGAGGGCACCGGTCGGTTCGGGTGGCGCAAAGGAGCGGACGCGCGACACGGGATCAGGGATCCAGGCGGGCGGCGGTGTTGATGAGCCCGGACCCGCAAATCATCTGGGTGGGCTTCCGCCGTGGCCGGAGGAGACCGGCGAGGAGCCACCAGGCGAGCCGATACCCACGGGTGCCGCCGTGGTGACGGGCACCGCCCGAGCGGAGAACCAGGAGCGGCTGCCCGAGGCGTTCGAGCTTGTGCAGGATCGCTCGGTCGTCGACCACGACGGCGAGATTACTTTGCGCGCCGCGGCTGCCGGACCGGGTCGGCGGCTGAAGCGCGTGATCGTGGCGCTCGCGGCCGCGCTGGCGTTGGGCGGTGTCGGGACGGTCGTCGCAAGCGAGTTGAGCGAGAAGTCAGCTGACGCCGATCCGACGGCGCAGACCGCGCCGGTAGAGATGGAGGAACGGGCGCGGGTCGAGGCGCGGGCTCGGGACGTCGCGACGATGCGCGCGGTCGCGGACCGGGGCGACTACGACGCTGCGATTGCGCAGGCTCGCCAGCTCGACGACCCAGCTGCGATGTCCGGTTACCGCGAGTCGGCGGCGCGGGTGCTGGTCGGGCGCGCGGACAAGGCGGCCCGTCGTGGTGACCTGCCGTTGGCGCGCTCGCGGTTGCGTGCCGCGACGCGCCGGTACGGGATCGCGCCGGGGGCTGCGGCGGTTCAGGCTCGAGTGCGTCGGATCGAGCGTCAGCGTAAGGAGCGCGCGGGACGTCAGCGCGCGGCGGCTCGGCGCGCCGCGGCTGTGGCCGCGCAACAACGTGCGGCGGCCAACGCGGCTCGAGCGAGCGAGCCATCGGTTTCGAATGCGCCCGCGCCGTCGACATCAAGCGCGCCGCAGCCGTCGGCACCGACGCCTTCATCGTCTTCGAAGGGTTCCGGTGGCGGGAGCGGTGGAAAGAAGGCCCCCGAGGAAGCCGTCGATCCGGGGCTGTTCTGAGATGAGCGATCGTATGAAGGAGCGGTCAATGACGGGCGACGTCGGGGTCAGCGGTCACGAGATCCCGGCGCCTGTCTGGCGGCGGCCGACCCGTGTGCGGGTGCTGGTCCTTACGTTGCTTGCGGCGATGCTGCTTGCGGTGGCGTGGTCCTCGCGCGCAGCGGCAGGGGACTACGTCGTGCGGTACTGCCAGCCCGGGTTGTCGCTGCAGGATTGGGAGCCGATCCGGCTGGCTCCGGGCACGTTGACCGAGGATTGCGCCTCGGGGGCCGGGCGGATCGTCGCGGACCTGGCGGCCGCGAACGAGCCGGGGCACTCGTCGGTGGCGTGGTCGTTGAGCTGGCCGGTCGGGCTCCGCCCGGTTGCGCTGCGAGCCCAGGCCAACCGCGTGCTGCACGGGCACGCTGACGGTGGCATCGCCCCCTATGGCTTGTGCGCGGCATCTAGCCCGGATGCCGCGTGCCCCTCTGGGCAGACGACCTCGATCGGCATTGACCAGGCGGTGGCCGAGGTGGACGGCAACGACGATCGCCGCTTCTGGATCGGGGTCACCTGCGGCGGGGTGCTGTTTCTCTCCTGCGATGGCGCCTCAGGGTCCGTCGCGGTCATGCGGTTGGAGGTCACCTGGCGCGATCTCATTCCGCCGACGGGCAGCGCGACCATCGCCACGCTCGCGTCGCCCTCTGGGTTGCCGGTGAGCGGTCGGCACACGGTCTTGTATCGCGCGAGCGATAGCGAGGGCTCAGGCGTCCTCCGGGTGGAGGCGCGCATTGACGGCGCGCCGGTTGCCGTCTCGCCGGAGCAGTGCGCTGCGCCTTACGTCTCGATGCGGGCGTGCCCGGCTGACGCGATCGGTCAGCTGGAGGTCGATACGGCTGCGGTGGGCGACGGGACCCATCGGCTGGAGATCGTCGCGATCGATGTCGCCGGTAACGAACGGACCGTCGCGATCGCCCGGATCCTCACGCAGAACGGCGATACCGTCGGCCCGGGTTCGGACCCGGCGCTGCGCGGTGCGTCAAACGGTGACCATGCCGGCGACGACGCGCGCCTGAACGCCTGGTGGCCTGCAACCGCGAAATCCCCGTCGAAGAATCGACGGGTACGCAAGCGGTGCCGGGCGTCGGCAGGGTATCGCCGCGCGCGCCCGGTGACCTGCCGGGGAAGAGCTCCGGGCCGGAGCCTCGTCGCGCGGTTCAGCGCCCGGAGAGCCAACACGCTCCGGGGCCGGCTACTCACGCCGGACGGCGCGCCGATCGTCGGCGCGTCACTGAAGCTCGTGGCGACGCCGACCGCCAGCGGCGCGATGGCGGACGTGACCGACACGATCAGCACCGACGCGACCGGGCGCTTCACGGCGAGGGTGCCGGCGAAGTCGGGATCGGCGGGCTTCGCGGTCCAGTGGCACGCGAAGGCGCGCGACACGATTCCGGTCGCAACGGTTCAGCTGCAGAGAAGCGTTCGCGCGGCAACGTCGTTGTCGATCAGGCCACGCTCAAGCGTCGCTCGAGGTCAGCGGCTGACTTTCAGCGGGCGACTTCGAGGGACCGCCGGGAACCCGAAGGGCACCGCCGTGGTGATTCAGGCCAACGCGGGCAGGGTGTGGCGAGCGGTGACGACGGTGCGTGCGCGGGCGAGTGGTCGGTGGTCGGCGGCGTATCGGGTGCCGCGCCAGTTGCGTGGGAGCTACCGGTTCCGTGCGGTGGTGAAGCCGTCGGCGGCGTACCCGTATGCGACGGGACGCAGTCCGCAGCGGCGCGTGGTCGTGCGGGCGGGGTGAGACGCCGCGAGCAAGCCAATGTTGCGCTCGACGGCGACCGAGCGAATGCGTCGCAGTCGGTGGCAGCGGCTACTGCGACGGAGTCGGTTCTGCGTTTGTGGTGTTGCCCATGTGTTGTCGGGCCTGGGCGGCAAGCACGGCGGTGCGGATGTCGGCGGGTGGGTTGACGACGAGCACTTCGACGTTTCCCGCGCGCAGAGCTTCGGTCAGCCAAGCGTTGGGGTTCTGTACGTAGGCGGCGGCTTCGTTGGACGCGAACGCGAGGATCAGTCGTGCACTGGGACGGCTACGGCCGAGCGTGATGAGCTTCAGCGCGTCCATGGCGACCTTGCGGACTTGGCCGCCCTTCAGTGCGCCTTGTCGGGCGAAGATCTCCACGAGGATCTGCTCGTCGTCGGAGACGCCGTCGACGTCGACGTTCGTGGATTCAGACAGGCGCAGACGACGGGGCTGAAGGTCAACTCCTACCGCGGCGCCAACGAGGCGACGGATCACGGACTCCGCATCGAGTTGCACGGAGGAGGCGCTGGCGTGCATTGGGGGTTCCGCCTTCACGGGGTCAGCCGTCGCGAGGTCGGTCACTGCTGGCTCGTCGGCGTCCCGGTTCGTGCGCGGTGCGTCGGTACGAGGCAGGCTGCTCATCGTCGCGAGCATAGCCGCGCGCGATGCCGCGATCGTTCGACCACGACGGCGACGCACCGCCCGGCGTGCGGGGGCGAGAGCGACTGGTCGGCGCTGAGCCCCCTGGCGCGGACCGCCAGACGGTTGACGTGAGGACGCTCACGGCACTTGGCGTGCGGTAGCACTGATGCTACCGTCGTTGTATGGCCACGATCCCGCAGAAGGAGTTGCGCAACGCCAGCGGCGAGATCCTGCGGCGTGCCGAGGCGGGGGAAACGATCACCGTGACGGTGTCCGGTCGTCCGGTGGCGCAGATCGGTCCGATCGCGCGCAAGAGCTGGGTGCCGAGCGAGCAGCTCGCGCCGATCTGGCGGACGCCGGCCCCCAAGGGGCTGACGGATGACCTTGCCGACTTCGACGTCGAGCTCGACGATCCGTACGCGCGCTGAGCGATGCGGGTGATCCTCGACACGTCGGTGCTGATCGCCGGTGACGTCCCCGCGGGTCTGGAGACCTCGATCAGCGCGGTCTCGATCGGCGAACTGCACTTCGGCCTCCTCGTCGCCCCGGACGACGAGGAACGCGCACGGCGAGCAGCGCGCCTGGGGGCGATCGAGGAGCGCTTCGTGCCGCTCCCGGTAGACGGTGACGTCGCACGCGCTTGGGGTGGACTTGCGGCGCGCGTTCGTCGTGCGGGCGCGCAGCCGCGCACCCGTAACGCTGACCTGTTGATCGCGGCCACCGCGCAGGTGCACGGCGCGGCGCTCTTGACGCACAACGTGGCCGACTTCCGGCACGTGACCGACGTGGTGCGGGTGCTGCGCCCGGCCGACATCGCCTGAGTGATCCGCCGAGGCCGTCGTCGCTAACGCGTGCGCTGGGTGAAGGGCGGCGGTTGGTCAGGGTAGCTCGCAGCCCTGTTGCTGCAGCCCTAGCCGGACGAATCCGTCCCACAGCGCACGGGATGGCTGGCGGATCGTGGCTGTGGTCGAGAACGAGCGGTACCGCTGGCCGGGTCTTGGGCGGTAGATGACTGACACCGTGACCGTCTTGCCGACCTTCGGGCGTACGAAGATCTCCGGCGGTGGGTTCTGGGGGCCGCCGCTTTCTGCGAACGAGCGATCGAACGACGCTTGGTAGCACTCGTCGCTCTCGCGGCCCATGGTGCTGCTTTCGCCGCCGTCGATCTTCACCGCGTAGGGGAAGGAGCCACTGGGGTTCCTCCGCCGCGGTAGGGGCGGCTTCACCCGCACCATGACCTTGAATAGCGGGTTGGCTCGTGATGAGCCGGTCCGGCTCATCACGACCAGCGGCGGCGTGATGAATCGGTAGGGCGCGCCGGGCTCGGCGGGCGGTATCGGCAGGGTCGTCACCGTTGCGCGGGCCGTCACGGGCGCGTGGGTCGTCGTGCTGACGGTGGCGGGCGCGGAGGTGCTCCCGCATCCGACGAGCGAGAGCACCAGAACGCTGCTCAGCGGGGCGAAGCAGCCCGTGGGTGACCGTGGCGAGCGCGGAGCCACGGCGGCTTCACCGTCGGCACGCTCGGACGGCGAGCGTGCCTTCTTCGTGCATGGTGCGTGCTCGCTGGACGCGAACGCCGCGGCGGGCTCGTCGGGGGTACGGCTTGCCCTCGCGGACGTCGAGGGTCAGGAGCTTGCCGGGTCGAAGCGCCCGGTAGATGTTGACGTCTTCGTCGGCCTCGATGCCGAACTCGCCGCTGTAGCAGGTCCCCCGACGCCCTTCGCTGACGAACACGGGGTACATCCCGCTGATGTAGAGCGCCCACTTCGAGCGCAGCCGCCGGTTGGTCTCAAACGCATAGGTCACGCTCTTGGCCCTGCCATGCTGCGAGTAGACCAGGGCTGGCGTCCCGACGATCCGCAGCGGCCCGGGAGCCGTGGACGCAGACGACGCTGGCGCGCCGAGAAGCAGGGCGCCACAGGTCACAGCTGCAGCAAGCGTCGTACGCATGGTCAGACGGACCACCGTAGCTCAGCTGGGCGGGTGCCGCGTCACGTCCGGGAAATCCGCGAAGTGAACGGGACAACGGGGCGATTTTCGACCCGCAACGTGCGCGACTACTAGTCGGCCGACTAGTAGTCACATGCGACTGGTAGTCGCATGTGACTACTGCTTTCTTCCGGTCGGTGGGATAGGACGGGGCATGGTTGATTCGACGGGAGGTTGGACATGGTGACGATGGGATCGGTTCCGGTGCAGCGAGGGCGGTCGGCGGGTCGCGTGGTGCGGCGGTCGGACGGTGCGGTGTCCGGAGCGGGTGGTCGGTTGCGGGCTATTCGGTTGCCGGAGGTGCTGGAGGTCGTGCGGCTGCGGTTGCGGGTCCTCGGTGATCCGACGCGGGTGCAGATCATGGTGCTGCTGGACGAGTCCGGTGATGCGACGGTGCAGGAGCTGGTGGACCGGATGCCCGGTCCGGTGGCCTATCAGAACGTTTCGCGGCACCTGCGGGTGCTCTACGAGGCCGGCATGCTGCGCCGCGAGCGCGATGGGCACTTCGTGCGCTACGGCCTGGATGACTGGACGTCGCTGTGGCTGCTGGAGCAGGTCGCCGCCAGCGTGGAGGCGCACCTCGACGCGCAGCGCTCCTTGTTGTCCGGTGAGGCTGGCTGACCGGCGCCGCCGCGCCTCGATCGCGCTGTGGAATACGACCCGGCCTTACGGTCGGGTCGTTCTTTTTCGGTTGATTGTCATGTTCGCAAGATTACAAGTTCAATAGATCAAGTCAGAGTGTGTAGACCTTTCGGGAGTGCGGGGTTAGAACGCTACCTATCGCACATTGGCCGTCGGGGCCGGTGGGGATATCGAGGAGGTAGCGATGTCGTGGTTTCACGCAGTTGCCGGTGAGGCTGAGACGGGCGGTGCTCAGGACCTGTGGGCGGGTGCGGGCGTCGCTGAGGCGGGCAAGCGCGACAGGCGTGGAGGCGGCCCGGGGCGAGGTCGTGGTGGTCGCATCGGTCTGGCGCCGGTCGGTCGGGTCGTGCTGTGGGCGTTCGTCGGGCTGGTGCTGATCCGTGGCCTGGGCGCGATCCTCGGGGGCGGCGATGCGACGGACCGCAACGCGACGGTCGCGGCGCAGGAGCGGCGGTTCCCGGATGACGAGGCGCGGGCGTTTGCGGTGCGGTTCACGCACACGTATCTCGGCGGCTCGAAGAAGCAGCCGGAGAGGTATCGCCGGGAAGTAGGGGCGTTCCTCGCCGAGGACCTGCGCGAACGAGCGACGACGGTTCTGCCGGAGACCGGGTCAGAGGGCCGGGTTGTGTGGGCGACGGTCGCCCGCGAATCGGCGCTCGGACAGAGGCGCGCGCTGATCACCGTGGCCGTGTCGATCGGCGAGACGGTCAGATACCTGACCGTCCCCGTCGCCCGAGACGGTGCCGGGGGTCTCGTGGTCTTCGATCTGCCGTCGCTCAGCGCGGCACCGGGCCGGGGTACCGTCGATGCTGCGGAGCCGGCAGCGCTGCCGGATGCGCAGGCGCGACCCATCACCGACCTGGTCACGCGCTTTCTGCAGGCGTACGTGGCCGGAGGCGATCGAGCGGCGCTCTCGTACTTCTTGGCGCCGGGTGCGCGGTTGGTGCAGATGTCGCGGGGCCTGGAGGTCGTCGGGGTCGAGCAGGTCGCCCGCGACCCGTACCCGGCACGGCGTGGCGTCGGGGTCGTCGCGCTCGTTCGGGTCCGCGATCGCACGACGGGCGGCGAGCTGGTGCTGCGGTATCGGCTGACGCTGGTTGAGCGGGAGCGGTGGTACGTGCAGGTCGTGGCGGGCGGGCCGAGCGCATGAGCCCCCGCACGACGAAGGACGCGGATCGTACGCCCGGCGCGACCCCTACAGCTGACGCGGACGTTGAGCGTGGTGCTGCCGAATCGCGGCATCTCGGGCCGGTGCCCGGCCGTGTCGTGGTCGCGGCGGCGTTCCTGCTCGCGGTCAGCGGATTGCTGTTGCTCGCGCCTGGAGCGTTGGCGCAGTCCGGGAACGACGTCGCCAAGAACCTGGGGGACTTGCTGCGGGGGTATGCGGCGCAGTTCTACGGCGGGGTGATTGCGATCGTGTCGCTGGTTTTCCTGATCAACCGGCGCTATGTCGAGTTGATGACCTTCCTGATCGCCGCGGTGGTGGTCGGGTGGATGGTGTTCTCGCCGGATGCGATCGCAAAGGCGGCGCGGGCGATCGGCCGGCAGGTGCTCGGATGAGCCCCGCTGGTGGGCAGTTCGGGGTGGTCAGGTCGTATCAGCGGATCTTTCGGTCGGATCGGCGGATCTACCAGGTGGAGGGACGTCGAATCCCTGTTCCGGGTGGCATCCCGTTGGTCTGGCTCGGTTACGCGGCGGCCACGATCGTTGCGGTCCTGCTGCTCGGTTCTGGGTCGCTGACGCTCAGCGTGCTGCTGGCGGTCGGCGCCGCGTTGCTCGTGGGCGCGGCGGGTGATCGGCGCGCGGCGCTGGTGGCGGCCGTCGTGGTGTTGGCCGGCACGCAGGCGGTCAGCGTGTTGCTGTCGGTGGTTGATTGGCCGCTGCGGCTGCTCGTTCTGCCGAGCCTGGTGGCGACGCTGGCCACGCAGGCGACGCCAGACGGTCGTCCCGCCCATCGCTACGCGCTGTCGTGGCTGTGGTTGCAGGTGCGGCCGTCGCGGCGGTGGCTCGGCCAGGCGCTGCCGGTTGAGGCGCGGCGTCGGCTCGAGCTGCGGGTCGGGGTCGCGGCGGATCACCGGTCGCCGCGGCTGCGACGTGGGCGGGTCACGGGCCCGGCGACGGTGGTGCCGTCGGCGCCCGTGGCGTTGCGGGTCGGTGGGTGGCCGTGGAATCGCGGACAAGCGGTCCTCGAACCCGGGATCCGTGCCGGTCGGCGTGGTCGGCGTGCGCTGGCCGGTCCGCTGGAGCTGAGGGCTGGGGAGCGGTTGGAGGTGCGGGCGTGACCTTTCCGTTGCGCTACGCGCGGCAGAACGTGCTGCTCGGTCCGGGCGGCGAAGCCGCCGCGCTCTACCGCTTGCCGACGGTCTCCTATCCGTTTCTGCCGGTGGGGGAGAAGTGGCGGTGGCTGCGGACCCTCGAACGTCTGGCAACCGTCGTCGGTGCGGACTTCTCGCTCCACCGCGTCACGCGTGCCTATCCCGCTGAGCGGTACCTGGACCGTACCCGCGGTCTGCTCGATCCGGCCGGTCAGGACCCGGAGGCGTTCGAGCGGTTCCTGCGGCGGCACGAGCAGCGGTTGCGGACGCTGAACGCGTTCTGGCCCGAGGTCTATCTCGTGGTCGCGCTCGGTGCCCAGGAGCACGGCCGGCTCGGCGCGTCTCTGACCGGGCAGTTCGGTCGGGCGCGTCAGCGTCTGGAGGACTTGGCTGGGGTCGGTCGGCCGCAGCCGATCCCTGATCGCGAGCTCCGCGCGTTGGCGGCGGTGGAGCAGCGGACGTTCCAGCAGCTCGCCGCGGTGATCGGCTGCCGGCGCGCGTCGACCCGAGAGCTCGAATGGCTGCTGCGGCGCAGCCCGGTGCGTGGCGTCGGCGAACCGGAGCTGGATGGTCGGTGGCAACCGGACGCGCTGATGATCCAAGCCGACGACGGCCGGGTCGCCTACGAGCCGTTGGGTGCCGACATCGTCGAGACGATCGCGGCACCACTGGCCGAGCCGCGCACCGCACCAGCCCGACTGATCATCGAGACTGAGCAGGGCGACGCGCACCAGGCGTTCCTTGCGGTCGGCGCGCTGGCCGATGAGGCGGAGTTCCCGGGTCCGGTCGCGGAGCTGCTGTTCGCGCCTCTGGAAAGCGCCGGGTTCCCGGTCGATGCGGTGCTGCACGCGCGGTGGGTTGGGAACCGGCAGGCGTTGGGGCAGGTCCGCAAGCGGATCGTCGACGTCGAGCAGGCATACCGCGAAGAAGCCGAAGGGTCGCCCTACGGGCCCGGTTTGGTGCCGGAGGAGGATCGGGCGTTGGCGCGCGAGTACGAGGCGATCTTGCAGAGCAGTGGCCATCCGCCGATGCTCCAAGCGTCGATCTCGGTCGCGGTCGGAGCAGAGAGCACGGAGGACTTGGAGCGGCGTGTTGCGACGCTGCGCGACCAGTTCGGAGCGATCCGCCTGCACCGCCCCCGCGGTCTGCAGGAAGCGCTGTTCCTCGACCACCTCCCGCAACCGGGCGGCGGTCGGGTTCGCGACTACGTGGGGCAGATGACGGTCGAGCAGTTCGGCGCGTTGATGCCGATCGGCAGCGACCGTTTGGGTTCTGATCGCGGGATCTATCTGGGAACGACGCCGGCGCGACGTCCGGTGACCTATGACCCGACCGCCCCGTCTCGTGAGTCGCGGGCGTCGGCGGTGCTGCTCGCCGGAACCTTGGGTTCGGGCAAGACCGTGGCCGCACAGGCCATCGCCTATGCGGCGGAGCGTCGCGGGTCGCTGGTCGTGGATCTGGACCCCAAGCCCGATCACGGTCTGCACCAGATCGGCGGGTTGGAGGGTCGGGTGCAGGTGCTGGAGCTCTCGGCGGATCCGGAGCATCGCGGCAAGCTCGATCCGCTGCGGATCGGCCTTCCGGATCTGCGGGAGGAGTTGGCGTGCTCGTACTACCTGGAGTTGCTGCGGGATCCGCCGCCGTCGTGGGAGCACCAGATCCAACGCGCCGTGCGCGACCTCGTCACCAACGGCGCCCGGTCGTCGGTTCAAGTGATCGAGCGTCTGCGCGCCGTTGACCGTCCGGCGGCGAGCGATGCGGCGGATGCATTGGAGGTCGCGTGCGACTTCGGGCTCGCTCGCCTTGGCTTCGCCGACGACGGCGCGGGGGATGCGGATCTGGGCGGGCCGGTTGCGCCGGTCACGACGATCCGCACGCCGGGTCTGACGCTCCCGGACCCGCGGGCCTCGCGCGAGACGTATTCGCGAGCGGAGCGGATCTCCGTCGCGACCCTCTCGTTGGTTGCCGCCTACGCCCTGCGGCTGGTCTCCGGCGATCGGTCGCGGCACAAGGTCGTGCTGCTGGACGAGGCGTGGTTCCTGCTGGCCTCGAGCCAGGGCCGGAACCTCGTCAACCGTCTGGTTCGCCTCGGGCGCGCGTTCAACGCGACCGTCCTGCTGGCGACGCAGCGGCTAGAGGACCTCGGTGACCTTTCCGACCTCGTCGGCACCTACCTGATCTTCGGACAGGAGAGCGACGCCGAAGCAGCACGGGCACTTCAGCTGCTCGGCCTCGACCCTGACGACCCGGCACTGATTGCGCGGGTTCGCGGCTACCGGCGGGGTCGCTGCTTGATGCGGGATCTCGATGGCCGTGTCGGGGAGTTGCAGGTCGATGTCGATCCGCAGCTGTTGACGGCGTTGGACACCACACCGAATCGCGAGGAGCGGTCATGAGTGGCGTCGGTCAAGTCAGCCGCCGCGCGCTCGCCGGCACGAAAGCGGTGCTCGGCCGCCGCTGGGTTCGCCGGACGCTCGTCGTGACAGGCGGAACGGTCGCTCTCGTGTTGCTCGCGCGTCCGTCGGCGATCGGCGGGGATCTGCTCTCCAACGTTGGCCCGGCGTCGCAGCTGCAGGGCGGAGCGTTGATGGACGCCCACCCGCTCGGCCACTACGTCCTCGACCACCACTTCTCCGCCGTCAAGGCCGGGGTGCTGAAGGGCGTCGACGTCTCCGGCATCCCGCCGACGATCGCGTGGTTTCTGGCGAACACGCTGTGGCAGCTGACCGCGTTCATCGCGCACGCACTGATCACGCTCTTCACCTTCGCGTTCAGCCTCGATCTCGTCGGTGGTTCCGGTGCGACCGGTGGTGCGAGTGCGCTGGAGCCGGTCGCGCGAGCGGTCCGGTCGATCTACCGCAACACGTTCGGTGAGCCGTGGCTGATCGTCGCCGTCCTCCTCGCGGGCCTTTGGGCGATTTACAACGCCCTCGTTCGCCGCCGCTACGTCGAGACCGCCGGATCGCTGGCCGTCTCGGTCGTCTACGTGGTGATCGCGCTCGCCTTCGTCACGCAGCCGGAGCGGACAATCGGGACGGCGTCGCAGTGGTCCAACGCGATGTCCGGAGCATTCCTCTCGCTTACCTCGCAGGGGACGGTTGGCGACCAGGGACGAGCCAAGCAGGGCGCGGCCGATCAGCTCTTCACGCTCTTGGTCTACGAGCCGTGGGCGGTCTTGCAGTTCGGCGGCCGTGAGCACTGCGTCAAGGCACCAGTTCGGGACAAGCCGCAGTCGGTCGCGGTCCGTCCGCTGTCCAACGACCCGGCGCGTGACGGCACGCTCTCGCGGCGGTTGCAGCGCACCGACGGCGTCCAAGCGGGCGGGAAGGTCTGCGTCAGCAACCGCAACAAGCACGCCCCACGGTTCCTTCGGCACTCGTCGGGATCGGACCAGCGCGAACGGCTCTACGAGGCGGTCAAGGACGGCAACAAGGGCAAGCTCGACAGCGACGATCCGGCCAAGCAAGACGCCGCATATGGGCTGGGTCCGGCGGATAAGCCGGCGGCGGAGACGATGGGGAAGGGCGGACAGTACGAGCGGCTGCTGATGGCGATCGTGATCTTCGCCGGAGAGCTCGGCATCTTCCTCCTGCTCGGCGCGCTCTCCGTGTCGGTGATCCTCGCCCAGGTCCTCGTCCTGCTGCTCCTGGCGTTCGCGCCGGTCGCGTTGGTCGTGGGCGTGTTCCCGGGGCGCGGTCATGCGTTCTTCCTCGGGTGGCTTTCCAAGCTCGCCGCATTCTTGTTGCGGAAGGCGATCTACAGCCTGATCCTCGCCGTTCTCCTGGCCGTTGGTGCGGCGATCAACGACGCGACGTCGAACCTCGGCTGGCTGATGGCGTTCGGTCTTCAGGGCGCGTTCTTCTGGGCGGTCTTCCTCTTCCGCCACCAACTCACGGGACAACTCTCGGTCGCGACGACCGGGGCGAAGAGCAGCGAGGGCAGCCAGACCGTGCGACTCGCGACGCTCTACGCCGCGGTGCGGCTGGCGCGCGGCACGCTCTCACCGAGCGGTGGGCGAGCGGCGCGCGGACGCGGCACTGACGGCGGTTCGGCGTCGACGTCTGCCGGTCCGCCGTCTGATGCTCCGCCGCCGTCTGATCCCGCGCCGAGCGAGCCTCCCACACGACCGAACGGTCAGCGACCGGAACCGCTCGCGGGCACAGGTTCGTCTCGAGCGAACGACGCGACCTCGGAGGCGCCCGCGGTTGCGCCTCGTGCTTCGGCGGCCAGAGAGGCTACGACGTCGGGCGAGAGCAGCCGAACCGGGGCATCGCGTCGGCTGCGCCGGTCCGCGCCTTCGGCACCGGAACCGATACCGAGCGCGGGAGCAGGTGCGACGGATGAGGCGGGCGCAGGGTCGGCTGGCAACGGGCGGTCTGCTCGTGGGCCGAGCACGGCTTCGTCGGACCCGCTCGCTCCGCGCACGGGGGCACGCGACGGTGCCCCGCGCCGAAAGTCTGCGGGCGAGGCGGCGAAGCGGAGTCCGTCTGCTTCCGCACAGCCGGTCCCGGGCGGTTCGCGTCGGCCCGGCCGACGGGCAGCGGCTGGTCGAGCGGTCTCGGTACCGCCGCCGTCCTCGGTTCGCGACGGCGACCCGAGCGAGCGGGCGACGAGCGTCCGGCCTTCGCCGCCGCCCGACGCCGCGGCCGTGCAGCCGCATCCGGAGCGTTCCGCACCTGAGACCGGCAACCCGCTGGAACGCGACCTCCAAGGTGACGCGCAGCGGCTGGACCCGAACGCCGAACCCGAGCGGTCGCGCGGCAACCGAGGGGATGACGCGTCCCGATCGGAGGTCGACCGATGATCGCTCAGCGGCACCGGTTGCTCGATCGCTCGCTGGACGCTCAGCGGTTTCGCGCGTTCGTGGCCGTCGCGTGCGTGCTGCTGCTCGTCGCCGCGGGCCTGGGGCTCACCGCTGGCAACCGCGTGACGGCACCGGTCGACGCGCCGGTCGGTCGAGATGACGCCGACGCGGCGGTCGTTCCGACGCTCGACGCCGACGCTGCGGACCCGCTCGGGCTGGATCGACGCCGGGTGGTGCGTCAGGCGCGCCGGCTCCTGACCGGATACCTGCCGTACCTCTACGGCCAAGGCCCAGCCAACGCCATCCGCGGAAGTGCCGCGGCGCTGCGGCGACAGCTCGAGACCGCCCGCCTGCGCGTTTCACCTGCCGCCCGGAAGCGCCGTCCGCGCGTCGTGCACATGAGTGCCGAGCCGCTCGGTCGTGGGCGCTGGCACGTGGTCGCGACGATCGCTGACGGCGGCGTGGCGCAGTACCCGATCGAACTGCTGCTCACCACCGGCGACGGGGCCGTGCGGGTTGCGGAGGTGGTCAGCGAATGACCACCCCGATCCCGTTGCTGCTGCTCGGTGCCGGCCGCTCGCGCCGCCGCAGGTCGCGGTGGTGCGTCTGGGCGCTGGTTCTGCTCCCGGTCGGCGTGGTCGTGCTGGCGATGCTGAGCTTCGCACTCGCCCTCGGTGGCGGCCTCGACCAGTGCGCCGCCAGCCCCGCCGTGCCGGGCGGCCGTGGACCGGCTGGGCCGTCGCCGAGCCGGTCCGCGGTCGCCGACATCCCCGCCTCACGGCTGCGGCTTTACCGCCAGGCCGGTCGGGCGCTGAACATCGACTGGGCGTTCCTCGCATCGATCGGTGCGCAGGAGTGCAATCACGGGTCCTGTGCCGGTGACAACGGCTACGGCTGCGCCGGTCCGATGCAGATCGCGATGCGTCGCGGTTCCCCGTGCAGTCCGGGCGCTGGCCCGACGTTGTGGGACCTCTACAAGACCGACGGCAACCGCGACGGCGAACTGAACGTCAACCATCCAGCGGACGCGATCTTCACCGCCGCAAAGGTCCTGCGGCGCGAGAAGAACGCTCCCGCGACGGGCGGCACCTACGCCGAGTACCGCCAGGCCGCCTGCCGCTACTACGGGGCGTGCGCCGATGCGGTGGCGAATTACGCCGAGCAGGTGATGCGGCGGGCGGTGCAGTACGGGTTCCGTGGCGAGGGAAGCCCGGACCCGACGGATTCAGTGACGGCACAGCCTGCGGGGAACGTTCCGCCGATCCCGCCTACCGGTGGTGGAGCTGGCGGTGGTGACGCGGGCTGCGGGGAGCAAGGCGGGCAGCCGCCGGCCGGTGGCGCGCGGAAGCTCGGCACCGCTCGCCGCGTCTACCAGCCACGTCGCCTCGCCCCGCTTCCCGCGTCGGTGATCGCGCCGGGCTTCGGTCCGATGCGCTGCGACGCGCGGATCGTCGCGGACGTCGTGTTCTTGATGCGGCGCTTCGGCACCCGGGTTACGGCGTGCCAGAGCATCCATTCGCTGAGCGGTGAGCACCCGTTGGGGGCGGCGATCGACGTCGTGCCGGGGCCCACGGGCGGGTGGGCGGCGGTCGAGCGGCTGGCGCGTGCTGTGGGCTGGAAGCGCGCGTGTGCGGCGAGTGGGATGGCGCCGATCTGTGCCAGCCCGCCGTTTCGGTTCGCCGGCTATTCGGGCTATCCCGGGCATGGCGATCCGTCCACCTGCATTCCCTGTGGCGGAGGTCCGCATCTGCACCTCTCGTGGCAGACGTCCGCGTCGCAGGGCCAGAAGGAGAACCGCCCGCGTACCGGGCATTTCGCGCCGTCGTGGATCGACGTGCTGCGGCCTAGCAACCAATCGAAGGATGCTGATGACTGATCATCGGATCATTGACCTGTTCGCCGGAGCTGGCGGCTGGGACGAAGGCCTCCGTCAGCTCGGCCATGCCGCGCTGGGCATCGAAACCGACCCTCTCGCGTGCGCGACCGCGGAGGCGGCGGGCCACCCGCGCCTGCAGGCCGACATCGCCGACCTGGAACCGGCCGATATGGGGCGGGTGTGGGGGTTGATCGGGTCGCCGCCGTGCCAGGCCTATTCGACGGCGGGAAAGAAGCTCGGCCGGCAGGACAAGCAGCACGTGATCGCCTGTGCTCACGAACTTGCCGCGGGCCGCGACACCCGCCCCGTGCATCTCGCGGCTTGTGCCGATGAGCGGTCGTTGTTGACCGTCGAACCGCTCCGCTGGGCGTTGACGTTGCGTCCTCGGTGGGTGGCGATGGAGCAGGTCCCGCCGGTGCTGGAACTCTGGGAACTCTTCGCCGACCTGTTGCAGGGTCATGGCTACCGGACGGCGGTTGGGGTGCTGAGCGCGGAGCAGTATGGGGTGCCGCAGAGTCGCCGTCGCTGCTTCCTGATCGCCTCGCTCGACGGACCGGTGACCCTGCCCGCGCCGACGCATCGCTCGTACAACCCGCGCAAGCCCGACCAGTTCAAACCGGGCGAGGAGGGCTTGCTGCCGTGGGTGAGCATGGCCCACGCGCTCGGTTGGCCGTCGTCGCGGGTCACGCACACGAACTGCCAGACCGACAGCGGCCGTCGGCCGCGCGGATTGTCGCGGCCGGCGAGCAGGCCGTCGCGAACGGTCGACACGACGGCCGGCGTCTGGACGGTCGAGTCGCAGAATGCGGCGCGGCTGGATACGCGGCAGCGGACCGCACGACCCCGCTCGACCGGGTGCGTGTCGCCGACGCTGACCTCGTCGGGGTTGTCGCGTGCGGAATGGACGCACCGCCGGCCCGCAACGACGGTCCTTGGTGATCCGCGGGTCCATACGCCGGGAACGAAGCGCAGCCGTCGCTACCCGCACGGTCTGGACCGTTCCGGGCGTGATGCGGTGCGTGTGACTCCGGAGCAGGCGGGGGTGCTTCAGGGGTTTCGTCGGGACTATCCGTGGCAGGGTGCGCGGACGCGGCAGTTCCGGCAGATCGGCAACGCGGTCTGCCCGCCGGTCGCCCGGGCGGTGCTGGGCGCGGCGATGGCACCGAGCGTGGAAGCTCGGCGAGCCGGGAGCGTGCGATGAGGTCCGAATCGCGTTGCGCGTTTGACCGCACGTATGACCGCACGTTCGGGGGCACGTTCGACCGCACGTTGACGGTCGTCGCGTGGTCGCGAGATCGCCGTCCGGGACGGCGAATGCGGCGGTCGTCGCAGGACGACATCTATCCCCATCCCGGGGCGGTGCGGCGATGAATCCCGACTCGCGCGACGGGGCCGCGCTGCTGGTGATGGTCGCGGTCGTCGTCGCCGGTGCGCTCGTCAAGACCGCCGTCGGCGGCGTGGCGGTTCCGACGGTCGGCACTCCGGCGCTGGGCGCTGTGGCCGTGGCCGTCGGAAGTGCGCTGGCGGTGGTCGCGGTTCTGGCGCTGCGCCGCTGGGGCACCGGTCGGGCACTCAGCCGCCGGGTGCGCGTGCAGATGGTTCCCACCGACGGCTTCGATCCCGACGTCGAGGCGGTCCTTCGGTTCGCTGCCGGCCTGGGCCGCAGCCGCCGCGCCGTGCGCGGTCTGCTCGAAGGACCCGCCAGCGCGGTCCGCGTGCGGCTGGTCAACGATCCCGATGGGCGGCTGCGGTACGAGGTGGAGCTTCCCGAGCACGCCCGCGGCGTCCTGGCGACCGCGGGCTACGAGGAGGTGCAGCTGCTCGACGTTCCGCGTGAGCACCAAGAGCCCGGGAGCGTGGGTGCGGTCGCACGGGTCGAACTGGTGCTCGCGCGGCCGAGCACCGAGCCGCTGCGTTCGATCGGGCTGGACCCGGACCCGCTGTCGGGGGTGGCACGTGCAATCGAGACGGTTCGCCCCAGCGCCGGGGAGTCGGCGACGGTCTGCGTGGACCTGTTGCCGATCGGCGCTGCGGGACGACAGCGGGCCCACCGTCGGATGCTGCGGGAGGCTCGCCGACGCCAATCGACCGAGGCGCGTGGGCCGTCTCGAACGATGCTTGAAGTGTTCGATGGTCCGCAGCGTCGAACGCGGGCGGCGGGGGACTTCGCCGGGGCGGTGGAGCGCCGGAGCGGCCAGCGAGCGTTGGCGGCCAAGTTGGGATCGCCCGAGCCGCTGCTGCGGATCCAGGTGCTCGTCCAGGCGTCCGCTCCGACGCGTGGGAGAGCGATCGACGTGGCCCAGCGGCTGGCCTCGACGTTCGACGTCTACGCGGGTGAGAACTACTTCCGCACGCGTGGGCTGCGCGTACCGGGTGGCCTTGGGTTCTTCGGTGCCGACGGACCGTTGCGGCGCGGTCGGTTCGATCGACGGATGCGCGGCGGACTGTTTCGGCCGCCTCGGCGGCGGTTGGTGGCGGCGTCGGAGGTCGCGGGGTTGCTCAAGCCGCCCACGGTGAAGTGTCGGGCTGCCAACGTCGTGCGCTCGGGCGGCATGGTCCCGCCACCGCCGCGGAACCTTCCGACCTTCACCGGGCAACCGTCGCTGTTGCCCCTCGGACGGGTCCGCGGTGAACGCGGCGATCGGCTGGTTGGCGTGCCGTTGCGCGACACGTTCTTCAGCTACATGGGTGGTCGATCGCGCTACGGGAAGACCGAGACGACGCTCGGTCAGTTCTTGCACCTGGCCCGTAGCGGTCATGGGTGCTTCTTGTTGGATCCTCACGAGGACGCGATTCAGCGCGCCAAGGCGTACCTGACCGACTGCGGCCTTGCGGAGCGGGTGATCGAGATCAACCTCGCCGATCACCGTCAGCCGGGGTGGAACCCGCTGGCTGGGCACGGGAACTCGGTCGCGCAGCGCGCCGAGCGCGTTGATGCGGTGGTGGATGCCTTCGCGGCGGCGATGGGTTGGGGAGAGCAGAACACCCGGGCGTTGAATCTCGTCTCGCAGTCCGCGCAGGCGCTGGCTGAGCTCGCCGATCGGCTGCCGGCCGCGCTGGCCCCGACGATCTTCCAGATTCCTGCGCTTCTCGGGAGCGACGAGTGGCAAGCGGCGGCCCTGCCGCTGTTGCGGCCGGCGACGCGCGCGTTCTTTGCCGAACGGTTTCCCCGGTTGAGCAGCGAGGCGATTACGCCGGTGACCAACCTGATCGACCGGCTGCGTGTGGCGCCGGAGGTCGCCGCGCTGCTCGGCTCGCCCGTGTCGACCTACGACGTTCGGCGGGCGATGGACGACGGCATGATCGTGCTGGCGTGCCCGGGGAGCGGCTCGACACGGGACCGTGTGGTCGCGGGCCTGCTCGTCTATGACCTGCTGCACCAGGCGAAGACCCGCGCTGACCTGGAACCGGATCAGCGGCGCCCGTTCTACGTCTTCCTCGACGAGGTTCAGACCTACGACCCGCCGGGATCGGACACCCTCGCTGCGCTGCTGGAGCAGAGCGCGAAGTTCGGGCTGCGCGTCACGCTGCTGAACCAGAACCCCGAGCGACTCAGCCGCGCGACCTGGAACGCCGTTTCGACCAATCGCTCGCACCTGTCGTCGACCGCGCTGGCGTCGAAGGCCGCCGCGCTGCTGACGCGGGAGTGGGCGGGTGCGGTCGCGCCGGAGGTGATCACCCGCCTGGAGCGCTACACCTACCTGGCATCGGTCACGCTGGATATGCAGATCAGCCCGCCGTTTCTCGTCCACGGCGCGTCGGTCGACGAGCTCTACGGCCCTCCGGCGTCCTCCGAACGGATCGCAGCCCTGGAGCGGGTGGTGGATCGTGCGACCGGCCGACGCCCGGTCGCCGACGCACTGGGCGCGGTCGACGGACACGACGCGGCGATCCTGGAGGCGCTGAAGCGGATGACACCCGCAAAACCGGAGCCGGAATCGCCCGATGACGTGCTTCAGGGCTTGCAGGACGCGGGGCGGGGGACTGGGGGCCCGCAGTGAGGTCCCCGGTTTCCGAGCAGGTCCTCGAAGGCCTGTACCAGCACCGCCTGTTGCTCGCCGAGCAGGTCCACGCGCTGTATCGGCCCGACCGGGACCGGAGCGGGACGCGCCGCATGCTCGCTGACCTGGTGCGGCACGGGCTGGTTGCCGCAGCTCCCGACGTCACCGGCGGGCGGCGCAAGGTCTTCTATCTCACGGTCGCCGGGATCGACGCGGTGGAGAACGTCCCGACGGCGGAGCGGCGCCGCAAGCTGATCGAGCCCGCGCAGGCTGCCGGACCGCTGCAGCGCCACACCCTCGCAGTCAACGACGTCGGGGTCGCGTTCGTGCGCGGGGCGCGTGAGCGCGGTGAGGAGTTC
>JACYYJ010089535.1_pt2 | contig 21438 bp, 16 predicted proteins | sample 8236861 | NCBI WGS metagenome assembly JACYYJ01 (sample SAMN14103086, study PRJNA606662) | landfill metagenome | isolation source: landfill solid waste | place: India:New Delhi, Okhla landfill site | collected 2017-11-05
AGTCTTTATAAGCTGGTATAACCGTGTCAGGATATATCTCTGTTGGATAATTTCCGGTAAAACATGCTTGGCACACACCATGATCCTTTATATCACGGTCAGCAACGATCGATGCTTCTAATCCTTCTGTTGATAAAAATGCAAGGCTATCTGCACCGATGATTTCACGGATTTCTTCGATAGAGTTATGAGATGCGATTAATTCCCCTTTTGTCGAAGTATCAATCCCATAATAACAAGGATTTTGAATTGGCGGTGAAGCAATTCGAACATGGACCTCTGTCGCACCAGCTTCCTTCAATAACCGCACAATTCTACGACTGGTTGTTCCACGTACAATCGAGTCATCGACCATCACTACACGCTTACCTTCAACAATACCACGAACGGCAGATAGCTTCATTTTCACCCCTTGTTCGCGTAGCTCTTGAGATGGTTGAATAAAGGTACGACCAACATAGCGGTTCTTAATAAGGCCGAGTTCATATGGAATACTTGCTGCTTCAGAGAAACCAATTGCTGCGGAAATACTGGAATCAGGTACACCTGTCACCACATCTGCTTCTATCGGTGCTTCTAATGCAAGCTGTTTTCCCATTGTTTTTCTGCTTGCATGCACATTTAATTCATTTAAGTCACTGTCTGGTCTTGAAAAATAGACATATTCCATTGAACATAATGTTCGCTGTAATGGTGAGGTGAATTGGAACGAACGAAAACCTTCTGCATCGATAACAATTAATTCACCAGGCTTTACTTCGCGTTCATATGTTGCACCAATTAAATCAAAGGCGCACGTTTCTGATGCGACGACATACGCATCACCTAAACGACCAATGGATAAAGGACGCAATCCTCGTGGGTCCAAACCGATAAACATTTGCTCCTCAGTTAGAATCGAAAAAGCATAGGCTCCTTTTATCATACTAAGCGCAGAACCAATCGCTTCTTCTAAAGGTACATTTCCACTCCGCTTAATTAAATGGGCAATAACCTCCGTATCAGAAGTAGTCTGTAGAATGCTTCCTTGTGCTTCGAGCTGACTCTTCAAAGCATGGGCATTTACCAAATTGCCATTATGAGCCAAAGCCATACTATTTTTTTGAGAACGGAACACAAGTGGCTGAACATTTTCAAAGCCTCCACCACCTTGTGTTGCATAACGTACATGGCCAATGGCAGCATGTCCTTTTAATGAGGAAAACTTGTCCTCTGAAAAAACGTCATTCACAAGCCCAACGCCTTTGTGAACATGGAGCTTCTTCCCATCAGTTGTGACAATTCCAGCCCCTTCTTGTCCACGATGCTGTAGAGCATGAAGACCGTAATACGTCATTTCTGCTGCTTTTTCATGTCCCCAGACAGCAAATACTCCACATTCCTCATTTAAGCCTTTGATTTCAGCAAGCACGGGATAGCTCCTTTCCACAATTGTTGTAATTCTTCCACATCTTCCTGCATTATCTCTTCTCCATTATTAGTTATTACTAATTTCCCATTACGAGATACCGCTCCAATCCATTTCGCATCTGCCACTGCTTTCTCAAAAGCTTCACGATTTTCTTTGTTCACAGATACTAAGAAACGAGATTGAGTTTCACTAAATAATCCTGCAGTTAAATCGCCCTCAACCATGATTGTTGCACCAAACCCTTTTTTAGTAAATAGACTTTCCGTAACAGCTACAGCGAGTCCACCTTCTGCTAAATCATGTGCAGACACGACTAAACCTGCACGAATGGCTTCTAGTAATTGGGATTGACGTTGTGTCTCTATATCTAAATCAATGGTAGGTGCTTTGCCGAAGTATTTCCCCTCGAGTATATTCTGCAGTTCACTTCCACCGAATTCTGCTGATGCTTCCCCTATCACATAAATTAGATCACCATCATTTTGGAAATGGGATGGAGTAATATGAGAAAGTGATTCATGTAAACCTACCATTCCAACAATTGGTGTCGGAAAGATCGCTTGACCGTTTGATTCATTATATAAGGATACATTTCCACTAATAACTGGTGTATTGAGCTTTGAGCAAGCTGTACTCATTCCATCTACACTTTTTTCCATTTGCCAAAAGTTTTCTGGTTTATCTGGATTTCCGAAATTCAAACCATCCGTGATCGCTAACGGCTTTGCACCAGAACAAACGATATTTCGTGCCGCCTCGGCCACAGCAATTTGTCCACCAACCTCTGGGTCTAAATGAATATAACGAGAATTACAGTCAATGGTCATCGCTAGTGCTTTGTCATAGCCACGTACTCGAATAACGGCAGCATCAGACCCAGGAGAGAATACCGTATTTGCTTGTACCATGGAATCATATTGGTCATAAACATATTCTTTACTTGCAATGGTTGGCTGTTGCAATAGCTTTCGAAGCATTGCAGCATAATCGTCTATGACCGGTTTATATGAAGGCATGCTTTGATTTTCTTCATAAAAAGCGGGTACCTTAGACTCTTTATAAAAAATCGGTGCATCCTCTGCTAGACTATCAACAGGGATATCTGCAACCACTTCACCTTTGTGCAATAGACGGAATTTTTTATCATCTGTTACCGTTCCAACCGCTACCGCTTCTAGTCCGTATTTTCTGAAAATATCGACGATCTCCTGCTCTTGTCCTTTTTTCACACATAAGAGCATACGCTCTTGAGATTCAGAGAGCATCATTTCATATGCTGTCATATTTTCTTCACGCTGTGGGATTAAGTCTAGATTCATTTCCATTCCCATTCCAGCCTTACTTGCCATTTCACTAGCAGACGATGTTAACCCTGCTGCCCCCATATCCTGAATACCAACTAAAGCATCTGAATGAATGACTTCCAAACATGCTTCAATTAATAATTTTTCCATGAATGGGTCCCCGACCTGTACGTTGGAGCGTTTGCTTTCAGAGTCTTCTGACAGATCCTCAGAAGCAAAGGTAGCCCCATGAATACCGTCACGGCCTGTTTTAGACCCAACATACATAATGGTATTACCAAGACCTGCGGCAATTCCTTTTTGAATATCCTTTGTATCAATTAATCCGACACACATAGCATTTACTAGAGGATTCCCTTCATAACTGTCATCAAATTGTACCTCTCCACCGACAGTTGGAACCCCAACACAATTTCCATAACCAGCAATTCCATGTACCACTTCTTCGAATAGATATTTCACTCGACCTGTATTTAAATTACCAAAACGTAAGGAATTCAGAGAAGCAATCGGACGGGCTCCCATTGAGAAGACATCACGAATTATACCACCTACACCAGTTGCAGCTCCTTGATATGGCTCCACTGCTGATGGGTGATTATGACTTTCCACCTTAAACACGACACCCTGTCCATCTCCAATATCGACAACACCTGCACCTTCCCCAGGTCCTTGAACTACCTGCTTACCTTCTGTAGGGAATTTCTTCAATAAAGGCTTTGAGGTTTTATAGCTACAATGCTCTGACCACATAACAGAGAAAATTCCAATCTCCGTAAAATTCGGGCGACGACCCATAATTTCTTTAATCATGTCGTATTCTTTATCTGTTAAACCCATTTCACGGTAGACTTTATCTTTTTCTACCAATTCTGGGGTGATTTCAGGCGCCTGCAACATAATTTTCCCTCCAGTTCGCTAACATTGATTGGAATAGTTTCAACCCATCAGCACTGTTTAATAATGCTTCCACTGCACGCTCCGGGTGTGGCATCATGCCAAGTACATTCCCTTTCTCATTTGTGATTCCTGCAATATCGGCTACAGAACCATTTGGATTAGTTTGATAAGTAAACACAATTTGATTATTTTCTTTTAATCTAGCAAGCGTTGCTTCATCACAATAATAGTTTCCTTCATTGTGAGCGATTGGTACAGAGATGACTTCTCCTTGCTTATACTCACTTGTGAAAATGGTCTGATTATTTTCTACGACTAAATTCTCAAAATGACACATGAATTTCAAATTCTTATTACGTAACATGGCACCTGGTAATAAACCTGATTCTAATAAAATTTGGAATCCATTACACACTCCTAGGATGGGTACACCAATTTCTGCTTGTGTTTTTAACTGTGTGACAATATCTGACGTCGAAGCAATGGCGCCACATCGTAAATAATCCCCATAAGAGAAGCCACCAGGAATCAAAATGGCATCATAACCATCAAGCTTGGCCTCTTGGTACCAAACTAATTCGGCTTCTTCTCCAAGTGCATCCTTGGCTGCATAGTACATATCTCGATCACAGTTGGAACCCGGGAACACTACAACAGCAAACTTCACTGTGTAACACCCTCCTCCACTGTGTATTTATAATTCTCGATAACTGGATTGGCTAATAGCTTGCTGCACATTTCTTCAATTTGGTGTTCAATATTGGCGTCATCAGCAACGGTTAGCTCTAAATATTTACCCACACGTACCTCTTCGATATTTTCATAGCCTAATGTATTTAAAGATCCTTGTACCGCTTTACCTTGAGGATCTAAGACACCCTCTTTTAATGTAATATGCACCTTTACTAATTTCATTGTATTGCCTCCAGTCTAGTTAATATTTGATCATAGACAGATATGAGATCACCTAGGTCCTCTCTGAAAACATCCTTGTCCATTTTTTCTCCTGTTCTTACATCCCATAAACGGCACGTGTCAGGACTTACTTCATCCGAGAGTATAATTTCACCAGTTTGATTGCGACCAAACTCTAATTTGAAGTCAACAAGCTGTAGATGGATTTCTTTGAAAAAAGCTTGCAATTTTTCATTGACACGAAGTGCCATTTGTTTAATTTGAGCTAACTCATCCTCTGTAGCATCTGTTAGAAGTAAGGCGTGGCTATCACTAATAAACGGATCGCCTAGCTCGTCTTTTTTATAATAAAATTCAACAAGTGGTGGATGAAAGGTCGATTTCTCCTCTATTCCAAGTCGGCGAACAATACTTCCCGCTGCTACATTGCGCACTACTACCTCTAGGGGAATAATTGTTGTTTTCTCTACTAATTGTTCTGTTTCATTTAATGCTTCTTTAAAATGGCTGTTCACGCCATTTTTCCGGAGATATTCGAACACTTTAGCAGAGATTAGATTATTGTAGCGACCTTTGCCTTCAAAGTTTGCCTTTTTCTCTCCATTAAAGGCTGTTGCATCATTTTTATAGGATAGGACGAGTAATTCATCGCTATCCTTTACTGTAAAAACTTGCTTTGCTTTTCCTTCATATAACAGCTTGTCCTTCATTCTTACTCACTCCTTATGCTAAGCCGATTTTTTTGAAAATTTGATCAACATTTTTCAAATGATACGTATAATCGAAGCAATCGTCTAATTGCTCCTTTGTCAATGTGCTCGTAATTCGTTCCTCTTTCTCAATCAACTCACGGAAAGGAGTAGCTGTTTCCCATGCTTTCATGGCATTTGGTTGAACCATATCATAAGCCTCTTCACGGCTCATTCCTTGATCAATCAAGGAAAGCAGCACACGTTGTGAGAAAATAACGCCATAGGTTCGGTCGATATTGCGCTTCATATTTTCTGGAAATACGGTTAGATTCTTCACAATATTACTAAATCGATTGAGCATATAATTGAGTGCAATCGTAGCATCTGGAAGGATGACACGCTCTGCAGATGAGTGAGAAATATCACGTTCATGCCATAATGATACATTTTCATAGCTTGTCATCATATAACCACGAATGACACGGGCCATTCCCGTCATATTCTCCGAACCGATCGGATTCCGTTTATGTGGCATAGCAGATGAACCTTTTTGACCCTTCGCAAAAAACTCCTCCACTTCACGAGTTTCTGTTTTTTGTAATCCACGAATTTCTGTAGCGAATTTTTCAATGGATGTGGCAATCAAAGCGATTGTGGACATGTATTGTGCGTGTCGATCACGCTGTAACGTTTGTGTTGATACAGGTGCAGGAGAAAGCCCTAAGTTTTCACACACATATTTTTCAACAAATGGATCAATGTTTGCATATGTTCCCACTGCTCCAGAAAGCTTTCCAGTTTCCATAACCTTTGCTGCAGCATCAAATCGTTCGAGGTTTCGCTTCATTTCTTCATACCATAGTGCCATTTTCAAACCAAAGGTTGTCGGCTCTGCGTGCACACCATGCGTACGTCCCATCATGACGGTGTGTTTATGCTCGATTGCTTTTTCCTTTAAGATATCAATAAAGCGAACAATATCCCGGCGAATAATTTGATTCGCTTGTTTTAGCATATAAGATAAGGCTGTATCGACAACATCTGTTGAAGTTAGTCCATAATGGACCCACTTACGCTCTTCTCCTAATGTTTCCGATACAGCACGAGTAAAGGCAACGACATCATGACGCGTATCCTGCTCAATTTCAAAAATTCGTTCGACATTAAATGATGCATTTTCTCTAATTTTTTGGACGTCCTCCTTTGGGATAAATCCGAGCTCACTCCATGCCTCACATGCTAATATTTCTACCTCTAGCCATGCCTTAAAACGATTTTCATCAGTCCAAATCTTACCCATTTCCTCACGTGTGTAACGTTCAATCATCTGACTTCCTCCTAATTCGATTCAATTAACTTTTTTTCTACTAAATCATTATATATGGTTAAAGCATTGTCCCCAATAAAGGTTGCATGTCCCATTTTTCTTAATGGTTTATTTTCTTCTTTACCGTACATGTGCACGTGTGCTGGAGTTAATTCGTCCATTTTACGGAAAAAAGGTTCTATATCCTTACCTAGTAAATTAAACATCACTGCTCCACCATGTGCATAAACCGGGATTAGTGGTAGTCCACAGATTGCTCGAATATGCTGTTCAAACTGTGATACATTACATGCCTCGATCGTATAATGTCCTGAGTTGTGTGGCCGAGGGGCCAGTTCATTAATCAATATCTCATCCCCTACCACGAACATTTCGATAGCAAAAGTTCCCACAACACCGATTGTTTCCGCAATGGCCTTTGCTGCCTTTTTAGCTTTTTCAGCAATATGACCTGCTACTCGAGCTGGTGCGATCGTTGCATGTAATATATGATCGCGATGAATGTTCTCTGCAACTGGGAAATAACTGATATCCCCTGCTTGTGACCTTGTAAAAACGATAGAGATTTCTTTATCAAATGGCACCCATTTTTCTACGATCAATCGATCTGTTGCAGACAGCATTTCTGATGCTTCCTTTATATCCCGTTCATTGGTTAATTTGACTTGTCCCTTTCCGTCATAGCCTCCGCGACAGGTTTTTACTACAGAAGGATAGCCAAGCTTTTCGACTGCCTTCTCTAATTGTTGTACTGTTTGTACGATTGCAAATTCAGCAACAGGCTGGTTGCTGTCTACCATTGCCTTTTTCTCTAATTCACGATCCTGAGTCACCTTTAGAGAATTGGCACCCTGTGGCAAAATCCCCTTTGCTTCTAAAAACTCTGCTGCTGTTAAATCGACATTTTCAAATTCATAGGTAACAACGTCACATTTCTCAGCAAGCTCCTTTATGGCATTCATATCGTCATATGCTGCGACAATTTGTCCACCTGAAACTTGTGCAGTTGGGCAATTAGGAGTTGGATCTAGTACAATCACATGGTAACCCATATGCTTTGCGACGGTAGTCATCATTCTGCCAAGTTGTCCTCCACCGATAATACCGATCGTTCGTCCAAATAATAATCTATTGTTCTGCAAGTTCTTCCCTCATTTCTGCTACCTTCTCGCGCATCTGTACTTGATAATTTGCTAATGTAGCTGCCACTTGTTGATCAAATGCCCCAATCATTTGTGTAGCTAATATCCCTGCATTCTTAGCACCAGCCTTACCAATGGCAACTGTGGCAACCGGAACACCACCTGGCATTTGTACAATGGATAATAATGAATCAAGACCGTTTAAGCTTTTGGTTTGGACAGGAACACCAATGACAGGCAATGTCGTTTTGGCAGCAACCATACCTGGCAAATGTGCTGCCCCACCAGCACCAGCAATGATTATTTTTAAGCCCTTGTCTCTTGCATTTTCTGCATATTGAAACATATCCTCTGGGGTACGGTGTGCAGAAATCACTTCTTTTTCATAGGAAATACCTAATTCATCTAATACCTCACATGTATGCTTCATCGTTTCCCAGTCGGAGATGCTCCCCATTATAACTCCTACTTGTGCCATACTTTCCCCTCTTTCTTCTATATTTAAGTACATTAGAAAAATCTCGCATTCGCTCGTCCTTTGGCGAATGCCTAGTTTTGCTTATACTTGTCACCTTAAAATTTCAACTACGTCGAAAGCTACTGTGTAGAAATTTAATACTTTCCTAACGTAAAATAAAAAGCCTATTCGGTCTCCTCCTGTAATAAGAGAAGATGAATAGGCTGAAGTGTAACTTTTTTGCCATTTAATCTCGTTTCTTTTACAGGTTAGATGCTCATTCATTTTTCCGAACATTTCGTTCCTTATCGATCACCCCGTAAAAGCAAACTCCTAACGCTTTTTTACATCTTCCCTCATAGTCCATCTTTTACGGTGATGGGTAGAAACTCTTGGGCCATATTCCCAAATTATATGAGGTCATCATTTTCAATTGTAAGATTTTTTAACTCTACACATATGATAACAAGTCCATTTCCCTCTTGTCAATAAAAAATCGAACGTTAATTAACATAATTAAATTAACGTTCGTGTTTTGACAAAATGGCTTCAAATTGTATGATTCGATCAATTGGTTGGATTTTGCTACCTACCTCTTCAAAGATCGGCTTTTCTATTCTTCTAATCGGTTGATAGCCCTCTTGCTTTATCCGTTCTAAACAGCTAGCAATGGTTTCATTTTTCTTCACTTGAAAGTATTTCTTCTGATTGTTTTTGTTCTTCTTTTTCGACACTTTTTCTGATCTTCCCCTTTCTTACTTGCTTCACCCAGAAGCCTCCGTGAATTTGCTTCGGTTCGTAAGCAATAATAAATGCTTTGGGATCAATAGATTTAATTGTTTCATAAAGATGAAGCTCATATTTTCTTGGTGATAGTATTTGCATGGATAAACGGTCACCATCCATTCCATAAGCATACCAGCTGGTGACGCCATAGCCTTTTGCTCTGAGCTGTTTCGTAAAGGAAATGTCTGGATTCGATGAAATAACATTAACGGTAATATAACCAAGTGCCAGTTTTTCTTCAATCATTGACCCTATTATCACACCAAGTCCATAGCCTAGCCCATAAGCAATTAGATTTTGTATTTCTCCAAGATTATCTAACACTAACCCAAGTCCGAGGGTATAAATGACAATTTCAAATGTACCAATCGTTCCCGCAATATATCTTCTTCCTTTTAATGTAAGAATAACACGTAATGTCGATAAGGATACATACACGATATTAATAGCCATAATAATCGTAACCATTATAAGTGCATTTTCTAGCATAAAAATACCTCCTTAAAGGAACAGGATCATTTCTCTAACATAACATAATAACAATTAGGCGGAATCATTTTATCATATAAAACTTACTTATCATAGTACAAAATGGAGGGAAAATGATGGATCCATTTCAGCAAATGCACGAATGGAAAAATAATATGGATCAATTCTTCGGTGGGAACTTTTGGAATGAGTTTGAGCATATTATCAAACCTCCCATCCCAGCAATTAATTTATACGAGCTAGACAATGAATTGATTGGTTATATTAGTTTACCCGGTATGGAAAATAGTAAGCAAATAGAAGTATATGTAGACGAGTATGTCTTGGAAATACGAGGACAGCTATCTCCCATCAAACAAAGTGGCAAGATGCATCATCAAGAAATATTACAAGGAGATTTTTCAAGAAAAATAGACCTCCCTTTCGCTGTGAGAAAGGACCGTGTAAGCGCAAATCTTCGTAATGGACTGATGTGTATCCATTTGCATAAGAAAATGGACAATACTAGGAAAAGAAAGAGAGTAAATATTGAAAATGAGGAGGAGTAACCAGGATCTAAAAAAACGGTCCAGCAAGACGATACTGAACCGTTCCTTATTTACCCTTTTAATAACGCATATTGTTTGATAACTTCTTGTGTAATGTCACTATCCTTAGGAAGTTTACTTACATCCTCTAACACTTTCGCCATTCCGTTTTCTTTGATCATTGATTGAAGCTTCATCGCTTCTTCGTCCTCTTGATAATCAAATAATAGTGCAGCAGCAATAGCCTTCGCTAAGTTCGTAAATGATAGACCAGCTTTTTGCGCTTCTGTTGCAGGGCGAATTAATCGATCCTCGGGTCCTAATTTTCGGATCGGTGCACGCCCTACTCTTGTAACCCCATCTTGAAGATAGGGATTTTTAAACCTTTTAATTATTTTCTGAATATATTCGTTATGTTCATCTGCCTTTAAACCATACTGTTTAACTAAGTAATCACCAGTTTCCTTTAATGTTGCTTCGACTTGTTCCTTAATGGCTTCATCTGCTAACGTTTTATCAATGGTTGACTTCCCGTTCAAGTAGCCAAGGTATGCAATGACGGCATGCCCTGTATTAACGGTAAATAACTTTCTCTCAATAAAAGGGGCAAGCTCAGATACGATAGTCATCCCTTCAACTTCCGGAATCTCTTCCTCCGTCTCGACTACCCACTCGTAATATGGTTCGACCAACACATCTAAAGAATTATCTTCCTGTATGGGAACGATACGATCGACAGCAGAATTAAAGAAATATACTCTCCCTGCTAGTCTATCTTTTGTGTCTTCATCAAGATTATCTAATATGTGCTGCTTCAATATGTCAGTTGCACCTATCTGGTTTTCACAAGCAATCACATACAGCTTTTCATCTGTTTGATACACTCGTTCCGAGATACCTCGTGCAATAAGTGGTGCAATTCGAGGCAAAATATTCGGTCCGATAGCAGTAGTCAAATAAGTAGCACCTGTAATTTCCTCGATCACCTTATTTTCCTGTGTCATGTTATTTAAGCCTGCTACATTCTTGATCGTAGTTGTTTCATGTTGGTCTGTTGCTAATTTTACCTTGTAGCTCTTCTGTTCATTTAAAGAATGAATGATTGATTCTGCAATATCTACGAAGGTAACATGGTAACCTGATTCAGAGAATAAAGCTCCAATAAAACCTCTTCCAATGTTTCCAGCACCAAAGTGGACGGTCTGTTTCATTATAATCATTCCTTTATCCATTTATTTTCGAGGTAGTCTGAAAATAACTCCTCTAATTTCTCTCTAATCATTGATTCACTCGAAGAAGAAAAAATCATCATCGCCTCGTCACTTTCTATTAGACTCGTACTTATGAGACTTAGTATTTCTTGTTGTTTTGTACTTAACGTTTCAGGTGATAACATCAATAGTAGGTTTTTTAACTGTATTTCTGTGCCATCCATTCCTTTAATGACACAAGGATGATCTAGATGACATATTTGAAAAATAAGCTCTTGAATACCGTCATATCGACAATGATAAAGCCCCATATTGGTATTAGGAATTCCCAATCCTCCCATTGTTTCTCTTTCCGCTAACTTTTGTAAAACTTCTTCTGCATTAGAGACTAACCCTGCTTGTTCCAGTCGTTCGGTCATCTCTCTTAATACTTGCAAATATCCAGCGTTCGATCTCCTGTATAAACGGAAATTATTCAGAATTGCTTCGATACTAGAATGTACTTCCTCCATTTCCTGCAACACATCTTGCAATTTGGATGGCTGGAGGTTAAAATTCTTGCTATTGTTATTTTTCATATATTCATTTTTACTTGTTAACTGTCGTATATTATGCTGCAAAAAGCTTCTTATCATTTGAATATCTTCGTCGTTTAATAGTGGTGATACTAATATATAGTTCAGATCATCAAACGGAAGCTTTACAGTGGAAATAACCATATCAAACACATTTAATTTCGATTTCTCTATTTCTTTAATTGATTTTATGTCCACTGTGTTAATTTCCGCAAATTCTTTCTGAATACGGCTTGCTAGCATCTTAGATGTACCTATTCCTGTAGGACAGATAATAACCGCACGTATCGCTGTCTTTTCCTCATTCATTAATAATGCAGATCCGAAATGAAGCACAATAAAGGCAATCTCATCCTCTGGAAAGGAGATATCATTAAATTCCTTCTCTAAACTATTTCGAACTGCCATAAATAACATAGGATATTTCTTTTTTATTTCCTCGGTTAACGGATTAAAAAAGCCCATCTGATGCTTTAATCGAAAAATCGAGGGCTCCATATGAGCAAGCAATCCTTGGAATAACGAAAAGTCCTTAGAAAGATCAATGTGAAGTTGCTTGGAAACATCTTGAATGATGTTTCTAATCAGCTGTCCTAGCATAATACTGTCATAATCAACTGTATCCGAATCCTGCAATTTGGATCCTTTTAAAACAACAGCTAAATAATAAACATCTTTATGAGTTAATGGAATCGATAATTTCGATCTTATGTGTTCTGCTAGTTGGCTAATTTGTTGAAAGGTTCGGGTAGATTCCTCATACAATACTGGTTCATCATCCTCTAAAAGAAAATGATTCTCTACTCGTTGGAGAGTAATCGCCGTGTGGACGATAAATCCTAAATAGTCATTATCCGCTAAGCGTGTCTGCCCCTTGTCAAATAAATGATGAACCATTTCATCAATGGTAAATAAATATTGAGAAGAAAAATAGCCTAGTATCGGACCTTCTAGTAGGTGATGCTTTTGTAATAGATATAAGCTTTCTAATAACTCTTCATGAAAATGAAATAAGAAATAGGTAGCGAGAGCTTTACGCTTATTTGCTTCTCTTCCAGCTAAGCTTACACCAACACCTCTTTTTCGATTCAATTCAATAGAAAAGTTATCTAACCATTTCGTTAGATCATCCAGATAAGAAGAAAGCTTTGTAACACTAATTCCGAGCTGTTTTGCCAGCACTTGTGTCTTAAAAAAAGAGCCTTCATGTAATAAGGTAATAAGTAACTGTAATTTTTTTTCTTCTGGTGTTTCATCTGTCGGATGGACATAGTATAAATTTTGGGTCAGTTTGAAAATATGTTCATTTTTTCCATCAATCATTAAACCATCATTGGGTGTTCGCTTCAGCTGTAGCTCGAAGGAATGTAAGATATTCTCCACAGCTTTTAGATCACGCTGAACAGTCCTTACACTAACTTGTAGGTAATTGGCCAATGACTGTGGTGTGTGTTTACCAGAAGTTTTTATTACTAATTCAATGATTAATTTTTCTCTTGACGTTATAAACATTCTACCCTCTCGTTTCTTTTCCAAAATGTCCTTAGGGTGAATATAGCAGATAGCAGAATAGAAAGATGGACCTACCCCATCTTTCTACTCATTACCATCATTTACTATTAATTATAGCTAACAATTCCTTCGCTGTTTTTGCTTGCACCATCTGTTCAATATTTTCTTCATCTGAACAAACTACGGCAATACCGGAAAGGATGTCTAAATGGGTACCGTCTTTTCCTGCAATACCGAAGATTAACTTCGCTTCCTTGCCATCAAAATCCACCCCATTTGGAACCTGAAGGACTGTAAACCCTGAACGTAATACAGCCTTTTTTGCTGCTTCTGTACCATGTGGAATGGCAACATGATTACCCATATAGGTAGATGTTATGTTATCGCGCTCTATCATTGCCTCCACATAGCTTTCTTCTACATAGCCTGCTTTCACTAACACTTCACCAGCAAATCGAATAGCGTCTTCCTTTGTATTGAATTCTTGATTAAGGAAGATATTTTCTTCCCGCAATAGATCGTCATCATCGTGCTCGTGATCTTTACCCGTTACCTCTGCTTCTGTTTCTTCTACCACTTCAGATAACTTTTCCGTGACACCATTTTGCAAGCTGTCAATTAGCTTGTCATATTCGGGACTTGATAAGAAATTATCAACGGAAATATGATAAGCATTGGGTAATTTCTCTTTTGCACGAGGCGTTAATTCCTCTTGAGTAATAACAACCTGTGCATCACCTGGCAGGTTACTAATTGCTGTATTGGTGACAGAAACGTCAAGATCAGCAGATTTCACTTTTTTACGTAATAATGATGCCCCCATAGCACTCGATCCCATTCCAGCATCACAAGCAAATACAATCTTGTTTACCTTATCAGGAAGTGTTCCTGAATTAGATTGAAGTGCCCCTGCCACAGAGCTTTTCTTCCCTTTCATTTCTTGCATTTTTTGTGTTGCTTCTTCTATATTTTCGTCATCTTGTTTACTTGATTTTAGCACAAATCCAGCAACAACGAACGAAATAATCGTAGCTACGATAACAGCAGCAAAGTTTGCGATATAAACACTTGCTTTTCCAGGGGTAACTGCAGCAATTGCTAAAATACTACCAGGAGATGCAGGGGCTGCTAATCCTCCACCTAAAAGTACTAATGTTAGTATTCCACCCATACCACCTAAAATAACCGCAAATAATAGCATTGGACGCATTAATACATATGGGAAGTAAATTTCATGGATACCTCCAAAGAAATGAATAATTCCTGCACCAGGTGCGGATTGCTTTGCAGAACCTTTTCCAAATAGCATAAAGGCTAATAAAACACCAAGACCTGGACCAGGGTTTGCTTCTAATAAGAATAGAATAGACTCACCTGTGCTTCTCGCCTGTTCTAAACCTATTGGAGAGAGAATCCCATGATTAATTGCATTATTTAGGAATAATATTTTGGCAGGTTCAATAAAGATACTTGTTAATGGTAAAAGACCTGCACCAATTAACCAATCTACTCCTGCAACAAGTAGTTGAGTAAAACCATTGACAGCAGGGCCAATAGCCAAGAAGGATAGAATGGCAAGAAGTCCTCCGAGAATACCCGCCGAAAAATTATTTACCAGCATTTCAAAGCCAGATTTAATTTTACCCTCCACTAATTGGTCAAACTTTTTAATCACATAACCACCAAGTGGACCCATGATCATGGCACCTAAAAACATCGGTGTATCTGGCGCACCGACAATAACCCCCATTGTCGCGATAGCACCTACCACACCTCCACGCTGGTCATGAATCAATTTACCACCTGTGTAACCGATTAACAATGGTAGTAGGTAAAACACCATTGGATCCACTAATTTTGCAAGGTTTTCATTTGGAATAAAACCATCTGCAATAAATAAAGCAGTAATAAGCCCCCATGCTATAAATGCACCAATGTTTGGCATAACCATCGAACTTAGAAAATTACCAAACTGCTGGACTTTTACTTTTATATTTGACTGAGCCATTATCTTTCTCCTCTCCGTCTAATTTTCCTATTCATCAATTCTAATCATAGGACACCGTTATGCTATCTTCAAGATACTTGAAAACTAATTTTGTCGCATAGCAGGTGACAAATCTATCTTTTCTCTATATATGGCGATTTATACAGATCTAGTGAATCTCTACTTAAGAAAAAAGCTTCGGCATAATTGCCGAAGCCTCTTACATTATTAGTATATATTCCATAATAAAAGAATAAGTGATGAAGTGTCCCTATATTACTGGGCTGATTTCTTTAATTTCCTTTCATAACCATAGTAAGTATAAAAACAAACCGGACATATGCTTACATTATCACCTTTTTCATATGCGCAATCGTTTACATATGACTTTTATTAACTTATCTCCCTGCGATCTCTATCGATGTACCGCTCTAAAAATACAGATCATCTTCACATTATCGTTAATTAATCAGCTACTATATTATTTAATTCCTGTTAAAGCCATACCCTCAATGAAATAGCGCTGTGCGAAAAAGAAAAGAATTATAATGGGTAAAGTTGCAATTGTTGCTGCTGCCATAACTAAAGGCCAACTTTGCACATATAACCCCGCAGACAGGGATGATATTAATAACGGTAGAGTTTTTAAACTTTCATCTGTAATAATTACCAAAGGTAGGAAATAGTTGTTCCATGAAAACATAAATGTAAAGATCCCTAGTGCAGCTAATGGAGCTCTCATTAAGGGAAGAGCTATTTGAAAAAATATTCTCCATTCACTCGCCCCATCAATCCTTGCAGCATCCAATAAAGCATTTGGAATACCTTGCATGAACTGTCTCATCATAAATATTCCAAAAGCAGTAGCAATATTCGGAGCAATTAAACCTGTATAAGAGTTTATTAAGTCAATCTCTCTAAATAATATATATATAGGTATCATCGTGATTTGAAATGGAATCATCATTGTTGCAAGTAACAATATAAAGATAACATTTCTTCCCCAAAATTCAAATTTTGCAAAAGCATAACCTGCCATACTATTCAATAGTAAGGCTAAAATTGTTGTTACAACAGCTACATACGTACTATTGAAAAATATTTTACCAAAATTTGCCACATTCAGTGCTTCTATATAATTTTCCCATTGAATTACATCTGGAATCCAAGTTGGAGGAAAAGTAAATACTTCACTGTCAACTTTCAAAGAGGTAGAGATCATCCAAATAAAAGGAATTAGCATAGTGATTGCTCCAACAAACACTACAACTATTATCGTTACTCGTCCAATAATCTCTGCTTTGTTAACCACCTTTTATCACACTTCCTTTCATTATACTAACGCTCAAGCCTGTTATTAATACGATGATACAAAACGGTCAGTACTAATATAACGATGAATAACAACACAGCTAGTACAGATGCATAACCAAAATTTGTCTCACTAAATCCTTTTTGATAAATATAGTAGACGATTGCATAGGTAGATCTTGCTGGTCCTCCGCCCGTCATAATATTTATCTGATCAAATACTTGAAAACCATTAATAATTAACATAGCGACTACAAAAAATGTAACTGGCGTAAGCATTGGCCATGTAATATACCTAAATGACTGGAATGATTTTGCACCGTCAATTCGAGCAGCTTCATATAAACTTTTATCAATACCTTGTAAACCAGCCAAATAAATTATTAAGTTAAAACCTATCGATTTCCACACATTCACTAAAATTAATATAGCCAATGCTTGGTTAGAATCTCCTAAAAATTGTTGTGTTGGAATCCCAATCGTATTTAAAATGGGATTAATTGGTCCTAGTTGTGGATTAAATAACCATAACCACACAAATGATACAGCAACCATTGATACTACTGTAGGCAAAAAGTAGATTGCTCTCATTAAATTTACAAAAGGAAACCATTTTTGATTAAGCATGACAGCTAACAGCAATGAGATTATAACTGTAGGAATTAGCGATCCGAAAGCAAACACAAAGGCTATCCACATGGATTTATAAAATAATTCGTCCTGAAAAACTAATTCGTAGTTTCGAAATCCAATAAATTCAACCGGATTAATGGCATCATAACTAAGAAAGCTTATTACAATACCTGCTACCGTTGGCAAGATAACGAAAACTAAAATGATTAAAAGTGCTGGCAAGAGAAACATCCATGGTGTAAGCGCCTTTTTTGATAATTTTCTTTTCTTAGTTAAAGGTAATGCTTTTGCATCCATCATAAAGGCAACTCCTAACTTAACTTTATTTAGTAGATCGCAGGAACTAGATGATAAGACTTCAGATTTAAAAAACTACTGATTTTGCTCAATGGCGGAGTTGATTCTTTCAGCTGCTTCAACCAAGACTTCTTTTGGATCCGCTCCCTCAGTTAGTACGAGTTGAATAGCATTATCAATCTCATCAGCATAATAATTATGATAAGGACTGATCCATGTCTGATCTAGCCAATTATTGTCAAATAGATCCTTTAAATAACCCACTTTTTCTTCAAATTCTTTATTAGAATCAATACCTGGCACATCTGCTTCAGGAACACCCGTTATATTTGTAAAAGCTTCTTCGTCCTCAAGAGAAGATAGTGTTGCAGGTGCTGCTACCCATAAAGATTGCCAGTAGACATCTAATTGCTCCTTACTAGTTAGAAATTTGACTAATTTCCACGCTTCATCTGGATGTTCAGAGTCTTTGGATATACCGAAGGAAGAAGACATAGATCTAGCTAATTTTTTATCCCCATGAGGAAAACTTGTTGCTTTAAAATTAAAATCTGGTGCAGAATTTTTAATAGAAGGAGCCATCCATGTTCCGTCCATATACATTGCTGCTTTTCCTGCTTGAAAATATGCATCTGGCCCCATTTGCGCTTGGTCACTAGTAGATGTCGTTAACTGAAAATCGACCACTAAATCTTGCCAATACTTAAGTGCTTCGATTGATTCTGGACTATCTACAGTGGATACTGTACCGTCCTCCTTCCATATATTGCCACCATTTGATAACACAAATTGCGCAAAATTGTCTGCATTCCAACCCATAACAAATCCATATTGTTTAACATTTCCATTCTTATCTTTCTTTGTTAATGTTTTAGCATCCTCCATCATTTGTTCCAATGTATAATCGTGATCTGGTTCTTCTAATCCTGCTTCTTGAAATGCCTCAGGTGAATAATATAATACTGTTGAATTTGCATCCTGAGGAATAGCATATGTTTGTCCATCTCTTTGCATCGATACCCATGAAGCTTCTGGATAGTTGTTTCGATCGAAATTGTCACCTTCCATATATTCATCTAGAGGGATAAACATTCCTCTCTGAATAAACTCTTGTACATTAGCCCCAGGAGATCTCATTACATCTGGTAAGTCGTTTGCTGCACCTAGTGTTAAATATTTATCCCTTAGTTCGTCATAATGTAAGAATTCCACCTCAATATCAGGATTTTGTTTTTCAAATTCTGGTATATACACATCTGTATAGAGAGCATTTTCAAATGGCATACCCCAAACAGACATACTTATTTTCACTTTGTCTCCACTATCATCGTCTTCATTGTTGTTCGAACTTTCTGAATTGCACCCATAAAGAAACATCGTTATAAATAATACAAAAGCTATTAAAAGTAGTTTTTTATTCAATGCTAAGCTATACATCATTAAACACTCCCTTATTAATTTTGGTTTAACAAACGAACTGCTTTCATATATGAAGCTCTACTCAACACCCTTCTATCACCTCCCCTAAATGGATGTTAACGTTTACAATATTGGTAAAATGAATAGATCAGAAATTATATAATAAAAAATCCCACTAATGGTTATGTTTTCAACTATTCACACTCAAATATACGAATTTATACCAATAATATGTAATCGTTATCACACTAATAGAAATACTTATAAATTAATTTTCATAGTATGTAACATTATCGGTAAACGTTTACACAAAATATATACTATTTAATTTGAAATGTCAATCCCATAGAATAGATTTTTCTCTATGAATGATAGAATCTTGAATGTTTCTTCTGAAAATGGGTCAATCGAATTAATTGCATGATTCATAAGATTCATTTTAAAAATTTTAGAAGGATTCAACCTTAATATAGAGAAATTGTTTTAGATTAACAAGAAAGGAGGACACGTAACATGATCTTTAAAAAAATTCTTTTGAAATAAGCTGAACGAGAGCAAATGTAAGCGATACTAAATTATGTGACTAGTAGTAAGGAGGAAAATTACATTGCGAAACCGAAAATTTTATCTAATCGTTGGAATTGTTATTCTATTCGGATGTTTTGCAGCGCTTGATACACCTGCAAAACATTTAAAGGGCATAGGAAAAGATAAGGTGGGACCTATGATGGATAATTTTAATGATGAAAATTTAGGAGACTATTGGATAGTTGGGCCAGGTGAAAATCAACGCAATGACGAATTCTGGTCATTGAAAGAGAATAAAGGATATTTAACTATTACTACACAGGACTCTGATATTCATACAACAACAAATGATCCCAAAAATTTCTTTCTTAGAAATGCTCCTGATAAAGACTATTCTTTTACAACTAAGTTAAACATCTCACCTGAGCAATCATTCGAACAAGCAGGACTGATCGTATGGAATGGACCAGATGATTATATCAGATTAAGTTCCCTTTATAACGGAAAAAATATGATAGAGGCTGCAATTGAAGCTGACGGCCAGTTTAGTAGTCAACAAAGAGTTAACATGATTGGAGACGATATCTATCTGCGAATACAAAAAATCGGCAGAACTTTCACATACTTTGTCAGCGGTGATGGAAAAGACTGGAATAAAATAGGTTTTTCGGTTAAGACATCTTATCAAAATGAAAAAATTGGCTTGTTTGCCATATCGCCAGGGAGCGGTCGTCACATTCCAGCAAAGTTCGATTTTTTCAAGGTACAAATCAATCCACAAGACGAGGAAGATACGGATGAAAGTAATTACAAGCTTCCTGAAGATTCTAAACCTGTCAAGCCTGAAACTGGTCAAAAGGTAACCCCTTTTCTAAATCCTGTTTTTAATCACGATTCACCAGATCCTGCTGTAATAAAAGCTGATGATGGCTATTATTATGCGATTACTACACAAAGCATGTATAATGGTGAGCTTAACGTACTACCTATTTTACGTTCAAGAGATTTAGTAAATTGGGAGCATGTTGGCGAAGTATTTAGTGAATTACCTGATTGGGTAAGCGACAATCCTACAAATATTTGGGCACCTGATCTTGTTCAATATAATGGGAAATATTACGTTTATTATTCAGCTCAAATTAAAGATGGAGATAATTTTGGAATTGGAGTAGCAGTTGCAGACCATCCGCTTGGACCTTATGAAGATAAAGGTGCAATGGTAACTGGAGAATCATTTACGACAATCGATCCAATGGTTTTTACAGATACAGATGGGGAGAGATATATGTATTGGGGATCTGGTCATGACCCAATTAAAGTTCAGAAGCTCTCAGAGGATGGACTATCCTTAATTGGAACCGCAAAAGAAGTGTTATATCCTCATTCTGGTTCTGTCATCATTAAGGATACAGAAGACAAACCATATACAGAAAACTATGATAGGTTGATTGAAGGGCCGTGGGTAGTTAAACGTGGGGACTACTACTACATGTTCTATTCTGGGGACAATTGCTGTGGTCCAAATGCTCATTATGCCACTTCAGTTGCAAGAGCTACATCCCCAACAGGTCCTTTTACAAAATTTGAAGGCAATCCAATTTTACAACAGAATACTGCCTTTAATGCACCTGGACATAATGGATTCATTCAGGATGATGCTGGTCAAGACTGGATGCTCTATCACGCTATGGATCGTGATCAACAAAATGGAAGAGTCTTGCTGATCGATAAAATCATCTGGAAAGATGGTTGGCCAATCATTAACGATGGAAAAGGCCCCTCATCCACATTGCAGGAAGATGGCCCTATTATTAATAACTAATTAGATTGAACATTTTTGAAAGCGTTATCAATAAGTGAGTAACTATAATACAAGAGGAGACCATTTGATGGGCCATTATGGTAGAGACTGAAAGCAAAAGCTATCGGTCACAGAGCAAACCACCAGTTCATTCACACTGGTGGTTTTGTTCTGCTTTCTTCAAATTCATTAATGTAAGAATCCTAGATAAAGA
>JACYYJ010130625.1_pt9 | contig 21253 bp, 23 predicted proteins | sample 8236861 | NCBI WGS metagenome assembly JACYYJ01 (sample SAMN14103086, study PRJNA606662) | landfill metagenome | isolation source: landfill solid waste | place: India:New Delhi, Okhla landfill site | collected 2017-11-05
GACGGGCTCCCGCACGATCGCGCGCAATTCGTCCAGGAGCTCCACACCGAGCAGACGCCGGGTCACCGGAGCACCTCCCGGGCCTGCGAGGTCAGCGCCACGACGGCTTCCTCCAGACCGACCCCCTCGACCCGGAGATCACTCAGGTCGGGGTCCTCGGCGAGCAGAACGCGCAGCAGTGCTTCGGGTGTGCGCGTGCCGAGGCGGACCAGCTCGCCGTCGCGGTCGAACGACGCCACTCCCGGGAGGTTCGCGACGACGTCGTCGTCCAGCCGGGTGCGTGCGACGACCGTCCGGTCGGGCAGCCGCGACACCAGTTCGTCCGGTGTGCCGGAGGTCAGGACCCGGCCCCGGTCGAGTACCACGACCCGGTCGGACACCGCGGCCGCCTCGTCGATCAGGTGGGTGGTCAGCAGGATGGCGGTGCCCTTCTCGCGGCGCCTCGCGAGGATCCGCCAGAACCGCCTGCGGGTGGGGACGTCCAGACCGACCGTCGGTTCGTCGAGCACGAGCAGCGCAGGGTCGTTCACGAGCGCCATGGCCAGTTGCAGGCGCTGCTTCTGGCCTCCGGAGAGCTTCGCCGCCCGACGGTGTGACAGCTCGGTGAGCTCCAGTTCCGCCATGATCGGTGCGGCGCTGGAGCGCGGTCGGCCGCCGCGCACGGCCGCACCCGACACCAGCTCGCTCACCGTCAGGGTGCTCGGCTGGCCCAGAGACTGCTGTACGACGCCGACCTTCCGCCGCGTCGCGGCGTGCTTCGGGTCTCCACCGGCCAGGACGATCTCGCCGTGGCCACGGGGCAGCAGCCCCACCACCAGGTTCACCAACGTCGTCTTGCCCGCGCCGTTCGGGCCGAGCAGGGCGACGCACTCACCCGCCTCGACGGTGAGGTCGACTCCGTCGAGGGCGCTCGTCCCTCCGTAGCGGTGTCGCAGACCCCGCGCCGTCAACACTGTTCGCACTGTTCCTCCATCGGCTTCCGATGTGGAACAGTGCCCGCCCGACGACGTCGACCGGTAGTGACGGCGTGGCAGGTGCTGCGACTGACGAATGTCACCTCACCCGGCGGCGCCGCGCGGGGCGAGCTCAGCCGGTCAGGGCTGCGGCCACGCACCACACGGCGGCTGCCGTCAGAGCCGCGGCCACCACGCCCGGCCACCATTCCGTGGTGGTCGCGGCGAGGAACGCCTGCGCTGCCGCCGTCGCTGCGAACGCGACTGCGAGGACGAACAGCGCGAAACGCGTGGTGGGCCACGGTTTCGGGACACGTCGCGGCATCGACACCGGCCTCCTCGGTGCTTGACAAGGGTGATATCGCTCGTTATGCGCCGCAAGTTACGTGCGGGCGTTTCACGTCACATGTCGGACGATGGGCCGGACCTTCCTCGGTCGGCGCCGGAGTGAGGTGAGGTCAGTGGTTTGGGCCACCATTGCGCTCGGCGGGGAAAAGGCTCGCCGCTCGCCTCTCGCGGGAAGTTTTCCGGCGGCGGAGCCGCCGGCTATTGGTCGATTACGCCGCGTTGTCGGCAGTGGTTTCGACCACGGGGTGGGGCAAAGCGGTGAAGCTTGCCACAGTTATTGTGTGGATCAAGGGGCCGCTAGCCGGCCTGCACAGGAAAAACCAGCCGACGACGTGGTCAGGCACGTGACTGAGGTCCAGCCCACGTGAGGATGCACATCACACAGGTCTTTGCCGATTTCGTCGTCGCAAATAGAGTTCGGTTGACAATTTTCGCCTACGGGTCGGGTCTCGTGACTCCGTGATCGTCGCTTCTGTCGCGACGGGCGGGCACATGTCATATTGACTCGCGTGAAGCACTCTGCTTAATCTCGCGCTAAGCGATGGCTTAGCGCGACTGGAGGCTGCGTGAAGTCCGTTGCACGGGTTGGGGGCCCATGAACTACCTGTCGCTGGAAGGGCCTTGAGCGCGTTGTTGAACAAGAGTGCCGCCGCACGCCGTGGGCGTTCGACCATCCGCACCCGAGTGCTCGCCATCGCCTTCATCCCGAGTCTGGTCTTCCTCCTGACCGGTGTCACGGTGGCCACGCTGCTCGTCGTCGACGCCGTCCAGACCAGGTCGTTCAGCACCAAGGTCCACGAAGCCGCGAGACCCGCCGGTGTGCTGTTCGCCAACGTGCGTGAGGAGCGCAGGCTCACGCTGCAGGAACTCGCCATGACCCGGTCGCTGCGGGCGGAGCTGTCGGAGCAACGCAAGCGCACCGACGCCGCGGCCAAGGAGATGGCGGACGACCTGGAGAGCATCGCCGAGGACGCCCCGGACAACGTGCTGGCCAGCACGAAGGTCGCCGCGGAACGGACCGCGCAGCTCACCGAGTTCCGGCAGCGCGTCGACGCCGACGACGTGTCGCTGCAGGAGGCCTACGACTTCTACAACGCGATCATCGACGCCTACGTGGTCGGCCTCAACGGCGTCGCGCAGGAGACCCCGAGCGCCGAGAGCGCGTACAAGCGCATGGTCGCGATGCCGCTGTTCGTGGCGGCCGACGGCATGTCCCGCGGTGACGCGCTCGCCGCCGCGGGCATCGCGAGCGGGGGACTGACCGAGCAGGAGTTCCGCACCTACATCGGCCAGGTCGGTGCCTACCACGCGACGTTGCAGCAGGCCGTGCCCGACATGATCCCGTCGGTCCGGGAGAAGTACGAAGCGCTGGTCTCCGGCGACGCGTGGAGCACGTTGACCAGCGTGGAGAACGCGTTCCTGCGCGGCAACACCACCGACCTCCCCGTGGCCGAGCCGGCCTGGCGTGCCGCAGCCGTCGAGGTCGGTGGCACGCTGTGGGACCTCTACGTCGAGCAGAGCACGGTGGCCACCGAGCTGGCGCTCGACGAGGCGGACTCGACGCTGTACACGATGATCACAGTTGGTGCCGCCGTCATCGCGGCCGCGCTGGGCGTGTTCCTGCTGGCGTGGCGGCTGTCCGACCGGCTGGTCAAGCGGCTCGTCGCACTGCGCGAGGCCACCTTGGAGGTCGCGCAGGAACGGATGCCGAGCATCGTCGAGCGGCTGCGCACCGGCGAACAGGTGGACCTGTCCACCGAGGTCTCCTACCTCGACCACGGTGACGACGAGATCGGCCAGGTCGCGGAGGCGTTCAACGAGGCACAGCGCACCGCCATCGCCGCGGCGGTGGACGAGGCCAAGACCCGCGAAGGTACCCAGAAGGTCTTCCTCAACATCGCGCACCGGAGCCAGGTGATCGTGCACCGGCAGCTGTCGGCACTCGACGCCGCCGAGCGCAAGCAGGAGGACCCGGACCAGCTGGACCTGCTCTTCCAGCTCGACCACCTGTCGACCCGGGCGCGCCGCAACGCCGAGAACCTGATCATCCTCGGTGGAGAGCAGCCCGGACGCCAGTTCCGCAACCCCGTGCCGGTGGGCGACATCGTGCGGGGCGCCATCGCCGAGACCGAGGACTACAAGCGCGTCACCATGGGCAAGCTGCCCGCCACGGCCGTCGCGGGTCCCGTCGTCAGCGACCTGGTGCACCTGCTCGCCGAGCTGATCGACAACGCGACGTCGTTCTCGCCACCGCAGTCGCGGGTCGAGGTCCGCGGCGAACTCGTCGGCCGAGGCGTGGTCATCGAGATCGAGGACCAGGGCATCGGCATGGAGGACGACGACCTCAGCCGCTTCAACGAGATGATGAAGAACCCGCCGGACTTCAGCTTCATGGCGCTGTCCGAGGAACCGCGGCTGGGTCTCTTCGTGGTCGCCAGGCTCGCGGCGAAGCACGGATTCACCGTGACCCTGCGCGACTCCGCCTACGGCGGCACGCGGGCGATCGTGCTCGTGCGCACCGAGCTGCTGAGCGACCTCCCCGNNGCCGCGGCGGAGTCGGAGACGGCCGAGAGCTCCGCGGCGCCCATCAGCCGCAGGCCGAGGGCACTGCCCGCGCGGGGTGGTGGCGAGAAGGTCAACGGATCGCACGCCGTCGGCGTCAACGGCCCCGCACCCGCGGAGCCCGACAGCTCCGCGACCACCACGGTGCGGCGCGCCGCCGTCTCGCCCCCGCAGCTGCCCGCGGGCGAGGGTGATCGTCCCGAACTGCCTCGGCGCGGGCGCCGCGACAGCGACGCCCCGCCACCGGAACCGCAGGAACAATCCCCGAGCACGGTCGAGGGCGTGCACGGAGAACTCCCGGGAGATGCCGTGCTGGAGTGGTCGCCCGACCCGACACCGAGTGAACCGGGCAGGCACGCCCAGATCGAGGACGACGAGCAGGCCGCACCGACCCGGTACGTGCCCAAGCTGCAGCGGGAGGCGCCCAAGGCCGCTCGGCCCGCCGGCGAATCCCGCCCTCGGCACCAGGCCCGACCGGCGCCCGAACGCCCGGCTCAGCCCGGCGGTGCGGACACCCGCCCGCCCGCCGCGCCGTCGGCCCCGCCACCCCTCGACGGCGAAGGCAGGCCACCCCTGCCCCGGCGTCGCCGCCAGCAGAACCTGGCGCCCCAGCTCCGCGACGACACGACCACGCTCGGCGCTGTGGGCGGTGACGAGGCCGCGGGCGGTGGAGACGACTACGACCCCGCGCCCGAGCAGGCCCGCAGCAGGCTCTCGGCGTTCCAGCAGGGAACCCGCCGAGCTCGACAGCACCAACCCGGCCCCGACGAGTCTGGAGACTGAGGAACATGGCCAACTCGGTAGTCAACGAACTCGACTGGCTGCTCGACGACCTGTTGCGCCAGGTCGCGGGAGCCGACCGGGCCGTCGTCCTGTCGTCGGACGGCCTGCTCATCGGCCGGTCGAGCAACCTGTCCGAAGAGGACGGTGAGCACCTCTCGGCTGTCGCCTCGGCCTTCCAGAGCCTCGCGAGGGGAACGGGACGGCACTTCGGCGGAGGGCAGGTGAGGCAGACGGTGGTCGAGATGGACCACGCGTTCCTGTTCGTCACCGCGGCGGGCCGAGGCGCGTGCCTCGCCCTGCTGACGACCGAGGACGCCGACATGGGCATGGTCGCGTACTCGATGAACATGCTGGTGAAGCGCGTCGGTGCTCTGTTGAGTGCCGCGCCCCGGGTGGAGCCCCACACCACGCCATGAGTGACCAGGACGAGGAGATGTGGGACGACGGGGGTGCGGGGCTCGTACGCTCGTACGTCGTGACCGGAGGCCGGACCCGCTCCGACAACTACGGCCTCGACATGATGACGCTGGTGGTGGCGCTGTGCACTCCAGCCGAGGCCACGCATCTCCCCGAGGAGTACGAGAGGATCGTACGGCTGTGCCAGCAACCGATGTCCGTGGCGGAAGTCGGAGGTCACATCGACCTCCCCCTGCCCGTGGTGAAGGTTCTCCTCAGTGATTTGATCGAGCAGAACTATGTGATCTTCCGTAAGGCCGCGCCTCCGAGCGAAGCACCCAACAAGCACGTACTGCAGGCGGTTCTCGATGGCATCCGCAAACTCTGACGACCGACGCCTCCGTGCAACGGCGGTGAAACTGCTGATCGCCGGTGGGTTCGGCGTCGGCAAGACGACCATGGTGGGCTCGGTGAGCGAGGTGCCGCCGCTGCGTACCGAGGAGATGCTGACCTCGGCGTCCGAAGGCGTCGACGACCTCTCCGGAGTGGAGCAGAAGAGCACCACCACGGTGGCGCTCGACTTCGGCCGGATCACGATCAGCCCCGACCTCATCCTGTACCTGTTCGGCACGCCCGGGCAGGACCGGTTCTGGTTCATGTGGGACGAGCTGGCCCAGGGCGCGCTCGGCGCCGTGGTCCTCGCCGACACCCGCAGGCTGGAGACGTGCTTTCCCGCCGTGGACTTCTTCGAGCGGCGGGGACTGCCGTTCGTCGTCGGCGTGAACTGCTTCGACAGCGCCTACCGGTACGGCACCGAGGAGGTGCGGGCGGCGCTCGACGTCGGACCGCACGTGCCGGTGCTGCTCTGCGACGCCCGCGACCGGGAGTCCACCAAGCAGGTCCTGGTGACGCTGATCCAGCACGTCATGGCCTCGGCGAACATGGTCCCGGCCCCGTACTGACCCCTGGCCATCGTGTCCGCGAGTTGTGCACGCGTGTCCGCGTTGCAGGGACACGTGTTCGCGCTTCCGGGACGCGAAGCTCAGCCGGCGGGGCGTGCCGTCACCTGGATCATGGGACTCGCGGGCACCCAACGGGGGATCTCCGAGAACTCTTCCACCGCGTCGAGGTGGAAGTCGCCCCGGCGGCGCACGGTGCCCAGCGTGTCCCGGTTGGGATGACAACCCGCGCCGACGACCTTCCACACGGGCGTGACGAGGTCCTGCACGCGTGCGAGTCGGCCGTCGCCGCGAACGTGTTCGAGCAGCGCCAGCGTCCCGTCGTCCTTCAGCACCCGCCGGGCTTCCCCCAACGCCGCCTCCGGGTCGGCGACGGTACAGAGCACCAAGGTGAACACGACGGCGTCGACGCTGTCGTCGGGCAAGGGCAGCGCCTCGGCCGACGCGTCGGTGACCTCGACCGGAACGTCGGTCTCCGCGGCACGACGAGCCAGCCGGGCACGCATCGCCGCGTCCGGCTCGGCGGCGATGATGCGTTCGGCGGAACGCAGGTGGGGGAGGTTCGCACCTGTGCCTGCGCCGACGTCGAGGACGGTGCCGGTCAGGCCGTGCAACAGCTGCTCACGTCGTCGGCCGAGGAACAGCCGCTCGGCGTGCGCGTTCATCCGGTCGTAGTAGGCGGCGAAGAGCCGGTGTGCTCGCACTCCTCCCACGCTAGTGGCGAGGGTGGCGCTGCGCTTGGGACGCCGTGTCCGCGCGCTGCGCACGCGTGTTCGCGTCGCACGTCGCGGACACGGGTCCCTGAAGNNNGCGGACACGCGTGCGCAGACTGCGGACACGGCGTCAGGTCGGCTTGCCGTTCAGGGATTGGTCGAGCAGTTGCACCGGGTGCAGCATCGGGATGTCGTCGTCCAGGTAGCGGCGGATCTGCAGGAGGCACCCCGGATTGGCCGTCACCAGCAGGTCGGGCGCCACGGTGCGCACGTTGTCCGCCTTGCGCTGCCCGAGTTCGGCGGCGGGCTCCGGTTGCACGAGGTTGTAGATGCCCGCCGACCCGCAACACAGCTCCGCCTCGGGGAGGTCGACCACGTCGAGCCCGGGGATCGTGCGCAGCACGGCCCTCGGCTGGTCGCGCACCCCTTGGGCGTGGCCGAGGTGGCAGGCGTCGTGGTAGGCGACCTTCGCCTCGATCCGCCGCCTCGGGGCCTGGGGTTCCAGCTCGGCCAGCAGCTCGGTCACGTCGCGCACCTTGGCGCTGAAGTCGCGCGCGCGGTCGGCCCAGTCGGGGTCGTCGGCGAGCAGGTGGACGTACTCCTTCATCGAGGATCCGCACCCGGCGACGTTGACGACGATGGTGTCGACCGGCAGTTTCTCGAAGGTGGCGATGGTGCGCTTGGCGCGGTCGGCGGTGCTGCCGGACCGGCCCGCGTGCAGTTCCAGCGCCCCGCAGCAGCCTTGTTGCCTCGGTGTCAACACCTCGCAGCCCTCCGCGGCGAGCACGCGCTGGGTGGCGGCGTTGACCTCGTGGAAGAACACGTCCTGCACGCAGCCGGAGAGGAGGGCGACACGTCGCCGCACCGAACCCTTCGGCCGCACGCGCCGAGGCAGGGACGCGAACGCCTCCCGCAGGCGCACGGGCGGGAGCAACGCCTGCGTGGCCCGCAGCCGTGGTGGGAGGACGCGTTCCATCAGCTTCGGCAGCCCCGACTTCTGGTAGGCCTGGCCGAACACCGCCGCGACGCGGAGCCTGCGGCGGTACGGGAACAACGCGAAGATCGCGTTGCGGAACAGCCGGTCGGACGGACGCCGCTCGACGTTGCGCTCGATCTGCGGCCGGGTGGCCTCCAGCAGCCGGTCGTACTGCACGCCCGACGGGCAGGCGGTCACGCAGGCCATGCAGCCCAGGCACGCGTCGATGTGCTGGGTGAACGCGCCTTCCAGCCCGATCTCGCCGCGTTCGGCGAGGTCCATGAGGTAGATGCGGCCGCGCGGCGAGTCCATCTCCTCGCCCCAGAGCTGGTAGGTGGGGCACGTCGGCAGGCAGAACCCGCAGTGCACGCAGTCGTCGAGCAGCTCGCGCTCGGGCGGGTGCTGGGAGTCGAAACTCGACTGTCCGAAGAGCTCGGTCACGGTGTGGCCTCCCGTCCGTCCAACCACGACCCGAGACGGCCGGGGCACAGCCGTCCTTCCGGGTCGAGTTCGTTCTTCAACGCCCGGAGCACCCGCACCGCCGAGGGCACCTGACCCCACGGGCGGACGCCGGAGGGCACGGCGCGGCGGACCACCGACGTCCCGTTCACGGCGGTCACGGCGTCGTGCGCTGCCTCGATGTCGGTGTCGGGCACGGACAGCGTCGCGACACCGGTGCCGAGTCCGACGGTGGCCGTGGCGGTGTCGCCACCGATGGCGGCGAGCACCGCGGGCAGCCTGCTGGGCCGGACCCCGATCCGGAGGTTCGCCGCGTCGACGAGGTCGGCGTGCCGGGCCCATGCGGCGTCGGCGGCGTCGTCGTCGAGCACGGTGCCACCGAGGTCGTCCGCGAGGCGGCGGGCGCGCGCGTCGGTGCCCTCGGGCGTGCCTTCGAGCCGCACCAGGAGCAGGTCGTCGAGCCATTCGAAGGCTACGGGTTCGCTCTGCCCGGACAGCACCGCCGCGGCGTGTTCGGCCGCAGCGGGCAGCGGTGCTTCGACGCACACCGTGCGGCTGGCGGAGGGCAGGGGGTGCAGCCGCAGCACGACCTCGGCGAGCAGCCCGAAGACCCCGTAGGAGCCGTGGAGCAGTTTCGCGAGGTCGTAGCCCGCGACGTTCTTGATGACGTGGCCTCCCGTGCGGGCGACCGTGCCGTCGGCCAGCACGACCGTCGCTCCGATGACGAGGTCGCGCAGGGAGCCGTAGGTCAGCGACAGCGGCCCGGAGTCGGCGGTCGCGACGAGGCCGCCCACGGTGGCGCCGCGCTGCACCCTCGCCGCGTCGAACGCCACCCGTTGGCCGTGCTCGCCGAGCTCGGCCGCGAGGGCGCGCAGCGGTGTGCCCGCCCGCACCGACACGGTCATGTCCGCGGGGTTGTAGGCCAGCACCCCGGTCATCCGGGTCGTGTCGAGCACCGCCGGAGTCGGGAGCGCGGGGTCGCCCCAGTCCGCGGCGGTCCCGGCGCCGCGGAGGGTGACGGGCTCGCGTGTGTCGGCGAGCGCCTCGTGTGCCTCGCGGAGGTCGGTGGGCGCGAGCACGGTCGGTGTCGTCGGCCGAGCCGGCGAGGTCTGCGACGTTTTCGGAGTCATAGCCGTTCGATCACTCCAGCCTCCTCCAGCGGGTGCGGGCGGTACGGCCCCGGCGCCTCGCCGCACAACCTCGGGGTGGGCAGCAGTTTGCCCGGGTTGCACAGCCGGTCCGGGTCGAACGCGCCGCGCACGCGGTCCATCGTGGCGAGGTCGTCGGCGCTGAACATGCGGGGCATCGAGCACGCCTTGTCGGTGCCGATGCCGTGTTCGCCGGACAGCGAGCCGCCGAGCTCGACACAGAGCTCCGCGATCCGGCCCGACAGCTTCTCGGCGCGGTCCTGCTCGCCCGCCGCGGCGTTGTAGAGCACGAGCGGGTGCAGGTTGCCGTCGCCCGCGTGGAAGACGTTGGCCACGCGCAGGCCTTCGGCGCGGCCCATCTCCTCGATGCGGCCGAGCACCTCGGCGAGGCGGGTGCGGGGTACGACGCCGTCCTGCACGAAGTAGTCGGGGCTGATGCGGCCCACCGCGGCGAAGGCGGCCTTGCGGCCCTTCCAGATCTTCGCGCGTTCGGCGGCGTTGCCCGCGATGTGCAGCCGGGTGCAGTGATGGCGCTCGCAGATCTCCCGGACCTGCTCGAACTGCGCGGAGCACTCGGTGGCCGGTCCGTCGAGCTCCACGACGAGCGCGGCGGCCGTGCTCAGCGTGTAGCCGGCGTGCACGGCCTGTTCGGCGGCCTGGATGGCGAGGTTGTCCATCATCTCGACGGCGGCGGGCACGATGCCGGCGGCCACGATGTCGCTGACGACCTCGCCTGCCTGCCGCACGGAGTCGAAGTCGGCGAGCAGTGTGCGGACGGTTTCGGGCACGGGCAGCAGGCGCACCGTGATCTCGCAGGCGATCCCGATGGTGCCTTCGGAGCCGATGAACACGCCGCGCAGGTCGGGGCCGAGTTGCTCGCCGGTCTCGCCGCCGAGCGTGACCACCTCGCCGTCGGGCAGGACGACGGTCATCGACAGCACGTGGTTGGTGGTGAAGCCGTACTTGAGGCAGTGCGCGCCGCCGGAGTTCTCGGCCACGTTGCCGCCGATCGTGCAGACCTGCTGGCTGGACGGGTCGGGTGCGTAGTAGAGCCCGTACGGCGCGGCGGCGCGGGTGATGTCGAGGTTGGTGACGCCGGGTTGCAGTGTGGCGCGCCGGTCGACGGGATCGACGTCGAGCACCGCGCGCAACCGTTGCAGCGCGATCACGACGCCGTCGGCGACGGGCAGCGCGCCGCCGGAGAGCCCGGTTCCCGCGCCTCTCGCCACGTACGGGACGCCGTGTTCGTGGCAGGCGCGCACCGCGGCGGCGACGCTTGCGGTGTCGGTGGGCAGGACCACCAGGTCGGGAACCACGCGGAATCCGGTCAGCCCGTCGCACTCGTAACTGCGCAGGGCCACCGGGTCGGAGATGACGTTGTCCTCGCCGACCGCCGCGGCCAGGGCCGATCGCACCGTCGCGTCGAGCATCAGCACCCACCTGCTTTCCGCTTTGCGGAACGTCGTTGTCGCTCTAAGGAAACGTTACCGCTGAAGTGGGCGTGGTCAAGATGGCAGCGCGCTCTCGTGTCGTCGCGAGCGGAGCCGCGCCAGGCCGTGTCGAGCGCCTCGTTGCGGGCGTGTCGGACACGAGCGTGTCGGGGCCGGGTGGTACCAAGACGGGCATGACGTGTGTGAGCTGCCGGACCGGTCTCGACCACTGCCACGGCACCGTGCTGGTGCACGTCGACGGCGGCGTGGAGTGCACCGAACCCGACTGCGTCGACGCGGTGCTCCTGCGGCACACCCTCGTGATCCGGTGCGACGAGGTCGAGGGCGGCTGCGACTGCGTGATCTACGGCGAGCTCGGGCTCGCTTCCTGAGCCGTGCGGGCGAAGCGCAGCCCGAAGTTGTCCAGCGTCGCGGGCAGCCGGTCGTGTGCGTGGGTGCGTGACCGCAACGTCGTCGGCGCCAGCAGCCGGTAGTCGCCCGCGCGCAGCAGTTCGGCCAGCAGCGTGCTGGTCACCAGCAGCACGAGGTTCTCCCCGGGGCAGCGGCCCGGCCCGTCGCTGAACGGCACGAGCGCGGGCAGTGCGCCGGCCCGGCCGTCGAGCCACGCGTCCGGGGCGAACCGGTCGGCGAACGGCACCAGCGCGCGATCGCGGTGGAAGAACGGCGTGAACGTGAAGAACAGCGTGTTCGACGGCAAGGTCGTGCCGCGCCAGGAGGTCACCGTGGTGCTCTCGCGCAGCAGCACCGGTGTCGTCGGCCAGAGGCGAACGGCGTCCAGCACGCACGCGCGCAGGAACGGCAGGCCGGCCTCGCCGTCCGCGATCTCCTTCCTCGCTGTCGCGGCGTGCTCGGGATGCACGCTGAGCAGCGCCAACGTGCGCAGGGAGACCATTCCCGCCGCGTCGAAGGCGAACAACCAGTGCGGCACCTGCCCGTACGGGTCGACGCCGTCGTCCGCGGGACTACGCGCGATCACGGCGGCGAGGCTGCCCGGCTCGGCTCGTTCCAGGTGCTCGTCCAGGCGCTGCTGGAATCGGCGTCGGCGTTCGCGGGCTTGCGGCAGCAGGAACGCCCAGTTGCCGCGTGAGCGCAGGGCCGCCAAAGCGTCGGTGACCTCGGTGTCGTCGCGGGCCTGGTCGCCGAGCACGAGCCGCCGCACGATCCGCCACCACGCCCGCTCGAAGCGCGGCCAGTCGAGCCTGTCGCTCTCGCCGAGCAGCTGCCCCACCTCGTGTGCGACGACGTCGCGGAGGCGTTCGGCCAGCGAGTGCTCGGCGTGCCCGGCCTCCAGCACGACCTCGTTGTAGTGGCGGCGGGGCTCCCGCTGCGGCATCGGTGTCGTGAGGACGGCGTGGGGCTGGAAGTGTTCGAGTGCCCGGCGCTTCTCCCAGGCGGCGGGGCTGAACGGCGACGGCGTGGCGTCGAGCACCCGCGCGACGTCGTCGGGCTCCAGTAGCACCGCGATGCGGCGACCGGGCACAGGCAGCAGAACGGGCCCGGCGCCATGCCGGGCCCGTAGTCGCTGCAGCACACGCAGTGCCATCCGGTCGAGGTGCAGTCGGTCGGCCAGCGCCATCACCTGGGGCCGGCGGTTGAGCACGCCGACCGCGAGTGTCGGAGCCACCACCCCGCCGACCACTCCGGCTGTGTCGAGCAGGCCGGCGCGACTCGTCATCGAGTGCGCTGGCTGGGCACTGGCCGGCCCTCTTCGGGGTGCAGTCCCAGCGCGTCGAGCAGCTCGGCGCAGTCCTCGGCGTCGACGGCGGCCGACGCGACGGCGCGCACCGCCCTGCGGCGCTGCTCAGGGTCCGGCTCCTCCGTGTACGGCAGCACCGGGCGGGGGTTCTGGCTCGGGGCCGTCGAGGTGTGTGTCGTGTTCACGAGTGCTCCCGTTTCGTTGTCGTCCGGCGGGCGCGAGGTCGGTTCTGTCGGGTGTCGATTGGGTGTCGATTGGGGTCGACGACAGCGGTTTCTCCCGCCGCGACCGACACGTACCCGCTGGGTGGCGGCGTTACACGTCTGGTTTCCCGGAGCAGGCGACTGGGTACGAGCCGTGAGGTGGCTCGCTGGTCGGGAGAAAGGAGGCTGACGTGGGTACCGACGCTTACCTCGCGTTCATCGCCCTGGGTTTGATCATGATCGTTGCCGACGGTCAGATGCTCTACCGCAGTGGAAAGCGTTACCTGTCCGATGTGGACTCAAACGGTGACTCCGTCAACTCGATGGCCAAACTCGTCACGGTTCTGTTCCACCTCGTCATGTTCGGCTTCCTGGCACTGCTGTCGGTGCTGGACTTCAGCTTCGGCGGGCACACCGTCCGCGCGGTCATCGGCAACCTCGGTGTCCTGCTGCTGCTCCTCGCCCTGGTGCACGCGGTGACGATGGCCGTCATGTCGCAGATGCACGACGCCCGGGCCACCGACGAGCTGTACTCGCGGCCTCGGCAGAGCCCCGACCCGGCGAGCGGTACCAACATCCAGCTGCAACGGGGTCCCGTCGTGACCCCCGTCCCGGGACAGCAGGGGCGGGACCCACGGCTGAGCCCCACCATCGAGGACCAGCTCAACTGACCGCGCCGCGTGTGCTCGGCTGTCGGCCCGTTGCCGGACGGATCCGGGAACGGGCGACTCCGAGCGCGCTCCGGGCGCGGTGACGGTGAGACCCACGCGACAATGCTGCACTGCGTGACCGGAGCGTCGCGAATCGGAGACGAGCGGATGGGCGACACAGGTCCGCCGATCGGGTTACCGGGACACCCGCGCCCGCACGACCCGGTTCGCGAGCGTCAGCAGCGCGGTGAGCAGGACGAAGTCCGCGAGGAACACTCCGCGTTGGATCAGCGCCTCCGGCAACAGGTCGAGCAGGGTCAGCAAGGTCGACAGCGGTGGAGGGCCGCCCGAGAGCTTGTCGGCGACGTAACTCGCGCCGAACAGGACGAGCAGGCCGATCGACGGCCACACCACCCGCTGCAGTCCACGCCGCGCGGCCTGGTGGGCGGCGTCGGGCGAGTCACGCAACTGGTCCAGCAGTGACAGCGCGATGCCGGGCACGCAGAGGAACGCGAGCAGGCTGCCGTACTGGTGGATCAGGCCGCTCACCGGGTCGACGTCCGACTCGAACGCCGCCGGGAACAGCGCGGCGGCGACCAGGCCCCCGGCCGCGGCGACGACGAGGACCGTGGTGGTCCGGCTGATGCGGAGGCCCGCCGCGGCCAGTGTGCCGCGGACCGCGAGGACGCCGACGGCGAAGGACAGGAGGCTGGCTTCCAGCATTCCCTGCCCCTCGTCGGTGAAGGCGTAGCGGCTCACCGGGTCGGTGAGGGGGTCGAACGAGCTCACGAGATGCAGGATCGTCAGCGTGAAGAGTGCCCACCCCAGTGCGGCGGTGGCGGCGAACGTCCAGGCGCGCACCCGAGCAGGGGCGCTCTCTACTGTTGTCGCATTCGTCCCCAGTTGCCCCATAACACCGATCTTGCCCACGGTGCGGAGGGCTGTCCTCAGGGATCACCCCTGAAATCTCCCTGGCCGCGCTGAAAATCGATCACCACGAGGGCCTGGTCGTCGTGCTGTTTCGAGCGAGGCCACCGCACTCGGTCGCTGTCGTCGATCTCCGCCTGCCGCACCGTGTCCAGGACGGCCTCGGCTCCATGGGCGCGTGCCCGTCGCAGCAGTCCGGGCCAGTCCAGGACGCCGTAGGTGTCGACCCCTGCCGACACGCCGTCGGTGGCCAGCACCGCCGCGTCCACGGCCGTTCGGGGCCAGCGGCGCCGCAGCGCGTGGGAAGCCGCCTCCGGCACGGCTTCGGCGACCCAGAAGCCGTGCTCGCTGTTGCGGAGCCGGTCGACCGCCTCCCGCGTGCGCAGCGCCCCCGCCGCCCTCAGCCGGTCCAACCGGTCGTCGTGCACCACGTCGGCGCCGGCCTCGGTGAACACGACCACGGGGCTGTCGGCGAGGACCAGCGCCTCGACGTGCTCATTGGCCCAGCGCACCATTGCGACCGTGCTCGACGGAGCGCGTCGCGGAGTCAGGTCGTGTTCCCGCGCCAGCGCCGAGATCGCTTCCGAGAGAAGGGTGTCGAGGTCCTCGCCCGCGTCCGTCCGCAGGCGTCGCTCGATCGCCTCCGCGAGCAGGCGGGAGTACCAGCCTCCGCTCGGAACGCCGCGCCGTGTCTCGGTGGCGCCGTCCAATACCACCGCGGTGCCGGCGGAAGCGTCGGGGCCGTCGGTGTGGACCACGACGCGGTCCTCGGTGGGGCGGGGGGTGCCGTCGAGTCCCACCCCGGGGCGTTCGGCGATGTCGATGCGAGGCACGAACCGACCGTAGCGACTGTCAACCTGAGTTGACATGACCGGAGGTGTCAACGTAGGTTGACACCATGGGTGAAGCAACCGAACTCGCGGCCAGGGCCGGCGACCGCGACCCGAAGATCGGGTTGCGTGCGGTGGCGGCGCTGCGTCGGCTCCTGGAACAACTCGAAGCGGTCCAGGTGCGCAGCGCGCGGACGCAGGGCTGGTCCTGGCAGGAGATCGCGGACGCGTTGGGCGTCACGCGGCAGGCCGTCCACAAAAAGCACGGGAGGCGTTGATGTTCGAGAGGTTCGATCGAGTCGTCAAGGACGTGGTCGTCGGTTCCCAGGCCATCGCCGTGGAGCAAGGAAGCGAGCACGTCGACGCGGTCCACCTGGCGTGTGCACTCCTTCGCCGGCCCGTCGGGGTGGTGCACCGGGTGCTCGAGGAGAACGGTGTGGCGGCGGACGCGGTCGAGGCGGAGTTCGACAAGGTGCGTCGACGTGGAGGGCTCAGTGACACCGAGGTCGACGCTCTGGCCGCCGTCGGAATCGACGTGGATCACGTGCTCGCGCAGTTGGGCGGCCAGGACGACGTCACCGGCAGGCGGCGCCGGAAGTTCTTCCACCACATGCCCTTCAGCGATGCGGCGAGGCGCGTGTTGCTGCGGTCGCTGGAGGAGGCGAGGAACCTCGGCGAGAAGCGGATCACTGTGGACCACGTCCTCCTGGGTGCCCTCGGCGTTCAGGGTCCGGTCGCCGACGTGCTGGCGGACGCCGGGGTCACCCCGACCGCGGTGCGCAGGCACCTGCAGCGGCTGTGACGGGCACCCTTCACCTGCGCTTCGGCGACCACGTGACGTGCGGCAGGAAGAACTGCGTCAGCGGACCGATGGCCAGCGCGTACAGCACGGTGCCGAGACCGACCGTGCCGCCGAGCAGCCACCCGGTCGCCAGGACGACGACCTCGATCGCGGTGCGGACCGCACGAACCGACCAGTTCGTGCGCGCCGACAGGCCCGTCATGAGGCCGTCGCGGGGGCCGGGACCGAGACGCGCTCCGACGTAGACGGCCGTCGCGAGCCCGTTCAGGACGATGCCGCCGAGTAGCAGGGCCCCCTGCCACACCAGGTGCTGCGGTTGCGGCAGCACCGCTCGCACCAGGTCGACGACCACGGCGATGACGAGGACGTTCGCCACCGTGCCGATGCCGGGGCGTTGCCGTAGCGGGATCCACGCCGCGAGCACCACGACGCCGGTCAACGCGGTGACCGTGCCGAACGTGAGCCCGGTGCGGTCGGCGACGCCTTCGTGCAGGACGTCCCAGGGATTCAGCCCGAGTCCCGAGCGGGTCATCATCGCCATGCTCGTGCCGTAACAGGCCAGACCCAGCAGGAGCTGGGTCAACCGGACGGCCGGAGCCGTGGTGACGGGAACGGGACTGAGTTCGACGGGGGATTTCACCGAGGCCACGTCGCCCACTATGACCAGCGAGCGGGACGGCCGGAAGAGCCAATCAACCGGTCCTTTGCCCGACACGGCGTGGGCTGCGACACGTGAGGTGTGAACCGGGGGACCGCCGGTGCGCCGGATGCGAGATCAGGCCGTCACTCCAGGGAAAAGGACGGTGTGGCATCCGGCGCACCGGCTCGTCACCGTGCCCGGGGAAGGGCACGGGTGCCGCGGGCCGCTTCCGGCATCGCCCCTCGCAATGCCGGAAACCCCCTTCGGCTCAGGTGCACGTCGGTGCGGGGTTTCCGCCCGGCGCGGTGGGCGGAAACCGCCGACGTGCACCCGCGGGGCCTCGAAGCCACGGGGGCATCGTGGAGTCGAGACCATGACCCGTCACGGCCGGGCGCGTTCGGCCGGGCGGGAAGTGTGGAATACACGGGACGACCTCTCGGTAAACGACAGTCCAGGGATGTGACCGTCGCCGGTGAGCCTCGCGAGACGTCGCGCGGCACCGGCTACCGAGCAGGCTCAGTCAGGGGAGGTCGTGGGTAGCGCGGCTTCTCGCCCGAGACCGACGATGTCGTGATCGCGGCTGACACCGAGGAGACGCAGCTGGGTCACCGTGGGAACGTCGCCGAGGACGCCGTGTTCGCCGCGGTGCGCGTGGGGATTGTTGTCGTGGGGCGACGCCGTGGGGTGCGACGGCGCCGCGACGGACGCCGGCGCGGCGGGCGACGGCGCGGCGGGCCCGGAGGGACGCGACGAGTCGCCTCCGCGCGCTTCCGAGCTGTCGGAGCCCGGGTCGGCGTGGTGGGCCGACCCGGTGGGCGCGGACTGCGTGCGGGACGACTGCCGCGAGACAGGACCGGGCCGCTCCGACTTCACCGGCGGCGCGACGGGTTCGACGCGGGGTTCGCCGAGAGGCCGGTCGGGGTCGGTGCCGGGAAGGAGGTCGCCCAGGTCCACGGGGAGCCGGGGCGGGGTGAGGTCGGGGAGCAGGTCGAGGGGGGCATCGGTGCCGGGCAGCGTGCGGGGCACGTCCACGACGTCGTCGATGGTGTCGGTGATCGGGCTGGTGACCTCGGGCAACGCGCCGAACAGCCAGCCGGTGAGGCCGTCGGTGGTGTGGGCCAGTGTGGAGGTCAGCTTGGTCGTCGTGGACAGCAGGGAGTCCGTGGCGGCCGTGAGCAGGGGCCGCGGGTTCCCCTCGGGCATCGGAGCCGTGGGCCGTTCCACGGAGTCGCGGCCGGACTCGCCGGGCTCGACGTCGCGCGGGCTGTCGGGGGCGGCGTCCCGGACGTCGTCGGGAGTTCCCGGCGTGGTCGGCCGGGCCGGAGCCGTGGGCTCGTCCGGGCGCGCCGGGTCCGGAATCTCCTCCGGGTCGTCGGGGTGGATCGGCTGGGCAGGCTCGTCGTCGGGGGCCTCGGTTCCGGGGAGCACGTCGGGCTCACCGGCGTCGGGCGTGGCGATCGCGTCGCCGTCCTCGGCGGGTGCGGTGTCACCGGGGGACGTCGGGCCGCAGGGATCGAGGTCGGAACGCGTCTGTGGCAGCTCCCCGGTGTCGGGCATGGTGCAGACCGGCGCCTCGCCGAGGTCGTCCGAACCGGACGGCTGGTCGGTGGTGGCGGCCGCGGTGGCCCCGGCGATCAGCGCCGAGACGACCCAGCCACCGACGGCGAGGCCGAGCACGAGGAGCACGCGGCGGAAAGCGGAGGGCCGGAACCGGACCGGAACTCCGGCTCGACGGGGGCCGTCGGCGCGCAGGCGTGTCACGGAGGCTGTCAGAGAGCGCGTCGCCCTCATCGCCACCACCTGCCCTGCCTCGTTCGTGTTGCCGCCCTGTCAAGAGTTGCCGATCATCGCGTGAGCGCGCCCCGGCTACCCCGTGCGTGCCATTCTTAGCATTCCGGGCGGCCGTTTCACCCCGTCGGTATGCGATCCACCCCGGACGGCGCAACCCATCACAAGGTACGCAACCGCTCAATCGCTTCGTCGAGCACCTCCTCTTGTTTACAGAAAGCAAATCGAAGTAGATGTCGCCACTCGGCCGGGTGATCCGTGAACACGCCAACGGGTACTGCCGCGACTCCAATACTCTCCGGTAAGCGCCAGGCGAGGTCCTCCGCATCGGTGAAACCGAGGGGCCGGACGTCCGCGCACACGAAATACGTGCCCGCGCTCGGTCGAATCCCGAAGCCCGCGGCGGCCAATCCGGCACACAATCGGTCGCGCTTGGACCGCAGCGACTCGCGCAACGACTCCACCCACGACAGCTCGTTCCGCAACGCGTAGGCGACGGCCGGTTGCAGGGGCCCGGCCGAGGTGAATGTCAGGAACTGCTTGGCCGCGCGCACCGCCGAGGTCAGTTCCCGCGAGGCACAGACCCAGCCGACCTTCCAGCCGGTGCAGTTGAACGTCTTGCCGGCACTGGAGATGGAGACCGTGCGCGCCGACATCCCGGGGAATGCCGCCAACGGAAGATGCTGGGCGTCGTCGAAAACGAGGTGCTCGTAGACCTCGTCGGTGATGGCGATCAGATTGTGCTCCACGCACAATGCGGCGAGCCCGGCGAGTTCGGTTCTCGTGAACACCGTGCCCGTGGGATTGTGCGGAGAGTTCACCAGGATGGCTCTCGTGTTCGCGGTGACGGCCGCGCGGACGGCGTCGAGGTCGAGGGCGAACCGGTCGCCGTCGGGCACCAGCGACACGACTTTCCGGGTGGCGCCGGACATCGCCACCGCCGCCGCGTAGGAGTCGTAGTACGGCTCGATGACGATCACCTCGTCGCCGGGGCCGGTGAGCGCGAGCAGGCTCGCCGCGATCGCTTCGGTCGCCCCGGCGGTGACCAGCACCTCGCCGTCCGGGTCGTACTCGGTGCCGTAGCGGGCTCGATGGGCCGCGATCGCCTCGCGGAGTTCGGGACGACCCGGGCCCGGCGGGTACTGGTTGGCGCCGCCGAACAACGCCTTCCGGGCCTCGACCAACATGCCTTCGGGTCCGTCGGTGTCGGGGAAGCCCTGTCCGAGATTGACGGCCGAGTGCCGGTCCGCCAGCGCGGTCATCTCCGCGAAGATCGTGGAAGTGAACGGCCGCAGGCGTTCGACGAGTACAGGTTCACGCACGAGCACACATCCTCACGGACAATCACCGTATGGAGCAACCGACGTCCACCGCCGTCCCGCTCGGTCCGCCCGGAGCCCTCGAACGGGAGGAGGCGAAGCGGCGGGGGCTGCGCAGGATGAAACTCGTGGCGCTGAGTTTCCTGCTCGGCGCGACGGTCCTCTTCCTGCTGGCCAGCTGGGCGCAGTCGGAGGGCTGGCCGGCCTGGGTGAACTACGTCCGCGCGGCCGCCGAGGCGGGCATGGTCGGTGCGCTGGCCGACTGGTTCGCCGTGACCGCGTTGTTCCGGCACCCGCTGGGCCTCAAGATCCCGCACACGGCGATCATCCCGAACAAGAAGGCCGTGCTCGGCAGCAGTCTCGGCGACTTCGTGGGCACGAACTTTCTGGCGGAGCCGGTGGTGCGCGACAAGCTCCGGCGGGTGGAGACGTCGCGGCGCGTCGGCGAGTGGCTGGCCCGGCCCGACAACGCGGAACGGGTGACGGCGGAACTGGCGACGGTCGTGCGCGGCGCCGTGACGGTGCTGCGCGACGAGGACGTGCAGGCCGTCATGGAGCAGGCGGTGGTGAAACGCGTGCTCGACCAGGAGTGGGGGCCGCCGCTGGGCAAGCTCCTGCAGCAGGTGCTCGCCGACGGCGCGCACCACCGCCTGGTGGATCTCGTGGTCGACCGGGCCTACGAGTGGGTCCGCGACAACCACGAGGCCGTGCTCCGGGTCGTGTCGGACCGGGCACCGTCGTGGTCGCCCCGGTTCGTCGACACGATGCTCGCCGACAAGGTCTACGGCGAGGTGCTGTCGTTCGCGTGGGCGGTGAAGACGGACGTCAACCACCCGTTGCGACTGGCCGTCGACCGATTCCTCGTCGAGTTCGCGGGCGATCTCCAGAAGGACCCGGAGACCATCGCGCGGGCGGAGGCGGTCAAGCAGCAGCTCGTCGAGCACCCCGAGGTGCGGAACGTGATCGACTCGGCGTGGACCACGGCGAAGAAGATGCTGCTGGCCGCCGCCGAGGACCCGTCGAGCGAGCTTCGGCGGAGGGTGGCCACCGGGCTCGCGGAGCTGGGTGCGCGCCTGCAGTCGGACCCGGCGCTGTCGGCGAAGGTCGACGGCTGGGTGGAGGGTTCGGCGGCGTACGTCGTTCGGCATTACTCCTCCGAGATCACGACGATCATCACCGAGACCGTCGAACGCTGGGACGCCGAGGAGACGTCGCGCAAGATCGAACTTCAGGTCGGACGCGATCTGCAGTTCATCCGCATCAACGGCACGGTGGTGGGCGCCCTGGCTGGATTGGTGATCTACACGGTGGCGCAGGTGTTGTTCTGACCGAGCGAGTATGCACCGGATCGACCACGGAAAGTCCCGACCGGAGCCGAGTTATCCACAGGTTGAGGAGTTATCCACCGAGTTATCCACAGGATTGCTCCATGTGGGTGGTGGAAATCGTCGGCAATTCACGAGGATTCAACGGAAACCGAGGAACTCGTGGAGCGCCGTCGGTAGGAGCGGACCTTCTGGCGGTTGCCGCACACCCGCATCGAACACCAGGCCCGCGAGCGGTTCGGTGACCGGTCGTGGAACGCCCAACGGCAGTTCTCGGCCGGGCAGATCTTGATGCGGTCCCACTGGCCCGACGTCGTGAGTCGCG
>JACYYJ010030175.1_pt1 | contig 21071 bp, 17 predicted proteins | sample 8236861 | NCBI WGS metagenome assembly JACYYJ01 (sample SAMN14103086, study PRJNA606662) | landfill metagenome | isolation source: landfill solid waste | place: India:New Delhi, Okhla landfill site | collected 2017-11-05
ATCTACCCGCCTCAAGCTGCGCCAACCGTAACAGTGGGTTATCCCCCACAAAATTAGGTGTCAGCACCAACGCGCGGTTAAGACGTTCTTCCATCTGTTGGAAGCGCAGGATCGTACGCTCAAACTCGCGCGCGGTGAACGGCGTGTACCGCACCGCCGCCGCTGTAGCTTCGGTTAGCAAATTCAGATGACGACGAACCGTTATGTAATTAACTTCTCGTTCAGGGTCATTAATGATTAGTGCGTCAATCTTCGACAGGAGTGCGGGCGTCGGCGTCAACGTGAACGTATCGAAGTCGTCGCCCAACGCGACCGTGTAGTCCAAGTTAAGCGTAGCTGTAAGCGCCGCAAAACCATAATACACCTGTACGTCCGTCGCTTCGTACACTGGATACGGAACGGAAATGGGTACGTTTGCTTGGATATCCTCGTAACGTACCGCTACTATCTCTCTTCCGATTGCCATGGCCTGTTAGCTCCCAAATGCCGGGGCGCGTTCCGGTGTTCGCTGCCCCGGTGCCCACCAATAAGAATTACCCCGTTCCGTCTCTTGCTTGCGGATACTGCTTTGCCGCTTGCGGTACGCGTTCGGGTCTGCGATTTCCTGTAGCCTGTCAAATACCTGACGTTCGAGCGCTAGTCTAGCCCACCAAAGCGAAGCTCCCGGCGTGTAGCGCCTAGCATATTCGACGGCCCGAGCGCCCGTAGTGCTTTCGAACTCGCCGCTGTCAAGGCTCCCGATAGTGTCGGCCCACTGGAACACGTCACCCAACACAAGGTTAGTCGTGTCGCCAAGGAAACCGATAAGTGGACCCGCCACTACGTCTTGCGGTCCCTGCCCGTACGCATTGATACCCTCGAACAGAAAGTCGCCATAGATGGATAGCGCGCCACCCGACAGAAACGCTTTACCAAGAAACGCTGCGTTGTCCATGGGCAGGGGGTCACGGCCACGGGAAATCTCGCGCATCTGTGTACCAAGCGCACCCACCAGTGTCATAGCTGCGCCAAGCCCTGCATAGAACGCCAAGCGCCCTTTAACAGTACGGGCTGTCATGCCGAGCCGCCCGTAGATCATAGCGAACGACACGGGGAAGTTCTTGTACATGGCGAACGAGTACAGCAACGCGCCGACGAGCGTGTCTGGACGCGTAGTATCCTTGAGCGTAACCGCACCTTCCACCGTAGCTTCCGGCACCATCTTACGGCTTTCTTCGAAGATCATGCCTTGGAACTTGTTGTACAACGCCTGACGGTTCGGCATGTCCGTATCGAGTATGTCGATAGGCCGCATAAACGAAACGTCTTGACGTGGGGTCCATGTACCGATGTTGTTGCGCATCGCATCCCACTCGTCGGGCGTGATGCCGTACCGTTCCATGACCTGTCTAAACGGAAGGTCTTGGAAGGCCGTACCCCGGCTCCGGTTCATCAGCCCCATAAACTCCGCTTGGACCGCCCAACGGGCGCTACGGGTATGCCCTGATAGCAGGGACATACGCATAACCGCTTCCGAGATACGGCGGCTGATCTGCGGCCCGTGCGTCGCCAAGCCCGTGAAGCGCGTTTGCGCATACGTGGACATGACAACCTCGTCCATCACAAAGCCGCTTTGTGTACTGATCTGGCGCATGAACGCCGGGTCCGACGCGAGTGTCTTGACGTAGAAGCCCACGCCGTCGAATAGCCCCATGTTGTTGAGCGCGCGTACAGCGGCGGTTTGCATGAAGTCGCCGGGAATGGCCAAGAACGACGCACTGCCTAGCTGCGCCGCCGTCAAGATGTTTGACGTACCCGTGACGATGTTACCCAATAGGCTGTTCGGGTCCATCGGGTTGTCCCGCATGATCGTTTCGAACATGGGGTTAAACTTGTTCTTCAACACCGCTTCGGCGTCGGCCTGTTCTTTCGGCCCGAGTTGCGATGCCTGCTTACGAACGATGGCCTCGACGTTCATCTTGGTCATTTCGGGGTTCGGCCCGAACGTCTCGACAAGCGCAATCCGGTGCGACATGTCGTCAATGTGCCGCACGAACACGTCGAATACGTTGCCGTCACCGAACTGTTCATGCACGTCGAGCCAAGACTGTGCGTCCTTGTAGTGCAGGAAGCGGTGGTTTTCGAGCATATTGCCAACTGCACGTCCGCGTCCACGAAACGCCCCGGCGTCAATCTTGTTTGCGCCGTCCGATACAAGCGTATTGTACACTTGCTGCAAGACAGCACGTCGCTGATCCGGGGGGATCATCGTGCCATCAGGCCACCGGGTGTTGTTCCAATCGACAGCATTCATGTGCGTGTCGATCCACCGTTCCGGTCCTGCACGCATGATCTTGACGGCGTTCTGTGACTGCGGGATATAGCGGTCGAGCTTGCGCATCGAGCCGCCTGCCTGATTAAACAGATCGACGGCAAGGTCTTGCACCTTCAACCACGCCGTAGCGAACTCGCGCGCTGTTGCGTCACCGGTCGTTTCGCCCTTGATTTCGCGAATGATATTCGGCAGGTGCGCCTTGCCCTTCTGGCGTCCGAATGCGCCTTTACCCACCTTGTCGATCACGTCGCCAAAGATAGCGTAAAGCTGTCCGCGCGTAAGCTCACGTTGTGTACTATACGACAGCCCGCTAAAGCGCGGGTCATCTTCGATAAGTGACACAGCGGCGCGGGCCAAGGCGGTTCCCTTGCTACCGGGCTTTCCGTCCATAAGAAACGTTGAAGTCGTAACGTCCAATCCCTGCGCGATGCGCTCGTTGTTTGACGCCTGTACCGACAACATCTTTGCGGTGCGTTTCACACGTTCCTGCGTTTCACGCGCGATGTTATCGAACGTGTCTTTCATCGCGAGCGTCGAAGCCGTCGTGCTATCCATGCCGCGCTGGCGGTAGCCTTCGGCAAGCGCCTCGAACGACCCGGTGATTTCATCGATACGTGTTTTCTTAGACCCGCGCTTTTGCAGGTTTTCACGTACACACGTTACGAAGTCTTGCGGAGTGAGCATGTGCCTACAGCTTCCAGTTCGTATTCGTCCATCTTGTTCTGTTCAAGCAACTGGCGCACAGAGATTTCACGCCCGCCTGTACCTTCCTCGTTTGGCACGAATATCTTGTCTCGATCAAGGTTTAGTTTCTGGCCGTTTGCCAGTGTGATTTCACCGTTCTTCTCGGCACCGATTAGACCGTCAAGGCTGGCACGATAGTTATCTAACGCGTCGTCAATCGTCTTCATATTTTCGGCCACGATGGCGGCGGCAACGTCCGCTGCGTCAGCGTCGCGAGCTACGCGACCTGCGACCTTGTGGGCTTCTTGCAGGATCGGTGCGCGATCAGCTAGCGTCATTGGCACCACTTCCGGCAGATCGTTCGCGACGCGCTGCGCTTGCGGATCGGGCCGATAGTCCGTCCGTCCTTCGCGCATCATCTGCAATACGGCTTCACGGTCGGCGCGGGTATTTGTCCACTTCTGTTGCGCACGAGCGTACGCGCGCGATACGAGCGGCGCAAGATCGCGCATCTTCTCGTCGTCAACCATAAGCGCACGGCGAACACGCGCCATATCCGGTGTTTCCTTGGCGGCGCTTTCAGCGACGATCTGTGCTTTCTCCGCTTCAAGTGCTGCGATATCCTTACGCAGCTTAGCGGCTCGCCGCCCGCCTACCTCGTCGGCACGCGCCGCAAGCTGGAATATCTTGTCGTCCACAGCGTCGATACGCGCCTGTATATCCGCGTCGCGTGTATCCGAAAGCTCGTCCAACCAACGTCTGTACGTTTGTTTACGTTGCGCCAAATCGTCATAACGCCGGAACGTATCAGGATCGACGCGCCGTGCAATCTCGTCAACCTGTGACTGTTCAACCATGCGGGTAATATCCGGCATGGCGACGAAGTCGCTACGCGGCAGGGTAGTCATCGTGTCTGTCTTGGGCGCGACTTCCCAAGGACGCTCCCCGCCCCACTCCTGCAAGCGTGTCGTCATGTAGTCCAGATCGAGTACCGTACGAGCGCGCCCCGCCCGTGTGGCCGATAGCGGCGACTGCTCGTGCAGGTAATCGATATACGTTTCAGGTGCGCGTGTCAGCTTCGCAGCGGCAAGCGTTTCGTCAGCGGGGATAGCTCGTGGCGGAACCGCACTAGTGTCCGGCAACGCTGGCCTATTCAACACTTCCGGCGTCGGGGGCAAGGCTACGTCGTTGGGCGTCGAACGGAACCAGCGACGAAGACCAAAACCTACCGCCTCGCCTACGCCCTGTATAGCCGCGCCACCTACAGCCGCACCGGCCACCCTTGACACTGCGTCGCCCAATCCGTACTCAAGTCCGAGTAGTCGCCGTTGCTCCTGTACGCCCGTGATCTGGTTTATACCTTCTACCAAACCTTGCGCGCCGAACTGCGAGCCGATGCGTCCTAACGCCGTCCTACCGACGCCGCCCACGCCGAGCGTTATGAAGTTAAGCGGATCGGTACGCGGGTTCATCGCCGCAACCGATCCGCCGATAAACGCACCGATTTCCCCGCCCCAATCTCGCCGGTTCGAAATCGCGGCCTGCTCGTATTGCTGCGCTTGCGACTGTACAGTGTCCCACATTTCGCGTGACGTACGCAGATTGAGTTGAGGGTATTGCTGACGTAGTTCTTCGATACGCGTATCGTATTCTTGCAACTCGCCTGCGAAGCCCGGTTCGGCACCGTCCACGTAATACCGCGCAACGTCAAGATACCGCTCGACGCCAGCACCGGGCGCGGGTAGCGTATCGGTCCAAAAGCCTATGCTGTCTGGCGACAACACGGGTACGTCTTCGATACCCGCTTCGCGCATAGCACGTACCTGCTCGTTATCGAGTTGCCACATTTGGTTCTCGATACCGTACATGGCGGCGGCGCGTGTCTGTTCTTCCCAAGCTGTTGCAAAGCTCTCAAGGAAGCCGACACGCCGCCCCGTTGCTGCGCTTTCCGGTGCGATGGATACCGCGTCTTTACTTGCTTCGCTCAAGAACGACATTAAAACCCACCACCGGTTGTATACCCGCCTGCCGGTCCAAGCCAACGACCGTTTTCATCGAACTGGTGTAGCAGTCCGTAGTTCTCGATAAGGCGTTGCTGTTCTTCGGTTGTCAAGTATCCATCGTCATTGACAAGCTGGTCACGGGGAACGACCGCACCGGGCGTTACGGGAGTGTCGCGCGGAACCGGACGCGTAGCGATACGCCGGATTTCATCAGGTTCCGGCACGAAGACATACGCCTCAAGCCGCCCGTTTTGCGCGCCGTTGCCGGTGATGGCGTAACTGCCGTCTGCCAGCATAATACGATACTTTCCACCACCGATAGCGCGCAACATGGCTTCGTCGGCCAAGTCATCGGGAGACATGACTTCGCCGGTAACGTAGCGCGGGGGTACGCCCTGTTCGGACAACCGGGTCCAGTCGTCTACGGTCATGCGGTCGAATGCTTGTTCCATTTGTTGTCCGGTTATACCGGGCGGCAAGACTGTGGGCTGTCCGTTCACGTTGTCGATAGCCGGTGCGCCTTGCGTTCCGCCAAGCACAGCCTGCACGCTGTTCGCAAACGCGTCTTGGTTGAACTGCGTGTTAGCACTGCGTGCCACAACGGTTTCAACGTAGTGCGCTGTCGCAGCGTCTTGGATCGCCTGCATTTGTTCGGGGCTGGCGTCAAGCAACGCACCGCCCGTAGCGCGCATGAATGCATCGTACAGGTCGCGGGGCTGCGCACCAATTCCGTCGCGGATCGCCGGATTTTCCTCAAGCCGCTTCTGGCCCCGGATGATATCGGACGCCACGGACCCTTGCCCGCGCTCGAACTGCAAGCCCGCCGCGTATGCGTACACGCTATCCTTCTGGTCAAGCTGTGCTAGCGCCGCCCGCGAAACGTCGCCGCCCATGGCCTGAATAGCCGTCATAATCTGCAACACGTCGTCCACGCTGCCGTCTTGCATATCCTTGATAAGCGAATTTGCCTCGTCTTCCGTAAACGGTTTGATATCCGATACCGGGATATTGTAGTAGTCCGCAACGGCTCGCGCTTCCTGCCCGCGCATTTGGAAACCTTGGGCCGCGTCAAGTGGCGTAATCGCGAACGATCCGCTCGACTGCGCGAAGGCCATGGGGTCGGACGACAATTGCTGTTCCATGTTTTGCAACACGTTCTGTCGTGTCACATTGTCGCCATACGCAACTTGTGTCGGCGCGGTGTTGAACTGCGTCGAGATATTCGTGTACACTTCGCGAACGGTAAGCGCACGGCCATTACGGTCATAGAACATCGACCTGTGATCGCGCGCAGCGTCGGGCAGAAGCGCCGCCGCTGACTGTTCCGGTTGCCCCTGAAACGCCGTGAGCAACGCGGTAGCCCCGCCTGCTCCAAGAAAGTGCGCCATGTACAGTTCGGCGTCATTGACCGGACGGCCTAGCGTTTGCTGCAACGCGCGCTTGTTCTGTTCCGCCAGCGCTGCACCCGCCATGGTGGCAACGTATGGATCGCGGCGCAGTTCAAGTATCTGGTCATCGGACATGTTGGTAATGTCCACACCGATACGCGCCGCTGTTCCCGGCGATTTCATCACGTCTAGGAACGTGCCGCTTGTGAACTGCATAACGCCAGTCGCGGACGACGCGGGCTGTCCCTGCGCATTGGTGATGCTCGTACCGCGTCCGTAATCGATATTGTCGGCTGTCTGCACCGGACGCGCACGCTGGATTTGTTCGGACGATAAGCCCGCCGAGAAGCCCCGATCTGCAAGCGCTTGCGAGACTTCGGGAGATAGATACGTCCAGCCGCCCCACACCCTGCCGTCACGCTCGCCAAACGACGCGGGAACGGCGTTGCGGAAGTCGCCGTGGATATGAGTGTCATACTGCCCGATCCCGGTAAACCCGGCGTCTACAAGCGCTCCGACTAGACGAGCCTTATCCGCTTCCGACATACCTACCGTCGAAATGTCGATAGCCGTGCCGGACGTGTGATGGCTTTCCCTTGCTACGGTCGTACGGTTCGGGTCGCCGGAAGCAATGATGGTGTTCTGGTGCTGTTGCGAACGGTAGCCCGAGTTGAGTTGCAACGGCGCTCCGAACAGTTCGCCCGCGACAGTCGCAGCGTCCAGAACATCACTACGGATATTTCGTACGTCTACGCCGCCATGCGTCGGTACTGGCGCGAACTGTGGGTTGCCTTGCGGACTATGGCCCGTAAGATACTGTCCGTACTCACGCTGTATAGTTCCGCCAAGATAGCTAGCGCTCACGTCAAACCGGCTACTCGCATCATTGATCGCGCCTGACAACGTGGGCGTCATGCCGGGATACGCCACACCGGGGTTGCCATTCGCACCGTTAATCGCGGCTCGCAACTCGGACGGCGTGAGCGTTTGGCTTTCTTGAATGATGGCCTGATCGCGCATGATACGCGCCATTTTGGCCACGGTGACGGGGTTTTGCGAACGACTGACGAGTTGTTGTACAGCCTGCAATTCTTCTTGCGGGATAAGCTGCAACCCGCCCGCACGCTGTTCGAGCGTATCGAGTGCAGCGCGTGCGTCCGCGTCGGCCTTCGTGACGAACGCGCTACGCGTCGTCCCGATAAGGTTGGTCATGCGCTCAAAGTCTTGAGGCGAGAATTGTTCGGTCCAGTCGATAGCCGCTTGATCGTCGCCCAATGCGCCGGTCGTCGTGCCGGTTAGTTCTGCGGCAATCGCGTCGATATCTTCGATTGACGTAGCACGTTCAAGCATACCCATAAAGCGGGCGCGCGCACTGTCCTGCTGCCATTGCAGCTTCATGCCCTCGCGAACGGTGGCGTTGATATCCGTACGTGTATCGAGAACGTCGAAGCCCTGTTCAATGTACGTTTCGTACATCGTCGGGTCGGTCATTATCTTATTGTTCAACGCCATGAGCGAAGCGTTAGCCTGCTCTTTCGAATGCGTTGCTTGTAGCGTAAACTCGTACTGCGCGGATCGAGACGACACAGCGGGCAACTGCGCCATCATGCGGTTGCGGTACTCCATACGCGCAACGTCATCATCGATCAGATTGGCTTGCTCGTCTACGTACGCCGTGTATTCTTCAAGCACACGATCCTGATAGCCCGCGCCGTCTGCGGGCACTTCATTGCGTAGCTCAAGCTCACGGCGTGTAAAGTCCGACTGCGCAACCGCGTTGGCCACGGTTTCTTGCTGGCGCTTCTGTTCGAGCGCACCAAGCCCCGCGCCAAGCTGATCCGCGCCCCCGGCGAGCGCTTGCATGGAACGCCCGATGCTCGCGCCAAACGCATCGGCGCTCGCGCGCGTCTGTGGCATGACGCCCGTGTTGCGCAACGAGGTAGCGTTTATTTCGTTAGTGATTGTCGGAATGCGCGGCATTATGCCATCCTCGTAAGTGCGGTTCCTGCGCCGCTCGCCAGACTACCGGCTGCGGCAATATACCCTGCCGTCCGTGCGGAACGGCCTTCCATGCGCGATAGTGCGGCGTCTTCGCGAAGCCCGAGCATTTGTATAGCCCCCTCGCGCGCACGTAGCCGCCCTTCGTACATGATACGCTGCGTATCAAGCTCCTGCTCTAGTGCGGTGTCTTCAAGTACGTCAAGCGGCGATCCCGCCATTTCCAAGCCTGACGTTCCGTACGCCGCGCGCATAGACGCCAGAACACGACGGTTCTCCCGGCGCTTATCCGACGCTGCAATTTCTGCGGTATCAAGCGCCTGCTTGCGGTTCTGGTCCGCAATGACCGCATTGCGTTCCTGAATACGTGCGTTATACTCGGCTGCCGTTGCTTGAGCATTGGCAGCTTGTATAGCGCCCATCGCGCCGATGACGCCGCTTACTGCCGACGCGGCGGCTGCAAGTCCTTCAAGTCCTGTCATTTCACCACCGCGTACATGTATTCATCTTCCCCGTTGGCCCCGTGCGCTCGCATCGGTTCCGGCGTCTCAAGGTCCATCCCGATCAGATTGGCGAAGCGCCTACCATCCTCGAAATCCGCACGCACCGCAATCTCAATGCGGCGGTATGGAAGCTGTGCCATGACGCGACGCACCTTGCGTACGATCTGCAACATATACGGGGCTGCATCATTAGACAATATCGCCCATGCGACCGCCCGAGACGCAAAGATCGGAACCACACCCGCCGCCGCCACGCACTGCAATCCGTTCCACGCTGATAGGCCAAAGTTGTTATCCACGATGTTCGCATACTCTGAATTGAGCATGATGGCGTGGTCATGCCTCTGCAACCTTTGTGGCGATAAGTATACCAGATGCCCACTCTTAAACGGCTGGTACTCCAACATACTTATCGATCCTGTGTATTCAGTTGCGGCATGATCGCAAGTATGTTGAACGGAAGCGGGCTAGACTTCGGACGACGGAACGCCAGCGAGCCGCGCATATCGTATCCCGCTTCGGGTGTAAACGGTCCTATCATGCCCGTATACAGTTCGATATCTTCGATAACGTCGTACTGCCCCGGATACTCAAGATCGTCGTACACAATGCCTTCGGCTTCGGAATTGTACACGCCAACCTGACCGCCGACACTGCGCCACATGTTGACAACAATGCTATTGATACGCTTCACCTTGCCCATGGCCGTACCGTCAGCCGCACCGTTTTCCAAGCTCGACGTTTCCGCCTCGCTATCGTACCCCAATCCGAGAATGATATTCGATGCCGGGAACGGAAGTTGTACCGATCCGTTCGTCACGGTAAACGGCCCAACAGGTCGCGCGTCCGCAAGCCCGTATATTTCTTCACCTTCCAAGTGCTGCAATCCGTACGCTGTCTGTATAGGCGTACCGATATACCGAAGCCCGCTGTCCACAAAGTGTGCATTCTCGACCGGTGTATCGAAATCCCAAAACGGCGTAAGCCGCTCGATATACCGTCTGTCTTCGCCGTTTACATGCCGCTTGACGACAACCCATAGTGCATCTTGCCGCTGGTCCTTTTGCGGCAAAACGGCCAAGCTCTCGATCACGCCGCCCGATAGGTCGTGGCGGTGCCACCCGATAACGTTTTCTTCGCGGTTGTACGTCAAGCCGACAAGTGTACCGTCCTGCCGCCGTATCCACACAATGCTGTGCGGTTCGGCTGCGTAGTCCATTTCGACAAATGGTACGGAACCAAGATGGCTAGCAAGCTGCGACATAGACGGCGACTTGTACCCGTCGTTCTCGAACACGTACGCGAACTCGCGGATCGTACGCCCCGAGCGTTGTACATACAGCACTTGGTTGTCCACACGTACAGGCTCGACGCCCGCGCTACCTCGTCTTGTGGCCGGTCGGGCTTTAATGTTTCGCGCGGTCAACGCTTCGCTATTGGGAGACGACAGCGTATATTCTTCGGACCCGGTGCCCATAACCAGCCCACGTTCATCAGACGACAGCCAGCGGACGCGGGAAAGACGCCGGGAGTTAAGACGGCCCACAATGGCGCTATCGTCCAGTACCTCGCCAAATGTGTCGGTCTGACTAAACGTCTCGTACGCCCCGACGACGGACCCGGCGAACTGATCGGGAAATTCTTCGGGTCCGGCCAACCACAACCTGTCTTCGAAAAAGTCGCCCGTCGCGGGCCACCCGGTCGTGTCGGACCAGTATCCTAGCCGCCATTGCTTGATAGACTTGGTGTCCAGCAAGGGTTCACCCAACAGTCGCACCGTTACCGACGTTGCGCTGTTGCGCGCTGTGATTTCGACACTGCGCCATGCGTTGTCTGATCCTTTAAGCCGGATCAAACGGCCCACGTCTGTCGCGAGAAAACCCTTATCGTTGTTGATACCCGTCGTACTCGACGCAACGAGATTGAACGACGCTACGGATGCACGCATAACCAGACGCCGTAAGCGCGCTTCGATAGGTCCGTTACGCGTGAGCTTCGCGATTACAATGCGGTACGCGGTATACGCCGTCTCATTCTCAATCTCAAAGAATACTGACTTTCCGTTATCGTACAAAACGTATTCGTCCTGCTCGTCAAGTACAATCCAGTCTGTACCGTCGTATGCCTCAAATGTCCACGACGACGGCGCGTAGTCAGTCGCGGTATATGACGCATCTTGGTTATCGCGCGCCACGTATATCGAATACCCATTTATTATCCGGGGCGTAGAAAACACATACGCTACTTGCCCCTTCTGCGCGGAACCGGACGCCCAATAGTTATCCGCCGCCGAGAACGCAAAGTAGAAATCGCTCGCCGGTAGGTCGTACGTGATATTACGGCCAAGCCAGTTTACAGGTTCTTCTACCGTACCCTCGATCAGCGGACGGTTCGACCCACCCGACGCCTCGCCTGACGGCGTGGTGTTGCTAGTCATGTTCGGGATGATGTTGCCTGTCGCGCTAGGCGTAAGCGTCGTGCCCGTGTCGTTGATCGGCATATACGGGCCGTCTTCAAACACTACGTCTTCTAGTCGCCAATCATAATCGTCATACCGCGAGAGCTTACGCGGGCGGGCAGTCGTCAACAAATAAAGCACGTCAACCGACTGCACGAACCGCAACGATCTGCGCTGATCTTCGGTATATGTGCAATCGACATGATACACACGCGCAACCTCGCCGTTTACCACAGCGAGGTTTGGGTACGATAAGTCGAGCGTATAGCTCGTCCCGAGCTTAGCGGTAATCTTGGCCACTTCCCCGTTCAAATTGTACTCGACCGGGAAGCCCAACAGCACAACTTGATCGCCCACGTCCGCGCCGAGACTAGCCGACGTAAACACGATAGCGGCTCCCGCACCTGACGTTACGGACATGGACACAGGTTCGTACACCTGCAAACCATCTTCGTCTACAAACCGTATACGGTCGTTCGCGAACTCCAACAACTTGGCCTGTTCGTTCGAGAAGATGAACGGCAGTAGTGCGCTATACTGCTCTGTATTGCTAGCGGGCACGACAAACGCTGTGCCCGAACGGGATATGGCGGGGCCTTGCGGCGCTGCGACGAAATTCATCAGGCGTCGCATAGACGCCGGGTATCTGTCTAAGTCTGTCCTGCCTTCAAGAAGTTCCGAGAACTCGCCCGCGTTGAACGAGCGCACCATGGGTGACGCTTTGGCCATGTCCTAGAACCTCGATGTTACGAAGGGGAAATCGCTGTCGTCTTCCGCTATGTCTTCGGGGCCGATGACGTACGCATTCGCAAGACCTGCCTCGCTCACAGCGGCGCGGTACAGCGCTTCCGCATCGGCTTTCTTGGTGTTCGACTGCGTGACGTACTCGACGCTTTCAAGTGCGATACGGCACGCCAGCACTTCCACAAATAAGGGGTCGAACTCCGTTTCGTCCACGTTCATAATCATGGACACACGCAGCGTATCATACGCGCTATACAGGAACCGGCGGCGTTGCTTCCACTCTGTACGCCGTTGGCGTATGGGGCGCAGGCACTCGACGGGTAGCTGAAACTTGTACGGCTTGTCCACGTTGTCGATTGTATCGACACGAGTAAGCGTATAATTGTCTTCTGTCGCGAACACCCAACGACGCTTCGTAAGTTCCGAACGTTTCCAGTGTTCGTACCCTTCGGACACGAAGCGCTCAAGCGCAGACACGGGTGGGTCGATACGCGAAATGCGGGACGACGCAATCTTGGACAAACCAAGATTGATGATCTGTACAATAGTAAACATTGCGTCGTCCCTTCTTTATTACTCGTACAGGTACGCCAAGTACCCGGCGAGTGTCGCGCCGACAGGCATGGTGTCCCCAAGTACCGTTGCGTACACGAGAACTTCGTCCAGCGAGTACATGTCGAACTTGAGAACAGTAGACCACGCAGCACCGTTTACGGCAGCGGATACGTCCATGCCGTCAATAAGTGCATCGGGGTCGGCAGCTTCGGGCGCTTCCGTCGAAGGGCGCTTCATGTATCCGTCGTGGCCGATATCGAGGGTACGGCCAGCGCCGAATGCCGACGCGGTAAGACGCGACAGCCCCGGCAGGAGACGCTTGCGACCGGGCGGAAGCCAGAACAGCCCGATAGTCCCGTTAGCGGGCACGGCCTCCGTCAGCGCCGGAACGCTGAAATACTGCATACGCAGCTTGCCGTGATCGTCAATGGGGTAGCGACGGTAATCTTCGCCAAGCTGTTCGGCGTTGATCGTCTTGTTGGTGTCTGCGTGAGACATTCGTTTCGCTCCATTTGCGAGGTTTGCCGTACACGGGAAGCGTATACGGGTAGTCAGTACGTAGCGGCGTTATTGCCGCTACGTACACGCTGTAGCCGTTAGGACGGCGTACCGCTTTCGACGCACTGCAACATCAGCACCTTGTTTTCCTCAAGGCGCGTCGCGCCTGCGGTAAAGGTGGCGTGTGCCTGCTTGATGTTGTTCTTGTCGGGACGCGGGCCGATGACGATGGCCAAGCTGTCCCACAAGCCGAAGTGCATTCCGTCCGGCACCCACACCGGGCAGTCACGGATGACGGCAGGACCGGCGACGTTTTCAGTCGGGATACCCTTGCCGTTCGTGGACACGCCGTTGTCTTCGTACGGCACGAACACGAAGCCCATGAACTGCGACACTTCACCGTCCACCAGAGGCTTGACGGCGTTGTAGTCGTGCGACCCCACGGCGACTTCGCCAAGAAGGTCATCGGTCTGTTCGGCGGTGACAGCAATCAGCGGCTTCGTGGTGCGCAGATCGACATGCTTCTTTTTGAGAAGTTTGCGTGCGGCGCGCAACTTGGCCACGGACATGCGTGTACCGCCGTGGGCGACGATATTGCCGTTCGGGAACGCGGTGTTCTGCGTGCCGTCCTTGCCGGTCTTCGCGACCGCGAAGAACTTCGACATGATGATTTCGTCCATCTTGCGCGCAGCGGCTTCGCGCATACGTTCAACGTACGGCGAGGTCGGATCATAGATCATCTTGAGCGTGTCGAGACGGTCGATCAGGATGGCACAGTCGTACTCCGTCCCGCTGATCCAGCGTTGCGTGTGTTCGACTTCGGACAACTTGGTGTCGCCGTACGGAGTGTCGCGTTCCACGAACTCGACGGGACCGATAAAGTTGACGACCTGTGCCTTCTCGCCCGAGTAGGGCGAAGACGACACGTACGCGCCGAGAAGACCGCCCTGCTTGACAAGCGCGGCCTGTACGTTCGCCGTGTACATCTTAACGTGATGTTCGGGAACGCTGTAAGTGGCTACTGTTTCCGCCATGGTAAACCCCTTGGTTACGGTTGCTACCGTCTGTTCGATGTTGTGAACGAGGGGTGTGCGCCCACGGCGGCCCTCAAAAGCGAAAAGGGAACCGAACAGATCGGTTCCCTTCGTCTTTACGCGGCAAGCGGAAATTCGTCAAGCCGAATTATGTACGCGCAAACAGGCGCTCCATAAGCTGCAACGCATCCTTGTGGCCGGGATGGTTCTTGTCGGTGTATTTCTTCTGGAACTCGGCGTCGCCCTGCAACTCCGCGATACGGGCCGTTGCTTGTTCTTTCGACATGGTGGCCGGGTTGTTGGCGTCGTACTGTGTACTGCCCGCCGTAAAACCGCCCTCGTCGGATTTGCGACCGATCATCGCCAGAAGCTCGACAACCGGCGCGCTGCCGATCTGCCCTTCAAGCCGCTCGATAAACTCGTTGGACAGCCCAAGAGCCTGCACGGCGCGCTGTCCAGCGGCCTTGTTCTTTTCCAGATCAGCGCCCCACTTGGACGACAGCGCTTCGATTTCCTGCTGGTTCTGTTGCTGTGCCTGCGCCAAGAACGACGCTTCCTGTTCGGTCGCGAAGGTGTTCCACGCTTCGGCCACCTTCTTTGCCTGCGTCGGTGACAAGCCCGCTTCGTGGAATGCCTTCTTGCCGAACTCCAACGTAGCCGGATCGACCTTTACGTCGTCACCGAACGTCAAGGCTTCGTTGTATCCGTCCGGCGCTTCGGGCCGTCCGAGCTTGGCGTATACGTCGTTCCACGCTTCGGGCGGTGCGTCCTTCGCAGGCAGCGAGATAATGTCGTCAGCGCCGCGTTGCAGCTTCGTGAGGTTGTAGTTCGCAAGCGCCAGTTCTGCGGGGTTGGCGTATTGCTTCGCTTCGACGTGAGCGCGCGCTTCGGGTTCGGTGATCGTGCTGTACCACGGCTGCGCCGCTTCGCCTTCGCCAATCTTCCACACACCCTCTGCGCCCTGCCACGGGGCAGTAATACCGGGTGTGCCGCTTTCGCCGCCAGCGGGTGCGGCACCGCCGCTACCTTCGGCATTGAATACCGGGCCGGTGTTCCACTTCATCGTTTCATTCCTTTTGGTGCTTCCGCGTCTGTATAGAGTAACATCAACGTATCATGGGACAGACGCGTGAAATCCATGATGCGTTGGTATACTTCCCGACGACCTTCTTGCAGGTCTTGTACCTTCTGGTTCGTCGGATGGAAGGTCGGACGGTACGCACGGCAGAAGTGCGCCAGATCGAGCATGACGAACTGCAAGTCTTCCTTGCTCGCTGTGCCTTCCCCAAACACTGCTTTATACGCAGACTGTCGCCTACGTATGAACGACGCAACGGCGTCGCTAACGTCAACGCGCTTCTCGTATTCCGCCGCTTCCGCTTGTACAGCGAGTTCCGGGTCGAACGGATCACTGTCGATAAAATCGTCAGACGCGCTCACTGTTGTTCCCCCATCTTAACCGCCGTTTGAGCCGCACTAGCCAGTGCGGGCGCATTCTTGAGAACTTCGGCTTGCTGCGCTTGGGCGTTGCGGTTTTCTCGCTTGGCCTCGATAACCTTCTTGTCATTCATCCACCGTGCCGGTACAGCCATGAAGTCCGCGATTTCGGGTATGGCATCATCGAAGTTGAAGGTGTCTAGGTGCGACGGGTCTTGCGTCGCATTGGCCACGCCCAACGCCATTTCGACAGCGCGCATGAAGCCGCTGACTTCTTCGGCGTATTGACCCTTGGCGAGCGGCGACGTGTACACCACTTCGTACTCGCCGCGCGCTTCAAGTAGCTCCGGTGGCATTTCGGGCAGCAAGCCCATTTCGTCCAACAGGTCAATCTCGCGCTCGATGCACGGCCCAAGGAACTCGGACTGCAACCGGCCCATCGTGGGCGACAGCAACGACGCCTTTTCCGCTACACGTTCCATGACTTCCGTTGCTGTCATTTCCGGTGTATCCGTGAGTATCTGGAACAGCGTCACAAAGAAACTGTCTTCGATATCGCGGCGCTCGTCGGCAAGTAGCGTCTCGGCCACTCGGAAGTTACCGGTTTGTAGCGGTTGGATAAGCGGTCGTCCCTGCTTGTCCACGCCGCCGTAGTTGACCGCACCGGGGCGCAAGTCAACTTCACCGTTGAGTACCCCGTCGTCATACGCCAGCAATACCGGATCGACGGCTTTGTTGCCCTGCTTGAGATACGTCTTCTTGACGGTTGAAGCACCGCCCAACGCCGACAACGCGGACACTGCGGGACTGATCCCGTACGGGTTGCCCGCAATCGTCGCGGTACGCGGGATGCGATAGGGGAAAGACCGGAAGCCCGTTTCTTCTCCGACGAACTCTTGGCTTTTGACACACAGGTACGATCCGCACACAGGGTGCCGCCGTGCATCGATTGCCTGCGGATCATAGTCGTCGCCACGCATCGCAACGTAGTGTACGAACTCGAAGTACGCTTGCTCGTTCGGTGTCGGCCTGTTCGCTTCACTCTGCATCTGCGACGGTACGGGAGCGCCGGGGAACTTCGCCTTGAATTGGCGTACATTCAGCCAGAAGCGACGGAACACCGCCACAACCTCGCCGTCGTCGTCCACCAGAAAGAACACGTCGCGCATAGGACACGCCACGTACCGAAAGCCGGGAAGCCTCGATACGGGCGTCTGTCTGCGCTGGCCGATGAAGATAGGGCCGTTGCCGTACACGCCCATGCTCGTGTACATTTCGCTGGTCGCGGTACGGAACCACGCTTTCGGGTCGTACCGCATCTTGAACAGCAAGTCTTGCAGCGCGTCGAAATACGCCTTAACACGACGTACCTTGCGCAACTTGGTGTCGGACGGCATAAGGCCGTGCCAGCGCTGCCCTACGGGGGTCGCGATGCGTTCTAGGATCGATACGTATTTGGGGAGTGAGCGGGTGCCCGTCGTGTCATATTGTACACGCCGAGCCGCTGCATTGTTCTGGTGATACGACGCTGGCCCGTTCGTCTGCCACGCGGAATAGTGCGAAGGCAAGCAGTACGCAGCCGCCATACGCCAGTCGTTTTCTTCCGGCGAACGGATCGACTTGGCCTGTTCGTACAGCTTGATTATGTCTCTCGGATCGGGCCGCGCCATATCGTTTACGTCCGTGCTGCGCCGCCGAGGAAGCGAATGGCCGACACACCGCCGCCCGTTCCGCCGCCACCGGTCAACATGGTCGAGCCGCGCCCACCCCGGCGAAAGAAGCTCTCACGCTGTGAGGCCGCAAGCGCAGCGGTGTCTTCCGCCGTGCGGGTAGGAGCCGGGGGCGCAGGGTCCGGCGTAGGCACTTCGGGCATCTTGGGAGTTGAGAACAAAGCGGCCATGGGCTTGCTCCTAAGCGTTCAATGGGTCGTATTCGGTCTTTGCCAACCGTCGCCTGCGGGCCGCTGCATTCGCAGCCATATTGAGGTTGCGACGCGGAACCTTTACGGCGAACGTGAGCATATACATATCCGCGCGGTCGGGGGATGGCAAGCCCCTTGCTCGCATGTCCTGTTTACTTTCCATAAGCGTCTTGCCGTCGCTCTTGCGCAGGAAGTATTTCAGCTTCGTCATTTGCGCAAATGTTATCGGGTCGTCCGGCATGGCGCTGATCGGTTCGTACACCCAATCTCGGAACTCGCTATACCACAACGCACGGTTGTTGTAGTAATGTGCGTCGTTGGTCAACGAGCCGGGGTACGCACGGTGTACACGATATCCGAGGTCTTCCAAGTCGTCGCACAGCGGGATACCGATACCAACGCATTCCACCACGATAGCGTCTGGCTGATTGGCGTCAGCTACCGCTGTTACCCACTTCACCAAGTCGCCGTGTCGCAGATTGGTGCGCGCCTGTAGCGGCCTTGATCGCGCGTCCCATCCTTGCCGGAAGCCAATAACGATTTCGTCGCCGCCCGAGTTGGCCACGTCCACAGCCATTATGAGCGCTGCGTTGCGATCCAACACAACGTCTTCCCGTTGCATACACTCGCTAACGCTTGCCACGTCAAAGAAGCCGTCGAAGCTCTGCGTCGGGAACTGCCCCTTGATACGAACTTTTACCTCGTCGCTGTCTTCGCCGTACTTGGCTATGATCCCGGCGAGCGCCGCCTTGTTCGTGTGCGTTACGCTGCGGCTGTCAATATGGCGTGTGCGGTATATGTGCGAATGCTTATCAAAGCAGTCTGCAAACTCGCCGTCTGGTTTCGTCGGGTTTCCGAACGCAAAGAAGAAACCTTCGCCGTCTGTCAACGCGCCTTCCGCCACTTCCCAAATCTTGGGTAGCACACCGGACGCTTCGTCAAAGATGACGAATACGGCACGCCCTTCGTTGTGCAGACCGGCGAACGCTTCGGTGTTTGTCTCGCTCACGGTGGCCGCTGTGGTACGGTAGTTCTTGCGCTGGTCTTCGGGGTACGCGGCAAACGAGAATGACGTACCGGCCCATACGAACCAGTGTTTGTTAAGTGCGAGATTGTGCCACTTGGCGAGTTCCGGCCAAGTCTTGTCTTCAAGCTGGAACTGTGTGGACGCGGTGACAGCGCCGCGTGTGTTGACCCGTGTGGACATGAGAAAATAGATCACCCACGCCACGAATGCCGACTTGCCCACACCGTGACCGGACGCTATGGCGCTGCGCCACACTTCCATGTCCAGCCCGAGTTCATGGCGTTCCATGTTCTCGCGGATATGCTTGCCTAGCGCTATGAGTTCGTCGCGCTGCCAGTCTTCCGGCCCGGTCTTGTCGATCAGCGGATTGGGCGTACCGTCCGGCAGGTATTCCATGCCGGGTATGCGGACCTTGTTGCCGCTCGCGTCGATCCGGCTACCCCACGGGAACACCGCCATGACGAAGCCGTACGGATCAGCGTAGAAAGTCGCAATGAACTCTGCTAGCTGCTTTTCCGTTTCTATGCTTAGCTTGCTTGCCACGCCGGTTTGCCCTATGTTGCGCGTCGAAAGAGGTACACCATGACTTTGCCGTACGACTACTACCCTGCGGTTCTATACGCGATCAATGAAATCAGTCAAGGGCGCACGCTTACTGACGCGTGTGATCGCTCGAACATTTCGGTCGCCGTGTTCGACCGGCATGTAAAGGCTGACGCAGAACTGCAAGCGATGTACGAGGAAGCTATCCAGCGTGGCAACGACGCCATGGCCGATGCGCTTGTCAATATCGATAACCACAAAATACACGGACAGTCCGACGCCAAGATGGCCAAGGTCATTTCCGATAACATCAAGTGGGTGTTGGGTAAGCGCGACGCAAAGCGGTTCGGTGAGCGTATCGAGATTAAGCACGAGATTACCATGGACCGTGCTATCGTATCGGCGCTTGAAGCTGCGAAGAACCGTGTACCGGTTATCGACGCAGAGTTCGTTGACGTAACTCCTGCACTGCCCGTGTACGAGGAAGACGACGAGCTTATGCAGGAGCTACTTAGCTAGACTTCCGGTTCTTCCTCGATAGGCGCTGGAATGATTACCGTACCGTTGCCGTCGAGTACCGGGTATTGCGGCGCGTCGTCATACGGTTCCGCAATGATCGTCGCGCCGTTTCCATCAAGTACCGGGTAGTCGTCCATCAGTACGGTGCCTTCAAGTCTTCAATGGCACCGTGCAGCGGCTTGTCACGCGTGCTGCGTTCTTCCAGACGACGTACCTTGTCGCGAAGCTGCGACGCATCCTGTTCGGCCACGGTCGCGCGGTTCTCCGCGTCTGTGAGCTTTTCGAACAGTGCGTCGATGGCGTCGGCAATCGGGCCATCGGCGTTGACCCGCTGACGGATCGCCTCGATCATGTCGTTGGTCCGTTCGAGAGACGAGATAAGTTCCTCGACTTCGACAGCTTCGTCTTCCTGCTTGAACGCACGTAGCGTCTCTACAGGGCCGCTCGCAGCACGTCCAGCCTGTACAAGCTCGACCGCCTCGACCATTTCGGCGTCGCGCGGCTCCAAGGGCTGGTCCTTGACACGATCCTGCGACGACGGCGTATCGGCTCCGCTGTTCATCTGCTCGGCGTGTTCGAGCACTTCGCCCGTAGCAGACCGTACAGTTTCCCCGTCACCAGCGGTGTTTTCGGTTTCGTCAACCTTCTCGGCATCCTGATCTTTCAGGTACGCCTTGATGGCATCGAGACGATCCCCCATCGTGCGGGCGTTCCAATCGTCGTTGGACTGCTCGCCCTTAACTGCCGCAACGATCTGCGTCAGATCGTACACGCCGTCACCGATCCGGTAACGCGCTGCAAGTTCCGTGTGGTGAGGCGCTTCCCCACCTACGTCCAGATTGTTCTTCGTGGCCATGGTCATTTCCTTTCTGGCGCACAATGCACCATTTGCTAGCAACGCCCACCCTGCCCGATTTGATCCCGGCCCGCAAGCCTCTTATTCCCCCACCCCCTTACAGGGTGCGGGGATAATAAGGCTATTAGGGGTTTACACTTTGTATAGCCCGTTTCCGTTGGGTTTGGCCATTCTGGTGACTGCGTAGCACGCGGTATGTCAATTAGACACTTTGTATAACCCGAGCTAGTAGCGCAGTCTGTGTGCGGGCTGTGGGTATTTACAGAGTGTATAAGACGTTTAGACGCACTTAGCAGTTTTGTATTTTACATTTTTATAGGGGCGGTGGACGAACCGGGCCATTCGGGGTCTTTAAGCCGAAACTCGATCCGCCCCCTACCCCCGGCATGACCCCCACCCCTCTTTACATCGTGTCAAAGTCAAATCGTCTAATCGCCCGTGTCGTGCGGTACTCACATACCGTGCGCGTACGCTAAGCCATTGATCTAATTGAACAAATCGCAAAAAGTTCCATAATGCATATTATGCGAACATCGAGCAATATCAATGACTTAGCACGCCGAGGCCATGGGCGAGGGCGCAGCTAGCA
>JACYYJ010138981.1_pt9 | contig 21054 bp, 19 predicted proteins | sample 8236861 | NCBI WGS metagenome assembly JACYYJ01 (sample SAMN14103086, study PRJNA606662) | landfill metagenome | isolation source: landfill solid waste | place: India:New Delhi, Okhla landfill site | collected 2017-11-05
CTGGCGGAGAAGGGGTCGGGCCGCGGCCTGATCTCCATCTGCGCCGCGGGCGGTCAGGGCATCACCGCGATCCTGGAGCGGTAGCAACCCGCCGGGAACCGACCACCGCAGAGGGCCGTCCTCACCACCCGGTGGGGGCGGCCCTCTGCGCTGTCGTGGCGCCCGTTCGCGCTGATCACAGACCCGGCGTCGACCGGTGAGCGCTCTTACGCTGAACCTATGCCTCACACGGACGGCACCGTCGCTGTCCGCGCTCGCGGTGTGGTGAAGACCTACGGCTCCACCCGAGCGCTGGCCGGCGTCGACCTCGACATCCCCACCGGACAAGTCCTCGGACTGCTCGGGCCCAACGGGGCGGGCAAGACCACGATGGTGCGCATCCTCACCACGCTCCTCAGACCGGACGCGGGCGAGGCGATGGTGGCGGGCCACGACGTGCTCACCGAACCCGACGCCGTGCGGCAGAACATCGGCCTGTCCGGCCAGTACGCGGCCGTGGACGAGAACCTCACCGGCGCCGAGAACCTCTACCTGATCGGGAGGCTGTACGGGCTGTCGAAGCGACGCGCCAAGGAACGCGCCCGCGAACTGCTCGACCGCTTCGCCCTCACCGACGCCGCCGACCGGTCGGCCAAGGGCTACTCGGGCGGCATGCGCAGGAGGTTGGACCTCGCCGGCGCGCTCGTGGCCGAGCCGCGGGTCGTGGTGCTCGACGAACCGACCACCGGTCTCGACCCCCGAGGCAGGCTCGGGATGTGGGAGGTCATCGAGCAGCTCGTCGCCACCGGAGCGACGGTGCTCCTCACCACCCAGTACCTGGAGGAGGCCGACCGCCTCGCCGACACGATCGTCGTCATCGACCGGGGCCAGGTCATCGCGCGCGGCACCGCCGACGAACTCAAGGGCCGGATCGGCGGTGAACGGCTCGAACTCGTCGTGGGTGAGGACACCGACGTCGAACCGGTGGTCCGCGTGCTCAAGGAGGTCGGCACGAGCGAACCGGTGCTCGACGAGCACACCCGCAGCGTCTCGGTGTTCGTCGACACCGGCGCGAGTGCGCTTGTGGAGGCGCTGCGCAAGCTCGACTCCCGCGACGTCGCGCTCGCCGACGTCGCCCTGCACCGCCCCACCCTGGACGACGTCTTCCTGTCGCTGACCGGCCGCGCCACCGAGGAGGACCCGACACCATGAACGCCGCCAAGGTCATGTCCGACTCGGCCGTCATCACCTGGCGCAACGTGATGAACGTGCGCCGCAACCCCGACTGGCTGCTCGGCGCGACCGCGTTCCCGATCATGTTCGTGCTGCTGTTCGCGTACGTGTTCGGCAACGCCATCGGCGGCGCGGGCGGAGGCGGCGCGAGCTACCGCGAGTTCCTGATCGCCGGGATCTTCGCGCAGACCGTCGCGTTCAACTCGTCCTACACCGTCATCGGGTTCGCCAACGACCTGCAGAAGGGCATCATCGACCGGTTCCGTTCACTGCCCATGTCGCGGCTCGCGGTGCTCGTCGGCCGCACCACCGCCGACCAGGTGCTCAGCGTCGTGGTGCTGCTGGTCATGACGGTGTGCGGCCTCCTCATCGGCTGGCGCATCCACAGCGGGTTCGTCGACGCGCTTCTCGGCTACCTCATGATCCTGCTGTTCGCGTTCGCCCTGTCGTGGGTCGGCGCGTACATCGGCCTGGTCGCGCGCAGCGTCGAGGTCGCCAACAGCGCGGGCCTCATCTGGATGTTCCCGCTGACCTTCATCTCGTCGGCGTTCGTGCCGCAGGAGAGTCTGCCGGGTGTGCTGGGCAGCATCGCCGACTGGAACCCGTTCACCGCCGCGGTCAACGCCACCCGGCGCCTGTTCGGCAACGAGAGCCCGGCAGGCTGGCCGGAGCCCTCCGGCTGGCCCGCCGAGAACGCCGCTCTCTACGCGATCCTCAGTTGCGTCGTCATCATCGCGATCTTCGCGCCACTGGCGACGGCGCGCTACAGCCGCGTCTCCACCTGAGCCGGTCAGTGCGTCAGCGACGCCTTCCACGCCTGCTTGCCGTGCTTGTCGCGCCCCTTGCCCTTCGCGGTCTTCTTCACGGCCGCCGCCGACGTCGGCAGCGCCATCCCCTTCGCGGCCTTCTTCGCCGCCTTCGCCGCCTTGCCCTTGCCCTTCGCGGTGCCCGCGACCATGCCGGAGGCCTTACCGGCCTTCGCGCCCGCCACGGTGCCCACCTTCGCGGCCTTGGCGGCGGCCTTCTCGGTGGCCAGGCTCGTCCTGGTGGCGGCCATCCCGGCCTTGCGCTGCATCGCACCGGCCGCGCCCTGCACCTGGTGGGTCGCCCCCTCGGCCGCGTGGCGGGCGCGCCACCCGAGTGACGGCTTGCCGCCCGTGTCGACGACCGCGAGCAGGAGACCACCGGCCAGACCGGCGTTCTTGAGAAACTCGATCAGCTGCTCCTGACGCTTCTCCGGCTCCTTCTCCTCCCAGAACGCGTGCGCGGCGAGCGTGGTCGGCACCAGGCTCGTCAGCAGCATGGCCGACGCGACCCGAGGAAGGACGCCGAGCGACAGCATGGCGCCCGCGGCGATCTTCACGGCGGCGTCCACCTGCACCATCGTCACCGGGTCGCCGGGTAGTGATCCGGCGGACTCGGCGGATTCCCCGGCCTTGCGCCTCACCGTCTTCTCGGCGGCCTTGTCGAGGAACGGCTTGGCGACCGCGATGTGGCCTTCCTTCTGCCGCAGCATGTTGACGCCGCCCATGATGAAGATCGAGGCGAGGAGTGGCCGTGCCACCCGACGGAGAATCATGAGACCTCCTAGTTCGAAGTCCGGTCGTGGGAACTCACCGTCAGGTAGCTACCCACTCCCGACCGTCTTCATCCGTGCCGAGGGCGCCGAGGACTCAGTGGGTACGACCTGGGCAGGGTGAACCCTCGCTCGGCCGCCACCTCCCGCAGCCGATCCGGGTAGTCGGTGATGATCCCGTCCACCCCGTCGTCGACGAGCTTGTGCATGGTGGCCTTGTCGTTCACCGTCCACGGCACGACCTCGATCCCCGCCGCGTGCGCCTCGGCGACCAGCTCCCTCGTCGTGAAGGGCACGTAGTCGTCGTCGCCGACGGCCCCGCCCTGCGGGTTGCCGTGCACCGGGGACAGCGCCGACGCCCCGAAGGACGACACCGCCCGCACCGGGCTCCCGCCGAAGTCGTCGATGTCGAGACCACCGAGCCAGGGCGACTTCCCGGGCTGTCCGACCTCCAGGAACTCCGGCTGGGTCAACGCCACCACGGGCAGCCACGGTGCCTTGCGCCGCACCTGCATCAGCGCGCCCCAGTCGAAGCTCTGGATCGTCACGTTCCGGGCGAAGCCGGAGCGGGCGACCTCGCGGACGACCCGGTCGACGAACCGTTCCCGCGGCGCGGTCTCGTGCGGGGCCGCCGCCTCGACCTTGGTCTCGATGTTGAACTTCACCGCGTGGGCGCCGTGTCTGCGGACGAGCCGGAACAGCTCCGCCAGCGTCGGCATCCTCGCGCCCGGCGACAACTCCTGGCGTGGGTGGTCCGGCAGCCGTTGCGACCCGCAGTCCAGCGTGCGCACCTGCGCGAACGTGAGGTCCTTGATGAAGGAGCCGACGTACGGGTACTGCGGGTCGCCCGGCCACGCGGGACGCGTGTCCCGGCACTTCGCCCCACTGATCCGACGGTCGTGTGTGATGACGTCGCGCCCGTCGCGGGTGATCTGGATGTCCAGCTCCAGAGTGGTGACGCCCAGCTCCAGCGCGCGGGAGAACGCCGCGAGCGTGCCCTCCACGGTCAGTCCGACCCCGCCCCGGTGAGCCTGAATGTCGAAGTGCGCGCGATGCGGGTGGGCTGCCGCCGGAGTGCCGAGGGTGCCCGCGAGCGCAGTCACCAGGACGGTCACCAGGGCCGCCCGGATACGTCGTCGCACCATGTGATCCACCTCCCGCAGTACCGTCGCACGGCAGGGTGACGAGCGGGAGAACCGCGCGCGAACGCGACACATGCGGCACCCACACGAAGCCCCCGAAGGTGTGATCCACACTACATAGAGGTTTGGATGTAACGCAGCCGAGACTCGGCTCGATAGACCCGGTGACCCCGTGATGCTGGCGGACCCCCGACCTGGCAGCATCACGGGGTTTCCAATTGTCCGGACCAGGTCGTCACCTGTCTCGTCCTTTTTCAGGTCTGAACCACTCGGTCCAACCGCGCGAGGTCCCACACGACCGCCCTCAGGGACGGGCCGCAGGGAAGTGGTGCCAACATTGAGTCGTCGGAATACCTCACTCGGTAGGGTCGTCTCGATGTCCAGACAGGGGTTAGTGCTCGCAGGGGCCGCGCTGATGGTCGCGGTGACCGTGACGTCGTGCGTCACCGAGGTGGACGGCACCGCCGCGCCACCCACCACGCACGCGGCGGCGGGTCACACCGAGACACCGTCGCCCAGCCCGACCTCCCCGTCGGACACACCCGCGCCCACGGACGACGGCATCGCGGCACCGGGCCAGTGCGTCGACGGCAACGATCCCGCCCCCGTCGACTGCGAGGACCCGCACACCGTGGAGATCACGGCGAGCGGGTCGTTCGGCGGCGCGATGGCCGAGGAGCCGCCCGGCCGCGACGAGGTCTTCGCCGCCGTGTTCCCCTCCTGCCGGCAGGAGGCCGCCGACTACCTCGGGAGCTCCGACTTCGACCTCACCACCCTGTCCGCGTGGCTGCTGTGGGCGGGAGAGGAGGCCTGGGACCGCGGCGAGCGCTGGTACCGCTGCGGCGTCGTCGAGCTCGACAAGGCCAACAAGGCGAAGCAGCGCACCGGCTCGATCCGCAACGCGTTGCGCGGTGACGGCGTCCACGCCCACCGCCTGTGTTCGCTGACCGCGCCCTCGGAGGAGTCGCCGTCCCCGACGCCGTGCGACCGGCCGCACCGTGGCGAGGCGGTGGCGCTGGTGCCGATGGGCGAGCGCTCCGACCCCATCCCCAGCGAGCAGGACTTCCACGCCGCCGCGAAGGAGGCGTGCGACGACGCCGTCGTCGACTACCTCGGCGCGCCACGCGACGACGTGGCGGCCGCCTGGCGCTGGCCCGACGAGGGCGCCTGGAAGCAGGGGTTCACCAACCTCACGTGCTACCTGCAGACCGACAAGCCGGTCACGGCCTCGCTGCGGGGCGTCAAGAGCAGCCCGCTCCCGCGGTGATCGGAGCGACCGCGGAAAGATCGGAATTAGTTCTTTGCAGCGCGCGCTCCGCGGTCTAGCGTGCCCGCATGTCGAACGACACGCGCCACGACGACGTGGCGAACGATGTCCCGCAGGGTTGGCGGGAACGCCTGCGCCAGATCGGGCCGGGCATCATGGCTGCGGCGACCGGCGTCGGTGCGGGCGACCTGGTCGCCACGATGGTCGCGGGATCGCGCTACGGGTACACGCTGCTGTGGGCGGTGCTCCTGGGGACGATCTTCAAACTCGCGCTCGGTGAGGCCGTCGGCCGCTGGCACCTCGCCTCCGGGCAGACCCTGCTGTCGGGCTGGCGGACGCTCGGCCGGTGGGTGCTCGTCTACTTCGGCGCCTACGCGCTCGTCTGGGGTTTCGTCTACGGCGCCACCGCGATGTCGGCCTCCGGGCTGCCGCTGAACGCGCTCATGCCGGGCCTGTCGGTGCGGTACTGGGCGATGATCTGCGGAGTCGTCGGTTTCGCGCTCGTGTGGTTCGGGCGCTACGCCGTCATCGAGAAGATCATGACGGTGCTCGTCGGCGTCATGTTCGTGACGGTCGTGGGCACCGCGGTGCTCGTGGCGCCGAACCTCCTCGACGCGGGCAAGGGACTCGTGCCCTCGCTGCCCGACGGGTCGCTGGTGTACGTCCTCGGCCTGGTCGGCGGGGTCGGCGGCACCATCACCATGGCGGCGTACGGCTACTGGACCATCGCCAAGGGCTGGCACACGCCGCGCTGGATGCCCATGATGCGGCTCGACAACGCCGTCGGCTACGTCACCACCGGCGTGTTCGTGATCGCCATGCTCGTCGTCGGCTCGGAACTGCTGTTCAACCAGGAGATCGTGTCCGGCGACGCGGGCCTGCTCTACCTGGGCGACGCGCTCGCACAGGACTACGGGCAGTGGGCGCGCATCCCGTTCCTCATCGGCTTCTTCGCCGTGTCGTTCACGTCCCTGATCGGCGTGTGGAACGGCGTGAGCCTGCTGTTCGCCGACTGGTGGCGCACGTGGCGGCTGCCCCGGCACGTGAAGGGAGAAGCGCAGGCCGACCTCGACGACTACGAGCGCAAGGCCGGCGAACACAGCCCCGTGTTCCGCGGCTACCTCGTGTGGTTGACGTTCCCGCCGATGGCACTGCTCTTCCTCGACCGGCCGTTCCAGCTGACCGTGGCCTACGGTGCGCTGGGCGCGCTGTTCATGCCGTTCCTCGCGGGCACGCTGCTGGTGCTGCTGAACTCCCGCCGCGTGGTGCCGCAGGGCCGGTCTCGCTGGGTGTCGAACACGCTGCTCACGCTGTGCCTCGCCCTGTTCGCCTACCTGGCGGTCGACGAGCTCGTCGGCCTGTTCGAGTGAGCGTCGTGGGCACGTCCACGTGACGGAGCCGCAGACGCCGGAAGGCCGCCTTCGCACAGAGCGAACGGCGGCCTTCCGGGCAGGTTCGGCGCGACCTCGGCCGAGTCAGCCGAGTCAGCCGAGACGCTGCTTCATCGACTCCAGCTCGTCGAGCAGTGCCGACGGGATCTTGTCCCGGCCGATCTTGTCGAACCACTCCTCGATGAGCGGGATCTCCTGACGCCACTCGTCGGGGTTCACGTCGAGAGCGGCCTGGATGTCGGCCAGCGGCTCGTCGAGACCGTCGAGGTCGAGGTCCTCGGCGCGCGGCACGAAGCCCACCGGCGTCTCCTGCGCGGACGCCTTGCCCTCGATCCGCTCGATGATCCACTTCAGGACCCGCGAGTTCTCGGAGAAGCCCGGCCACAGGAAACGGCGGTCGTCGCCCCGGCGGAACCAGTTGACGTAGAAGATCTGCGGCAGCTGCGCGTTGTCGGCGTGCTTGCCGATCTCCAGCCAGTGCTGGAAGTAGTCACCGACGTGGTAGCCGAGGAACGGCAGCATCGCCATCGGGTCGCGGCGCACCTCGCCGACCTTGCCCGCCGCGGCGGCCGTCTTCTCCGACGACATCGTGGCGCCCATGAACACACCGTGCTGCCAGTCGCGAGCCTCGTTCACCAGCGGCACCGTCGTCGCGCGGCGACCACCGAACAGGATCGCCGAGATCGGCACGCCCTTCGGGTCGTCCCACTCCGGCGCGAGGATCGGGCACTGCGACATCGGGGTGCAGTAGCGCGAGTTCGGGTGCGCGGCGGGCTCGCCGGCCTCGCCGTCGGCGGGCGTCCAGTCCTTGCCCTTCCACGAGGTCAGGTGCTCGGGCTTGCTCGACATGCCCTCCCACCACACGTCGCCGTCGTCGGTCAGGGCCACGTTGGTGAACACCGTGTTGCCCTTCTCGATGGTCTTCATGGCGTTCGGGTTGGTGTGGTTGTCGGTGCCCGGCGCGACGCCGAAGAACCCGAACTCGGGGTTGATGGCGTAGAGCCTGCCGTCCTCCCCGAATCGCATCCACGCGATGTCGTCGCCGAGCGTCTCGGCCCGCCAGCCCGGGATGGTCGGTTGCAGCATCGCCAGGTTGGTCTTGCCGCAGGCACTGGGGAACGCCGCCGCGACGTAGTACGCCTTGTTCTCCGGGGAGATCAGCTTGAGGATCAGCATGTGCTCGGCCAGCCAGCCCTCGTCACGCGCCATCACCGAGGCGATGCGCAGCGAGTAGCACTTCTTGCCGAGCAGCGAGTTGCCGCCGTAGCCGGAACCGTAGCTCCAGATCGTGCGGGTCTCGGGGAAGTGGCTGATGTACTTGGTGTCGTTGCAGGGCCAGGGCACGTCCTTCTCGCCCGGCTCCAACGGCTTGCCGACGGAGTGCAGCGCGGGCACGAACTCGCGCTCGGTGCCGTCGGGCGCGATGAACTTGTCCAGCGCGGCCTTGCCCATCCGGGTCATGACACGCATGGACGCCACGACGTAGGCGAAGTCGGTGATCTCGATGCCCAGCTTGGGATCGTCGGCCCCCAGCGGCCCCATGCAGAAGGGGATGACGTACATCGTGCGACCACGCATGCAGCCCCGGTAGAGCTCGGTCATGGTCGCCTTCATCTCGTCCGGCGCCATCCAGTTGTTGGTGGGCCCGGCGTCGTCCTCGCGCTCGGAGCAGATGAACGTCCGCTCCTCGACGCGGGCGACGTCGCTCGGGTCGGAGGCCGCCCAGTACGAGTTCGGTTTGGCCCTCAGGGGCACGAACGTCCCGGCCTCGACGAGCTCCGCGTTGATGCGCTCGGCCTCTTCGTCGGAGCCGTCCACCCACACGACGCGGTCGGGCGTGGTGAGCTCGGCGACCTCCCGCACCCAGGAGAGCACGCCGCTGTGCGTCGTTGGTGCCTTTTCAAGACCGGGGATGGCTACTGCAGTCATCTCAACTCCTGTCTTCGACGACAAAAGCCCACAACACAGACGCAGGGCACACGCGTCCGGATGCGGGCTCCGTTGCCGGCGACCGAATGGCTCAAAGCGCACCGTCGAGCGGTGTGCTGGCGTTTGGGATGCCCCGAGAGTAGCGCTCCGACACCGGTGAACAGGACCTTCGGAGAGTCGCCTCTCTCACAGGAACGATAAGGGAATCGATTCAGTTTTCGCTGAATCGCGCAAGTGTGAAAGAGCTTCCGCGCGCGCCCCGACGGCCGTACGAAAAAGGCTCGGTGCCGTTCGCACCGAGCCTTCCGTCCATATCGTATTTGTCGCTTTCCTGCCGGATCGGCCTCAGTTCTGACTGATCCACTGCCCGGTGACCGAGTCGATGCGGGCCACGCCCTCCAGGGGCTCCGGCCGCCCCCACGCGCTGTCCGGTTCGGTCGTCGCCACCGGGCCGGTGCTGTCGACCTCGATCCACTCACCGTCGCCCGAGTGCTCGTACGTGACCGCGTTGCCCTGCTCGTCGATCTCCACCGCGACGTCGGCGTCCCCGTCGCCGTCCATGTCGGTGAACGCGATGGTCGTGCCGTCGTCCGTGGTGACGACCGCGGTGTCGTTCACGCCGTCCTGGTCGGTGTCCACGGTGGCCGGCCCGACTTCGACGTCCCCCTCGCCGAACTCGGCGGTGATGTTGCCGCCCGTGCTCGCCTGCGTGTCGGCGGACTCCCCCGCGGTGCCCCCCGGAGACTCCTCGCCGACCCAGTCGCCGCTCGTCTCGTCGTACTCGGCGAACGCCGTCGTCCGCCCCTGCGCGTCCACCGCCAGGTACGCGTCGGCCTCGCCGTCACCGTCCTCGTCGACGAACGCCTGCAGCGAACCGTCCGCGTGTTCGATGACCGCGGTGTCGGCGACCCCGTCCTCGTCGATGTCGTAGTTGATGGGCGCCGAGTAGTCCTCGCCGTCGACGGTGATCAACAGGTCGTCGGCCGGTCCCTCGGTGCCGCCACTCTCCTCAGCCCACACTGGTGTTGCTCCCCCTCCGTCAGGGCACGGCTTCCTGTGCTTCGTCTGTCGTTACGACTCACCGTAGGCAGTTTCGGTTCCCGAACCAAGAGCCACAGTGGGCTCGCGCCGGGGTGGTCCGACCACTCAGCCCTGGCGAGGCCGGTCGCGCAACGCCCTGATCCGCCCCAGGAACGCGTCGGCCTGCCGAGTGCCCTCCTCGACCTCCTTGACCCTGCGTTTGACCTGGCTGAGCTTGCGGGCCCGCTCCTTCTCGTCGAGCTTGATCGTGGTGTCGAGCTCCTTCAGCTCCGCCTCGATCGCCTCGATACGCCGGCTCAGCGCGTCGTCCAACGCGAGCGCGAGCTGCTGCTCGGCCTCGATGAGCTGTTCGGCGACGAGCTGGTCGAGCGTCGAACGGGCTTCCGCGATCGACTCGATCAGCCACTGCTTGGCGTGCTGCTTGTCCGCCGCGTGCCGGCGCGTCCGCGCCATCCACCACCCGGCTCCCAGCCCGATCACGATCGTGGCCGGAAGCACGACCGGCGTGAACAGGGCGGCGCTCACGAACGGCGCCGCGACGAGCTTGGCCGCACCCGCCCCTCCGGACACGCCCATGAAGACGAGCAGCTTGTCCTCGGCTGTCGGGGGCCGCTTCTCCGGGGGCCGCAACACGACCGCCGGTCCACCCGCCCCGCGGGCCAGCTGACCGCGGATGACGGCCAGCTCCTCGGCCGAGAACAGGTCGGCCAGCACGGCGTCGGTCACCTGGGTCACGCGCTGTGCCAGCAACCCGGACATCCGCTGCGACACCGACTGCAGGGCGGCGTCGACCTGGGGAGCGAGCGAAGCCAGCTCCTCCCGGTTGGCCGCCTCGATGCGCTGGCGGAAATGCGTCTGCGCGTCGCGCATCCGCCTGCTGACCTCGTGGCCGAGCTCCACCCGCGCGCGCTGCACCTCGCCGCGCATCCGCAGCTGCCAGCCCTTCGTGGAGGACCGCCGGTCGGCCACCAGCTGGTCGCGGCGCTCCCGCAGCGCCCGCGCCTCCGACTCCCCGGAGGTCAGCGCACGCTCCTGCGCCGCCAACCGCGCACCCTGCTCGCCCAGCGCACTCGCCAACGCCCGCAACGTGTTCGCCTCACCGAGCATGGCCGCGCGTCCGACCAGCAGTTCCTGCAACGCGCCCTGCAACTCGGCCACGCCGGACTTCTGCCGCAGCATGGCCGCGGCCTGCTCGTTCGGTGCCTTGGCGGCGAGCTCGAACATGCGCGCCGACACGGGATGGATGGGCGCGTCGGCGAACCTCGGGGCGTGCTCGGCGAGCAGCTCGCGGTCGGCGTCGAGGATCTGGCGCCACCCCCGGAACTGGTCGGTCTTCGACAGCGCGAACACCACCGTCTCGACCCGGTCGGCCATCGTCGCGAGGAAGCGCAGTTCGGGGGCGGTGAACGGCGCCGACGCGTCGACCACGAACAGCAGCGCGGTCGCTCCCGCCGCCGCTTCCATGGCCAACTCGCCGTGCGCGGAGTCCAGCCCGCCGACACCGGGCGTGTCCACGACGCTGATGCGCTCCAGCAGCGGGACCGGCCCGCTCACCTCCACGTAGCGGGGCGGCAACTGCCCCTCGGGCAGGTCGTGGCGCGCGGAGACCCACCGTTCGAGCTCGTCGAGCTCGAACCCGACCGGCGCCAGCTGGCCCGGGTAGCACGCCTGGGCCCGCCACTCGTCGGCGTGCTCGAACACCAGGTAGGTCGACGTGGCGACCTCGGCGTCCACCGGCGACAGCCCCGGCTTCGCCAGCAGGGCGTTGACCAGGGAGCTCTTGCCTCGATTGGTCTCGCCGACCACCACGACCGACGGCTTCGCGGTCCGCGCACCACGCTGGTCCTCGACCGACTTCGCCGCCTGCGGGTCGAGGTCACGCAAGAGCGCCAGCAGCGACTCACGTGCTTTCTTCACCTGCGCGGGCAGGCTGGGCTTACCGAGGGAAGGTGCCGTGCTCACGAGGCGGAACCCTATCGCGGTGTCACCCGATCCAGTGGCTCACTCGGCGGTCGGCGCACACCGGTCACCGGGCCGTCGCCGACGCGTCGACGACGGTTCGGCCGCGCGTCACCGACGGGTGTAGACCGTCACGATCGGCGCCCGCAGCAGCCGGTCGTGGTCCACGAATCCCACCAGCTCGGTCTCGGCGACGGTGCCTTCGAGAGAGACGTCGTCGGTCGGCACCGCTCCCCCCGCCTCGTGCAGCGACGGGTCGAAACGCTGGCCGTCGGGCCGCATCGCGTGCACCCCGATACCGGCGAGCCCCTGCTCGATACGCTCCGCGACCCCACCGCTGCGGGCCCGGTCCATCGCGTACAAGCACAGCTGGATCAGCGCGTGACGATCAGCGAGTGCCCGCTCGTGATCGATCGGTGCGGCTACTCCCACGGGTTCCACGCCCGGTTCCGACGCACGCGGCCGCGGTGCGGTTCCCCCGTCGTCGACAGTCACGCCATCGGAGCAACTCGGTCCGAGCCGCCCGGTGGGGGTGTCCTCGTCGAGCGCACTCGTGATCTCGCGGGCGCCACCGCCCTCGGCCGTCGTCGTGCTCACCGGTTGTCTCCCGACGCCCTCAGTTGCTGCCAGATGAGGAAGTATGCCCGGTGGACGACGTGGGCCACACGGCTCTGCGCCGGAGTCGCGCCGAACGAGGCGAACGACCGCCACCAGCCCGCGCGTTCCAGCGCGTACGTCGCGAGCTCCGCCTGCGACCCGCCGGACTTGCCGAGCTGCGCCGCGACGTCGGCGTTGCTGCCCACGCGCAGCACCTCCTCCGTCAGGTCCTCCGGCATCTCCACCGCGCCCGACGCCACGAGGGTCAACGCCTCCAGCACCCGCAGCTGGTGTGCCTCCGGCTTCGCGAGCAGGACCTCGATCGCGTCGTGCACGCGCTGCCGCTCGGCGGCGTTGCCCGACGCGTGGGCCAGGGCCGTGACCGACGCCAGCGCCGCCGCGGCCTTGATGCCGTCGGCCCGCGCGGCGAACACCGTGTTCAACCGCGCGCGCACGGCCGCGAGCCCGGAGGCGTCGAGCAGCAGCCGGCGCAACGCGCCCGCCGTGATGTCGGGCTGCTCGCGCACCGCCTCGACCGCGCACCGGATGCCGAAGAGGTCGAGCTTCTCCAGCAGCCGCGCCCGCACACCGGCGGGGACGTCGCACTCCCAGCTCGTGAACATGTCGGCCGACAGCAGCATGACCTCGAGCGAGTCGTCGTCGAGCTCGGCGACCTGCCGCAGGGCGTCGGCGTCGGACGACGTGAACTGCCCCGACTCCGCCGACTCGGCGATGAGCCCGATCACCGGCAGCACGTCCGCCACCCTGGGCTTGAGCAGGTCGGCCTGCTTGCGCGCCAACAGCGTCGCGGCGCGCCAGGTGTCCCCGTCGGCGCCCTCCACCGTCTCCGCGACGATCGTGTCGGCCTTGTTCAGCACCGCGATCGCGTTGACCGGGCCCGCCTCGCGGCTCGCGGTGGCGGCGGTGAACGCCGCGAGCGCCTGCTCGTCGTCGGCCCGCAGGCCCTGCGTCATCACGTAGAGCACGGCCTCCGCGCCCGCCACGGCGTTGCGCGACGTCTCGTCGAGCTCGTCACTGTCCGCGTCGCCGTCCGACCAGTCCTCCCCGTCGGCGTCCTCGGCGCCCTCCGTGCGCGCCGCGCTCAGGAGGTGTTCGGTCCGAGCGACCGACGCGGCGTCGAGCGACCCGAGCCCCGGGGTGTCGATCACGGTCATGTGCTGCAACGCCGCGTTGGTCAGGTAGGCCTCGATGTGCGAGACCGTGTCGATGTCGACGCCCAACTCCGCCGGGATGGAACCGTCGGGCGCGAACGGCAGCACCTGCTTGCGGCCGTCCTTGAACACCACCTCGATCCGGTCGACCGTGCCGTACTGGAAGCGGGTGACCAGGCGCGTGCACTCGCCGATGTCGGTGGGCGCGACACGTCTGCCGATCAACGCGTTCACCAGCGTGGACTTGCCCGACTTGATCCGCCCGGCCACCGCCACCTGCAGCGGCGCCCCGAGCCGTCGCAACACCTGGGCGAACCCGGCCGCGGTGCGCGGCGACACCTGCGGCTGCAGCCGCCGGCACAGGTTCGCCACCGACGCCGACAGCGGCCCCACCGGCCCCGCGAGCCTGCCGCCCTGCTCTGTCGTGCTCACTGTTGCCCCCTGCGTCACGGGAGGCATCCTCCCACGCGGGGCGAGGGTCAACGGTACGGCGCGGGGTCCGTGGTGAGTGGATCACGGCCCGCCTGGAACACCTCGGCGTAGTAGCGGCCGAAGTCCGGCCTGCTGCCGTCGACGTCGGTCAGGTCGTAGGTGCGGGCGAGCGTCCACGACGCCACGGTCCGCCCGGCGAACCGCGACACGTCGGGGTCCGCGGCCAGCGCCGCGACACCGCGCGCCAGGTAGTACGGGGTCTCCGACACGGCGAACTCAGGCCGCTCGTCGGTGACCGCCTCCCGCCAGGTCTCCTCGGTGACGCCGAAGAGGTCGAGCATCGCCTCCGAGCGCAGGAACCCGGGCGTCACCGCGAGCGCCGTGCCACCGTGCTCGGCGAGTGTGGGCGCCATGGCCCGCGCGATGGCCCGCACCCCGCACTTGACGAGGTAGTACGGCAGCGCCGCGCCGTGCACGGTGTCGTCGTCACCGTCGGTGACCTCCACCAGCAGCCCTCCCGGACGCCGCACGAGCAGCGGGAGCAGCCGGTGCAACGCGATCAGGTGGGTGTCGAGCCCGTTGCGCACGAGCGTCAGGGCGTCGTCGAGGTCCGACTCCCAGTACGGCGAGGCGTGGTCGGCGTAGCGATCACCGCCCCACACGTCGTCGACGAGGATGTCGAGCCCACCCTCCGCGGCGACCCGCTCGGCGAGGACGTCCACGTCGGCGACGGACGTGAAGTCGCAGCGCACCGGGAGGCCCCGACCGCCCGCCGCCTCGACGAGCTCCGCCGTCTCCTCGATCGTCTCCGGCCTACCGAGCACGGAGGCGTTTCCCCGCGTACTACGCCCCGTGACGAACACCGTGGCGCCCGCGCGCCCGAGTTCGACCGCGATCGCACGCCCGCATCCGCGGGTCGCGCCCGTGACCACCGCGATCCGTCCGTCCAGCGCGCGCCCTTCGCGTGCCGTGGTCAAGTCCCCCACCAGCCCTTCGTGATCAGGTCGATGTCCTCCCGCAGGCGCGTGCCGAGCTCACCGCGTGGGCGGACGGACCAGTCGATCGCCGCACCGTTCGCGACGGCCAGCAGCACGCGCACCGCCTGCCGCGGTGGCGGCCCCGCCCAGGCGTTGCCCTCCCGCGCGGTCAGCAGCTCGCACAGGACGTCCTCCACGGCGGCGTAGTGACGGCCGAGCCGGTCGCGCAACGTCGCGTCGACCAGGTCCACCCCCAGCTGGGCCAGGTGGTTGGCCGCGGTCTCGGCATTTCCCAGGCCCGCGTACAGCGCCACCAGGGCCTCCCGCACGGCCTCCCNNTCGCTCAACGCCACGAGCAGGCCGTGCTTCGACCGGAAGCGCCCGGCCACACTGCCGACCGAGACCCCGGCCTCCGCCGCCACACCCGCGAGCGTGAAGTGCGGTCCCTCCCTGGCGATGACCACGGCGGCGGCGTCGAGCAGCCGCTGCCGGTCCACGGTCCTGGGTCGTGCCATGCGGTTATTGAACCAGCATTCAAAAACGGGGACAAGCCCCGCTCGCGTGCGGGAGGTGCGGACACGCGTGCGGGAGGTGCGGACACGCGTCCCTGAGCCGCGGACACGGGATCAGGGTCGGAGTCAGGGGGATACCCGACGCGGCATTCGTGCCGATCTGGGCATGATGGCGGCTGACACGGGTGCGACCAGGGAGAACTGATGATCGAGGCACAGGGCCTCACGAAGCGATACGGCAAAACACTCGCCGTCGACAACCTCTCGTTCAACGTTTCGCCGGGCAAGGTCACCGGCTTCCTCGGGCCGAACGGCGCGGGCAAGTCCACGACCATGCGCATGATCCTCGGACTCGACAACCCCACGTCGGGGCAGGTGCGCATCGGGGGCAAGCTCTACCGGGAACTGCGCGATCCACTGCGGACCGTCGGTGCCCTGCTGGACGCCAAATGGGTCCATCCCAACCGGTCGGCGCGCGCACACCTCACCTGGATGGCGAGGTCGAACCGCATCCCCGTCCGCCGCGTCGACGAGGTGCTGGAGGCCGTCGGCCTCAGCTCGGTCGCCGACCGCCGCGCCGGGGGCTTCTCGCTCGGCATGTCGCAGCGCCTCGGCATCGCCGCCGCGCTGCTGGGCGACCCCGAGGTGCTGCTGTTCGACGAGCCGGTGAACGGTCTGGACCCGGAGGGCATCCTCTGGATCCGCCAGTTCATGCAACGCCTCGCCGGTGAGGGCCGCACCGTCTTCGTCTCCAGCCACCTGCTGTCGGAGATGGCACTGACCGCCTCCGAACTCGTCGTCGTGGGCCGGGGCAGGCTCATCGCGCAGAGCAGCACGGAGGAGTTCGTCGCGCGCGCCTCCGGGACGAGCGTGAAGGTGCGCAGCCCGCAGCTGGACGTGCTCGGCAAGGTCCTGCGCGAGCAGGGCGCCGAGGTGACCGACACCGACGACGGGTTGCTGGTGTCCGGTCTGGACAGCGACCGCATCGGCGAGCTCGCGTACGAGAACAACGCCGTGCTGCACGAGCTGAGTCCTCAGCAGGGTTCGCTCGAAGAGGCCTTCATGCACATCACGGGCGACGCCGTCGAGTACCACGCCGACGCCACGGCCACCGAATCCGCCCCCACCGCCGCCTGACCGACCCACTGACGAGGCAAGGACGATGACACTGCTCGCGGTCGAACGCATCAAGTTGCTCACCACCCGGTCACCGTGGTGGTGTGCGGTGGCCAGCATCGTGCTGGCCGGTTCCTTCACGGCTCTCGTGGTCGGCAACGCCACCCCGGAGTTCCCGGCGAGCGTCGCCACCACGCAGTACGGCTACCAGATGGGGCTCGCCGTCATCATGGTGCTCGGCGCGCTGTCGGTGACGACCGAGTACCGGTTCAACACCATCCGGACCACGTTCCAGGCGGTGCCCAACCGCACCGCGGTGCTGGCGGCCAAGGCCACCGTCGTGGCACTGCTCGCGCTGATCATCGGCGAGCTCACGGCGTTCTCGTCGTGGGGCCTGTCGCTGCTGCTCGCACCGGACTACGACCTGGCGCTCAACAGCACCGCCGACATCGTGAACGTCGCCGGCGTGGGCGTGGTGTACGCGATCGCGGCGGTGATCGCGGTGGCCGTGGGACTGCTCGTGCGGCACAGCGCGGGCGCCATCTCGCTGCTGATGATCTACACCCTGGCCGTCGAGGGCCTGGTGCAGCTCATCCCGAAGGTCGGGGCCGACATCTACGAGTGGCTGCCGTTCAACGTGGCGCACAAGTTCCTGACCGGCAACGGCGAGTCGAACGGCGGGCTGGAGTTCGCGGGGCCGCCCCTGTCGACGTCGCCGCTCAGCCCGGGCTGGGCACTGGCATACTTCGCGGGCTTCGCGCTCGTGCTGCTGATCGTGGCGATCGTGACCACGAACAAGCGCGACGCCTGACGGGATCGAACGGGGTCGTGGGCGCGCTCGGCGTCCGCGGCCCCGTTTTTCGCGCCCGACCGGGTTAATTGCCGGTAAAATGGTTGTGAGTGCGCCCACTCAACCGGTTTCGGCACGTGCCGAGGCGCCATAGTGGGTACCTCGGCGTCAGGAACAGCCCGGAGGTGCCCCTTGACGGCGATACGAATTCCCCTCCAAGTCCAGCCGATGGCGGAACTCGAATGGGCACAGGCCCTTGAACAGGTATTTCAACCGCCGACGGCGGCCTCTCCCGCGGAATCCCGCCACGCGTGGATCCACCGCGCCGAGGAGTCGGACGTCCTGAGGCTCTACCGGAAGATTCGCTCGTCGCGGCCTGTTCCGGCACCGTGGTGGTTGCGTGCCGTCGCGTCGGGGCGACTCGCCTCCCGAGCCGACGGTTTCCGCATCGAAGATCGCATTCACGCGTTCCTGTCGGAACGCAGTGGTTGGGAATTCGTCCCGTGGGCGTCGGACGGGGAATCGGGTTACTGGGAATTCCTGCCTTCCGAGATCGCCGTTTCGGGTCACGGTTTTCCGACCACCGTTTCGGCCACCGACCGGCACGACGGCTGGATCGACGTCCTGCCCGCTCACGTCGGCCTGCCGCCACAACCGGTGGCGGTGGCGGGGCCCGCCGGGTTGGCGGCGTTGGTGGTGGAGTTCGAGGCGCTTCGCTGAGATCCGGATCGCACGGCTATCGTGCGGCTCGTGGGAAGCGAGCACCAGCCGAGACTGCGCAGCGTCGTCAGTTACGTCAAGCGCGGCGGGCGGATGACGGCGGGCCAGCAACGAGCCTGGGAGCGGCTGTGGCCGTCGTGGGGCCGGGCGGTGTCGGACCTGCCGGAGGGGCCGATCGACTTCGCCGAGTGGTTCGGCAGGCAGGCCCCGGTCGTGCTGGAGATCGGTTCCGGCATGGGCGAGGCGACCTCGCAGCTGGCCGCGGCCGCGCCCGAGGTCAACTACGTCGCCGTGGAGGTCTACGAGGCCGGGCTCGGCCAGCTGATGTTGCGCGCCGAGCAGCTGGGCGTCGAGAACCTGCGACTGCTCCACGGCGACGCCGTCGTGCTGCTCACCCACCACGTGGCGCCGGAGTCGCTGTCGGCGGTGCGGATCTTCTACCCCGACCCCTGGCCGAAGAAGCGCCACCACAAGCGCAGGCTCGTCGAGCCCTCGTTCGTGTCGCTGGTGGCGTCGCGGATGGAACCGGGGGCCACCCTGCACCTGGCCACCGACTGGGAGGACTACGCCGAGCAGATGCTCGACGTGTGTTCGGCCGAGCCCACCCTGCGCAACCGCTACGACGGCTGGGCACCGAGGCCGGACTTCCGCCCGGTGACGAAGTTCGAGCACCGGGCCCGCGGCGAGGGCCGCGAGAGTCGCGACCTGATCTTCGAGAAGCTGCCGTAGCGCGCGGTGGGGCCGCCCGGTTCGACAGGCGACCCCACCGTGCTCGCGAACCCGACGTCAGTCGTCGGAGAGTGGTTCGGCACTCACCCGTCTCAACGCGGGCACGCACACGGACGCGGCGATCAGCGCGGTACCGGCGCCCAGCACCACGGGTGCCAGCGCCCACGGTGTCACCACCGGCATCGACGCCGTGAACAACCACGCGAGCCCTCCGCCGACCACGACCCCGGTCGCGCCCGCACCGACGGTCGCCACGAGCGCCGGTGCGGCGGCCTCCGCCCGGAGCGCGCGGCCCAGCACCCGCACCGGCGTACCGGCCGCCATGAGCGCGCCGAAGCTGCGGCGCCGGTCCATCACCGACCCGGCCGTGGTGATCGCGGCACTGCATCCGCTCAGCAACGCGGCGGCGACAAGACCGATCACGGTGACGCGGCGCAGGTCGTCGAGCTCCGCCTGCTGCGAGGCGAGCCGGGTGGGCACGCTCTCGACCGGGAGCCCGTTCGCGGCCCCGGCGAGCGCCGTCCGGACGACGTCGGCGTTCTCCGCCGTGACGGGCACCGCCACGATCGACGGCTCGGGCTCGACGCCTTCCGGCAACACCGCGGGGTCGATCAGCGGTGGGAGCGCGATCCGGCCGGTCTCGGAGCCGACCTCGTGGACGGGGGTGCCCTCCGGAAGGTCGATCGCGGGCTCCGGACCGCTTGCCACGGCCGCACCCTCGACCAGTTCGGGCGGGCCCGTGACGGCGACGCCCGGGTTCGCGCAGGCGTCGCCCAGGTCGACGCGCAGCAGTCGCCCGGCGGTCTCGCACTCGACGACGAAGGCCTGCTCGCCACGGCCGTCGACCTGGAGCTCGGCGGTCGCGATCCGCTCGGCCCGCTCCTCGATCCCGTAGCGAGCGAGTGCGGCGTCCGCGCGCTCGGCGACCGCGGTGGCGTCGGCGTCGGCGTTCACGTACAGCACCGAGTCGCGAAACGGCGACGACGAGCCGGCGAGCGTTTCGATCGAGGGCAGCACCGTCAACGCCATCGAGCCGGTGAACACCGCCAGCACCACCCCGGCGGACGCGCGGTAGGCACCCTTGGGGTCGTGCCGCAACCTGCGGCCCGCCAACAGCATCGACGGCCTGCGCCAGGAACGGGCGAACAACGCGCCGACGGCCGCCGTGACGAACGGGCCGATGAGCATCGACGAGGCGATGATCAGCGCCAACGCACCGAGCAGCAGCACGACCCCGACCGCGTCGGAGAGGTTCCGCAGGATCAGGAAGAACACCAGCCCCGAGAGCGGCAGCGCGAGCAGCCGGACCCAGTGCGGTCGCCGGGGACGCTCGCTGCGGGCGGCCCCCAGCGGACTGCGCACCACCCGCCAGAGTCCGACGACGGCGGCCGCCAGCACCAGCAGCGGGATCGTCACGACCACGGCGAGGGTCAGCAGCGGCGACGTGGCGAAGTCGCTCGCCTGCCAGGTGCCGCCGCCCCACGGCACGTGGGACGCCGCCCAGCGCGCCAGCGGCGTCACGGCGAGGCCCAGCAGCGCACCGCCGGCCGCGGCGATCGCGTTCTCGCCCGCGACCATGCCCACGACCTGACGCGGTGTCGCTCCCGCCAGGCGCAGTGCCGCGAGGCGCTGTTCCCGGCGGGACGCGGTGAGCCGGGCGGCGGAGGCCACCAGCACGAGACTCGGCACCAGCAGGACCACCACGCCCACGCCGGCGAGGAGGTCGAGGGTCGGGTCCCAGGCGTCGCCCGGTTGGCCGAAGCCGAAGACCTGCATGGCCATGCTGCCCATCTCGGCCTCGGTGTGCCCCACGAGCACCGCGAGCTGGTCCGGATGGGTCAACGCGTCCGGCCCGAGCGTTCCGACGACCTCACCCGGGTAGCGGTCGGCGAGCACCGAGGCGGGCAGGTCGGCGCTGAGCTCGCGCAGGGCGGGCGACATGAGGACCTCGCCGGGGCCGGGGAAACGGTCGATGCCGGGCGGCAGCGCGATCTCGGAGATCTCGGACGCGTCGTGCGCGGCGACGTCGACCCGGGTGATCGTGTGGTCGCCGTGGACGTCCTCGCTGACGCTCATCGACATCGGGGTACCGCCGGCTTCCCCCACGAAGTCGGCGGCGGACGGCTCCTGCCACGCGGCGCGGTCGACGCGGGCCTGTGCGGCGCCCGGCAGGGAGACGAGCACCAGCATCAGGCCGGTGGCGACCGCGACCCCCACTCCCATGAGGATCGCCGACGTCCTCGTGCGCCGGTCGCGGCGCAGCACCCGCAGGGCGATGTGGAACGCGGTCACAACTGCACCCTGCCGTCGCGCATGGACACCATCCGGGGCAGGGACGCGGCGAGCTCCCGGTCGTGGGTCACCACGACCACCGCGGCGCCGGTTTCGGCGGCCGCGTCGAGCAGCGCCCGCATGGTCTCCGCCCCCGTGCGGCTGTCGAGTGCCCCGGTCGGCTCGTCGGCGAAGATGACGCTCGGCCGGTGTCCGAGCGC